>JGI12269J14319_10002999_pt1 | contig 16042 bp, 13 predicted proteins | sample PeaSoiSIISIP2007_FD_14319 | JGI IMG/M metagenome (IMG submission 14319) | reverse complement strand
TGCGACAGCGGCGGTCCGGGACGCCACCGCGGCGGCTTGGGTGCCGTCTACGAGATCGAGCTGCTCGAGGAGTCGGCCGACGTCTTCCTTTTCGGCGAGCGCGCACGCTTTCCGCCGCAAGGTGTCCTCGGCGGGCGGCCGGCGGCGCTCAACAAGTTCCTTTATCAGGAGGACGACGGCATGCACGAGCCCCCGATGGCGTCCAAGATGGTCGGCATCCGTCTGAAGCGCGGCCAGCGCCTGCATCTCGAGAGCCCCGGCGGCGGCGGCTACGGCCCGCCCGAGGAGCGTGCACCCCAGGCGGTCGCGGACGACGTGCGCCTCGGCTACGTGAGCAGCACAGCTGCCGCGCGCGACTATGGCGTGGCCCTCGCCGAGGACGGCACCGTCGATCGCGCGGCAACCGCGCGGCTGCGGAAAAAGGCCGCGGAATGAGCGAGGCACTCCGCTATATCGTCGGCGTCGACGTGGGCGGCACTTTCACCGACGTGTTCTTTCTCGACGAGGCTTCCGGCCGCTCTGCTGTCGCCAAGGTACCCTCGACGCGGGCCGACCTTTCACGCGGCATCATCGACGGCATCAAGAAGTGCCCAGGCCATCTTGGCGAAGTGGCGACCGTGGTGCACGGCACGACCGTCGGCACCAACGCGCTCCTCGAGCGCAAAGGAGCCAAGACCGGCGTCATCACCACAGCCGGCTTCCGCGACGTGCTCGAGATGCGGCGGCGCGACCGGCCGCGCACCTGGGGCCTGTGGGGCCGCTTCGTGCCGATCGTCGGCCGCGAGCTGCGCCTCGAGGTCGCCGAGCGCACGCTCGCCGACGGCACCATCCGCACGCCCGTCGATCCCGCAGAGGTCAAGGCCGCCGCGGCGCGGCTCCTCGAGCTCGGTGCGGAGGCCTGTGCCGTCTTCTTCATCAACGCCTATGCCAACGACGCGAACGAGCGCACAGCACTCGAGGCCGTGAGATCCATATGGCCCAGCGCGCATCTCGTCGCCTCGAGCGAAATCCTGCCGGAGATCCGCGAGTACGAGCGGGCCTCGACCACCGCGCTCAACGCCTATCTTCAACCGGTCGTGGGGCGCTATCTCGAGCGCCTCGAGGCGTCGCTCGCAGGCGACGGCTTCGCCGGAGAGCTATTGATCGTACAGTCGAACGGCGGCGTCATGACCGTCGACACCGCGCGGCGGCTTCCCATCCGCACGGCACTCTCCGGCCCTGCCGCCGGCGTCATTGCGGCGGCCCACATCGCCAAGAGTGCGGGCTTCGAGAACGTGATCACCTGCGACATGGGGGGAACGAGCTTCGACGTCTCGCTCGTCACGCGCGGCGAGAGCTCGCTCGCGGCGCAAACCGCGATAGACTTCGGGCTCGTCGTGCGCACGCCGATGATCGAGATCACCACGATCGGCGCGGGCGGCGGCTCGATCGCCTGGGTCGACCGCGGGGGCATCCTGCAGGTAGGGCCCGAATCCGCCGGCTCCGATCCCGGCCCCGCCTGTTACGGATTCGGCAACGAGCGCCCGACCGTCACGGATGCGAACCTCGTGCTCGGCCGCATAAATGCCGAGCGGCCGATCGGCGGCAAGATCCGCCGTCTCGACGCCGATGCGGCACGCAGCACTATCCGGCGCGCGGTCGGCACGCCCCTTGGCCTCGACGAGATCGCCGCGGCCGAGGCCGTCATCCGCGTCGCCAACGCGCGCATGGCGGGTGCCATCCGCCTCGTCTCGGTCGAGCGCGGGCACAATCCGAAGCACTTCGTCGCCATGCCCTTCGGCGGCGGGGGCGGCCTCCATGCCGGCGCCCTCATCAAGGAGGTGGGGCTGGCGAAAGCGCTGGTGCCGCGCTTACCGGGGGTCACGAGCGCGCTCGGCTGCGTCATCGCCGACATGCGCCACGATTTCGTGCAGACCTTTAACGCGCTCCTCGGCGAGCTCGACCTTCCGGCCCTTGACGCCGCGATCGCGCGTCATGCGCGGGACGGCTTGGCGCTGCTCGAGCGCGCTAATGTCGTCCTCGAGAGGCTCGATTGCCTCTTCGAGCTCGACATGTCCTATGTGGGCCAAACCCACACCGTCGCAGTGCCGCTGCCATTGCGCTTCGACGGCCAGCGCACGGACGCGAGCCTTGCCGGCATCCGCGCGGCCTTCGAGCGGCGCTATCGCGAGACCTACGGCCGCTTGCTCGACGGCATCGAGATCCGGCTCCTCAATCTGCGCGTGTCCGTGGTCGGCCAGCGTCCGAAGTTCGATCTCGCGCTGCTCGCACCCGCCCTAAATACCTCGCTGTCCGCAGCACGGCGAGGGTCGCGCAAGACCTATGTCGAGGGAAGCTGGCACGAGACGGCCGTCTACGAGCGGCTCGAGCTGCCGGCGGGCACCAAGCTGCCGGGCCCCGCCATCCTCGAGCAGGACGACGCCACCATTTTCGTCGAGCCCGACCTCGAGGCCGAGGTCGATCGTTTCGGCAACCTCGTCCTTTCGCGAAAGGAAAGCTGATGTCGACGCTCGCGTTCGTGCCGGCCCGCACCGCACTCGTGCTCCTCGATTTGCAGAACGACTTTCTGCACCCGAAGGGGGCCTATGCGCGGGGCGGTGTGGTGGCACCGGTGATCGCGGCCTTGCCGCAGCGGCTCAAGCCCGTGGCGGAGGCCATGCGCAAGGCGGGCGGCTGGATCGTCTCGACGCACTTCACGCTCGTGCCGGGCAAGGGTAGCGAGCCCCTCATCCTGGATCATCTCAAGCGCCTGCGGCCCTTCCTCGGCAAGGGCGATTTCGCGCCCGGCAGCTTCGGACACGCGCTGGTGGAGGAGCTCAAGCCGGCCGATCTCTCGGTCGAGAAGGTCGCCTATTCCGCCTTCTACCAGAGCCGGCTCGAGTTCGTCCTCAAGAGGGCGGGCATCGAGACGCTCGTCTTCGCCGGTATCGTCACCAACGGCGGGGTCGCCTCCACGGTGCGCGATGCCCAGATGCGCGATTTCCATTGCGTGGTGCTGAGCGACGGATGTGCCGCCTTCTCGCCCGCCGTGCATGAGGCGAGCCTTGTGTCGCTCGGCACGCTCGCGACGCTTGCGAGCTGCGACGCGCTCTTGGCGGCGCTCGCCGCACTTTCGAGCGGGCGCGGATGAGCGTGCGCTCCGCAGAGGGCGTCGCCTTCGAGGCGACGGTCCCGCTTGCGGTGGTGGGCTCGGGTGCCGCGGGCCTGGTGGCAGCCCTCGCCGCGCGCGACGCCGGCGCCGAGGTGGTGATCTTCGAGCGCGATGCGAGCCCGAGCGGCTCGACGGCACTTTCCTCCGGCCTCATCCCCGCGGCGGGCACCCGTTTCCAGCGCGCCAAGGGCATTGCGGATACGCCCGAGCTTTTCGCCAAGGATATCCAGGCAAAGGCCCACGGCAAGGCCGATCCCGCCGTGGTCGAAGCAGTCGCGCGTGCTGCCGCCCCGACGCTCGAATGGCTCGCCGATCGTCATGGCCTCGATTTCGTGCTGCTTGAGAGCTTCCTCTATCCCGGCCACAGCGTGCTCCGCATGCACGCCCAGCCGCAAAGGACCGGTGCGGCGCTCATGGGCGCCCTCCTGGCCGCCGCGAGAGGCACCGGCATCGACGTGGTGACGAGTGCTGAGGCGAGCGCGCTCTATGCCGATCCCCAGCGCCGCGTGCGCGGCCTAACCCTTCTGCGGCCGGACGGCAGCGTGGAGCGCATCGGCTGTGGCGCCCTCGTGCTTGCCTGCAACGGCTTCGGCGGCAACAAGGAGATGGTGCGCCGCTACATCCCCGAGATGGCCGACGCTCTCTATTTCGGCCATCCCGGCAATGAGGGCGATGCCGTCCGCTGGGGCGAGGCGCTCGGTGCCGCGACGCGCCACATGGGGGCCTATCAGGGACACGGCTCGGTAGCACACCCCCACGGCATCCTCGTCACCTGGGCGGTCATGATGGAAGGCGGGATCCAGGTGAACAGTTGGGGCCGGCGCTTCTCGAACGAGCACCAAGGCTACTCCGAGCAGGCGGTCGCAGTGCTGAGCCAGCCGGGCAAGATCGCCTGGAACATCTTCGACGGCCGTTGCCATGCCATCGCCCGCGAGTTCGAGGATTATCGCGAGGCGGAGGCCGCGGGTGCCATCAGGACGGCCGCGGATGTGGAAGCACTCGCGGCCGTCACGGGGGCGCCGGCCGATGCCTTGGCGAGCACCTTGGCCGACATCGCCCGCTACCAGCGCGGCGAGGCCGCGGACCCCTACGGCCGCGACTTCACCCGAAAGCCCCTCCTCGCCCCGCCCCTTTTTTGCCGTCAAGGTGACGGGGGCGCTTTTCCATACCCAGGGTGGGCTCGCGATCGACGGTCGCGCGCGCGTCCTGCGCGAAGACGGCTCGCCGCTGCCCAATCTTTTCGCCAGCGGCGGGGCCGCCTGCGGCGTCTCGGGTCCGGCGGTTTCGGGCTATCTCTCGGGCAATGGGCTCTTGACCGCCGTCGCGCTCGGCCGGATCGCGGGGGAAAGTGCGGCACGGCTTGTGCTTGCGGGGAGAAGCGTCTAAATCCGCTGCCATGACTCCCTTCAGGACCATCCTCGCGGCGGCCGAGAAGCGCACAGGAGGCAAGGCGGAGCTTGCCAAGCTCCTCCCCAAGCCCAAGACGGCGAACGAGCTGAGTGCCTTGTCGGATGACCGCTGTCTCTCGATGATATCGCTGCGCGTCTTCCGCGCGGGCCTCAAGCACAGCCTGGTGGATGCGAAGTGGCCGGCCTTCGAGGCCGTGTTCCACGGCTTTGTACCGCGGCGCGTGCGCGCGATGAGCGACGAGGCGCTCGAGCGGCTCATGGGCGACAGGCGCCTCATCCGCCATTGGGGCAAGCTCAAATCCGTGCGCGACAATGCGGCGGCCATGATCGCGGTCTCGAATGAGCACGGCTCGATGGGGCGTTATCTCGCCGATTGGCCCGCCGACAATATCATCCAGCTCTGGGACGACCTCGCCAAGCGCTTCAGCCAGATGGGCGGCAACTCTGCGGCTTATTTTCTCCGCATGGTGGGCAAGGACACTTTCATCCTCACACCCTACGTCGCGCGCGCGCTCATCGAGTGGGGTGCGATGAGGGGCGAGCCCAAAGGCAAGAAGGAGCGCGAGATGGCCGCGGCGGCGATCCTCGCCTGGGCCAAGGAGGCGAAGCGGCCCCTTTGTCAGGTGAGCATGATCCTCGCCCGCTCGGTCGCGTAATATGCAGTCCGGGCGGCGAGCCCGGCCCGGCTCCCCGCCGCATTCCCCAAGGGCGCTCAGCCCTTGCGCACCCCGTATTTGTTCGCGTAGTGCTTGCCGAGGAGCCTGCGGGTCTCTGCGCCGTGCCACGAGTTGGTGTATGCCTTCAAGGCACGCGGAGCCTTGCTTGGCCGCAGCCGCCATCCCTTGCGGTCGTCTGCCGTGCGATCCTTCATTTTTTAATCATACCACGGGGGCGCGCCGCATCCATTCGGGGTCGGGGAATGGCGGCTGGCATCGTTCAGGGAATCTCGTAGACCGCCACATCGTTGGCAATCCCTCGGAGCGAGCGGTACTGCGGCACCGGCTTCAGTCCACTGGCCGCGAGCAGGGTGGAGGCTTGCGGGTTTTCCACCACGGAACCGGTCGCGAAGATCGCGCGCGAGACGGCAAGACCTTGCACGCGGGCGGCGATATTCACCGTCTGGCCGAAATAGTCCTGACGGTCGTTTAGCATGACCGCAAGGCAAGGTCCCTCATGGATGCCGATCTTGAGCAGCAGATCCTCGTGCTTGCGCGCGTCGTTGAGGCCGCGCATCGCCTCGCGCATGCGCAATGCCGCGGCAATGGCCCGGTCGGGTGTCGGGAACGTCGCCATCACCGCGTCGCCGATGGTCTTCACCACGGCCCCGGCCTCGTCGGCCACGACCTCGTTGAGCACGCGGAAATGCGCGCGCACGAGGTCGAAAGCGACCAGATCTCCGACCCGCTCGTAGAGCTCGGTCGAGCCCTTGAGATCGGTGAACAGAAAGGTGAGGCTGGTGATCTTGAGGCGCTGATCGACGTCGAGGGTATCGGCACGGTAGATGTCGCGAAAGGTCTGGTTCGTCAGCAGCCGCTTTGCGGTGAGGAACGGCTTGCGCCTGCCGAGGAGCTCGTGGAGCTTGTCTCCCGCGATCCACACCGCCGGCAACACGCGCACGTCGGTGCGGTTCTCGAGCGTAAGGCGCAGCGGCCCGGGCCTCAGCACCGTGGTTCCCGTGGGCGCGCGCACCTTGTTGAAGACCAGCGAGAGGCTCTGGCGCTCGCGCGTCGGCTCGCCCTGCACGTCGAGGAACTGCGTCGCATGTGTCACCGGGTCGAAGACGATCGCGAACTCCGCAGGCAGCTGCAGCGACAGGATGGCGTGCCCGCCCGGCGGCAGTTCGACCGAATCGAGAGTGATCTCCGGGATCAACTCCTCGAGATTCTCGGGAACGTCGACGCCCGAGCTCCAGAACATCTGGCGATAGTATTCCGCGAAGGAGAGCTCTTGCGGATCGTGTGCCGCGATCTTGCGCACCAGCCGGCTCACCGTGAAAGTCACCTCGACCATCTCGTCGAGCGTCGCCTCATAGCCGGCGGCGCAGAGGGCGCAGTTGTATTCCTCCCTTTGCATCGTCTTGAGCGTGGCATTCGCGTCGAGTACGCCGCCGCAGCCGGGACATAGCACGTTCCACGACAGCTCGAAGAGCCCGAGCCGGGCGGCGTGGAGAAACGCTGCGATGACGCGCTCCGCGTCAAGGCCCGTCTTCGCTGCGAAATCGAGCGCATTGATGCGGCAGAGCTCGCGATCCGGCGCGTCCCGTACAAGCCGCTCGATGGCCGCCACCGTGTCGGCGTCGGCCGATTGCCGCAAAACCGCAAACCGGGCTTGGGCTTCGCTCATGGGCGGAAGCCTACGCCAAAAGCCGACCCGCCGGAACCCGGATCAAATGCCTGCAAGTCCGCGAATTCCGAATGATAATAGGCGATAAAGGCACTTTTCGGCGCGTGCCTGGCCGCCCATCGGCGACAGTCTGTATCCTGCCACGAGGGCGCGCCTGGTCCTCCGGCGGCGCTCAGCGCTCCAGGAAGGTAAAGTTCCGCGAGCCTTGCCGAGAAATTTTTTGTGTAAAATCAATAGATTGCTACTCATTAGGAGGCTCTTGCCCTGGCTAGCGGCAGGCGCGGCCCGCTCCACCGGGGACGCTCGCGCAATCGCGGCGCCTCGCGAAGGCGGGGATCTTGTCAAACCGCAACGATCACTACCCCTTAGCAGCGGTTTTCCAGCGGTAAAGCGATTGTGGGGCTTCTATCTGAGCGGCAGTCCTGCTATGCTATATATAAGAAGGTCCGGGGCACCTCGCGTCCGTTCAGGTCCGGGGAATGGGGCGCGGATCAAAAAGGGGGTACCAATGAAACTAGGTAAGGCACTCGGCGCGCTCGTCGGGCTATTGTTGCTCGGCGCATGCTATCCTGACTATATCAATGCCAACCTTGGCCCGGTCGAGCAAACGCCCGGTCAGGGCTCCGCCTTCGCGCAGGCGCTTCACAAGGAATACAGCGCGCTCGCGCGCAAGCTACAGGCTGGCAGACACTTGTCGGACGCCCTCTACTGGAATGCGAAGTCGTCGCGCGCGGCCGCCGGCGAAGAGGTGGCGCCCGAAAGTCCGAACCTGCAAGGCATGCCGCCGCAAGCGGGCAACGATCCGGCCATCGCGCTCAACCGCGTGCTGAAGAGCGATGCAAGGACGCGGGACCCGGCGGATTTGGCCATCGCCCAGGTGTCGTACGACTGCATGATGCGGCATTGGGAGCGCGACGTCTACAACGGCATACTCGACGAATGCCAGAAGAACTTCTACGACGCGATAATGCGGCTTGAAGGGGCGCCGCCGCCGCCGCCGCCGCCGCCGATTGCGACGGACTTCTGGCTCTACTTCGACTTCAACAGCGCCGCTCTGCGCGCGGATGCCATGGCGGTGCTCGAAGGTGTGCTCGACTCCATCCGCCGCCTCGGTGGGGCCGGCGTGATGATCACCGGACACACCGACACCGTGGGCTCGGTCGCATACAACCAGGCGCTTTCGGTGCATCGCGCCCAGGCCGCAGCGCGGTTCCTTGAGCAGCACGGTGTGGCGCGGAATAGCGTTCACACGATCGGCAAGGGCAAGACCGACCTGCGCGTGCCGACTCCGGACCAGGTCCGCGAGCAAGAGAACCGGAACGTCCATATCGAGCTCCGGAAGTAGGCCACTACCCGTCGCCGCTGCTCCGCGCCGCAAGCGCGGAGCAGCGCGCGCCGAGGCGAGCTGTCGGCCAGGCTACCGCTCACGCGGCTCGTGATTAGCTGACGGAGAAAAGGGGAGTTGCGAAGGCCGGTCACCGGGGAGACCGACTTCGCCATCTGCGGCGCCGGCTGCGGCCGGCGCCTTTTATTTGCCGGCCCCCCGCAGCGCACTGCGCGCAGCCCTGATTAGCACCGCGGCCTTCCGCCGCGACCGAGAGCCCCAAACTCCCCCGCTTGCAGGAACGACGCGAAGAAAAACCCCGTCGCACGTGCAGCGACGCGGTCGGATGAATTCTCTTATAGGGTTCCCCACCTTAAGCCGTGGCGGCTCCCGCGGTCAACCGCTTACGAGGCGGCCCCGCGAGCGCTTTGCGTGGGAGTTGCCGCCTCGCCCTCGCGCAGCCTTTCTGAATAGAAGGAGGCGTTGTGGCGGCCCGAGACGGCATCGCGCGTGAAGGCGATGAGATGGTGGGCGACGAGCCCGACATGGATCACGTCCTCGATGCGGCCCGCCTTGAGCAGCGGTCGCGCCATCGCCCAGAAAGTCTTGCGATAGTCCGCGAATACGCCGACCCGCAGCAAGAGGTTGGCCATGATCCGCACCCCCTTGCGCAGGTTCGCCCAGGAGGCGCGCTGCGGACTTGCCGGCGGTTTCAGGCGGTTGGGATAGGTGCGCTCGACGTTATAGGCGAAGCGGCGGTAGAGCTCCTCCGGCGCGTAGGCTTTGGCGATGCAATCGCGCCACTCGGCCGTGACCGTCGCATAAGGCCGGCGGAAAATCACGTTCGAGTCGCGGCTGGGGTCGTCCACGATCCGCCCCTCGGCGGCGAGGCGCTCGTAAAGCGGCGTGCGCGGCAACGCCTGCAACAGGTTGATGGTGAGCATGGGAATATTCGATTGGCGGATGAACTCGAGAAGGCGCGGCGCGGTCTCCGCCGTGTCGGTGTCGAGCCCGAGGATGATGCCGGCCACCACCTCCATGCCGTATCCGTTGAGGGTCTCGATCGCCTCGAGTATCGGCATGTTCGCATTGTGGTCCTTCTGCATGGCATGAAGCGCCTCGAGTTCCGGCGATTCGATGCCGCAGAAGATCGTGTTGAAGGTGGCCTCGCGCATCAAGGCAAGAAGCTCCGTCTGCTTGGCGATGTTGAGGGTGGCCTCGCAGGCGAACTCCACCGGGTAGCCGTTCCGCTTTTGCCAGTCGACGAGATGCTCGACCAGCTCGCGCGCAGCCCGGCGATTGCCGATGAAGTTGTCGTCGACGAAATAGACCGCACCGAAGGTGCCGCCCGCGATCATGGCATCGAGCTCGCGCATCACCTGTTGCGGCGTCTTCAGCCGCGGGTTGCGGCCATAGAGTGCCGGAATGTCGCAGAACTCGCAGCGGTAGGGACAGCCGCTGGAAAACTGCACACTGCCGATGAAGTACTGGTCCAGCCGGGCCAGATGATACGCCGGTATCGGGAACTCCGTGAGCGGTACGCGCTCGGCCGTGGTACAGCGCACCTGTTGCGGCGGGGGATTCGGATCGGCATCGAGGAGCTCGATCAGCCGGTCGGTGCCGTCGCCGAGCTCGCCGATATGAAGATAGTCGTAATCCGGGTAATACTCTGGACAGCCCGAGACCGATGGGCCGCCCAGCACCGCGGTCTTGCCCGCGCGGTGGGCCCGGCGGCCGATGTCGGAAATCTGCGGACGCTGGACGTGCATGCCGCTGACGAAGACGGCGTCCGCCCATGCGAACTCCTCGTCACGGGCGGGCCGGATATTCTCGTCGACGAAGCGCACTTCCCAGCTCTTGGGCAAATAGGCGGCAATCACCAGCATGCCTTGCGGCGGCATGAAGGCGCGCGTGGAGCCGCGCAGCGAGTAGGCATATTGGAAGGTCCCGAAGGAGGGAGCATAAGCGGGAAAAACGCAGAGAATTTTGCGCCGATGGCGCACGGACGGCGGCATCTCTTGTCCCTCCAAGAACCTACGCCGAGCGAGGCCGACGTGCCGCGACAGAGCCTGCCGCGGCGCCGCTCGGCTCACCGCGGCGCGTAGACGTCGACCTTGTTGGCCCGGCTGCGGTAGACGTAGAGGTAATGGGTAGCAGGATCGACCGCAAGCGCATGGAGGCCGGGCTCCGAGGGGAACGACGCCAACAGCGTATCATGATCGAGATCGATCACCTCGACCAGCCCCGTCGCATCCGCGACATACGCCCGGTGCAGGCCGGAATCGGCCGCGACAGTGCCTGCCCTCCCCTTGATCGGCACCTTCCCGATTGGCTTGCCTGCCTTGGCGTCGACGACGAAGACGATGGCCTCGGAAGTCGCAAGGAGCCGGTCCGTCCTGGCATCGTAAGCGAGGCTCGCGATGCGACCGGGTGCTGCGATGCTCCAGACGTGCTCGAGCTTGAGGCTCTTGGGATCGATCACGTCGATCACCTCGTCGACAGGCTGATAGAGGCGATCCTTCGAGAGCAGATAGAGGCCGTTTCCAAGCACCTCCCTAGGCGGGCTCGGCCTGAGCTTGAGCCCGGCCAGATGCTTGAAGCCGCCGCGTCCGACGGCCTTGAACACGGTCATGTCGCCGCCTGCGGACGCGATCCAAAGCAAGCCCTGCTTGTTGTCGAAATAGATCGGGCCGGGCCGGGCGCCGGCCGGCTTGAGCGCCGCCGCCTTCTCGAACGAGCGCTTGCCGATCACGACGGCGACGCCATCGACGGCGTCGGCGATGAAGACGAAATGCTCGCTGAAGCCGATCTCGCGCGCGGCGTCGAGGCCCTCGATCACCTGACGCACGCTGTTGCTCTTGCTCTCGATCACCACGAGGTTCCTGTTGGCCGCCTGCGAAAGCCAGACCGTTGCCGTGTCCGTATCGACGGCGATGGTGCCGCCCGATCCGCCTTTCGTGCCGGGCAGATCGATCGTCTTGATCTGCACGTACAAAGACGGCGCCTTCTGTGCCGGATTCGGGGCTGCTTTCGTCTGAGCGCGAGCGCCCAAGGATACGCTGCTCGCCAGAAGGAGTGCGGCAAGGAGTGCTGCCGATCCGTTTCGAAGCATGGCGAGCCCCTTGGCTTAGGTGGTCCTGGCCTTGGCTGCGAGCGCCGTCTCGCGGATTTTGCTCAAGGTGGCGCGTGTGGTGATCGCCTCGGGATCGAGACGCAGCTCGATGAGCGCCGCGCGGCCGGACGCGCGCGCGCGCTCGAAGGCGGCCGCGAAATCCTCGGTCCTCTCGACCGTCTCGCCGTGGGCGCCGTAGGCGCGCGCAAGTGCCGCGAAATCCGGGTTGACGAGGCCGGTGCCGCTCACCCGCGTGGGATATTCGCGCTCTTGATGCATGCGGATGGTGCCGTACATGCCGTTATTGACCACGAAGAAGATGGGAGCGGCCCCGTGCTGGATGGCCGTCGCGAGCTCCTGGCCGTTCATGAGAAAGCAGCCGTCGCCCGAGAAAGACAGCACGGTGCGCTCGGGGTACTCGAGTGCCGCCGCGACCGCCGCGGGAACACCGTAGCCCATCGAGCCGCTGGTGGGGGCGAGCTGTGTGCCATATTCCCGGAAGCGCCAGAAGCGGTGCACCCAGCCGGAATAGTTGCCGGCACCGTTGGTGACGATGGTGTCGGGCGGCAGATGCTCGTGCAAATAGGCGACGAGGGCTGCGAGATTGAGAGTACCCGGATTGGCGGCCGGTGCGGTGTAGGCAAGGTAGTCCTCGTGCGCGGCGGCGGTCGCAGCGGCCCAGGCGCTGCTGTCGACCGGCGGCAGTGCCTTCGCCGCCGCCGCGAATTGCGCCATGCCGGCGTTGATCGGCAGCTCCACCTGATAGACCCGGCCGAGCTCCTCGGCCCCCATGTGCACATGCACGAGCTTCTGCTTGGGCCCCGGCACGGCGAGGAGAGAATAGCCCGCGGTCGTCATCTCGCCGAGCCGCGTACCCGCGGCGAGGAGGAGGTCGGCCTGCTCGACGAAGGCCGTGAGCCCTGGGTTGGGTGCGAGGCCGAGATCCCCGGCATAGCAGGGATGGAGATTGTCGAAGCGATCCTGGCGGCGAAAGGAGGTGGCGACGGCGAGACGGTTGGCGGCGGCGAAGGCCGTGATGTCGGCCACGGCGGCTTTCGTCCAGGTGCTGCCTCCAAGCAGGAGGAGCGGCTTGCTCGCGGCGGCAAGCAGCTCGCGGAGGCGTGTCATGTCGGCGGGTGCTGGATGCGCTTGCACGCTTCGGTAAGGGGCCGCGTCCGCGACCGCGGCGGGCTCGCGCAGCATGTCCTCGGGGAGGGCCAGCACCACCGGCCCCGGCCGACCCGAGGTGGCGAGGGAGAAGGCATGGGCCACGAGCTCGGGAATGCGCCCCGGATCGTCGATTTGCGCCACCCATTTGGAGAGCGGGCCGTACATGCGGCGGTAGTCGATCTCCTGAAAGGCCTCGCGCTCCATGTCGCCGCGCGCGACCTGGCCGATGAAGAGGATCACCGGCGTGGAATCCTGGTAGGCGGTGTGGATGCCGACGCTGGCGTTCGTGGCGCCGGGCCCGCGGGTGACGAAGACAACCCCGGGCCGCCCGGTGAGCTTGCCGTGGGCCTCCGCCATGTAGGCAGCCCCGCCCTCCTGCCGGCACACCACAAGCCGGATGTGGTTGCGCGCGTCGTAAAGCGCGTCGAGCACGGCGAGAAAACTCTCGCCCGGCACGCAAAAAGCCGTGTCGATCCCGTGGATCTTGAGCTGATCCACCAGAATCTGGCCACCGCTCCGCACAGTCGACCGCTCGCTCATCGCTCGCCTCGTCGGCACTTTGGGCCCTCCTCGCCCGCCATCTAGAGGTAGCGCCCATCCGCACGCTTGTCCACGGCTTACAACGCCGTACCCCGCGGCGAACGGTCAAGATGCACCGGGAAGTCGAGCGATCTCCGCGCGGGCGTTTCGAGTCGAGCTCTATGAGAGTCCCGTAAGGCTACGGGGGCCGGAGAGCGGCCGCGGATTGCTTGGCGCCGCCAGGTCGACCTCGATGGCGCCTTCGACGATACGCACGGGGAACCTGTTGAGGCTCGTTTCCGGACGGTCGAGGCGGCTGATGTGCTTGCCCGTCCTGATCTCGAACTCCCAGAGATGCTTGCTGCAAATGAGGACGTCCCCCTCGAGGTCTCCTTGGCTGAGCGGATGGGCTTCATGCGGGCAGGCATCCTCATAGGCCATGACCTCATCACCGCACTTGAGCAGGATGAGATTGGCGCCTCCGACGCTGGCCTTGGCGATGCTGCCTTCCGCCACCTCGGCGAGCTTCATGACCGGCTGCCAGTTCGCCATGCCGCGCGCTCGAGACTTTAGCGACCCTTGAAGGCGGCCGGGCGCTTCTCGACGAAGGCCTTGGCACCCTCGAGATGATCCTCCGTCGTCTTGAGGATGCTTTGCCCGAGCCGCTCGAGCGTGCGGCCGGTATCCGGGTCGACGTTGAGGCAGCTGTTGAGAACGAGCTTGGCCATGCCGAGGGCAAGCGGCGCCTTCTTAGCTAAGCTGGCCGCAAGCTCGAGCGCGCGCGGCATGAGCCGCTCCCCGGGTAGCACCTCCTCCACGAGACCGAGTGCGAATGCGCGCTCGGCCTTGACCATTTCGCCCGTCATCACAAGCTGCTTCGCGCGCCCTGGGCCGATGAGCTTGACCAGGCGCGAACAGCCGCCGGAGCCCGGTATGAGACCTACCTTGTTCTCGGGGAAGCCGAGCTTCGCACCTTCGGCCGCCAAGCGGAAGTCGCAGGAGAGTGCCAGCTCGAGCCCGCCGCCGGCGGCGACGCCGTTGATGGCCGCGATGACCGGAACCTCGATCGCCTCGATCTCGTCGAACACGTTGTGGATCTGGCGCGCGACGCGGCGAAAGCCCCGCGTGCCCAGCTCGCTGAGGCCCTTCATGCCGCGCACGTCCTCGCCCGCGGAAAACGCGCGGCCTTCTCCCGTGATGACGAGGACCCTGAGCGCGTCGTCGGCCGAGAGCTCGGCCACGGCTGCGGCCATCTCCTCGCGCATGGGCTGGTGCCACGCGTTGAGCCGGTCGGGACGATTGAGCGTCAAGACGGCGACGCCGTCCTTCCGCTCCAACCGCAGGAATTCGAAACCCATCAGCGTCCCCTGAATGCGGGCGGTCGCTTCTCGAGAAAGGCTTTGATACCCTCGGCGCTGTCCTCGGAGGCGAAGATGTGATTCTGGTGCGCGCGCTCGATCGCGAGACCTTCCGCGAGGCTCGCCTCCAGGCCGAGATTGACCGACAGCTTGATGTAGCCTTGCGCCACCGTCGGGCCCGAGGCCAGCTTGCCCGCCGCGGCCATGACATCCTCCCGGAATTTCTCCTCGGGAAGGACGCGATCGACGATGCCGAGCGCGAGCGCCTCCTCCGGCGTCACGGTCTCCCCGCTCACCATGAGGTGAAGCGCCTTGCTCTTCGGAATGAGGCGGGGCAGGCGCTGCGTGCCGCCCATCCCCGGCGAGAGGCCGAGGTTCACCTCGCCGAGCCCGAGGCGGTACTTGCCCGCACTCGCAAGGCGGAAGTCGCACGCGAGCGCCAGCTCGAGCCCGCCGCCGATGCAATGGCCGGCGATCGCCGCGATGAAGAGCTTGGGCGTCCGCGCGATCAGATCGACGGTCTCGTGCGCGGCAAGGACGAAGTTGGCGAAGGCCGCCTTGTCCGAAACCTTAAGGGTCGAGATATCCGCACCGGCGCAGAAGAAGCGCGGGAGCTCGCTGCGGATGACGGCGAGGCGCACCGCGCCGTCCTCGCGGATGCGCTGGAGAACGCCCGCCAGCTCGCGCAACGCCGCCATGTCGTAGGCGTTCGCCGGCGGATTGTCCAAGCCGACGATGCCGACGCCGCCCTCGATCGTGAATTTGATGGCCATGGTAGGCTCGCCCGACTTAGAGGAAGCGCCGGTTGACCAGGTTGTCCGGCACCTCGAGGCCGAGCTTCCTGATTTCCGGGACCGTGTCGGCGATGTAGCGCTGCCGCAGCTCCTCGTTGCCGTGCATCTTGACTCCCCATTTCACGTAGAGCGGCGAGTTCCGCGAGGCGGAGCGGCCGAACATGTCGAGTGCCGCAGGCCACCATTTCTTGAGCGCCGCCTGAGCCGCCGCCTTGCCCTCCGCCGTCGCGCAGATCTCCCTCAGATGCAGAAAGCCGGCCTTGGTGTGGAATTCCTCGTCCGCCTCGAGTTGCGGCGAGACCCGCGCGAGCGGCTCGTACGGGCTTCCCGTCCACTCCACGCCGACATATAGCCCGACACGGTCGATCAGCGCGTGGAACCACGCGAGGTCGATCCAGTTCTCGAAGGGTATATGGAAGGCGTATTGCTTGATCGGGCGCTCTCCGGTGGAATCGACGCCGAGACTCTCGAGCATCTCCTGGACGATCTGTCCGTGCGCGACCTCCTGCTTGACGATCTCGGCCTCGATCTCCATGGCGCGGCCGTGGGGTGCATAGCGCAGGCCCGCGTCCGCGATCTTCGCCAAGATGCGCCGGTACTCGGGATTGCCGTTGTTCTCGAGGTGCTCGCCGAGCAGCTTGACGAGCAGCTGGCGAAACTCCTCCGGCATGTCCGGATCGTTGCGCTTGTACATGCGCTTCGGCGTCACCTTTTCCTCCACCACAGCCATTTCCGCCTCCTCTGCTTCGCGATGTCTCAAAATACATACTATTGGGATAGTATCTTACGGCACGGCCTTGTCAACCATCCCGCGCCGGCGGCACGCGGGCCGGCCGTCGCGGCGGCCCCGCCCGCGCCGTGC
>JGI12269J14319_10002996_pt1 | contig 16048 bp, 15 predicted proteins | sample PeaSoiSIISIP2007_FD_14319 | JGI IMG/M metagenome (IMG submission 14319) | reverse complement strand
TGACAGCAAGCTCACGTAGCGCTTCATAAGAAATTCCCTTTTCAACCTGGTCGATACTGAGGCGGTGTTATGAGCCGGAGAACTATACTGCACCCGCGTTCGCGCGGCGGACGCATCGAGCGGCGAATGGCTCCGTGGCTTGGCGCGCTGCAAACATCGATTCGCGACAGAGGGTCATCGCCGGTTATTGAATCAGAACCTGCAACTTCGCCTTGTCACTGTCAGACGCCATGTGGTGCAAATTGAGAATGACACCTGCAAGCGTCTTGACCGAACTGGCTGCCTTGTCATTGTTGACGATGGCCTCGAGATTCGGCTTATCGGCAGCTGCCACCGTGTGCTGAACGTTCTTCAGCGCCTGGGCGACGGTTCGCTCGTCCGCGGTCGCTGATTTGTCCTCTGTAATCTGCACTAGCGCCTGCTTGTCGGAGTCGCTGGGGTAATGATGCAGGTTCATCAGTATGCCGGCCATGGTCTGCACAGCTTTGCTCTCCGCGGCATTTGCGATGCTTGCGGTAAGGCCAAGGAACAGAACGGCCGCCAAGATGCCTATCGAATTACGCATGGTGATCCTCCTGGGCAATCAGCCCGATAACAGAACCTACACTGCTCCAGCACTCAGGGGCAATCCCCGGAGAAGTAAAGATCTGCTTGGAGCCAAGTTCTTTGATCTAAGTACCGGTCGTGACGGTTGCGGGTACGATGGCGGACAATCGTATGGATCGGCTGAGAGCTTCGTGGGTATGCGAACGGAGAAAGATCCAACAGCTCTGACGAGCTTGATTGGCAGCTGGCAATCCCCCCGCCCGCGCGAGGTGGGCGAGACCGTCGAGGAGTTTCTGCGCAGGCTGGGTGGGCCCACTTGGATTCTCCTGGTAGGGCAGGACCGCACGCGTACGCGAGCGATGACGACACTGCTGCATGGCAACGAGCCCTCCGGCGTACGTGCACTGCATCGCGTCCTGCGAGAGGGCTGGCAACCCGCGACCGATGTGCTGGCCCTGGTAGCCTCCGTGGGCGCTGCGCTGGAGGCTCCCGGCTTCGCTCATCGTATGCTGCCCGGAAAGCGGGATTTGAACCGTTGCTTCGCAGGGCCCTATTCGGACTTCGAGGGCTGCATCGCGCGTGAAATCATCCAGCGCCTGAAGGGCCTTAGGCCCGAGGCCCTCGTCGATCTCCACAACACGTCCGGGTCGGGCCCAGCCTATGGGGTGGGTACCCGCGTCGATCCCGCCCGTCTTGCTCTCACGTCCCTGTTTGCGTCCCACTATATAATCACCGATATCCGCCTAGGCTCGCTGATGGAAGCGACCGAGGATGAGTTTCCAACCGTCACCATCGAATGCGGGGGTGCAAACAACCGCGCTGCGGACGGTGTTGCCCTCGAGGGGCTCAAGCAGTTCCTGTACGGCAAGTCGCTACTCGATGCCGACGGCAACCGACGCACAGTGACCGTGCTGGAACATCCAATGCGCATCCGTCTCTCTCCCGGTGCGCGCGTGGCCTACTCGAGCGCACCGGTCAAGGGCCGCAATTTGACGCTGCGCGAGGATATCGATCGCTTCAATTCCGTCGTGCTGCCACCGTCCGAGCCAATCGGGTGGACGAGCCGATTGGATGCGCTCACAGCGCCCGACAGCCGGGGCCGCGAGCGCCGGCACGAGTTGTTCGAGATCCGCGACGGGGTCCTTCATGCAAGCGGCCCGCTGCGACTTTTCATGGCCACGACCAGCGAACGCATCGCCGAAGAGGACTGCATCTTCTACGCGATTCAGTGCTAGACCCAGACGGAAGGCAGCTGAAGGCAAATGTCCGACAAAGCCAAATTCCAGGCCGGAGACGGCTCACACCCTACCGCCTTTCTGAATCATCTCGCCGATGACCTGAAGGCCCTGGACATCATGCTCGCGGGGCATCGCTTCGAGAGCGGGGTCACGCGCATCGGCGTCGAGCAGGAGATGTGCCTCATCGACGACGGCATGCGGCCCGCGATGATCGCCCTGGAAATGCTCCAGAGCCTGGCGGATGAGCATTTCACGACCGAGCTTGCGCGCTTCAACCTCGAGCTCAATCTGGATCCCTGCGAATTCAAGGCCGGCTGCCTGGCGCTCATGGAGGATTCCCTCTCAAGGTTTCTCGGTCGGGCGGAGGAGACGGCGCACCGGTTCGGGGCCCGAATCATCCTGACTGGAATCCTCCCAACCGTCAGGCACTCGGATATGACGCTCGAGAACATGACGCCGGTCCCGCGGTACAAGGCGCTCAATGACGCGCTGCGAGAATCGCGAGGAAGCGACTTCCGCTTCTACATTCGCGGCATCGACGAACTGATCGCGAGCCACGCGACCGTCCTGTACGAAGCGTGCAATACCAGCTTCCAAGTGCATATTCAGATCGACGCTGCGGGGTTCGCCACCCATTACAACTGGGCACAAGCCATTGCGGCGCCGATCCTGTCTTGCGCGACCAACTCACCCCTTTTTCTAGAGAAGCGGCTGTGGCGCGAAACTCGGATTGCCTTGTTTCAGCAATCCACCGACGATCGCGGCATTCAGAGCACGCATCGGCAGCAGCGCTCCAGGGTGGATTTCGGTCATCATTGGGAAACCCACTCCGCTGTCGAATATTTCAGGGAATTAGTCAGCCGGTATAAGCCGCTGCTAACGCCAGCAATCGAACAGGACTCTCTGGGTGAACTCGAGCACGGGCGCGTTCCGAAACTTACGGCGCTCAACCTGCTCAATGGCACCGTCTACCCCTGGAACCGTCCCTGTTATGGAATTACCAACGGAAAACCGCACATCCGCATCGAGAGCCGCTATCTCCCGGCTGGCCCGACGATACTCGATGANGTCTCAAATGCGGCACTGTGGCTGGGCCTCATGAACGGAATGCCGGCAGAATGCGAAGATCTGCCGCGGCGCATGCCTTTCGAGAGCGCNTATAGCAACTTTCTCGGCGCGGCGCGCGTGGGCCTCGGCGCCCAGTTCGATTGGCTGGACGGACAGTCCCTGACTGCGCGGGCGCTGCTGCTCGACACGCTGCTGCCAATCGCGAGGTCCGGCCTGAAGAAGGCGGCGATCGATGCCGCGGAGATCGACAGATATCTCACCGTCATCGAGCAGCGGGTGGCCAGCGGCAGGACCGGCTCTCAATGGCTGCTCGACTCGGTGGAGCATCTGCAGCGCACGGTGTCCCGGAACGAGGCTATCGTGACGACCACCCGGGGAATCTACGAACGGCAGCAGCTAGGCCATCCTGTGCACGAATGGCGGCCGAGCGAGCTGTCCGAAGCGGGAGACTGGAAGAGCCGCTGGTCGCGAGTCGAACAAGTGATGTCGACAGATCTGATCACGGTGCGGCCGGAGGAGCCGATCAAGCTGGTCAAGAGCATCCTGCTGTGGAGTCGTATCCGTCACATCCCCGTGGAAACCGACGACGGCAGGCTGTTGGGGCTCATCTCCTCCCAGATGCTACTGGAATTCATCGAATCCCGGGAGACGCTCGAGAGTCTTTGCGCTGCCGACCTCATGGAACGCGAGCCGCCGACGGTGACACCCGACACTCCGATCGAAGAAGCTGTCAGCCTGATGATCGCCAGAAACCGGACGTGTCTTCCAGTTCTGGACCATCAGAAGCTTGTGGGCATTCTCACCGATCGCGATTGCCTCAAGATCGTGCGCAGCTTGCTGTACGGTTCCTGATGCCCAGTCCGCCGCCGCCGCGAGCGTGTCATGGTACCTGCAGCTTGAGCCATATACAGTCCGTTCACCGACGCGCTGAAGAGGCGAGTGATCTCACAGCGGGCGCACGCCGAGAAAGTACAGGGGCACCGTAGTTTCGGCCGCCGATTCAAATCTAATTCGCTGGCGCTATATATGCAGCAGTATCTGGCGAAGAATCCGGACGGTTACTGCCCGGATCATTCATGCGGGGTCGCCTTCAAATCCGCGGAGTTACAAGTGGGGGAGAAGGCATAGTCGAAGGGGCGACCTTATCTCCTGCGGGAAGACAAGGGGTTACAGGCTGGCGGACTGAAGACCCTGCGGATTTCTGCAGGAAAACGGCGGCTGTTTTCGGCGCTGAGGTCTACCGGAAATCTACCGGTGATCTGGAGCCAAGAAAGTCCGCGGCAAAGGACCGTCGCTCGAATGTCTATGGCAGGTAAGGGGAGATAGGGGAGTTGAGGTAGCGGGGAAGAGCTGTCCCGAAGGGCCTACAGTCGGTTGCCCGGGACAGCCTCGAGAAGTGCCGGTCGGCAGCGATCGCTGCGGTCGACGAATATAACCGGCCTCGGCCGCGGATTCGAACGGCTCACTTCATCGTCCTGATCATCATCGCGTGGACAGCACTATTTCACGCGATGTTCTACAAGAACGGGATCAAACCCTGATATCAGAAAAAGAAGGGAGCGAATACCAAGGGCGACCGCTACGATCACGTTGGTGGTGATCCAGAGCACTGGGATCTATCGGAATGCCTTCGGCGGCATTTCGGCCCGGACAGCCCGCCAGAACGAAGTAACCTTGAATTTCTCGCTGGGCTACGCAACAAGATCGAACACCGACAAGTGCCAGAATTGATGCCGGCCTCTGCGGCGAGCGTCAGGCAGCACTGCTGAACTTCGAAACGCTTCTCTCCACCGAATTTGGCGCTCGCTACGCGCTGCCGAGCAGTTAGCCGTATCGCTGCAGTTCTCAGGGATAATCCCGGCACGTCCCCATCGCCAACCTTGGCCTGCTTCGACCGGGGCAAGTTTTGGCGGACGTCAAGGACGCGATCCCATTTCAGTTCACCATGGGTTCGCATACGGCGGCATGGAGGCATTTCAAGATTCGCCCGCACAGTCCGGCTGATCGACGCGCGTGGTGGCTTCCAGCGTTGGTCTGAGCGGTATGACCGTCAGCTTGCGGATATCTTTGAGATTCAGGATGAAATGGCACATAGATTGCTGAACTACACAGTGCCTATTGCGGATCTCCGACAGCTCAGACACTAGGTAACCGTGCCGTAGCCCCGGGAGCCACCCGACGGGCGCTGATCGGCGACCTGTGCGAAAGTGCCCCGAAACGTCAAAGGCGGACAATCACCCGGCAACGCTGCTAAAGATCTATATCTACGGGCACCTCAATCGCATCCAGTCGAGTCGACGGCTCGAGCGCGAAGCGCAGCGTAATGCCGAGCTCGTGTGGCTCACTGGTAGAGTGATGCCGGACTTCAAGACTATTGCCGACTTTGGTAAGGATAATGGCGCTGCCATCGGTAAGGTCTGCGCACGCTTTGTTGAACTGTGCCCGAGATGCAGCTGTTGTCGGAAGCAATGGTCGCCATCGACGGTAGCAAGTTCAAGGCGGTGAACAACCGATACCGGAACTCACCGAGCAGAAAATCAAGTCGCGGATGGAACACCTGGAGAAGGGACCTGGAGAAGCGCTCGGGTGTAAGCGCGCTGAGCATCGACGGCAGATCCCTAGCCGCACGGGCAACCAATATCTACCGTCGCCCGACAGTATGGATTCGTCGGCGCAGTCAGTTCTGGTAGCCCGCGGGGGAGGGCCGGTATCCTTGACGGTCGCGAACATACGGGAGGATACTTGGAGCCGGCGGAGCGGATAATTTGTTAAAATACAAAATTGCGTTTGCGAGATCGACATTCGGGGAGATTCACAATGAAGACAACGGCGTTTGCAGCACTCTTAGGAAGCATCATTGTGCTGGTACCGGTCTTGGCGAATGCTGATCCACCAAAGCCTAAGCATCCGTGCCCGCACGGGAAGCATTGGGTGCTCCAACCTAAGTTTCTGGACAGGAAGCCTTATTGGTCATGCGTGCCTAACAAACAGCCCCCCCCAAAGTGAGTTCATAGCGACGTATCTTTCCGGGGGGCTTTTCAGTCTCCAGGCCAGCGGTACCTCGCGAAGAATCCGGATGGGTATTGCCCGGACCACTCGTGCGGGGTGCCCTTCAAATCCGCAGAGTTATACGTGGGGGAGAAGGCGTAGAGGCTGGTTTGACCCTATTTCATTCAGGGAGACAGGGGGTTATAGGCGATCTGGCTGAGGACCTTGCGTATTTCCGCAGGAAAACGCTGTGTGATTTCGGCGCTGAGGTCTACCGGAAGACTACCGGTGATCTGGGCCTAGGAAAGTCCTCGGGGAAGAAACAACGACTGGTGGCCCGGCTTGCAGGGGAGAGAGGGGAGTTGAAGTGACGCGGGATGCGTAGTGCCGAAGGGCCCTTCGTCGCGCTGACAGCGCATAAATGGCTGACCTCTGCGAACCCAATAACAAATCCCTTCGTGAAGCGCTCGATGCGCCGGATGGATTCCCATTGCCTCGACACCGTGATTACATTGAGCGCGTACGCACGGTACACCCGCACACCGTGGTCTTTCGCGAGCTCATCGATGAGAGCACGTGCGTCCTGTACGCGCTTGATCTCCGTCAAGATCCGCGTTATCGGGCCATAGCGAGCAATTTCGGTCGGAAAATATTTGCCGGACGAGCGTTTATGGAGTGTTGATCGACGGGCATCTCGTCGAAATCGAGCAGCCGAAAGCGGGTTGTCTCGCTTTATATTTTGATAAAGGCGTCTGGCAGCACGTGGGTCTCGTTTCTGACCCAGGGCGGGTGATATCCCAATGGGGCATGTTCCCGGTCTACGACCACGATGTCTGCGAATTACCAGCACGATACGGAAACGAGGTGCGATATTTCTCCATGCCTGACGCAGGTGAAGCACTTCGGCTGTTTGTCGAATACACCAAGACGCAGGGTGTCTCAGATGCGGATATCGCCAAGGTCGTGACCGCGTAGCGTGCGAGAAAGGGGGATCTGCGGCGCAAAGCGTAATCAGAAACGTTACTAGGGGGCCTCGATGGACAAGTCACAGGTCGTTGCACACATCCACTGGCTCACAGTCGCCCTTGCGGCCGTCGTTTATGCCTCCCTGAAGCGCCCGCTAGCGGAATACCCTATCTCTCGAGGGAGTCGGTCCACATGAGCACGGAATTCAAAGTAGGCGATCACGTGCGCTGGAATTCGGAAGCTGGCCATGTTAGCGGTACGATTATCAGGATTCATACGAAAAACGCCGACTACAAGGGCTACACGCATCACGCCACCGCCGACGATGCGCAGTACGAAATCAAGAGCGACAAGAGCGATCACGTGGCAATGCACAAGGGAAAGGCCCTGCACAGGATCGATTGAGTGATGCCGACATTTGCGCCTACTGTAGTGCCCCTGACGATCTGGACGATCGGTCATTCAACGCGACTGCTCCCGGAGTTCCTCGGCTTCCTCGCGGGCCCTCGCATCGAGTCGATTGCCGACGTGCGCAGCTTCCCAGGCTCGCGTAAATACCCGCAGTATGGAAAAGAAGCGCTCGAAACAGCTCTCGCAAGCCACGCGATCGACTATCACTGGCTGCCGGCCCTTGGCGGTCGTCGGCGCGTCTCGCCCGATTCGCCGAATACCGCGTGGCGTAACGCGTCGTTTCGCGGCTATGCGGACCATATGTCCAGTCAGGAATTCACGGTTGGGCTGGCCGAGCTATTGGAGTTGGCGTGCAATGCGCGCACCGCGATCATGTGTGCGGAAGCAGTCTGGTGGCGCTGCCATAGATCAATGATCGCCGATGCGTTGTGCGTGCGCGGCATTGAGGTTGTGCACATCCTTGACGCGCAGCACACCGTTGTGCACCCGATGACATCGCCTGCGGAGATCGGTGGGGGCAAGTTGAGTTACGTAGGAGCCGCGGAACGATAAGTTCCGGAATTCGCGCCTCCGCGGCGCCGCCTCACCGCGCTTGAACTGACATCAAACCTGGATCACGAGAAACGGGCCGGTCACAGAGAAGATAACAATGCAGTCGCTACGACCAGCCAGGAACTTACGTCGCCGACGGTACCTCGCAGCGCCCCTGCTCGTCAGCCTGTGCGCGTGCACCAGCACCGCCACCCATCGTGATTGGCAGTCCCGATTTTCGGGTGACGCCATCGTGATGCTCGGCGAGGTGCACGATAACGCCGAGCAACATCATTTGAGACTGGAGCGTTTGCGGCAGGCCTTTGCGGAAGGATGGCGGCCGGTGATCGCCATGGAACAATTCGATCGAGAACATCAGGAGGACATTGAACGTGCCCGCCGAAAGCGGCCCAAGGATGTGCAATACCTGCTCGATCTTGCGGCGCCACGCGATACCGAAGGGGGGAATTGGAACTGGAAGTTTTATCGGCCGTTCGTGGCGCTGGCGCTTGAATACGACGTGCCGTTAATCGCGGTGAATCTCTCGAGGGCGGACGCCGGCAAGGTTGTCAAAGACGGATATTCGGCAGTTTTCGACCCGGACACGCTGATGAGTCTTGGTTTGAACGAGCCGATTGCACGGGATTGGGAGAGCGCCCAGGAGCGCGAGATCGAGGTCGGCCACTGCCACCAGCTACCGCCATCCATTCTACCAGCCATGGCCAGAGCGCAATTCGCACGGGATGCCGTGATGGCGTCGGCGGTGAAGGCGAATGCGAATGCAGGACATGGCCTGGTATTGCTGGCAGGCAACGGTCATGTCAGGCACGACATTGGCGTACCGCGCTGGCTAAGTCCGCCGCTGCGATCGCGCGTATTCTCGGTGGGCTATCTCGAGAAGGGAAATACTTCCAGTGCAAGGGCATTCGACGCTGTGGTGATCACCGCCGCCGCTTCACGGTCTGATCCCTGTCTCAAATTCGGCAAGGCGGCAACCGGTCCATAGACAGCAGGCTCTGCGTAGGGTAGCACTTCCGGCGATACAACTGACGTTGAAGGGCCTTGATCCAGGCGAAGAATTTCGCTGCTGAGAAATGCAAATCCGGGGATCGATCAGACCGTGACTCGCCGCGGACCCGTTGATCGCGGGGAACGCGGACACCGCTGTGATGTCATTCTCGGCGCCGACGCCGCAACAGACTTGGTATTACGGTCGCAAGCAAGCGGAGGCATTTCTTGCTTCGTTTCGGTATGGGCGCAGAACTACGCCCGGATGCTGGGTATACCGGCTGTACAAGTTAATAAAAGTGGGCAGTGGAAGAGCCGGCTACCCGCCTGCTTTCCCTCTCAGGACTCCAAGGATGACGGGTTGTCAGAAATCGCCCACAGCAACGGCGAGATCGCGGAGCTTGCCGGTAGCGCAAAGTGACCTGCCCCGGCTTGCGTTAATCGGTGTAGAACGTTGCGTCATACGGATTTTCGCAAGGAAGACATAAATGACATACATCCGATCGCGCCCAATTCTCATAGGCAATGATGATAAATCAGTATCTCTGATGCCCTTGCCACTCAGCGGAATAGATTCCACGGCTGCTTATGGCGAGAGGATTGTCAAGCGACATCAGGAACTTACCCCCAGGCGACATTTGGAACTGACCCCCCCCATTGCTGGTTAATTTGCTTGAGTAACAGGTGCCGAGGCGGCCTGGTTAACCAGGCCGCCTCGGCGTTTCGCGCGCAGCCGCCGGGCCAGGAGCTCAGCGCGCCAGACATCGACAACGCCCTTTACTATCACACCCTGGGCACTTCGGGGTCGGCCGACCGTCAGCTGTCCGCGAACAGCCCACAGCCGGACTGGCAATACGAGCCGCATCTGTCGCGTGACGGGCGCTGGCTGGTCGTAGAAGTCGGACGGGGCGAAGTCGGGGATACGGGATGCGAGGACGTCTATCTATTCGATCTGGAGGCGAGCGCGCCCTCGGCGGTGCCGATCACGCGAGGCTTCGATGCTTCGTATCTTTACGTCGGGACCGATCAGGGAAAGATTTATTTCCTAACGACGCTCGATGCACCGCGAGGGCGGGTGGTCGCGATCGATCCTGCCAATCCGGCCCGCGACCTTTGGCAGACGGTGATCCCGGAAGGCGAGGATGCGATCGCGCTGACTGAACCGCGTGTGACGCTGGTCGATCACCAGCTGATTGTGCGCACGTTGCACGATGCGCAAAGCTGAGTGGTCAGTTACGGTCTCGACGGCACGATGCGGCATGAACTCAAGCTGCCGGGACCCGGCAGGGCCGTCGGCTTCAGTGGCTATCCCGAGCAGCGCGATACCTTTTACACCTTCGCCGAACACGGCGCGCGATAAGCTGGCGATTATCGGTGGCTCGAATGGCGGCCCACTGGTCGGCGCCTGCCCGACGCAGCGCCCGGACCTGGTCGGCGCCGCGGTAGCCGCGGTCGGCGTCGTGGATATGCTGCGATTTGACCGCTTCGGTCACGGCACGGGCTGGACCGGTGACTATGGCTCGCCGCATGACCCGGAAGACTTCAAAGCTCTCATCGGCCACTCGCCAGTCCATAACGGGCGCGCCGGCACACACTATCCAGCGACGCTCGCGATTACGGGTGATCACGATACCCGCGTCATGCCGATGCATTCCTTTAAGTTTGCCGCGGCTCTACAAGCGGCGCAGGTGGGCTCCGTTCCGGTACTGCTGTACCTCGAGTCCTCATCAGGTCATGGCGGGGGCACGACGGTAACGCAGGCGATCGATCAGACAGCCGATATCTACGCGTTCTTGGCCAAGAATCTTCATATTACTGCTCGTCTGCGACTTTGACGGCAACCAGCAGCCAATTGCTTATTCAATCCACAACCCAATGGACGGCCTTGGCGGTTTGCTGTGTCGTGCCGTCGACGCTGGCATCGGCGGGGGTGGCCACATTCCTAAGATGCGCCGCGAACCTATGCCCATGTCTCCGAATTATTTGTTCGAGCAGAGGCGAGATCGGCTGGCGTCGCGAAGGTTCTGATGCCGGAGGACTCGTACGCGCACGCGTGCGAAACCTTAAACTTAAAGCAGATCATTGAGATCGGGAATTAGCGCTGTCTCGGACGGGCAGTTGGCTCACCCGGCATGCATACGAAACCTGCGTCCGGCGCTACGCATTTACGGGGAAGTGGCCGGCCCCGGCCAACACTTGTCCATCGGAAACCATATGGCTTGCCACGAACCAGACACTCCGAAGGCCCCGGCTCTGCCGGGGGATAGTTACTCGCGTGCACGCGAAAAGTACGCCGCCTGGTTACCGCTTACGAAAAAGCTCCTATAATTAAAGACCACTCGTAGCTATCGTGTCGGCCGCCGGGGGTGACGTCCAAGGCCGTGGGCTTGCGATGATTTCGCGTGAAGGGGGCAAAAGATGTATCGGCGGTCAGGAATCCGGGCAGGCATCAAGCATGCACTTCGTGGGGCGGCGAGCGCGCTAATAGTCGGACTCGCCCTGCTCGGCTTGCCGCCCATGGCGGCGCGCGCTGCCGATGCCACTAGCTTCGACACGGATGCCACCAGCTTCGACACGAAAGCACTGGCGCACCAGACGCAACGCCTGATGGACGACGCCGGGCAGTTCTACATGGCTTGGTGGGTGCCACAGGCGCTGTCCCAGGCAATCATGCGGGACACTCCGAACGTCCAGCAGGCTGACAACGACCAGATGCTCCGAGCCCTAGAACCCTACCTTGTGTTCGCGCTTTCCCGTGGACAGGTGGGCGCACACGGTCTCGAGGATGTGCACGACAGGGCTGATCTGTTGCGCCATTCCCGCCTGACCGTTGACGGTCAGAGGATGACTGCCGCCCCCGCCGATCAGAACGACCCGGGGGCCCAGGCCGCCCTGGAAATGATCAAGCCCGCCCTGGTGGCCATGCTGGATCGCAATGCGCGCGGCATCGAGTTCGCACTTTACCGGCAGCCGCCCGGCATGCGCCCACTCGATCCCACCATGCCTGGCAGCCTCGAATACACCCTCTATCGCAAGCACTTTCAATGGCGGCTGCCGCTGTGGGCTCCTGTGGCGCCGGAGCCGGTGCGCGCCCCACCAGCGGCCATGCCTGTAGCTCCGGTCACGCTCGCGCCGCCGGGTCCAGCTGCTGCCGCTGCCGCCGTGGTGCCGATCCGCGCGCCGGCTGTGGCCCCTGTACCTGTGCAGCGAAGGAAGATCGATCCGACGACCGGCGAGGAATTTCCAGAGCGGTACGACTACAACCCCTACACGGGCCAGAAGCTCGTGAGCCAATGAACGGTGGACAGACGTTGGCGCCGATCCAACGGCGCATGAGGTTCATTGGCAGGCGGGCTGCCAGTCGCAAGCGCGCACGCGACAGGTGATGAGCCGATAGCCAATATCGATCGCATCAGCTGACGTCAGGTTCTTGGTCGCCGAGACAATCAGAAACCACCTGAACAAGCTGATAGCTGCCATCCCTTACGGTTCTGTTGCCGTTCTCGTCGAGAGCTCACAGCGTGCGGACCCGTTAATTCGGGAACGCTTCAACCAGCGGGAAGTGGCCCGACGCGGCAAAGAAATTCCAATCGACTATTGCTTCATGCCTAAGGCGGCGAATGCGGCAGGGCTGGTGAATTGCTGCACCGCTTCCTCAGGGATAGTTGACGGGACTTCTGCAGCGGAGCCAGTCCGGGACCATGAATGCATATGCAGCTGCATGCCGCAAACTTGCCCTGGAGCCATGGGCCAATTGATTGGATCCCAGGGGCCGAACCTCATTGCATTATCGCGTCGGAAAATGACGTGACAGTGCGGCCAATTGGTGTCACTGCGCTCTTGGAGGATGTACGCTTGGACATTAGAACCCTCGAGAGCTTGGGTATCGACATAACTCTCGACCTCGATACTGTTCACGCGGCCGGATTATTTAAGGGGAGCAGTTCTGGCTGCTGACGAAGGAACCATTCGTAAAAGCGCTCAGCCACACAGAACCTGGGCAGCCGAGCACTGCGTTGAATATACCCATTTCTGATTTGCAGGTCACCCCAGACATCCAGTAAATCCCGAGTGACGCGATATGCGCGGTCCCGGTACGCGCCAATCGGCAAGCATGTCCTTAGGCGCCCCGACACACCCGGCAGTGCTCGAACGATGACATCATTTTCTCCAATGATCCTCCGTCGTGTATGCGCATTCTCGTGCCACCTGTTCTGCGGAACGTCTCGCGCGTTGCAAATCTCGGCCACTATGAATAATCCAATCAAGGCGTAGACAAGGTCACCAGTGCCGGCCGTTGATCGCAGGCCGGCGTAGAAAGCCATAAAGTCATTCGGCTTCAATTCTCGTATGCGCCTTCCACGCTGTCCTTGGTCGCCAAAGGTCAGTGTTTCAAAATCAGGATCAAGGTGGACGTTTTCGCCTAGAAAATGGCCGGGTAGTGTGCAATTCAGTCTTTGAACAGCCGGCATAAATTCGTCATATCGCCGTTGAAGATTGTTGTGGCAGGCGTGCCGCTCTGGAATCGGAACATAGGCGAAATCCCCGTCACTCGATGTCGGAGCATTCCACTTGAAGTGATCGCATCCCTGGTCTATGCCCACTCTTACGAGCAGCCCGTTCATCGCCATACCGATACCCCGTCGCTCTGGATCAAATGCCTCATCATATTAAATCGGATGAAGAAGTGACTAACTCACTCTGGTGACGAGTGCCAGAGCATCCGATGCATCTTTCTGCAGTGCTGGTTTATCTTGTGATAGTGACGAAAACTCATAATTGCAGCTCGGACCAATAATCCTTCTCGGCAGCCGTGTGAATTAGTCCCGAGTGGTCCTTATGCCATCCGAACGCAGACTGAAAGCATTCAACGATTTCACTATCATTCAGCCCTCCGCCATGTAAAGGTTCGAGGATCAGAAGCGTCGCCACGTAATGGCCCTACATACCGATGAGCCGCATCCCCATGTGCATATGGTCGTTGTGTTGGAAAATGCCGAGAACCACGAGATGCGCGTGCGCGGACTCTGCCGAGAATTGGGTGCCGGTGAGGTCATGAAATGGATAGCCGCGGATCTTCGGACCGGTACACACTTTTGTGCGCGATGCGATCGGCAAGCGCCGCGACGCACCTGCTCACTGAGCGGCATCGGCACGGCCAGGGCATGGATTTGGCCTATGCACGTTTGAAGTGCTGGACGTCTAGCGGGAGATTCCGAATGCGACGCGATTGAGGATCAGGTCAGGAATCTAGGGCGACACGTGAGGCGTGAGGCGTGCCGCGCCATTCATGAATTCGTGGTGGTGCCTAAAACGGCTAAGCTGCGAGGCTGCCGGACCATCGCAGGTCCAGTGTTTAGGAGGGAGGTCTATGCGACTGCAGTGGTTCGAGTCGACGATGGATGTAGCCAACAGGCTTTTGCACGTGTTCATGGCGCTGGCGCTACTCATCGCCAGTGTTCTCCTCATCTGCCAGTTCGTCGCCGATGTGACTCAGACAGTCCGATCGGGGCAATTGGCGCAGGGTTTCCTGCAGGCGCTGGGCAACCTTTTCATCCTGTGGGTCCTGTCATCGCTCATCTCGGCCGAGGTGCGTTACATGCATAGTGGGCGCTTCTCCGTGCTGGTGTTCATTGAGGCCGCACTCATCACGTTGTTGCGCCAGCTCATCATCATCCCCGTGGAAAGCGCAGGTCATCTTGAATCCGCGGCGTGGACGTACGGGCTCATCACCACCGCCGTCGTTGCAGTGGGCTTGACCTATTACTTGGTGCAACGCACGTCGGCTTCCAGCAGCGACGATGGGTCACCGGACCAAGTGCCGCCGAGGTGAGGCAGTACCCGTGCAAGCGCAGCAAAGCCCGCACGGCAGAAAATCAGCCGGCAAAAACGCTCAGACAACGGTCGTAGAATCGCGTTTCCACATACCGTCGACCGATATCGGTCACTCGTTATCCGCCCCCGGTTCCCGCTTCCGGAGCGCGCAGCCGTTCTTGGGCGTGCCGATGACGGGTCGCGCCCCGCTTTTCGCACACCAAGCGGTCCGCGTGGTAGCGCCCGTGGAAATGTGTACAGGTGCAGCAACCGCGTGCCCTGGCAGATGTGGCTCCGGCCAGCCGCAACGGTTGCCCATGCGGGGATCAATCCGACTATAGCCTTCAACGACAAGCCGGCCGCACGCCCGATTTTTGGCGTACCTGCTCCCCATACTCAACCGGCAGGACGCCGCGGGCCACGGCGTTGATCAGAGCCTGATGGTCGGCTTCGGTCTGGTCCGCGTACGCGCGAGCGAAGCGGCATAGGGACTTGTCCAGCTGGTCCGATGCGCCGACATATCCGGCGATCATGGAGGCTCCGCTCGTGCGGGCATGGCCCTTGCCGAGCAGGCGGCCGACGATCCCGGCGTAATCGGTGAGTGCCGCCGCTTCGATAGCATCCAGCGGGATGGTGCCCTTCATGTTGCGGAACTGCCGGACGTAGTACTGCAGGCCGTCGACGGTGGCCCAGCCCAGCAGCGGATCGCTGACCGTCTGCAGGGCCTGCTGGTACTCCACGACCCGCTGTCCCTGATGGGCATGCCAGGCCGAGTCGCCGTGGACGAACCGGGCAAGCACCGACCGCCGAGCCTGTTTTAGCTGCAGGAATACCACATCGTCCGCGCTGCTGCCCTCGAGCAGCGCGATATAGGCGCGCAGACCGACGCTGCCGACCCCGACGACCTTATGCGCGATGTCGACCAGGGTATAGCCCCCCAGCACGCGGCCCCAATGTGGCGCCAGGGTAGTCAGGTATTCGTCCAGCGCGACGGCGATTCGTTCTGCCTCAGCCTCTGGGACTCTGGTGATCAGCGGCGGTTCGTCCACGATCTGCTGCCGCTCGCCGCGCCGTGTGGTGAAGCGCGGCAGCGCACGATCGTTGGTCCGGGATCGCGCGCGCTTTGCGGCGCGCACGATTACGCGCCGCAAAGATTTCTCCCGAGTCGTCTCGTGCAGCCGGTCAACGTCGAGCCGCTGGTAGGACCGCCACAGCAGCGGCTCATTGGCCAGGAAACGCACTTCCTCGCGGTAGGCGGCGACGCAGGATGCCACCGAGTCATGACATTGCGCTTCGCTGGAGCCATTGTGTCGCCCAGCGACCCAGATGCTGGCTACCAGCCGCCGCAGATCCCACTCCCAGGCGCCGGGATGCGCTTCGTCGAAGTCATTCAAGTCGATGACCAGGTCCCGTTCCGGGGAGGCGTAGAAACCGAAGTTGCCGAGGTGGGCATCACCGCAGATGACGGGGCAGATGCC
>JGI12269J14319_10002990_pt1 | contig 16072 bp, 13 predicted proteins | sample PeaSoiSIISIP2007_FD_14319 | JGI IMG/M metagenome (IMG submission 14319) | reverse complement strand
CCGCCTGGGCTTTGCTTTCGACAGCCAGCTTCAACAAATCCGCGGTTGAGTTCTGCGCTATGGCTCGGAAGCGTTGCGATTCGGGATTGTCGAAATTCAATTCTTCCGTGGTGCCAACCTGAATCTAATCGCTTCATCGAATCTCGAATACAAAAGCCTGACCGCAAAAAAGGAAAGCGCTGCATAACTCACGGTCGAGTCTGCGACTGAGAGCCGAGAATAATACCTTGATCGTTTCCATCAACGTGATACGCCAGTTCTCGGAGCTGGCACAAGTCATTCATGTATTGGCCACACCCGCTTAACGCATAGCCTCCAAACGCGCCCGCCCCGATTAGTCTGTCTGGCTGCTCTGCCCCTTGCTCTAGGTATCCCGTGTCAATGCCTTTGCTCTTGTACTCTCTCACTATTCCAAGAATGCGTTCCCTGAAGTCAGCATTCGTGTAAGCAGCAGTAGTGTCGCGCCAATAGCTGTCCCATGCTGCGTTGCGCTGACGCTCTTCATCTGAACTTGGATTTTGAATTTTCTGCCCGGTTGGCGTTGGTCTTCGGCTCCAAAATATATTCAGCTCGCTAACTAGTCGGATTGTTCTCTGTCTGAGAGAGTTTGGTGACTCTCTTTGTTCCGATTGCTTAAGCGACTGAACCTGCCTGGTTAGTTCCGCAATTTGGGCTTTTGCCTGTTCTAACGCAGAACTGAGCTGTCGCTTCTCGACGATTGCGATATCAAGGTTGTGATTAGCTTCAGAGAGCGTCTTGGAGGGGAGATGAATGAAAATCCATGCAAACACTAGCAGCCACGTTGCGAACGCGCCACTGAAGGCAATAAGAATATTCGCTATGAGGTGCTCTTTGAATTCTTTCCAGCCACGAAAGCGCAATACCAACGAGGCTGTCACGACGGCACCCAGAGCAGCAAGCAGCAATAGATGCGGAGTGGTACCAAAGGCCAGAAGAGAATCGGTGAAAGCGCGGGTCACAACAGAAGGCCAATAAGAAGGGGTTGCAGGCATGCACACCTCCGCCAATAAGGCGAAGAATACGCGTAAGAACACCTTGCGTAAAGTACACAATCACGCACTCTTGCCTGTGCGTGGTTTGCGGTCGCAGATGAGCTTGCGGGTTCCCTTTAGCCCACAAAACCGCACAGCGAAGAGTCGCTGCGCTACGCAAGGCTACATTTTATCAGGCGATTCGATACCGAGAAGTTCCAGCGCGGCGACGAGCTGAACTTCGACGAGGCGGCTCAGTTGCAGCAGAAACTTTTTCTTGGCGGGGTTACTTTCCGTAAGGATGTGGTGATGGTGGTAGAACAAATTAAATGCCTGCGCGAGTTGGAATGCGTACTTGGCGACGAAGGCGGGCTCTTGCGCGCCTACCGCTGCATCGATTTGCGTGTCGAGCGAAGCCGCTAGGAACGCAAGTTCCCAGAACGCGTTTCCGTCAGAGCCGGCGAATAATTCCGCCGCCGCGCTCGCGTCCACATTTCCAAGAGAGGACACGTCGAAGTCAGGCTGCTCGTCGCGCAGCTTGCGGAAGATGTTTCGCGCGCGCACGACGGCGTACTGGCAGTAGGGGCCGGTTTCGCCCTCGAAGCTGAGGGCGTCCTTGAAGTCGAAGGCGATGGTGGCTGTGCGCGTGAATTTTAGTAGGAAATATCGCAGGGCGCCGATGGCGATGGCGTGCGCGATGGCGGCGCGCTCCATGTCGGGCGTGTCCGGGTGGCGTTCATCTACTTCAGCGCGCGCGGCGGCTTCCAGGCGGTCGAGCAGGTCGTCGGCTTTGACGCCCATGCCTTTCCGGCCGCTGACTTCGACGTACGGTTTCTTCGCGTCCTCCTCGCTCAGCGTGTAGCCGAGTTCGGAGGCGCAGCGCGGGGTAAGAGCGACAATTTCGTAAGAAAAATGAACCGAGCGGCTGGCCTGCTCTTCGTACCCGAGCGCGCGCAGACCCGCGGTGACGACATTTTGCAGATATGCTTGCCGCGCGTCGATCACGTTGTACACGATTGCGGCGCGGCCAAATGCGGGCGCGGAGCGATCGCCTCCGGTGGAAACGCTGGACCACAGCGTATGGCCGGCAGGATAGGTGTGAAATTTCTCATAGTGAAAATCGCGCCCGAGCAAACCGAATTTCCAAAGTTGATAGGCGATGTCCTTGCCGACGTAGGTGACCGTGCCATTCGAGCGCACGATGATTTTTGCGTCGTCGTCTTCGCCTTCACCCTTGCTGTCCGCGGAACCATCGTCGAGACGCATCACCCAGCACCCGGCATTCTTTCCCGCCTCGGCCATGTGAATTGCATTGCGCTGCTTTAGCAACTCGAAGGCCGCATCCCAGAATTTCAGATGGAGAATTTCGCTTTCGCGCGGCAGCAGGTCGTACTCGATTCCCAGCCGCTCCATGGTGCGGAGGTGGCAACGAACAATAGCCGGCGCAACAATATTCGCCATTTCCGCGGCTTCGCCAGCGCCCTCTTCGATCGATTTCAGCATTTCGCCGCGCAAGTTGAGGCGCGTCTTGTCTTCGTCAAAAAAATGCGTCACGCTGGCGTACAAATCCCAGCAGTAGTAATCGAATTTCGGCTCCGCGGCCAGAGCGCGCACTTCCGCCGCCGTCTTCTTGGCGATGTGGAGGAATCCAATGACCACGTCCGCAACCTGCACGCCGGTGTTGTCGATGTAATTTTGCACTTCCACGCGCTGCCCCGCGCGGCGCAGCAGGCGCACAAACGTATCGCCCAGGACGGCGTTGCGCAGGTGGCCGATATGCGCGGCTTTATTTGGATTAATGTTGGTGTGTTCCACGATGCATTTTGGAGCATCAGGACCGGCGCTGGCGCGTTGCGCTTCCGCTTCCTTCAGGGACGCGGTGAGAAACGCGGCCCGCGAGAAATAAAAATTCACGTAGCCGCCGCCGGCAATTTCGACGCGATCGACTCCATCGATGGGCGCAAGCAGCGCGGCAATCTCCTGCGCGATCTGCCGAGGAGCGCGCTTCAGGCGCTTGGCCAGCTCGAAGCAAACGGGCGTGGCAGCCTCGCCCATTTCGATTCGCGGAGGTTTCTCCGTGACGATGGCCACGTCCTGCTGGTAGTGCTGGCGGATATGCGCCGCGAGGGCGGCGCGAACTCGGGCTACGAGAACTTGTACCAAGTGGCTCCCATCTGCGAAGAGAAACAGCGATTATAGGGAACGCGGAGCGAAAGTTGAAGGCGGAATGTGGGAGAAGAGGGGGTGGCGCAGGCTTGAAGCCTGCGCCACTGCAGACCTTACTTCGCGGCGCTCTTGCTGCCGGTGTAGGTGACGCGCCAGACGCTGTTCGATCCGTCGTCCGTGAAAACCAGCGCGCCGTCGCTTGCCACAGTCACGCCAACGGGACGTCCCCAAACATCGGCGTCGTTCACAACAAATCCCGTGACGAAATCTTCGTACTCGCCCGTGGCCTTCCCGTTCGGCGCAAAAACGCGCATGACTTTGTATCCCGTGCGGTGAGCGCGGTTCCAGGAACCGTGGGAAGTCACGAAAAGATCGCCGCGATATTCGGCGGGGAATTGTTTGCCTTCGTAGAACGCCAACGTCAAGGGAGCGGAATGGGATTGCAGCAAAACATCCGGAACGATGACTTTCTCTTTCAGCTCGGGATGTTTTCCCGCAAATCGCGGGTCCTGGTTGGGTCCCGTGTAATACCAGGGCCAGCCGTAGAACCCGCTTTCTTGAATGTGCGTCACGTAGTCGGGCACGAGATTATCGCCCAGCGCGTCGCGTTCATTTACCGCGACCCAAAGCTGTCCCGTCTGCGGATGCATCGCCAGGCCGGAAGCGTTTCGAACGCCGGCTGCGTAGATTCGCTGCCCGGTTCCATCCGGATTGAATTCGAGCACATCGGCGCGATTGGTTTCCGCTTCGCCATCGGCAACGTTCGCTTGCGAGCCGACACCGACGTAGAGTTTCTTGCCGTCGTTTGAAAACACCAGGCTGCGCGTCCAGTGCCCGCCGCCGTATTTTGCGCCGCCCGGTATGCTCGCAACGACCACTTGGGCCGGTCCGCTGGCTTTCAAGTCGCCGTTCTTGTAGGGAAAGCGAACGATGGAATTCGTGTTTCCAATGTAGACGTACTGCGGATTCGGCCCGGGAGGATAAAACGCGATTCCGTAGGGCATGGTCAGGCCGGTGGCGAATACCTCGTTCGTGACAACCTTGCCGTCACCGGAAAATCCGCGGAGGACGCGGATGCGGCCGGGAGTGCTTTCCGCCAAGAACAGGTCGCCATTCGGAGCGGTGATTATCGTTCGCGGTTGCTCCAGACCAGTGAGGGCCTGGTCGATCTTAAAACCATCCGGCACCTTCGGCCACGCGTCTGCGGGACGCGGAACAACTTTGGATTGATTGGGCGAGGAGTCCGTGGCATACGGCTTCGGCAGATCGGAAGCCTTGATGAGGTACCGGTTGCCCGGGCGCTCATTGGACCAGTCGTTGAATGAGCCCTCGCCCTTCAGCATTTGCGGGGCACCACTCGAGTTTTGCGCCCGAACGCCCGTCATGAAAATCAGGCCCGCCGCCAAGGGTGTGATCCAAAGCGCAGCCGGAATCTTGCGTAGGAATTTGGATTGCATGGTGTGTCGCCTCCTCAATGAATATCGTCTTGTTTGACGGTTATATTTTGGAAAGCGTTTCTCCGCTAGCAGGCATCTTAACAGCAGCGCGCTGCCGTTTCCAACGGTGTGTCAGGCGACGGCAAGAAAGAGCGTTGCATCAGCGATAAGAATATACTAAGGCGCCTGATTGCAACCCGCGTCGCGGATGGCAATCATGCCAAGAAAGTGGAACTCCTCCCGCCGGCAAGCGTAATTCATAGTGTAAGCGCGGGAAAAAAGTCCAACCGGTGTAGATGGCAGAGCCAGTCGAAACACGTGATGTCGAACTTTTGAGGCGTCTCGCAGCGGGAGACGACGACGCTTTTTTGGAGTTCTACCGCCGCCATCAGGGTGGGCTGTACAGGTACGCGATGCATATGAGTGGAAGCCCTCAATCGGCTGCGGACGTGGTTCAGGACACTTTTTTAACGCTGATTCGCCATACCAGCAAATATGACGAAGAAAAGGGTACTCCCGCCGCGTTTCTTTTTGGCATCGCGCGGAACCACTTGCGTAAGCTGCATGAAAAAGAGGGCCGGTACGTCCCTTTATCCGATGAGTTAGGAAGGGGCCTTTCGACGGATGGCAGTGGTGATCCAGGGCACTTCAACGGCAATGGCCACTCTCCAGCAAACTCGGGTCAGGCGGAAATGATTGTGGAGGGTTTGGAGCGCGCGCAGATCTCGGAGTTGTTGCGCGAAGCCATCCTGACGCTTCCCGATCACTATCGCGAGCCTGTTACGCTGTGCGACCTCGAAGGGAAGAGCTATGGCGAAGCAGCGGCTTTGCTCGATTGTCCTGTGGGAACGGTGAGGTCGAGGCTCAATCGAGCACGTTCGATCTTGTTGGACAAGCTCCGTCCAGCGCGGATTGGGGCCAGGGCGAACTGGGCGCGCCCGGGAGAAAAGACATGACGGAAATGACGTGCAGGGAATTCGATGAAATCGTCCACGGATTTGTGCGTATGGAACTGCTGGACGTGAACGCGCGTGAAGCAGCTCTGGAACACGCCGCTCACTGTGGGCTTTGCTCGCAGCGGATGGCGGATGCGGCAGCGCTCGCGGAAGCTTCGGAAATGATGGGCCAGAGCGCGCGTGGAGAGCAGGCCCCCCCTCGCGTGGAGGCGTCGTTGCTGGCGGCGTATCGGAATCACCATCGTCGCGCTTCCTGGCGGCGTAGCGTGGAGTGGGCAAGTGTGGGAGCCGCTGCGGCGGTGCTGCTGATTTTTCTGTGGACCGTTAGCGGCCGTTCAAAGGGGCAGTCATTGTCTCCGGCGCCAAAGAAGGATGTCACATCTCAATCGAGAATTCCGCTGGAGGCGAAGGCACCAGACGCCTCGAAGCAGGATGTGCTTTCGCCGGCTGCGGCTGCGATTGTTGCGGATGCTTCCGTAGGTGAAACGTATGTCGCTTCCGATTTCGTGCCTGTGCCATTCACGGGCGCAATCTCGGCGGACGATCCGGGCATGGTGGTGCGCGTTCAATTGACGAGGGCTTCCTTGGCGCAGCTCGGCTACCCGGTCGTGGAAACTCCGGATGAAGATTTAATTCTTGCGGATGTTTTGGTAGGCGAGGATGGCTGGCCGCGCGGGGTGAAGTTGATTCAATAGACGGGCGTGCATGGGGTGGGTTTGCAATTTGTTTCCAGGAGGTTAGGCAGTGAGAAACGCAATGTTTGGGGTGGGTATGGGAGCAATGTTGTTGGCGGGTGTGGCGCTGGTTGTGGGTGCGCAGGGCCCTCCACCGGGCGGCCGTTTCGGTGGTGAACGAGGTCCCGGGCCGGGCGGACCAATGGCAGGTGTTTTTGAATTCGGTGGGCTGATGGGTGGTGTTGGAGGCAAGGTGGTGACCGGCAAGCCCATTCAGGCGACGATTACGATCACGCATATGGAGACACTGCCCGGCAACACGATTACCAATAGATCTACCGGCACATTCGCACGCGGCGCGGATGGCAGCATTTACCGTGGCTTGAAATTCGCGGCGATTGGACCATGGGCGGCGCCGGGCAAGGCTCAGGAGTTTGCTTACATCCGCAATGTTACGCAGGGCACCCAGTATGTCGTCAACGTGGCGAAAGGTACTTATCGGGATTTCCCAATCCGCGATCGCAAAGCAGCGCGCGACAGGAAGAAGGACCGTCCAAACGCTTCTAACGCAAACAACGAGACTGTGACCGACAATCCGAGCGGGTCGTATACCGATCCTGTCACCAATACAGTCTATCCGGTGGATGACCGGAAAGTGACACGAACCATTCCCGCGGGAACGATTGGAAATCTAAACGCGATTGTCATCACGTCGGAGCGCTGGTATTCGACTGCCTTGGATCTTCTCCTGGAAGATACCAACACCGATCCGCGCTTCGGGACGACGACCTACCAGTTGTCGAACATCGGACAGTCTCCCGCCTCGTCGCTCTTCACCCCGGACCCATCCTTTAAGCAGATGCAGGGCGGAGAATACGGAGGAGGAGGACATCGACGGGAAGGCAAGCAGCCGCCCCCGCCGCCACAGGACTGAGCGACGCCGGGACTTGCCGGTCGGTTTGGACGTCAGAATTCAACGCAAAAAAGCACCCGCACGTCGGGTGCTTTTCTTGTTATGGTTAACATACCAAATGAGTTAGAGACCACGTAGGTCCTATGGGGGCATACCCTCTCACTTGACAAGTGTGTATAAAGTGTGTATCGTGATCTGTCCACAGCCGCGAGGTGATTCGGCGGTTGCAAGACGATGGTTGGTATGAGGTCAACCATGTTGGCAGCCACAAGCAGTTCAGACATCCGACAAAGAAGGGCAGGGTAACTGTTCCTGTGCCTAGCCGCGACATACCGATAGGCACGCTAAAGAGTATTGAAAGACAGGCGAAGATCAGGTTGAGGAAATGATGAATTACATCGCTTTTTTGTACAAAGATCGTAAATCCGACTATGGGGTGAGCTTCCCTGATTTTCCCGGGTGTATCACCGCGGGCAGGACGTTTGAGGAGGCGCACCGCAATGCACTTGATGTGCTGACCTTACATATCGAAGGGATGAGGGATGACGGCGACACAATTCCAAGGCCTTCAACATTAGATCATGTAGAAAAGCATCCGGGGCGGCCCGGCGCAACGTTGTTTTTGGTGGATATTCCTGTAGATGAGAAAACGGTCCGAGTAAATATCACTGCCCGGCAAAGCCAGATTGACACCATTGACCGGCTGGCCGAATCGGCTGGCATGACACGCTCCGCCTATATTGTGCGTTCAGCCATGAAGGAAATAAAAAGACGCGGTCCCTCTCCGGCGCAGACTCGCCGCTGATCTAATTCTTCTTCCTGCGCTCGTCGTGATTTGACAGCATCTTGCAGCGCGCTTACTATCGAAATTCGAGTTCCCGGTGCGGAGTTTGCCGCCGTTGACGGGCGGCCTGCCATCGTAAGGGTTCACCCTAAAATTCTAAACGGAAAGGGCGAATGAGCACTCCCCGAGCCAAGCCAAAATACTATTTAACGACGCCGCTGTACTACACCAACGGCATGCCGCACATCGGACACACCTACTCGACGATCGTTGCGGATGTAATCCGGCGGTACAAGCGCATGCGGGGATTCGACGCGTTCATGACCACCGGCGCCGACGAGCACGGCGTGAACGTCGAGCGGTCGGCGCAAAAAGCGGGAAAATCTCCACAGGAATTTTCCACGGAAATCGCCGTGCAGTGGCGGCGGCTGTGGGACGATCTGGGAATCCCGGGCGATGAATTCATTCGCACGACGGATGAAAAGCACCATCGCACGGTGCAATGGCTCTTCAAGCGTTGCCGAGATAACGGATTCATCGAGAAGGGCCGCTACACCGGGCAGTACTGCGTGCACGACAATGCCTACGTCGTGGACGCGGGGCCCGGAGACGCTTGTCCCGATTGCGGGCGCCCGACAGAAACGGTCACCGAAGAAAACTATTTTTTCAAACTTTCCGAATTCCAGCAAAAGCTCCTCGATTTCTACGCGGCCAATCCTGATTTCATTCAGCCGGAGAGCCGCCGGAACGAGGTTCTGAGCTTTGTGAAGGGCGGCCTGAAAAATCTTTCGATTACGCGGACGACGATCCGGTGGGGCATCCCGGTGCCGGGCGAAGCGCCGCACGTTTTTTATGTGTGGTTTGACGCGCTTATAGGATATCTGAGCGCCGTGGGAGGCCCGAATTACGACCAGCGCGGCCTCTGGCCGGCGGATCTGCATATCGTCGGCAAGGAAATCATTCGATTCCATGCGGTGTATTGGCCCGCGTTCTTGATGGCGGCGGATTTGCCGCTGCCCGAGCAAATCTGGGCGCATGGCTGGCTGCTGTTTGATAGCGAGAAGATGAGCAAATCGCGCGGCAATGTGGTGAGGCCGCGCCCGATCGTCAATGCAATCGGTATCGAGCCGTTGCGCTACTACTTGTTGCGCGAGATCGTGTTCGGGCAGGACGGCAGCTTTTCCTACGATGCTCTCGTCACCCGTTACAACAGCGACCTCGCGAACGGTCTCGGCAACCTGGCCAGCCGCACGCTCACGATGATCGAGCGCTACTTCGGCAGCGAAATTCCCAAGCCCGCGCCGGCGCGAGGTGGGGAAACAGATGCCCCCAGCACAGCGGAATTTGCCAACGAAGCGCTGACGAAGGTGATGCATTTGTACGACCGGTTCAGTTTTTCGCTGGCGCTGGAGTCGATCTGGGAGATTGTCGCCATGATCGACAAATACATCACGGTCGAAAAACCGTGGGCGCTCGCGGAAAAGCCGGAGGACCGAGCGCGCCTGGCGACGGTGCTGTACACGGCTGCCGAGGGACTTCGTATCGTCACGGCGCTGGCGCATCCCGTGTTGCCGCTAGCGACGCAAAAAATATGGGATCAGTTGGGGCAGACTGAGCCGCTGAGCGGAGTCCAGTTGGACCTTCTCTCTTGGGGACAGCTCAAGCCCGGAACGAAAACGGGAAAACCGGAAGGAATTTTCCCGCGCGTTGATAAATCCGAAACGATTGCGAGGATTGAAGCCATGGAGCAAGAACAGAACAAAGTCCCCGAAACCCCGGCTGTCGCTGCGCCAAGTGCCGCCGCCGGAACTGGTGCCGGCGCGGCCCCGGCCGTTGCAGCCTCAGCGAAGATTGGAATCGAGGATTTCGCCAAAGTGGAGATGCGCGTCGGTCAGGTCAAGACCGCCGAGCGCGTAGCGGGCGCGGATAGGCTGCTGCAACTGCAGGTCGATATCGGCGACGAAGTGCGTCAAATAGTCGCGGGCCTGGCGCTGGCGTACAAGCCGGAAGATCTCGTGGGACGGAAAGTGGTTGTGGTGACGAATTTGCAGCCACGAAAACTGCGCGGCGTGGAATCGAATGGCATGATTGTTGCGGCCTCTACACCGGATGGGGCGCCCGTGCTCGCCGGGTTTCTGGAAGATGTGCCCGTGGGAGCGAAGCTAAAGTAGGACAGGCCCCGACCGGGTCGGAATCTGCAAGTTCAACCCCGACAGGCTGAAGCCTGTCCCACTTTGACCATGAACCTCACCGATTCGCACGCGCATGTGGACGTCTCCGACTTTGACGCGGATCGCATTGCCATGCTCGATCGCGCGCGCGCGGCCGGAGTTGGGACCCTGCTGGCGATTGGCAATGGTCCGGAAATTGAAAAGCTGGGTGCGGCCGTTCCCTTTGCCGAGAAGCACGATTGGATCTATGCCGCGGCCGGGATTCACCCGCACGAGGCGAGGCACGCGACGGACGCGCACTATGCGGAGCTGGAGCGGCTGGCACGGAACCCGCGCGTGATCGCCTGGGGAGAAATCGGCCTCGACTATCACTACGATCATTTGCCGCGCGACGTGCAGGCGATCGTATTTCGCCATCAACTCGACCAGGCGCGCGCTGTAAGCCGCCCCGTGATCATCCATTGCCGGGAAGCTTGGGCGGATTGCCTGAAGATCCTGGAGGAAGACTGGCGAAGTTCCGGCCTGGGCGGAATTTTTCATTGCTTTACGGGAACGCTTGAAGAGGCGCGCCGTGGCATACAGATGGGCTTCCTGATTTCGTTTGCAGGTAATGTGACGTATCCGAAGGCGCAGAATTTGCGGGACGTGGCGAAGGAAGTTCCACTGGACCAGTTGCTCGTGGAAACCGATTCGCCGTACCTGGCTCCCCAATCCTACCGGGGGCGAAGAAACGAGCCGGCCTACGTCGCGGAAGTAGCGCGGACCCTCGGGAATGTGAGAGACTTGCCAGCAACCGAGGTAGCCGAAATTACGTCGGCAAACTTTCGGCGGTTCTTTGATCTCGATCGTTCCGGAAATCGCACTGGGGCAGTTCCTGGAGGGGAGTCATCTCACTTCTGACGGCGAAAGAAATATTCGATCTCGTTCGCGATGACCTGGTAAAGGTCGAGCAGGAGCTTTCGCTCCAGAACGGCTCGGCGATCGAGCCGGTGGCGGAAATCTCGCGCTACCTGCTGGCAGGCGGAGGCAAGCGCCTGCGGCCGGCCCTGTTGCTGCTTTCGGCCGGATATGCTGGATGCCGCGGAGGCAGCGCGATCCGGCTGGGCGCCGTCGTCGAACTGATCCATAGCGCCACACTGATCCACGACGACGTGATTGACGGCGCCAACACGCGCCGCGGGCGCCCCTCGGCGAATTCCCGCTGGGGGAACCACCGGAGCGTGCTCGCAGGGGACTGGCTGTACATGCAATCGTTTCAGATGGCCCTCGCGGAGCGCAATTTCAAAATCCTCGACGTCTTGATCGAGCTCACGCAGAACATGGTGGAGGGCGAGCTTCTCCAGTTGACCAAGCTCGGGCGGATGGATTTGACGGAGCAGGATGCGGTGGAACTCGCTGCTCGCAAGACGGCTTGCTTGTTCGCTGGTTGCGCCCGGCTGGGCGCGGTTCTTGGGAATCTGGACGACGCGGGCGAGCAGGCCATGGCCGACTACGGACACTATGCGGGGCTGGCATTCCAGCTTGTGGACGACGTCCTTGACTTCACAGCTTCTCCGGAAACGCTGGGCAAGCCCGTGCTGAGCGACTTGAAAGAAGGGAAGGTCACGCTGCCGTTGATTTACGCGCTCGAAAGCGACGGCGCGGCGGGGAAGCGCCTGGTGCGCACGGTGCTCGAGGAAAAAGGGTTTGAGAGCGTTCGCCCAGAGCAGATCACGGCGTTAGTGCAGGAGTCGGGCGCGCTCGACCGCACGCGGGCTGCGGCGCATGATTTTGCCGCGCGCGCGAAGGCCTGCCTGAACGGAAATGGGACTTCCGATTTTGGCCGCGCGCTGCGAACGGTTCCCGATTTCATTCTCGACCGCGACAATTGACAAGCGGCCCTCTCTTTTGATTTCTCCTATGCTGCCGTTCAAGGTCATTTATCATCCACAGTACGATTTGGACCTCGGGCCGCACGTTTTCCCCTCGCAAAAATTCAGATTGATCCGCGAGGCCCTGCTCGCAGAGGGAATCGCTGAGGCGAGCGATTTCCTGCAGCCGGAGCCCGCGCCAGACGAGGACATTTTGCGTGTGCATACGCCTGCCTACGTGAACAAGCTGCAAACCGATTCCCTCACGCTGAGCGAACGCATGAAGCTGGAAATTCCGCTCTCGGAATTGACCCGGGAAGCGTTTTGGTTGGCGGCGGGAGGTTCGACGCTGGCCGGGCGCAAGGCGCTCGAGGACGGGTTTGCCGCCAACCTCAGCGGAGGCTTCCACCACGCCTATCCAGGGCACGGAGAAGGTTTTTGCATGATTCATGATGTCGGCGTGGCGATCCGGTCCCTCCAGGCGGCAGGGAAGATCCGGACGGCAATGACTGTGGATACAGACGTTCATCACGGCAACGGCACGGCGGCGATCTTCGGAAGCGATACGAGTGTTTTCACGCTCTCTATCCACCAGGAAAATAACTACCCGATGCCGAAGCCCCCTTCCGATGAAGACATCGGCCTGCCCGATGGCACGCGCGACCACGAATATCTTGACGCCCTGGAAGAGGGATTTCTGCACGCGCTCAAGAAGATGACGCCGGATTTGATCTTCTACATCGGGGGGGCGGACCCGTACCGCGAGGACCAGCTCGGTGGGCTGGCGCTGACGATCGAAGGTTTACAAAAGCGCGACCGCCTGATATTCGAACATGCGCGCGGCAGGGGAATCCCAGTGGCGTCCACGCTTGCGGGCGGATATGCGCGGCGCGTCGCCGATACCGTTCGAATTCACATCAACACGATTATTGCCGCGCGTGACGTGGCTTTGCAGAAGCCTTTCACGACGAAAAAATAATCGAGTCGGAAGATCAGTGGAGCAGGCTTCAGCCTGTGGGGGTTTGTCCTTGCAAGGACCAAAACCCACAGGCTGAAGCCTGTGCCACTGTCTTGCCAACATTCTCCAGCTTCAATGACGATGACGAACTTGCTAAGGAACTGTTGCAGCGGAAGCTTTGGTGATCGCAGCCCCGGCCAAATCGGCAAAGCCGTCTGGAGCGAAGCCTTGCGTGCGGTAGGCGATTTTGCCGGCCTTATCGAGCACCAGGATGGTCGGAATCGATTCGACGTGAAACGCCTGGTTGACGCCATCGGCGAAGACCAGCGTCCCACCGGGTTTCTGATCCTGAAGAAAAGGCGCGACAACAGATTCATCTTCATCGGCGTTTATCGCCAGGAAGACAACATCATTGCGCCCCGAGAATTTCGTCCGGACGTCGGCTAGCATCGTTTCCATTTGATTGCAGTAGGCGCACCAGGTGGTCCAGAAATTCAGGACGACGACTTTTCCATGTGATTCGGCCAGTTTCACGGGGCCGCTCCCGTCGACGTGTCGCAAGCTGAATTGCAGTGGATCGGTTACGTCTTTGTTGTAAACCGGCGCTTCCGGCTTATCCGCCTTGGCCATTTCGCGGCTGCGATCGTAGGCCGATAACACGATATCGCCGAGGCCCGCGCTCGAATCGTGCGTGAATCGCCAAAGATTACCCATCCTCAGACGGAGCAACTCGAGGTCCACGGGAGGGCCGTTCGCGTCCGCGGGCTCCTGGCTGGCCAGGACGAACGCCGTGGCATATTGCCGGATAGCTTCGTCGGCGTGCTTGTTCTCTTCCGCGATTTCACCAAGGGTTCGCGCGGCCTCGGCGTTTGGCGAGAGGCGGAATCCAGCCGTGAGGTCTTTCATGGCGTCGTCATTCTTGTGCAGGTGATGTTGCAAGCGGCCGCGCAACACGTACAGGTCTACTAAAAATTTGTTTCGGCCCGCCTGCCAATCCTCCAGCGTCATCTGTTGTGGACGCGATTCCGGATCGGCCTTCGAGACGCGGTCGATCAGGCGCGTGTCGTAGTCGATGGCACGGAGCTGGCTCGCTTCGTCGGGCATTTTTTCGAGAAGCGTCACGGCGAGGTACATCGACTGGCTGTCTTCGGGCTGGATGGCGATGACTTTCTCCGCGTAATCGAGCGCGCTTTTTTGGTTATGAAGATTCATTTCCGATTCGAGGAGGGCGCGGTAGATCGCTCCTCGCCGGGGCGAATCGGGATACTTGACGAGGTAAGCTTCCAAACTCTTGACGAGCGTGGCACTGTCGTTCCCGGCCTGGCGCACGACAACCTGCAATTCGGCGTCGGGGTCGGGAGCGGAGTCCTGAGAGGGCGCCGCAGCGGCATCGTCACCCTTGGGCTTCGCGGGCGGCTGCGATGCCGCGGGCGATTTCTTCGCCGGCGCTTTTGCCGGAGGCGGAGCCGCGGGCGGCTGTGCCTGCTGTCCCCAAGCTACGCCGGTCATGATCAATGCCATAAGACATGGAAGGAAACGCATTCGCCGTCGCATAGGCGGCGATTGTAACTCGAAATCAAGGAGTATGACTGTAAAAACCGTGCGGGAGTTTGCGGGAATCTATTTGAAGTCTAACAGTACGTCCACCGTGTGGCGGCTTGCGTCAGGGCGAAGCAAATGGCCAAACTCGTTGTAATGAACGGGCAAGTCCCCAAAAATATCACGGCTGGGCTTTGCCAATATTTTTACGTGCGATTCGTAGTAGCCGTCGTCAAAAATCTGGCCGGGAGAAATCTGCCATGCCTGCCGGAGACGCTTTTCCGCATCCAGAGACAATCCGGTGATGACCATGTCGCCCATGCGGTACTGCGAGCCTTCGGAAATGCTGACGCGATAAGAAATCTGGTGAGCCGTATCATCGAATTGAGGTCCGGCGTTGAGCTTCATGTCGAGATAGCCGCGCTGTCCGTAATAGGATTCGATTTTCTGCCACAAGGCTTCGATCTTCATGCCGTCCGCGACATTGCCGGGCTTTAGATCAACGACCGCGTCAAGACTTGGCGATTCCACGACCAAGTTTCCTTGCCAGGAAACTCCTTTCCACGTATAGACCGGGCCCGGAGTAATGGGAATCAAGAGCTCCACCGCAGTTTGCTTGGGATCGTTCATATCGGGAATCAGGTGCGTTTGCGGGGGGCCGATTTGCGCTCGCAGGAAACCTTTGGAGGCGTAGAGCGGTCGGACATGCTCGTTTTCGAAAATTTCGACGGCAAAGAGGGAATAGGGCTGGCCCTTGATGTCCGAGACGCGGTCCTTCAGACGCTCGGAATCTGTGGCAATGGACTCGCCAAACTGAACCGATTGCACCCGGAGCTGGACGCCGTCGACCCGAAACTGCATCACCATGCCATCGCCCGCTGCTGCGGTGAGAAGTTGGTGCGTCACGCTCCCCTTGATTTTTTGCGAGGCGAGTAAATTTTCAATGACCGCCGTCATTTCATCGATCATCGTTCCGTCTCCGGGCGCTTCGCCGGTAAACAGTCCGACCTGATTTCGGATCGCCTCTCCGATCTCGGCGCTGGTGAACCAGGGAAAATTGTCGAACAAGATCGGATACGTGGGAGCTTCCTGGACCTGGAACTCCAGGTTGATCGCATCGCCTTTCGAGGTGTAACGGAAGTTGACCGCGGAAAATATCCCAAGGGCGGCGAGGCGGTTGGTGGCGTCCTGGATTTGCTGCGCGGTGACCATGTCGCCGGATTTCAGGCCGCTGGCGGCGATCACCCGGTCCGCCGGGAATTTTTGCACCCCAGTGACTTTAATGGAGGCGATGGTGGAGCTTGGCGGAGAAGGCGCGGGGGGCGCCTGTGCGCGCGCCGCGAGACCCGCGAAAAGAAGGAACTGCGCAACAACGATTGCAATATAAATGCGTTTCACAACAGCAATATAGTACGTGATTTGGGAGCCAGCGTGGAAATGGAAAGTAGCACAGACTTCAGTCTGTGGGTTTGCGGTGGGGATACAGAGATTTGTGATCCCGCCTCAGCTTCTGCCGGTCCGTCGTGTGGATAGGAAAAACCCACAGGCTGAAGCCTGTGCTACTTAACGGCTACTCGACCGTAACCGACTTGGCCAGATTGCGCGGCTGGTCCACGTCGCAGCCGCGGCGGAC
>JGI12269J14319_10002988_pt1 | contig 16079 bp, 18 predicted proteins | sample PeaSoiSIISIP2007_FD_14319 | JGI IMG/M metagenome (IMG submission 14319) | reverse complement strand
GCAAGGGGCGCCCACCTGGATCGACATCCGCCCGGCCACCTCGCTCATCGGCGACAGCAGCGGCAGGCCGCCGCGGTCGTCGGTCACCGTCTCGTAGGCGATGGCGATCACGCCCGCCTTCATCAGCCCCTCGGCCTGCGCCCGGTCGGCGGCGAGATGCAGGTAGGTGAAGAGGACCTGGCCCGGCCGCAACCGAGCGATTTCCACGGCCTGCGGCTCCTTCACCTTCACGAGCAGTTCCGCCCGCGCGAAAACCTCGGCGGCGTCGGCGGCGATCTGGGCGCCGACCGCGGCGTAGGCGTCATCGCCATGGCCGATCCCGCCGCCGGCGCCGGTTTCGACCAGCACCTGATGGCCGCGGTGGGTGAGCTCGCGCACGCTGCCGGGCGTCAGGCCGACCCGGTGCTCCTGGACCTTGATCTCCTTGGGCGCGCCGACAAGCATCTTGCGTCCTTACCTGCCAACGCTGACGCTCGAAAGGGCGTGAAGGCGAAGGTCGCTCCGACGACGCCTTCTTAGCCCGCGCCGGGGGCGAAATGAACCGGACGAGCCGCGCCGCCCGGCGCTTTTCCGGCCGGACATCCGAATTTTCAACTCGACGGCGGGGCCAATCTCGGGCTGAACAGTCCGACGCCCGGGGCGCAAGTCCCACGTCGGCGTTTCGCAAGCGATTCGAGAGACCGAAGGATTCAATGGATAGGATATTGCCTCAGCCCACCCCGGAGACGCAGCACTTCTGGGATGGATGCAAGGCGGGCGAGCTTCGCCTGCAGCGCTGCGACGACTGCGCGAAAGCCTACTTTCCGCCCCGGCCGTTTTGTCCGGTCTGCGGTTCGCGCAGCGTTTCCGTCTTCGCCGCCAGCGGCAAGGGCGTGCTCTGGAGCTACGTGATCAACCACCGGCCGCGGCCCGACATGGGAACCGAGCCACACTCGATCGCCGTGGTGAAGCTCGCGGAAGGCCCGCAGATGATGACCAACATCATAGGCTGCCCGCAGACCCCAGAGGCGCTCAGGCTCGACATGCCCGTCGAGGTCAAGTTCCAGGATTTCGGCGCGATCGCTCTGCCGTTGTTCCAGCCGGCGGGAGCTTAAGGTCCATGAAACAGAAGACAGTTGCGGTCGTCGGGGCCGCCGAGACCACCGAGATGGGCCGTATCCCCGACGTGTCGGCCATCCAGCTGCACGCGGACGCGGCGTTGAACACGTTGAAGGACGCGGGACTGAAACCCTCCGACATCGACGGCGTCGCGACCGCGGGCCTCAGCCCGACCGAGCTCGCCTACTACCTCGGAATCACGCCGACCTACGCCGACGGCACCAGCGTCGGGGGGTGCTCCTTCATGCTGCACGTTCGCCACGCGGCGGCGGCGATCAACGAGGGGCTCTGCAACACGGTCCTGATCACTCACGGCGAGAGCGGGCGCTCCCGCGTCGGCGCCGGCGGATTCCGTGGCGGCGGCGGCAATTCGAGCCTGGCCGGCCAGTTCGAGCAGCCCTACGGTCCGGTCGGACCGCCCTCGATGTTCACCGTGCCGGCGCTGCGCTACCTGAAGACCTACGGCCTGACGGAAGAGGACCTTGCCTGGCCGGCGGTCATCCAGCGCGAATGGGCGGCGATGAACCCGCGCGCCTCGATGAAGGATCCGATCACGCTCGACGACGTGCTGAACGCGCGGATGATCGCCTACCCGTTCACGCTTCTGATGTGCTGCCTGGTCACCGACGGCGGCGGCGCGCTGATCCTGACCAGCGCCGAGCGGGCGAAGGACTTCCCGCAAAAGCCGATCTACATCGTCGGAACCGGCGAGAGCGTCGAGACGCCGATGGTGAGCCAGATGGAGGACTTCACCTCGTCGAAGGCGTTCCGCGTGTCCGGCAAGAAGGCGTTCGCCGAGGCCGGCATCAGCCACGACGACGTGGATCACCTGATGATCTACGACGCGTTCTCGCACCTGCCGCTGTACGGGCTCGAGGATCTCGGCTTCTGCAAGCCGGGCGAGGCGGCGGCGTTCATCCGTGAGCGGAACACGGCGCCTGGCGGCAAGCTGCCGCTGAACACCAACGGCGGCGGGCTCTCCTACATGCACTCGGGCATGTACGGCATGTACGCCATGCAGGAGAGCATCCGGCAGCTGCGCGGTGTGGCCCCGGCGCAGGTCCCGGACGCGAAGATCTCGATCGCGCACGGCGTCGGCGGCATGTTCGGCGCCTCGGGCACGATTGTGTTCTCGAACGAGCCTGGCTGAGAGGCGCTTCGGCCGAGCTGGGTCTAGGGGTAAGGTCCCCCAGGCCTCAGGATCCATCGTGGCGCGCACTGGGCGACACAAGCGCAGCGGGAGAGTCGCGGTCGTGGTGACAGCGGCGGCCGTCACGCTTGGCGGCTGCGCGGCGCTCGAGTTCCGCCACGCGCTGTTCGGCGACGGCCAGAACTGCGACTGGCCGGGCCTCTATGACCCGGCGGCGAGAGCCAACGCCGCTTCGCTCACCACCCTGCCGCTCGACCCGTTCGGCAAGCCGGAGACCGGCTGGGCGATCTACGCGCCGGCCGTCGCGCAAGCGACAAAGACGGCGTGCCCGGCCACGACGCCCGCGTTCGCCTGGGCGCTGGCCTACTGGCAGTTCCGGCATGGCCTGACCCCGCACGGCGCGGTCGATCTGCCGACCTTCGCGGCCATGAAGAACGAATGGCAGCAGAGGCGTCCGTTCGTGCGCCTGCGCGAGAGCGGGGTCTGCCCGGACCCGCCGACCGCGCTGGCGACGCTGACGCCGGAGGAGAGCCGCGCCGACAAGCCGGTGCAGCTTAGGCCCGACGCGCTGGCGGCGCTCCGGCGGATGGTCGCGGCCGCGCGGCGGGAGAACGGCGAGATCGCGGCCGATCCGCCGCTGTTGACCGCCTTCTCCGGTTTCCGCGATCCGGCGGCCGACGCCGCGCGCTGCGCGGCTGAGCAGAACTGCCAGGGCCTGGTCCGCGCCGAGTGCTCGGCCCACCGGACCGGGCTCGCCGTCGATCTCGACCTGGGCGCAGCGCCCGGGTTTGCCGCCGATTCTTCGGACGACGCCAACCGGCTCTACCAGACGCAAACGCCCGCCTACCGCTGGCTGGTCGCCAACGCCGGCCGCTTCGGCTTCGTCAACTACGTCTACGAGCCCTGGCACTGGGAATGGACCGGCGCTCAGCCCTGAGCGCCGCCTTGGCCTTCGCCGCCTGGACCATTTCATCGGCTTTCAACCGCGCGATGCGCTCGATCAACGCCTCGGGAACCGGCTCGCCGAGCGCGAAGCGGATGGTCCCCTTGCTGCGTCCGTACCGGGACAGGTCCTCGCCCAGCGCCGCCTCGGCCTGCGCCCCGATCGGATAGAGCGAATAATGCTCCGCCCAGGCCGCGAAAAAGATCGCGATCCGCCCAGCGACCCGGTAGGCGGGGATCTTGTAGGAGATCACCTCTTCGGCCTCCGGCGGCAGCGCCCCACAGATCGCGGCCCGGACGGTCGTGAGCGCTCGGCGGGCCGCGGGCGGCCGGGCGGCGATGTAGGCGTCGACGGCGGCGGACGGTTTGGGCATGCCTTGGTCCTCTTCAGGCAAGGACGCGTCGGCTGGCGAAGGGCCGACAAAGCGCGTCAGAACATCGGCTCGAGGGCGCGGCGCTTCTTCCGCTTCGGCCGCTGCCAAAGCACCCCCGGATAGCCCTTGAGCGGACTGAGCGGTTCGCCCGACCAAGCCCAGTCGGCGCGCTCGTGCATGAACATGTGGTAGCGCGTGTCGCGGCCGGTGCGCTAGGAGAACAGCGCGCGGGGGATGTTGACCATCTTGGGCGCGCGCGGGCGCTCGTAGGTCACTGGCGTTCCGCACAGCCGGCAGAAACTGCGCGCCGTCCCCGTCTCGCGATCCTCGTAGCGGCTCAGGGTCCCTGCGCCCTTGAGGATGCGGAAGCGGCTCTTCCAGCTCCCGACGTAGGTGGCGTAGGCGCAGCCCTGGGCATGGCGGCTCGCCGCCGAGTGGTCGTGCCAGGCCCAAACGGCGGGGACATCGATCTCGACCACCACCGCGCCGCAGACGCACTGGCCCCTGGCCCGCGACGGCGCGGCCTTACGGACCTTCTGTGGAGTCTCCGGTTGTCGCATGCGGGCCTCGGGCGATTTGAGCGTGGCGCAAGCCTACCCTAGTGTGGCCGTGGAACCTGTCAGCATCCGGCAGCCATGGTCGACGACCCCAGCGACTTCCGCAGCCAGCGGCGCGCCGGCATCGCCGCGATCGCGATCGGTGCGGTGGTCGCGGTCGGCCTCTGGATCGCCATCACCGACTACGCGCCGCCGCTCGCCGGCGTGGAGACGCTGGGCGCGCGGATGCTGTTCACCCTGAAATGCTGGGCGCTCGCCATCCTGTTCTGCCTGGTGAGCGGGGTCGAGGCCGTCGCGCACGAGCGGCTCGTCTCGCCAGCGTTCGATCCGCTGGCCGGGTTCGAGACCCGCCGTCTCCGCGTCAACAAGCAGTACCTGCAGAACACGCTCGAGCAGTCGGTGGTCTTCACCGCCGCGATCTTCGGGTTGGCGGCCTATTCACCGAGCGGTCCGGCGATGCGCGCGGTGGTCGCGACGGCCGTCATCTGGGTCGCGGGTCGGTTCACGTTCTGGCTCGGCTATCACCGAAGCGCGGCGATGCGCGGGCTCGGCGCGCCCAGCATGGCTCTCAGCATGCTGGTGCTGATCTATGTCGGGTGGCGGTTCGGCGATGAGCTCGCCGGCCCTCCCGGCGGCGCCATTCCGGTCGCCGCGTTCCTCGCCATCGAAGGCGTTCTGTTCTGGGCGACGCGGCCGGCGAAGGGCGGGGACGCCGCCTAGCGCTTCGCGCACTGGGCGCGATCGCCCGCCTTGCAGGCCTTGACCGCAGCTTGCCAGGCCGCTTGCGCGGCGGCGGCCTGTGCCTGCTGCGCCTGCACGCCGGCCTGATAGGCGGCCATCTGGGCGGCGTAGTCCTGGGCGTTCGCCTCTTTCGCCTGTTGATAGGCGGCAAGCTGGGTCTGGTAGCTCGCCTGGCTGGCCGCGAGCTCGGCGGCCACCGACGCATTGCGCGCGGCGACGGCGGCGTTGAGCGAGCGGTCGGTGTTGATCGTCGGGCCATGCGGCGCCGGCACGTCGGCATGCTCGGCGTAGTTGCGCACCCGTTCGGCTTCGACATCGCCCGGCTGCATGGCGAGCGCCTGCTTGGCGTCGGCGAGCGCGTCCGCGCTTCGGCCCAGCAGCAGATAAGCCTGCGCGCGCCGGACGAGCGCGATCTCCTGGTCGGCGGGGCTCAGCATTCGCGAATCCAGCGCCGCGCTCAACAGCCGGACGGCGGCGCCGTCGTCATGGCGGTTCAGTGCGCCTACCCCATCCGCCAGGTCCGCGACCGGATCGGCGACCGCGGTGGTCGCCAGCAGGGCCGCAACAAAGGCGGCGGCCGGCGCATAAGCTCTCATCGGCATTCGTCTTCTTCAGCTCGAGGCTCACACGGCCAACGAGCGTCGCCATGATCGAGGTCAATTTGGCTTCGGTATGGCGGCGCCGATCGGTCGCGACACCATCCTCGTCATCTGTTGGATCGCGCCCGTTCGTGGTTCAAAGAGGCAGCGCCAAGCGCGAAGCGATCTCATGGGGCCGGCTATGACGACGACCGAAACGGTGATCCACGCGGGCGTGCTGCTGGCCGAGCCTGGCCAGCCGGCGAAGCGGGCGCAGAGCATTCGCATTGCGGGCGGCAGGATCGCCGATATCGCCGACGGCTTCGCCGAGCCGCCGGAGGGCGGGCGGGTCATCGACCTGAAGGACCGCTTCGTCCTGCCCGGCCTGATCGACTGCCACGTTCACCTGACGATGCAATTCGGCCCCGGCTATCGCATGGCCGCGGTCGAGGACTCCGACCCGAAGATCGGCCTGAACGGCGCCCACCGTGCGCGGCTCACGCTCGAGGCCGGCTTCACTACCGTGCGCGACGTGGGCGCGCAGAAGCCCGACGTCATCTTCGCGCTGCGCGAAGCGATCGCCGAGGGCAAGATTCCCGGCCCCCGGGTGCTGTGCGTCGGCTCGATCCTCTCGCCGACCGGCGGGCACGGCCAGGTCTACGGCTTCCGCCGCGACGTCTGCGCCTGCGTCCAATCCGGGCTAGGTGTCTGCGACGGCGTCGACGAGTGCCGCAAGGCCGTGCGCCGGCAGGTCGCCATGGGCGCCGACGCGATCAAGATCGTCGCCACCGGCGGGGTGCTGTCGAACATCGCCGCCGGCATCGACCAGCAGTTCACCGACGAGGAGATCCGCACGCTGGTCGACACCGCCCACCATCTCGGCAAGCGCATTTCCGCCCACGCCCACGGCACAGCGGGCATTAACGCCGCCCTGAAGGCCGGCATCGACTCGATCGAGCACGGCAGCTTCATGGACGATACGTCGATCAAGCTGTTCCTCGAGAGGGGCGCGTTCCACACGCCGACGGTGATCGCCGGGATGACGGCGCTGGAGTTCGCCAAGGCCGGCGGGGTGATGCCGCCGGCGCAGGCGGAGAAGGCGTTCCAGGTCGGCGAGCGGATCCGGACGGCGCTGACGAAGTCGTACCAGGCCGGCGTGAAGATCAGCTTCGGCACCGACATGGGCGTTGGCCCGCACGGCGAGAACGCACGCGAGTTCGGCTACATGGTCGAGTGCGGCGTGACGCCCGCCGACGCGATCAAGGCCGCGACCGTGACGGCGTCCGAGCTGCTGAACATCACCGACCTGACCGGCACGATCGCCGCCGGCAAGTCAGCCGACATCATCGCCGTCGCCGGCGATCCCTTGAGCGATGTCACCGAGCTGCAGCGCGTCGGCTTCGTCATGGCCCGCGGCGAGGTGGCGAAGGGCCTGGTGGCGGCATGACCAAGGCCTACGCCGAGCACTATCTGGCCACCGCCGACGGGCCTCGGGTGCACTACCGCGTCTACGAGCCGCAAGGTCAGGCCGCCGGCGCGCCGGCGCTCTGCCTGCCGGGGCTCACGCGCAACGAGCGGGATTTCGAGGAGCTGGCGCCGATGATCGCCCGCCTCGGGCGCCGCGTGGTCGTGGCAACGCCGCGGGGCCGCGGTCTCTCTGATCCCGACTCCCAGCCCGAGCGCTACGCGCCGCCGGTCTATGTCGGCGACGTCCTGGCGCTGCTCGACGCGCTGGCGATCGAGCGGGCGGTCTTCATCGGCACCTCCATGGGTGGACTGATGACCATGATCGCTGCGGCGAGCGCGCCGCAGCGCCTGGCCGGCGCGGTGCTGAACGACGTCGGCCCGGAGATCGACCCGGTTGGGCTCGCGCGCATCCGCTCCTATGCCGGCGTGCCGAAGACCGCCTCGGCCTGGGCGGAAGCCGGAGCGCTCTGCCGGGACATCAACGGATCGGCGTTTCCGGACGAGGGTGGCGACTTCTGGGAGACGTTCGCGCGCCGCATCTTCCGCGAAACCGGGCCGGGACGCCTCGAGCTGGACTATGATCCCAGGATCGCCGGGACCGTCGCCGAGGGTCCGGCGCCCGACCTTTGGCCGCTGTTCGACGCGCTGAAGCCCATCCCCACCCTGGCCATACGCGGTGCGATCTCGGACGTCTTGATGACCTCGACGCTGGCCGAGATGCAGCAGCGTAAGCCCAACTTGACGACCGCGAGCGTGCCGCGCGTCGGCCACGCGCCGTTCATGACCGAACCCGCCGCCTGGGCCGCGCTGAGCGCCTTCCTGGGCCAGGTCCCTTAAGCCGCGGCCTTACGTAGCGCGCGGCGTCCCTCGAGCGTGAGCACCACCACGGGCGCCCCGCCATCGCGTCGGCGCTGGACGAGGCCGCGGTCGACGGCGTCTTCCCACACGGTGAGCCTGGGGCACGAGGTGCGCCAGACGTCCATGACCTCGGCATAGGCGCGCGGCTCGGCGTCGAGCCAGTGCAGGAAGTCGAGGATGAGCGGCTGGATGATGGCGTCCGGGCTTACGCCGGCCGCGCCTGGGGTCTGCATGACCATTCTCCTGCGCGCCAACAGACGGGGCGCACAGGGCCCCGACGCGTCGCTATGCGCCTTGAGCTATTCCCGCGCAGCCGGGTTTGCAAGAGAACCGGGCTGCAGCGCGTCAGCCTAGAGGTCCGAATGAACCACAGAGGGCACGAAGGACACGAAGAAGAGGCGAGCCCGGTGCAGCCCGCCCATCGTGCCCTTTGTGTCCTTTGTGGTTGAAAAGGACCGCGCCGCCTGGCGGCGGCATCAGCGCTAGATATTCTCCGCCGCCGCGCGGCGGGCGTTGAGCTCGGCCTGGATGGTGGCGTGCTGGGCCTTGGTCAGGCGGTAGCCGATGAAGATGAGGACGGCGACCGCCGTGATCGCCGCCGGCCCAGGGCCGAAGAGCAGGCCGAGGTTGCGTATAACCTCGGGACGGATGTGCTTGATCGCGTCGGGCTGCGAGGCGATCGCGGTCGGGAAGTGGATCAGGTCTAGGCCGATGCCGGCGATCAGGCTGCCCAGGCCCACCGCCGCCTTGGCCGAGAAGTTGAGGCCGGCGAAATAGAGCCCCTCGCGGCGGGTGCCGAACAGGTGCTCGTGCTCGTCCGCAGCGTCGGCCATGGCCGACTGGAAGGCGATCGAAACCCCCGCGGTGACGAAGGTGATCGTCGCGGCGTTCAGCATCAGAAGACCGTCGACCAGAGGTCCGGACGCAAGCAGGCCGGCGTTGCGCAGCAGCGGCAGCCAGGCCTGCAGCGCCGCGAACAGCACCAGGCCCACGATGACCACCGTCCGCTTCTCGAACTTCGGCACCACGACGAGCGAGACGATCGCACCGATGAAGGCGCCGGGCACGGCCGCGAGCTGCACGATCGGGATCATGCCGGGGGGCAGGTCCCAGAAGAACTTGTAGGCATGCAAGCCAAGCACGCCGGCCACGCCGGCGGCGGTGAAGATCAGGATCAGGCAGGCGAACAGCGACACGAACGAGCGGTTGCGGAAGATTTCAAGGACGTCCGCCCAGGTGCGGGCGAAGGCGTTGCCACCCCTCGCCTTGACCTGGTGCAGGCGCTTCAGCGCCGGGAGCGTCCCGAAGGTCGCGATCACCGCGCCGATCAGGGTGATGGCGCCGAGCGTCCAACCCATCGGCAGATAGGCGGCGTGGTGGAAGACCTTCGGGCCGTAGAGGAAGAAGCCGGTGCCGAGCAGGATGATCGCCGTCGTCCCGATCGGGGCGACGAGGAAGCGCGCACTGACCACGGTGGTCCGTTCGTTGTAGTCGTCGGTCAGCTCGGCCCCCAGGGCGACGTACGGCAGGTTGAAGCAGGAGTGGCAGATGCGCAGCGCGATCGCGACGAGCGTCACGAAGGCGAAGAGGCCCCATCCGTGCAGGCCCGTCGGTATCGAGAAGATGACGCCAAGCAGGATCGCCAGCGGCAGCGCGGCGGCGAACATGAAGGGATGCCGGCGCCCGAGGCGGGAGTGGGTATTGTCGGAGAGCGATCCGACGATCGGGTCGACCATGGAATCGATCAGGAGGCCCAGAAAGATGGAAAGGCCGGCGAGCGAGTTCGGCAATCCGCAGACCGCGGTCACGTAGAAGAACAGGTAGAGGCCGAGCGCGCCGCTCATCACGCTGTCGACCAGCGTGCCGGCGCCGTAGGCCGAGACCAGCGGCAGGCTCAGCTTGGTGCGGCGAAGCTGGGCCGCCGTCGGGGCCACGGCGGCCGGCGTGGCGGCTGCGGGCGCGGGTTCGGCGAGCGGCGGCGCGGGTTCGGCTGACATGTGGGTCTTTTTTGCGCCTCCGGCGGGGCCCGCCCCTCGGTGAGGGGTTTTGGGCGTTATGCCACCAGAACCCGGGGGTGCGCCATGAAGGTTTGGTTCGTGGGCCGAACCGCCGCTGCGCACCGCCGGTCAGCGCCGATTTGACGTACCGCCGGGACGCGGGGATGCTGGTTCGAACTGCGCCAGCAACGGAAGCTAAGTGACGCCATGAATATCGCCGTGAAGCCAGGGGCCGCTCAGGACCCCGACGTGCGGGCCATCCCGCTCGCCGAGCTCAATCCGGCTCGGATGGACCGCTTCCAGGCCGACACCATCTGGCCGCTGTTCGCGCGCCTGCGCGCCGAGGACCCGGTCCACTTCACGCCCGAAAGCGAGTTCGGAGCCTATTGGTCGCTGACCTGCTGGGACGACATCATGGCGGTCGACACCAACCACGAGGCCTTCTCCTCGGCGATCGCGGGCATCTCGCTGCCGGTAACGGCGAACATGGAGGCGCAGGACAAGGCCTTCGCCGAGCTGGGCGTGCAGCGCCGCAGGGGCGGCGCCGGCTTCATCACCATGGACGAGCCCGAACACTCGACCCACCGCAAGGCGGTGAGCCCGACCGTGGCGCCGGCCAACATCACCAAGATGTCGCCGATCGTGCGCGAGCGCTGTGGCCAGATCCTGGACTCACTGCCGATCGGCACACCGTTCGACTGGGTCGAGCTGGTGTCGAAGGAGCTGACGGCCATGACCCTGGCCACGCTGTTCGACTTCCCGTTCGAGGAGCGGCGCAAGCTGCCCTTCTGGTCGGACATGTTCATGAACATCCCGGGTCACGGGCCGGTGACGAGCTGGCAGCACAAGGCCGAGGCCGCTCTCGAGTGCTTCACCGCCTTCCAAGGTCTCTGGGACGAGCGACTGGACGGCGAGCCGAACAACGACCTGATCTCGATGCTGACCCACAACCCGGAGACACGGGAGATGTCGGTCGAGCAGTATCAGGGCACCGTGGTGCTGCTGATCGTCGGCGGCAACGACACCACCCGGAACACCATCTCCGGCAGCGTCTACTGGCTGAACAAGTTCCCCGAGCAGTACGACAAGCTGCGCGCCAATCCGGACCTGGTGACCAATATGGTCTCGGAGACGATTCGCTATCAGACGCCGCTTGCCCACATGAGCCGCATCGCCACCCGAGACGTCGAGATCGGCGGCAAGACGATCCGAGCCGGCGAGCGGGTGGTGATGTGGTACATCTCGGGCAACCGCGACGAGAGCGTGATCGCTGACCCGGACCTCTACGACATCGAGCGCGAGCGGCCGCGCCACCACATGTCGTTCGGGTTCGGCATCCATCGCTGCGTCGGCAACCGCGTCGCGGAGATGCAGCTGACCATCATCTGGGAGGAGATCCTCAAGCGCTTCCCAGTCATCGAGGTGATCGGCGAGCCTGTGCGCACCTACTCCTCGTTCGTGCACGGCTACGAGAGCATGCAGGTGGTCATCCCCGCCCGCACCTGACGCGCCGCGCAAGCGGCGCCGTCCCGTTTTCACCGCGAAGAACGCAAAGGTCGCGAAGAGGTGAGCCTAGCCGCAGCGCTGCAGCCACCACCGACCCTTCGCGCCCTTCGCGTCCTTCGTGGTTGAATCGGGCCTCGCGGCTCCGCCGCGCGGCAGTTAGGCGCTGAAGTTCAGCTTCAGGCCGGGCTCGGGCCAGGGCATGCGGATGAGGCGGCCGGTTTCGGAGAGGGTGATGTGGGCGTCGCGCATCTCGGGGCCGCCGAAGCAGATGTTGGTGGTCATGCGGTCCGGCAGCGGCGTCTGGCTCACGGCCCCGGTGACCGGTGAGATGGTGGTGATCCCATCGCGGATCGAGGCGATGCAGACGTCGCCGTTCGCCTGCACCGCCAGGCTGTCGAAGAAGGCGCGACCGGGGCCTGCGCCAGCGAGCCGTCCGCCGCGGCCGCCCTTCACCACTTGGCCAGGCGCGGTCAGGTCGAAGGCGATGAGGCGCCCGGTGAAGCTCTCGGCCGAGTAGACCGTATTCTCGTCCGGCGAGAGGCCGATGCCGTTGTAGCCGGTGCCGCCGAAGGAGATCTCCTCGGCCCTCGAGCCGTCCGGCCTGGCGTAGTAGACGCCGCTGGAATGGCGCGTGCGCCCGGTCTGCCGGCCGAAGTCGGTGAACCAGAAGCCGCCGGTCCGATCGAAGACGATGTCGTTCGGGGCCGAGAGCAGGTTCTCGCCCGCCTTGTCGTACAGCCGCTGGCCCTTGCCAGTGCTGAGGTCCACCCGGTCGATTCCACCCTGGCTGGGCGGGAGCGCGCCCCTGATCGCAAGCCCGCCGCCGCCGTTGTTGGCCACATAGACCGCGCCGTCCGGCCCGAGCGCCGCCCCGTTCGGGCCGCCGCCCAGGTCGCACACCACCTCGACCTTGCCCTTCCAGGCGCGCGACAGCGTGCCGCGCGCGATCTCGACCAGGATCACCGACCCGTCGGGCATGGCGATCGGCCCTTCCGGAAACTGCAGTCCCTCCGCCAGCACCTCGAAATCGGCCATCGCGTCGTCCTCCCTTTCCCTCGATCAACGCCGCGGAGGCTGGCGCGTCAACCACTGTGGGCAGGGCCGCAGGCCTGGGTTATCGTGACTCACCAACGCATGGGGAGACGGCGGCCGTGCACGATCTGATCATCCGGGGTGGAACCATCGTCGACGGCACTGGGGCGGCGCCTTACGTCGGCGACATCGCGATCGACGGCGACCGCATCACCGCGGTGGGCAAGGCCCTCGGCCCGGCGCGGCGCGAGATCGATGCGAGGGGCCAGATCGTCACCCCCGGCTGGGTCGACATCCACACCCATTACGACGGCCAGGCGACCTGGGACCCTGTGATGGGACCTTCGAGCTGGCACGGCGTCACGACCGCCATCATGGGCAACTGCGGCGTCGGCTTCGCGCCGGTGAAGCCCGACCAGCACGAGTTCCTCATCGAGCTGATGGAGGGGGTGGAGGACATCCCCGGCTCGGCGCTGGCCGAAGGAATCGACTGGAAGTGGGAGAGCTTCCCCGAGTACCTCGACGCGCTGGAAGCGAAGAAGCGGACGATCGACGTCGGCGTGCACGTGCCGCACGCCTCGGTCCGCGCCTATGTGCTCGGCGAGCGGTGCAACACCGACTACGAGCCGAACGCCGATGAGATCGGACAGATGGCGGCGCTGGTCCGCGAGGGCGTCGAGGCCGGCGCGCTCGGCTTTTCGACCTCGCGCACGCTCCTGCACAAGGACTTGAAGGGCGTGCACATGCCCGGCACTTTCGCCGGCTCCGACGAGATGCTGGCGCTCGGCCTGTCGATGAAGGGGCTGAAGCACGGCGTGCTCGAGATGGTCTCCGACCACCTCGGCGACGACGACGAATGGATGTGGGTCAAGGGCTTCGCTCACCAGACCAACCTGCCGGTCACCCTCGTGGCGACCTCGGCCGGCGCCTACCAGGGCGACAAGATGTACAACATCGCCGAGGAGGCGCTGCGGCACGGCATGGAGATCCGCCCGCAGATCGCCGGGCGTCCGACCGGCATACTGCAGGGGCTGACCTCGAGCTTCCACGTCTTCTCCGGTCATCCGACCTTCCGGCGCGACATCGCCCACCTGCCGCTCGACGAGAAGGTGGCGACGATGCGGCGGCCGGAGGTGCGCGCGGCGCTGCTGTCGGAAGAGAGCGCCATGCGCGGCGGCGGCATGGCGGCGCCGAACGAGCTGCTCTACCGGGTCTTCCCGTTGGGCGAGGTTCCGAACTATGAGCCCGACCGGGAGCAAAGCGTCGGCGGCATGGCCGAGGCGGCCGGCGTCACGCCGATGGCGATGATGTACGACCTCCTTCTCCGTGACGGCGGGCGCGAGCTGTTCTACCAGCCGCTCGGCGGCTACTTCACCTACAACTTCGACTTCTTCCGCAAGAACATGCAGCACCCGAACGTGCTGTTCGGGCTCTCGGACGGGGGCGCCCACTGTGGCGTGATCGCCGACGCCGGCATGCCGACCTTCATCCTCACCCACTGGGCGCGCGACCGGGTGAAGGGCGAGAAGTTCCCGCTCGAGTTCCTGGTGCGCAAGCTGACCAGCGACACCGCCAGAGCCTATGGCCTGCACGACCGCGGCCAGCTGAAGCCGGGCCTGTTGGCCGACATCAACGTCATCGATTTCGACAAGCTGCGGCTGTTCCGGCCGGAGGCCGTCTATGACCTGCCGGCGGGCGGGCGCCGCCTCGTGCAGCGGGCCGAGGGCTACCGCTACACGATCAAGTCCGGCGAGGTGACGTTCGAGGACGGCGAACACACCGGCGCGCTGCCGGGCGGCTTGGTCCGCGGCGGGCGCGAAGCGGTGATCCTGGCGGAGGCCTAAAGGCTCACCCCGCCAAGCTCACCGCGCCGGTAGACCCGCGCTGAAGGCGCCAGGCGGCTACGTCTTGTGGCAGACCTTGCCCTTGGCGATGCAGCTGTGGCCGCAGGGGACCCCGGTCGTGCAGTGCGGGGCGTGCGAGCTCGAGGATGCCGGCGCCGCCGACGAAGCGGCTGGCGGCGGGCATTTGATGAACTTGTGGGTCTTCGGGTCGGTGCACTTGGTTGCCGCGCTGACGCTGCTGGCGCTCAGCGCCAGGATCGCCGCCATCATCAGAACTCGCTTCATCTTGTCCTCCCGCTCTTGTTACGCGAGCAAGCCGAGGCCTCGCGGCAGACTCAAATCGCTGGCTCAACTTGGCGTAGCAGACTATTTCGAAGTATTCCCGTGAAAGTCGAGAATAACCGCAAGTTGCACTGATGCGGAAATCTGACTTTCACTGGCGATCGATACCGGACATTTCGAGATCAGGCGATCACACGAGGGCCAAAACTACCCAAAACGGGTAGCTATGCGGTAATCTTCTCGCTGATAGGCACCGCATACCGCACGCCCAACCGCTCGCTGGGCGTCCGGGGCGCAGGCAAGGGGGTCCCGCGGTTGGGCGACGAGACCGTCCAAGGGCCGATCGAAGGTCGGGCGCCCGTCTCTGCGGCTGATCGGGCCGAGGCGCGTGTCGTCTACAGATTGGCGACCGAGCACTTTCTGCGGAGCGCGCGGGAGCTCAGCGATCAGGCGGGCGGCAACCTGTTCAAGGGGCTAGCGCTGCGCGCGATCGTCGCCGCCAACATCGGCCACATCGACCAGCAGTCAGAGAACGCGGTGCGCTATGCTGCGATGAGCCAACCTCCTTCGAGCGATCTGCTCAGGCCGGTGAGCGTTCTGGCGATCGCCGGGTCGCTTGGGCTGCCCTACGAGACGACGCGCCGCTATGTGGCGGCGCTGATGAAGGAGGGGGCCTGCATGAGGGTGAAGGGGGGGATCGTGGCGTCTCCGACGACGCTGGCCGGACCCGAAGCCGAGCAGGCGATGCTGGCCAACCTGGTCAACCTTCGCCGCTTCGTGCGCGCGCTGAGACGCGCCGGCATCGCTCTCGATTGACGGAGGGCCCGCCTGGCTAGCGCGCGGGCTTTGGCTTCAGGGTCTTCGCGTACCGCGTCACTCTGAGCGGCGTGAACGCCCACCAGTCAAGCGCCTCTCCCGTGCGCGCCTCATGGATGGCGGCGGCGAAGACGTCGCGCACGCAGGGGTCCTGGCGTCGCAGGGTGCGACGCTCAAGCTCGCCGACGAGGACGTCGGGATCGGACGTCCTGAGCTGCGACACGGTTTCGATCCCTAGAACGGCGAAGTCGGCCATTGCGGCCGGACCGACGTTGCGCAGGTCCGAGAGGCGCTCGGTCAGGGTCGCTATGCGCAGCGCTATGCGTGCGTTCACCTCAGCCTCCGACCGGGCTGCAGATCTCGACGATGAAGCCGTTGTTGTCCCGGACGTAGGATACGGTCTGCCCCCACGGCTTGCGCTCGGGCTCGACGAGCGGCTGGGTGCCGGCGCTGAGCGCCTTGGCGAAACTCGCCGCGACGTTCTCACTCACGAGCGCGATTTCCGCCCCGCCGGCGAGTTCCGCTGCACGGTTGGGGCGAAACCCCCCTTGCGTGGGCGTGAAGGTCTCGCCGGCGAAGGCGAGCGCCGTGGCCCCGGTCTCCAACTCAGCATACTCGCCGGACTCGTGGACGAAGCGGCGCTCGAGGCCGAATGCCGATTCATAGAAGGCCACCGACGCCGCGAACGTTGGGCACGTAGACGATCACATAGCCGAGTTGCATCCGATTGATCCTTTCCTCGAATAGTCTTATTAAGACTATAGATCGACCGGGAGTCAAGACCATGCCTGCAAGCGCTTCGGGCGTCGCCACCGCGGGGCGGAAAAAAGGACATGT
>JGI12269J14319_10002986_pt1 | contig 16086 bp, 15 predicted proteins | sample PeaSoiSIISIP2007_FD_14319 | JGI IMG/M metagenome (IMG submission 14319) | reverse complement strand
CCCCGGCGCGTCCAGCCGCTGATAGCCCGCGGCCGAGATTGCGTCCGGCGCGGCGGGCGAGGGGTCCGCGCGCGCCCCGGCGAGGCGCGCCGCGGCAACGCGCGCCGGCTCGCTCGCGCCGCCGCCCTGCAGCGCCACGAGCCGCCCGTCCGGCAGGGTGACGACAGCGAGGGCCGTGGTCAGGCGCGCGATGGCGCCCAGCATCGGCTCAGGCGGCGGCTCGCCCCGCTGGCCGAGCCCGTCTTCCAGCGCCAGGAGGTCGAGCAGGAGCTCGAGCCCCGCTTCCGGCGAGCGGGACCGATGGCCGCCATCGGCGAGCACCGCCGCGTCGAGCGCCGTCGTCAGCCGCGGGAGGGCGCGCGCCAGGAGCCGCTCGCCGGCCGGTCCGGAGAGCGCCGCGCCGGCGACGGCGGCCGCGGCGAGCTGTTCGGCCTTGCGCGGCGCGCGGTGCGCGGTCGCCGCCACATGCCGCGCCTGGCGGGCGAGGGTCTGGGCCAACTCGACCGCCCCCACGCCCTCCGCCGCCATGGCGCGGCCGGCGCAGGCCATATTGAACACCCGGCGGGCGATGATCTCTGGCGCCCAGGCGAACGCATTCCAACGCCCGAACGCGCGCTGCCAGGCCTGTGTGAGCCGAAGCGCCTCGTGCGCGGCCGGCTCGCCGGCGGCGAGGAGGTCCGGCAGCCAGTCGAAGCGGTGCAGGGCGACCGCGAAGCGCCGGCTGGGGCTGGGGCGAGCCCAGGGATCGCCGCCGGGGCCGACCTCGAGCGACTCGCCGGCCAGGCTGAAGGCGCCGGCGAGGATCGCTTCGGCCTGGCCTGGCGTGATCGGGCGGACGTCCCGCGGCTGCGCCGCCCAGCCGCTGGCGCGGGGCTGGTCGAGAGCGGCCAGGTGCATCGGCGAACCGCGCCACTCGGCGCGGAGCTGGTCAAGGATCAGCCGCCCGGCGATCTCGGGCCAAAGGCCTGGGGACAGCGTGGACCGGGGCACGGAAGCGAGGGGCGCGGCTTTTAGTCGCCCCTCAGGGCGCGGATGTTGGTCGCATAGCGAGCGGCGCCGCCCTCGAAGACGGCCGTCCCGGCGACGAGCGCGGTGGCGCCGGCGGCCATGCAGCCCGGCGCCGTCTTCGGCGTCACCCCGCCGTCGACCTCCAGCACGATGTCGCGCCCGGACGCATCGATCAGCGCCCGCAGGCGCTCGATCTTCTTCAGCTGCGCGGTGATGAAGCTCTGGCCTCCGAAGCCCGGGTTGACCGTCATCGCCAGGATGAGGTCGACGTCGTCCAGGACCCACGCGATCGCCTCCGGCGCCGTCGAGGGGTTCAAGACCACGCCCGCCTTCGCGCCCAGCTCGCGGATGCGTTTCAAGGACCGGTCGAGGTGCGGCCCGGCTTCAGGGTGGATGCTGATGCGGTCGCAGCCGGCTTCGCGGAAGGCCTCCAGGTAGGGGTCGGCCGGGGCGATCATCAGATGGGCGTCGATCGGGATGCTCACGTGCGGCCTCAGCGCCTTCACCACCACCGGGCCGATCGTGATGTTGGGCACGAAATGGCCGTCCATCACGTCCACGTGCAGCCAGTCGGCGCCGGCGGCCTCGAGGGCTCGCGCCTCCTCGGCCAGGCGGGAGAAGTCGGCCGAGAGGATCGACGGCGCGATGATCGTGGCGGGCATGGGCGGAGTTAGCGCGGGGCTCCGTACGCGTGCAAGCCTACCGGCTCGCCTTCTCCTCCAGCCCGGACCGTCCTTCGCGCGCCTCGAGCTTGGCCGCGACCTGGTCCAGGCTGACGCCGGCGGCGGCCAACATGACGAGCCAGTGGTATATGACGTCGGCGCTCTCGGCGGCCAGCGCATCGGGGTCGCCGCTGACCGCCGCCAGCGCCGCTTCCACAGCCTCCTCGCCGAATTTCTTCGCCGCCCTCTGCGGCCCGCCGGCCAGCAGCTGGGCGGTATAGGACGAGGCGGGATCGGTGCCCTTGCGGGACGCCACGACCGCTTCCAGGCGGGCGAGGATGTCGGAGAAGCGGCTCATGCGGCGGCCTTCTCGGTCAGCCGCACCGGCAGCCCGGCGGCGGCCATCGCGGCCTTGGCCTCGCCGATGCTGATCTCGCCGAAGTGGAAGATGGAGGCGGCCAGTACGGCGTCGGCCCCGCCGTCGCGCACCGCGGCGACCAGATCGGCCGCGCTGCCCGCGCCGCCGGAAGCGATCACCGGAACGCCGACGGCCGCCGAGACCGCCTTGAGCAGCGGGATGTCGTAGCCCGTCTTCTGGCCGTCCTGATCCATGGAGGTGAGCAGGATCTCCCCGGCGCCGCGTGCGACGACCTTGATGGCATATTCGACCACGTCGAGCCCGGTCGGCCGTCGGCCGCCATAGGTGAAGACCTCCCAGCCGTCGTTCTTGCCCGCGCCGCCCGTCCGCGAAGGCCCGTGGCGGGCGTCGATGGCGCAGACAACGCATTGGGAGCCGAACGCGTCGGCCGCCCGGCTGATCAGGTGGGGGTCCTCGACGGCTGCGGTGTTGATCGAGACCTTGTCGGCGCCGGCGCGGAGCAGCGCGCGCGCGTCCTCGACGCTGCGCACCCCGCCGCCCACGCCAACCGGCATGAAGCAGACGTCGGCGGTGCGCGCGACGACGTCCAGGATCGCGCCGCGGCCCTCGTGGCTGGCGGTGATGTCGAGGAACATCAGCTCGTCGGCGCCGGCCCGGTCGTAGGCTGCGGCCTGCTCTACCGGATCGCCGGCGTCGCGCAGGGCGACGAACGAGACGCCCTTGACCACGCGGCCGTCCTTCACGTCGAGGCAGGGGATCACTCTGACCTTCAGCATCTCGCGCGCTTCCGCTCCTCTAGGCCGCCGCCATCAGCGCTTCGCCGGGCAGGATGGCGCCGTTGTAGAGCGCCCGGCCGAGCACCGCGCCGGCGATCGGGACTCCCTCCCGCGCCCTGAGCGCCTCGATGTCGGCGACGGAGGCCAGGCCGCCAGCGGCGATCACGGGAATGGAGACTGCATCGGCGATCCGGCCGAACACATCGACGTTGAAGCCCAGCATGGCGCCGTCGCGGTCGATGTCCGTGACGATCAGCGCCGAGACCCCGGCGTCCTCGAACCGACGCGCGACGGTGAGCGCCTCGAGGTCGGTGTCTTCGAGCCAGCCCTGCACGGCGACCTTTCCCTTGCGCACGTCGACGCTGACGGCCACCTGCTCCGGCCAGTCGCGCGCGGCGTCGCGGACCAGGCCGGGGTCGCGCACGGCGACGGTGCCGAGGATCACCCGGCTCACCCCGGCCTCGATCCAGGCCTCGATGTCGGCGCGCGTGCGGATGCCGCCCCCCAGCTGCACCGGAATCGAGACGGCGCTCAGGATCGCCTCGACGGCGGCATCGTTCACGGCGTGGCCCTCGGCCGAACCGTTCAGGTCGACGACGTGCAGCCATTCGAAACCGGCCTTGGCCCAGGTCTCCGCCTGCTCGGCCGGGTCCTCGTTGAACACCGTGGCGGTGGCGAGGTCGCCGCGCACGACGCGCACGCAGCGTCCGTCCTTCAGGTCGACCGCCGGATAGAGGATCATGGCCGCCACTCCAGGAAGTTGGCCAGGAGCCGCAAGCCAGCGGCCTGCGACTTTTCCGGGTGGAACTGGACGCCGGCCATGTTGTCCCGCGCCACAGCGGCGGGGAAGCGTCCGCCATGATCGACCATGGCGATGACGTCTTCTTCGCGCTCGGGAAAGAAGGCGAAGGAATGGGTGAAATAGACGGGCGTGTCCTCGGCGAGGCCCGCGAACAGTGGGTGTTCAGCGAGGTCGAGCAGCCCATTCCAGCCCATGTGCGGCACCTTGAACTGGTGACCGGCGGGCTCGATCCGTCGAACCTCGCCAGATAGCCAGTCGAAGCCGGGCGTCGCGCCGAACTCGAGCCCGCGCGTGGCCATCAGCTGCATGCCGACACAGATGCCGAGATAGGGGACGCCGCGCCGCCTGACGGCGGTGTCGAGGGCCGCGGTCAGGCCTGGCTTCGCCTCGACGGCGGCCATGCAGGCGGCGAACGCGCCAACGCCAGGTAGCACGATCGCGTCGGCCGCGGCGACGACATCCGGCTCGGCGGTGACGGCGACCTGGCGCGCGCCAGTCAGGCCCTCGCTCACCTTCAAGAGCGCCTTTTCGGCCGAGCGGAGGTTGCCCGACCCGTAGTCGATCAGGGCGATGCTCTGCATGGAAGTCTCAGAGCGCGCCCTTGGTCGACGGAGCGTGTCCCAGGGTCTTGGGGTCGAGTTCGACGGCTTCGCGCAGCGCGCGGGCCAGCGCCTTGAAGCCGCTCTCGGCGATGTGGTGGCTGTTCTCGCCGTAGAGGGTCTCCAGGTGCACACATGCGCCGGCGTTCATCGCGAACGCGTGGTGGAACTCCTTGAACAGCTCGGTGTCCATCTCGCCCACCTTCGGGCGCGAGAAGGCGACCTTCCAGATCAGGTAAGGGCGGTTGGAGAGATCGAGCGCGCAGCGGGTCAGCGTCTCGTCCATGGGAATGTATGCCGAGCCGAAGCGGCGGATCCCCTTCATGCCGTCCAACGCCTCGGCCACGGCCTGGCCGATGACGATGCCGGTGTCCTCGACCGTGTGATGCATGTCGATGTGCAGGTCGCCCTTGGTGGCGACGGTCATGTCGATGCCGCTGTGGCGGGCGAAGGAGTCCAGCATGTGGTCGAAGAAGCCGATGCCCGTCGCGATCTCGGCGCGCCCGCTTCCGTCCAGGTCGAGCTTGACCTGGACTTGCGTCTCTTTCGTCTCCCGCCGGACCTCGGCGGTGCGGTTCGCGCCCATGGGTAAGAGCAAGGCTCCTAAAGACCGGCCGTCAGCGCCAGGTCCCTGAGCGAGACCTCGGGCCTTGGGCCGTAGTGCGAGATCACCTCCGACGCCGCCAGCGAACCCAGTCGGCCGCAATGCGGCAGCGAATGACCTTGGGCGAGGCCGAAAAGAAATCCGGCCGCGTATTGGTCGCCCGCGCCGGTCGTGTCCACGACTTTATCGACCCATACCGCATCGACCGGGTGGATTTCCCCGCCGGCGATGGCCAGCGAACCCCGAGCGCCGCGGGTGACGGCGGCGATGCGGGCGTGCTTGGCGACGGCGGCGACGGCGGCGTCGAAGTTGGTCTGGAACAGAGAGGTGATCTCTTCCTCGTTGGCGAACAGGACGTCGACCTCCGTCTCGATGAAGCCGACCAGCGCGCCCCGGTGCCGGTCGATGACGAAGGCGTCGGAGAGGGTTAGCGCCACCAGCCGGTCGGAGGCGCGCGCCAGACCCGCGGCTTTGGCGAACGCGCGCCTAGCCGGCGGCGGGTCGAACAGGTAGCCCTCAAGGAAGACAATGCGGGCGCCTTCGATCACCGCGGGATCCACGTCGTCGGGATCGAGCAGGGCCGCCGCGCCCAGCGCCGTGCACATCGTGCGCTCGCCGTCGGGCGTCACATTGATCAGGCTCTTGCCTGTCGCCGTCCCGTCGCGCATCACCCCGCCGGCGAACCGGGCGCCGATCGCATCCAAGTCGTGGGTGAAGATCTCGCCGAATTCGTCGGCGCCGATCTTGCCGATATGCACGCCGGTCCCGCCGAGGCTGACGACGCCGGCGACGGTGTTGCAGGCCGAGCCGCCGGACTTCTCCACCGCCGGGCCCATGCGCGCGTAGAGCGCCGCGGCGCGCGCGTCGTCGACCAACTGCATCGAGCCCTTGGTCAAGCCTTCGTCGGTGAGGAAGTCGTCGGAGGCTTGCGCGATCACGTCGACGAGGGCGTTGCCGATGGCGGCGACGTCGTGCAGCGGGGTCATGGATTTGGGAGCGCTCTGGATGAAGGGCTTGCGCACTATAGGGATTGCGCGCCGCCGCACAACGCGGGCGCCGCGCCGGTCCGCGTCGGCGCCTAGCGCAGTTGCGCCACCCCAAGCGTCCAGACGCCGATGTCCACGACGAGGTGCAGCAGATAGTTCGCGGCCATACCGCGTCCCAGGCGTCTCAACGTCCCCAGCACCAGCCCGAGCAGCGCGGTGAGGAGCACGCCGGCGACGGCGGGCTCGGTGGAATTGAAGTGGAAGGCGCCGAAGGCCAACGCCTGCAGCAGGACCGGCAGCCAGCCAGCGCCCAAAGCGGCGTCCAAGGCGTTCATGAGGATCCCGCGGTAGATGGCCTCCTCGACCGCCGCGTTCAGGGCGGCGATGCCGACGCCGACGAGCAGAAGCGCCGGTAAGCCAAGCCGGTGCGTCGCGATCAACGGCTGGTGCGTCAGATCGGGCTTCAAGGTCATGACATAGACAACCGTGACGGCGACGGAGATGGCCGCCAGCACGGCGGCGCCGAGCGCCAGCCGCCAGTCGAAACGCCCGGCGCGCAGCCAGCCGAAAGCGGGCTTAAGCTCGGGAACGGCCAATACGATCGCGATGAAGACGACCGGGGCGACCATGTAGATCACGGTGAATGTGGTGGGCCGGACGAAGCGGCCGATCAGCGGAGCCGCCGCGATCGACGCGACGAAAACGGCCGCCATGACCGTCAGAGCCTTCGCGCTCGCGTCCTTGGCCAGGAACGCGGCGGCCACCAGCGCGGCGGCCAGGACCAGAACGGCATAGCCCATCCAAGGGGCGCCAAGCATGGTCAGCGTCGAAAGGTCCGGCGGTGACGCGAGGCGGCCGAGCAGCGGCAGGGCGGTGAAGAACGCCCCCGCGGCGAGGATGACGATTGCGCCGTAGCGCCCGCTGCGCGGCGGCGGGACAATCTCGCCCTTAAGCGCGGTCAGCGGCCTCACTGCGGACGCCTCCAACGCTGATCGCGACAGATCACCAGCACACAGCCCGACACGGTCAGCACGCCGCTGGGGTTAGTCGCCAGCCTGGCGTCATAGGTTCGACCGTCGCCGGGATCGTAGATGGTTCCGTCAGTCCACCCGCCCGTCCTCACCTGCCTGAGGTCACGCAGGATCAGCAAGCCAACCAAGGGGCGCGGCCGCAGCTTCAGATCGGAGTTGGCGCGGTCGCGGAGCGGCTGGCCTGCCATGTCGTTGGGGGTCTTGAGCCGGGTAATCCGGCCACAGAGTCGGTCAACCGCGTTGGCGCACGGCGCGATCTGAACCTCCGCGCCGTCTGGGGTCATCCAGTCGCCGAGCGTCGGGTCCGCGGCGCGCGAGGCGTTGGGGAACAGCGCGACAAAGGCGACCAGCATCGCCCCGCCCAGCACGGCCGCGCCGGCCTTCGGTCCAAGCACAGCCGCGATGGCCATCGAATATACCTCGGTATAATCGCACTGTGGTATATTCTGTGCAGATGGTCAAGCCGGAGCTGAGTCGCAAACGCCAGCGAACGCGCTCGGCGCTGATCGAGGCGACGCTCGCCATCATCGCGGAGCGGGGGTTCGCGGCGGTCAGCCTGGGCGAGGTCGCCGCGCGCGCCGGGGTCACCAAGGGCTCGATCTATTCCAACTTCCGCGGCAAGGGCGATCTGCTGTGGGCGGCGGCGGGCCGCAAGCGGCTCAATGTCGTGCCCGAGATCACGCCCGGCGCGCCTCTGCGGTCGCACGCCAGGGCGATCGCGCAGGCGCTGATGCCGCTCATCCCGCAGATCGAGCGGGAGGCGGACTTTCATCGTGCATTGCTGATCTACAGCCGCACCGATCCGGAGCTGGGCGCGTTGCAGGCAGCGCAGTGGGACGCGCTGTTCGACACGATCGCGCAGGGTCTGGAGGCTGAACTGGGCGAGCGGCTGACGATCCCGTCTCGCGTGCTCGCCCTCGGCGCCCAGGCGCTGATCCGCGGATTCGTCTCGCAGTGGGTGGAGACCCCAGAGGAGGTCACCGAGCAGGTCGTCGCCGCTAACTTCGAGGCCCTGCTCGTCGGCGCCACGACCAGCCAGAACCCGTCGGCTGCTCCCGCCGCCTAGAGGAAGAGGTCCCGCGACGGGCAGAGGTCGCCGATCAGGCACTCGGCGCACCTGGGCTTGCGCGCGAGGCAGGTGTAGCGGCCGTGCAGGATCAGCCAGTGGTGGGCGCGGCTGAGGTAAGGGGCGGGCGTTATCGCCATCAGGTCGTCCTCGACGTCGTGCGGGGTCTTGCCGTTGCTGAGCTTCAGCCGGTGGGCGACGCGGAAGACATGGGTGTCGACGGCGATGGCAGGCTCGATGTCGAGCTCGTTTAGGACCACGCTCGCGGTCTTGCGGCCGACGCCGGGCAGCGCCTCGAGCTTCTCGCGCTCCAGCGGGACCTGACCGCCGTACTGCTCGACCAGGATCTGCGAGAGGCGGACGACGTTCTTCGCCTTCGTGCGGAAGAGGCCGATCGAGGCGATGAACGGCGTAAGCCCGCTCTCGCCGAGCTTCACGATCGCCTCTGGCGTGTCGGCGACGCGGTAGAGCAGCTCGGTCGCCTTGTTCACCGACTTGTCGGTGGCCTGCGCCGAGAGCACGACCGCGACCAGGAGGGTGAAGGGCGTCTTGTAGGCTAGCTCGGTCCTGGGCTCGGGCACGGCGGCCGCAAAGCGTTCGTAGATCGCCGCGATGCGGGCCTTCTCCTTCGGCGAGAGGCGGCGGCGGGCGGTCTTCCTGTTCGCGGGCTTGGCCATCGCGCCACCATCGCCCGCCCCGCGCGCGAGGCCAAGCGCCCGCGCGCCCTTCAAAGCCTCGCCATTGCGCGATAGCGTCGCGCGCGATGAACGCGCCTGCCAATCCCGCCGCCGACGCGAGCCCCGTGATGGCGCAGTTCTTCGAGGCGAAGGCGCGCCAGCCCGACGCGCTCGTCTTCTTCCGCATGGGCGACTTCTACGAGCTCTTCTTCGAGGACGCAGAAAAGGCCGCCAGCGCGCTCGGCATCGCGCTCACCGCGCGCGGGACACACCAGGGCCGGCCGATCCCGATGGCCGGCGTGCCGGTGCACGCGGCCGAGGCCTATCTCGCCAAGCTGATCCGCGCCGGGTTCAAGGTCGCGGTCTGCGAGCAGATGGAAGACCCCGCCGAGGCGCGAAAGCGCGGCGGCAAGTCGATCGTCCGCCGCGATCTCGTGCGCGTGGTGACGCCGGGGACGCTCACCGAGGAGGGCCTGCTCGACGCCCGCGGCGCCAATCGGCTGGCGGCGCTCGCAGTCCGCGCCGGCCAGGCGGCGGTGGCCAGCGTCGAGCTCTCCACCGGCGAGGTCGAGGTGATCGCCACCTCGCGCGAAGGCCTCGCCGGCGTGCTGGCTGCGCTCGCGCCCTCCGAGATCCTGGTCCCCGACCGGCTGTTTGCCGATGCGGACCTGGCGGTGACGCTGAACGGGCTGACCGGCCTCGTGCAGCCCATGGCGCAGGCGCTCGCCGAGCCGTCGGCGGCGGAGGCTCGCGTCAAGCGACTCTACGGCGTCGACACCCTCGACGGCTTCGGCGGCATGAGCGGGGCGGAGGTCGCCGCGCTCGGGCTCATCGCCGCCCACCTGGACGTGACCCAGGCCGGTCGTCCGCCGGCGCTCCGCGCGCCAAGGCGGGCGGCGGAAGCCGATGCGATGGCGATCGACGCTGCGACCAGGCTGAGTCTCGAGATCGAGCGCAGTCAAGGCGGCGGACGGCAGGGCTCGCTGCTGGCCGCGGTCGACCGCACGGTGAGCCCAGGCGGCGCCCGCCTGCTCGCCGCGCGCCTCGCCCGGCCGCTGCTCGATCCGGACGCGATCGGACGGCGGCTGGACGCCGTCGAGTGGCTGCTCGCCCGCCGCGATCTCCGACATGCCGTGCGCGAGGGGCTGAAGGGCGCCGGCGACATCGCCCGCGCGCTCTCGCGGCTGGCGCTCGGACGGGGTGGGCCGCGCGACCTGGGCGCTCTGCGCGACGGCCTTGCCGCCGCCGAGGCGCTGGCGGAGGTGATCGGCGCGGCCACGGACCCGCTCGATGCACCCCGCGGCGAGATCGTCGAGGCCGTCGCAACGCTGACCCTGGAGCCGGCGAGCGCGCTCAAGAGCTTTTTGGCCGAGCTTGCATCCGGCCTGGCGGCGGATCTGCCCAGCCTCGCTCGCGACGGCGGGTTCGTGACCGCGGGGGCGCGCGCGCCGCTCGACGAGGCCCGGCGGCTGCGCGACGACAGCCGCCGCGTGATCGCCGGCCTCGAAGCGCGGCTGCAGATGGAGACCGGGCTTTCCTTACGCATCCGCCACAACGCGGTGCTTGGCTATTTCGTCGAGCTTGCCGCCACGAAGGCCGAGCCCCTGTTCAAGCCGCCGCTGAACGCGAGCTTCATCCATCGGCAGACGCTGGCCGCACAGGTCCGTTTCACAACCGTCGAGCTCGCCGAACTCGACGCCCAGATCGCCCACGCTGCCGAACGCGCGCTCGCGATCGAGATGGAGACCTTCGAGACCTGGCGCGAGACTGCGCGTGGCCTGGCGGCCCCCATCCAGGCCGCCGCCGAATCGCTCGCCGCCCTCGACGTCGCCGCTGGGCTGGCCGAGTGGGCCGAGGACGCCCAAGCCGTGCGGCCGGAGATCGACCGCTCGCTCGCCTTCGTCGCCGAAGCCGCGCGCCATCCGGTGGTCGAGGCGGCGCTGCGCGCGCAGGGCCAGGTGTTCACCCCCAACGACTGCGCGCTCGACGGCTCCGGCCAAGCCGCCCCACGGCTAACGCTGGTCACCGGTCCCAACATGGCCGGCAAGTCGACCTTCCTGCGTCAGAACGCTCTCTTAGCCGTCCTCGCCCAGGCGGGCTCGTTCACGCCGGCGAAACGCTTCAGACTTGGCGTCGTCGACCGGTTGTTCAGCCGGGTCGGCGCTTCGGACGACCTCTCCAGGGGCCGCTCGACATTCATGGCCGAGATGGTGGAGACGGCGGCGATCCTGACCCAGGCGACGGCGCGCTCGCTGGTCATCCTCGACGAGATCGGCCGCGGCACGGCGACCTACGACGGCCTCGCCATCGCCTGGGCCTGCGCCGAGGCGCTGCACGACGAGAACCGCTGCCGGGCGCTCTTCGCCACCCACTACCACGAGCTCGCCAAGCTCGAGGGCCGGCTCGCCCACGTCGCCAACGTCTCGATGCGCGCGCGCGAGTGGAACGGCGAGCTCGTCTTCCTGCACGAGGCCAAGCCCGGCCCGGCCGACCGTTCCTACGGCGTGCAGGTGGCCAAGCTTGCCGGTGTCCCGCCGCCGGTGGTGGCGCGCGCGCGCGCGGTGCTCGACCGACTGGAGCGGGACCAGGCCTCGCCCGCCCGCCTCGACGAGCTGCCCCTGTTCGCCCCGCCCCCGTCGTCGGTCGTCGGTCGCGCCGCCGAGCCCAGCGGGCTCGAACGGGCGCTCGCCGCTCTGGATCTGGACGGCATGAGCCCGCGCGAGGCGATGGAGGCGCTCTACCGCCTGAAGGGGCTGCTCGGCTGAGCCGACCCGTCACCGATTAAATTTCGGCAATCGGCAAAATACCGCTTGCATCGGAGGCATGGTTCGGTATTTTGCTAGTTAGCGAAAGACAGAACCTCATGTCCGAAGTCTACAAAGCCCTGGCCGATCCCACGCGACGTCGCATCCTGGAGATGTTGCGTGAACGGGAGATGAGCGCGGGCGAGATCGCCGAGCACTTCGATCTCGCCAAGCCGACGCTGTCCGGCCACTTCGCCGTGCTGCGCGCCGCCGACCTCGTCCAGAGCGAGAAGCACGGCACCACCATCACATACAGGCTCAACATCTCCGTTCTGGAAGAGGCGCTGCTCGCGCTGATGAACGGCTTCCGCCTCGGCGGGAAGGAAACGACGTCATGACAATCTCACGCTCGTCCATCGCCGCGCTCACTCTGGTGGCGGCCACCGCCGCGGTCGGCGGCTTCGCCTATTGGCGCCTGCCGGAAGGCGCGACGATCGCCGTCCACTACAACATGCTTGGCCGCGCCACCGGCGCAGCGCCCGCTGGCCACGTGCTGGCCATCATTCCCGCGGTCTCCGCCCTGGTGATCGGCGTTCTGGCGCTGGCGCCGCGCCTGCCTTTCTATCGCGAGCGGCTCGCCCGTTCCGCCCGGCCGTTCGGAATCCTCCTGGTCGCGGTGGCCGCGGTGCTGTTCACCGCCGAGGCGTCCATCGCCGCCAAGGCGCTGGACCCGGCCTTCGATGTCCTGCGCACCGTCTTCCTCGCTGTGGCGGTCCTACTGGTCGTGGTCGGCAACTTCCTCGGCAAGATCCGCCAGAACCGCCTCTTCGGCGTCCGCACGCCCTGGACGCTCGCCGACGAGCGGGTGTGGGACAAGACCCACCGCCTCACCGGCTGGGTGATGGTGCTGGCCGGCGTGGTGCTGGCCGTCATCGACTTCGCCGCGCCGGGCGGCGCCTGGCTGATCGCCGCGACCGTGGTCTGTGCGGCCAGCCCGCTCTTCGTCGGCATGGCCTATTCGGCGCGCCAATGGCGGCGCGAGCGCCGGACTTAAGCCCCCTTCGAACACCCTTAAGCCCAATGGAGACGGGCATGCGTGAGCTAACGCAGCGCCTTTCCGCGCTCATCGTCGCGGCGCTCTCGGCCTTCACGGTCTTCGCCGCGGCGCGGGGCGCGCCTGGACGATCGTCGGGCTGGCCGCATCCGCTTCTGCGGCGCCCTCGATGGTTTTGACCCACGTCAATGAGACACGCCAGACGATATGGGACCAGGGCGTGAGACCAACCGGCGGTTGACGCCTGCAGCGCAAGGAGCGCTCAAATGCAAAAGCTTCTGAACATCGTTGCAACTCTCCTGCTTGGCTGTGTGATCGCCGTCGCGATCCTGATCGTGAGCCAGGTCCTCTGGGCCGGGCTTTTGCTGGCCAACCTGAAGCTCTCGCCGGCGGTCCCATGGGCCGCGGTCGTCATGATTCCGCTGCTCGCGGCCATGGTCATGGCGCTTGGCGGCATCGGCTGGCCAAAGGCTGGCGCCGAAACGCGGCGGCGCCTGGTTCCGTTGCGCCTGGTCCCCTGGCGCGCCTTCGCTTGGGCGATGGCAGCGGGTGGGTTCGGCATCGCCGCGCTGAGCGGTCTCTGGATCGTCCTTGCCGGGCTGATGAAGACGGCGCCGAACGCGCTGCCGAGCGAACGCGGCATCCCGCCGCTCACGGTGGTCGTCCTCCTCGCCGTCAGCATCCTTGCCGCGCCGATCACCGAGGAGATCGCCTTTCGCGGCTACGTCATGGGGATGCTTCGGCGCGTGATCTCGCCGACCTGGGCCATCCTGCTCTCGTCGCTGGTGTTCGCGGCCGCTCACCTCAGCCAGGGCCTCTACGCGGACAAGCTCTTGGTCTACTTCCTGGGCGGCCTCGCGTTCGCCTTCGTCGCTTATCGCACCGGCTCGCTGATCCCGGCCATGATCGTCCACTCGGCCGCCGACCTGACATTCTTCACCCTGGTCTGGCCGCACGACGCCGGCCGCCGTCTGGTGAGCGAGGGCGGGGCCGACGCCTGGTTCTGGATCCATGTGGCGCAGGTGGTCCTGTTCGGCGCGCTATGCGTCTGGGCCTATGCCAGACTGGCGCGGGCTACCGCTTCGGACGCCGAGCCTGCGGCGATCGCTGTGGCGCATCCTGCTCCGGCGTAAGGCGCGCGGCCTTCTCGCAACACGGCGGAGACGGCGGTCGGACAAACCGGCCGCCGTTCTCTATAGTCACACGCGAACCGCATGCCGCCGCGCCTCCGCCCCACCCGCCTCGAATACGTCGTCGACGGCGTGCGCTTGCGCGCCCAGCTCACGGCGTCGGCGCAGGACGCGATCGGCGATGAGACCGAACAACGTCGCCGCGCGCTCGACGTGCTCAAGGCGGCGCTGTTTCGCGGGCGAATGATCGCCAAGGAGCGGCTGGAGGCCGGCGCGGGCGGGATCGAAACGGCGCGGCTCCTGTCGGGGGTGACCGACGAGGTCATCGGCGCGCTTTACGACTTCACCACCGTGCACGTCTTCCGCGCGCGCAATCCGACGGAAGGCGAGCGGCTCTCCCTGGTGGCGGTCGGCGGCTATGGGCGCGGCACGCTCGCGCCCTTTTCCGACATCGATCTGCTTTTCTTGCGCCCCTACAAGCAGACCGCCCACGCCGAGAGCGTCATCGAGTACATGCTCTATGCCTTGTGGGACTTGGGTTTCAAGGTCGGGCACGCGTCGCGGACGGTCGACGAATGCATCAAGCTCGCGCGCGCAGACCACACCATCCGCACGGCCCTTCTGGAGGCGCGGCGCCTGACCGGCGACGAGGCGCTGGCCGCGACGCTGAAAAAGCGCTTCCGCGAGGAGGTGATCAAAGGCACCGGGACCGATTTCGTCGCCGCCAAGCTGAAGGAGCGCGACGAGCGCCACGCCCGCGCCGGCGCGAGCCGCTACCTGGTCGAACCGAACGTCAAGGACGGCAAGGGCGGCCTTCGCGATCTGAACACCCTGTTCTGGATCGCCCAGTACCTGCACCCGCTCGACAGTCCGGACGATGCGCTGAGCCTGGAGATGTTCGACCGGCGCGAGGTGCGCGCCTTCATCCGCGCCTTCGACTTCCTCTGGGCGGTGCGCTGTCACCTGCACTTCGCGACGGGGCGGCCGGAGGAGCGGCTGAGCTTCGACCTGCAGCCGCAGATCGCGCGCCGGATGGGCTACCTCGACCGGCCTCGCAAGGACGGCGACAACACCCCGGCGGTCGAGCGTTTCATGCGGCGCTACTTCCTGATCGCCCGCGAGGTCGGCGTGCTGACGCGCGAGTTCTGCGCCCAGCTGGAGGCCGACGCGGCCAAGACCGCCTCACGCGGTCTCTCCCGCTTCCTGCCGCGCCGCCGCGCGGAGCGCAAACCGATCGACCAGCCCGGCTTCCTGGTCGAGGGCGGGCGTCTGACCGTCGACGGCCCGGAGACCTTCGATGAGGACCCGGTCAACCTCCTTCGCCTGTTCGTTATCGCCGACCGGCGAAACCTCGACCTGCACCCGGACGCGTTCACCGCCGCGACCCGCGCGCTGCCGCTGATCACCTCAAAGGTCCGGCGCGATGCTGAGGCGGCGCGCGCGTTCCTCGATGTGCTCGCGCGCGGCCAAAGCCCCTACCGGACGCTGACGCTGATGAACGAGAGCGGCGTGCTCGGCCGCTTCATTCCCGAGTTCGGCCGCATCGTCGCCCAGATGCAGTTCAACATGTACCACTCCTACACGGTCGATGAGCACACGCTGCGCGCGGTCGGGCTGATCGCCGACATCGCCAGCGGCGCGCTGGTGAAGGACCACCCGCTCTCGGTCTCCATCTGGCCGATGATCGAGGATCCGGAGGCTCTGTTCCTCGCCATGCTGCTGCACGACACGGGCAAGGGCGGCGCGGGCGGGCAGGAGAAGGCCGGCGCGCGCGCCGCCCGGGCCGCGTGCGAGCGGCTGGGACTCGAGCGCGAGCGGATCGAGCTGGTGGCCTGGCTGGTCGAAAACCACCTGGCCATGAGCGACTACGCCCAGAAGCGCGACGTCTCCGATCCGAGGACCGTGGCCGCCTTCGCCCGCCTGGTGGAGACGCCCGAGCGGCTGCGTCTTCTGCTGCTGCTGACCGTCGCCGACATTCGCGCGGTCGGTCCAGGCGTCTGGAACGGCTGGAAGGGCCAGCTGATGCGCGAGCTCTATGGCGCCACCGAAGCGGTCTTCCGCGGCGGACGCACGGCGGACGCCGCCGCCACCTTCGGGCGACAGCTGCACGCCACGGCCGACGATGCGCGCGCGGCGCTGATCGCCGCGGACCGCGACGCCCGGGTCTGGGCGAACGCGATGGAGGATGCCTACTTCACCGCCTTCTCCGCGGCCGAGCACCTGGCGCATGCCGGGCTGGCGAGGCGGGCGAAGGCGGAAGGCGGGGCCGCGGCCAGGGCCGAGATACGCGGCGAGCTCAACGCCGCCGAGATCACCATCGCCGCCAAGGACCGGTGCCGGCTGTTCGCGGATCTGGCGAGCGCCATCGCCGACGCTGGCGCGAACGTCGTTGGCGCGCGAGTCTACACCTCGGCGGACGGCCAGGCGCTCGACGTCTTCTATGTGCAGACCGTGCAGGGCGAGCCGCTCGGCGCCGACAGCCCGCGCGCGCTCGAGCGTTTGACAGCGGCGCTCGAGGCCGCGGCGAGCGGCGAGCGCGCTCCGCCCAAGGCCCGGCCGGCGGACTTC
>JGI12269J14319_10002983_pt1 | contig 16096 bp, 14 predicted proteins | sample PeaSoiSIISIP2007_FD_14319 | JGI IMG/M metagenome (IMG submission 14319) | reverse complement strand
CACGCAGACGGAGGTCCAGACCGCCGTGAACAAGATCGCGGCGGCCATCCACGCGGCCGTGCCGCAGGTCCTGGTTTCCAACGGCGCGGCCAGCCTCTCAACGGAGAGTTGGTACACGGACGCCGCCCTGAAGGCCGCCGGTGGTGCCGCCACAGGCACGCTGGACTTCTACATGGCGCACTACTACGGTTGGAACGGACCCGGCAATTCTCCCTTCACGAAGGGCTACGCCGCCTGGAGCCTTGACAAGCCTCTGGTGATCGGCGAGTACGCCTCCTCGAGCTGGAGCACCTCGACGGCATCCAGCAGCCCGATGCAGGATGCCGCCAATGTCGACACCTTGATGACCTATCTCGACAAGGCAGGCTATGCGGGCGGCATGGGTTGGCAATACCAGCAGGACGCCGGGGATCCATGGATGAAGGGGTTTGTCACGTTCGGCCACTCCATGATGCAGGAATACCGCGCCGACTCCGGTTCCATCCTCCTGACCGGAAACGGAAGCAGCACCTTCGCGGTGTCCGCTGCGGCAACCAACGGCGGCTCCGTCACTGCGAGCATCGCCGGTCGCGTGGATTCCGGCAAGGCGGACACTCTCACCGCGGTTCCAGCGGCCGGATATTCGTTCGTCGGATGGTCCGGGGACACCACGGCCACCGGGTCCAAGCTGATCATCCCGAGCGTCGTGAAGGATCGGGTGGTCCTGGCGACCTTCACCCCGAACGCCGGCACCAACCTGATCAAGGGTGGTACCTTCACCGCGGCCACCGGAGACAGCGCCGACTGGAGCTTCTACGCGGCCACGAACAATGCGGCCAAGGTTTCCTATGCCAACAACCAGGCCAATGTGACGGTCTCGACCGCGGACACCTTGAACTACGACATCCAGTTGACCCAGGGAAGCATCACCCTGGACTCCGGCGTGACATACCTCCTCACCTTCGATGCGTGGTCGTCCGGCGCAAGGGCGCTCTCCATCGGCCTGTCCACCCAGGGCACATGGCATTACCAGGGCGGCGGAAGCGTTTCTCTCACCGCCACCAAGGCGACCTACACGCTCGACATCACTCCCGATTCCAGCACGACCGCCGGCATCCTGCAGTTCAACGTGGGCGCTCTCACCCTGCCCGTCTACGTCGACAACGTGTCCTTGGTGGTCGTGCCCACCGCCATCGCTCCCCGCACCGTTTTCGCATCTGCGCCGACCTGGTCCCTCGTGCGTTCCGGATCGAACCTCGTGTGGACCCGTTCCCAGGCCCTCCAGGCCGGTGGCGTGGTCCGGCTGGTGGGAATCGACGGACGGGAACTGTCCCGCGCTCCCGTCTCCGCGGGCGAGCGGTCGGGATCGCTCGCTGCGCCCACCTCCGGGGTGGCCTTCCTGGTCCTGGAAACCTCGGGCGTGCGCGAGGTGCGGGCGCTTCCCATCGCGCGCTGATCCGCGTGGAGAGCCGATTCCGGGCGTTCGGGCGTTGCCGCCCGGGCGCCCTTTCCTTTTCCTGCCTTCCTCCCCGCACGATCCCGGAACCTATCCTTGACGCCACATGCTCGGGCGCCACTGGAAGAAACGGACGTTGCGGCTGGCGCTGGCCTGCCTGGTGGTCGCCTTCCTGCCCTGGGCCACCCCCCTCTCCACGGGAGTGGACAACCTCTGGCGCATCCTGTTCGAGCGGCCCTTTTCCATCCCTCGGGGGACCTCTCTCTGGGCATTCCACCCCTCGGACCGCAGCGAATCCCCCCCCGGTTGGACCTGCGGCGAGGATGCCGGGCGCTACTACTTCGCCCTGGATACCGGTATCCGCACGCTGGACAAGGCGTTGTTTCCGCCGTTCGCCCGCCTGTGCGATTCCCTGCAGACGCCGGACACGCTGCTTCCGGACGAAGTCCTGCTTCCGGACACCGTCCGCGGGGTCCGCGACACGCTGCTTCCCGACACCACCGGGCTCGACCTGTTCGTGGACAGCCTGGAACAGGCCGTGCGCGCCCGGCATGCGCTGTTCCTGCGCCGGCACCTGGCGCGCAACGTCCAGGGAGGCGAGGTCTGGGGAGATCGCGCGGCCTTGTTCCGTTCCCTGCGGGATCCGGCGCAGGCCCGCCTTCTCATGCGTCTCCTGCAGGCGACCCTGTCTGACGGAATCCGTCTGCGCGAGGTGGGAAAGGTCCCGGTCGCCTTCGCTCCCGCCGACGATCCGGATTCCTGCCGCGCCCCCGGCAGCGACGACGACCTGGAGGGTCCGTGCGTGCGCGTGCGCGACACGTCCACGAGGTTCGTGGATTCCACCGAGACCCCTCGTGGAGCCTTGTCCAGCCGGTACGCGGTCCTTGTGGTTTCGCGCGGCGGGGACTCGACGCTCGTCCCTTCCACCAGCGTCCACCCCTCGCACTGGAAGGTGCGGACCATGGACGGACGGACCGGGTGGATCTCCTCGGAGGCGATCTCCTCGCGGGACGATCCCGGATTGTGCCTTGCCGTCGGCCGCACGCGGCACGGCTGGAGGATCACGTCGCTGCGGATCTGCGGAGAGGAGGACTAGGAAGACGCATGCGGGTGGAACCGTGCGCGAAGACCTCGAAGGCGTCGGAAAACCCGCCGACTTTGTAGATTCCCTCGCGATCCGTCCAGAGCGCGTACCGGGTTCGATCCCGAGGTTCGGGGACGGGTCCCGATCCGCTCCTCCACCAAAAGGGCCGACGACGTGATGGTTGATCCGATGCGCTTCCTTCCCACCGCCGACCCGATCCCGCTGCCGGCTCCGGTGTGGCTCTTCAAGAGCCTCTCCTACCTCACCCTCACGCTGCATTTCGCCTTCCTGTCGCTGCTGCTCGGGGGATTGGCGCTGGCCCTGGTCTGGAACGCATGGGGCCACCTGCACGGCGCGAGGTCGGCGCGGGAGGCCTCCAACCGGGTGGCAGGGGTGCTTCCCATGGTCACCACGTACGTGATCAACCTGGGGATTCCCCCGCTGCTGTTCGTGCAAGTCCTCTACGGTCGGGCCCTGTTCTCCAGTTCGGTCCTGATCGGGGCCTGGTGGATCTGCGTGGTGTTCGCCGTGATGGCGGCCTACGCGGTGCTCTACCGCATGGCGAACCTCGCGAGGAAGGATCTCGCCTGGTGGAAGTGGGGGCTGGTCGCGCTCCCCGTCCTGGCCGCGGTGGGGCGACTGTTCTCCGCCAACATGACGCTGATGATCCACCCCGACAGCTGGTCCGCCCTCTACGCCTCCAGCAGCCACGGAACATCCTTCCCGGACGACCCGGGGGCCTGGTGGCGCTGGGCGGTGGTCATGCTCTCCGCCCTGGCCCTGGGAGGCCTCTGCACTTCGCTCTGGTCGCTCTCCGGGAAAGTGTCCCCCGAGGTGCGCGCGTTCGTGCGCACCTGGACGGGAATCGTCGCCCTGGTCGCCTCCCCGGCGCTGGCGCTGGCGGGAGCCATGGCCTTGGGGGCGCAGACGGATTCGGTTCGAGCGGCGCTGGGCGGGTCCCTTCTGGTCGACCGGCTGCTTCTGGGGTGGCTTTCGGCCCTTTCGCTTTCCGCGGTCTGCGGACTGCTCCTGTTCCTGTTCCGCCGGTCGCGTTCCTGGATCCTTCCCGTGGTCTCCACGCTTCCCGCTCTGGGGGTCCTCGCCTGCTTCGTGGTGGTGCGCGACCAGGTTCGCGACATCTCGCTGTCCGAATGCGGCTTCGACGTCTGGAAGAGCGCCGTCCACACCAACTGGACGGTGGTCGCCGTCTTCGCCGCGGCGCTGGTCGCGGGACTCGCCACACTGGCCTGGGTCGGGAGCGTGATGCGCCTGGCCTCCGCGGAGAGCAGACATGCCTGAAGAGAAGATCCCGTCCGACGCGTCGGCCTCCGATCCCGAGCGACGCGACATCCTGAAATTCGCCGCCGCGGGAGTGCTGGGAGCGGCCTACGCGGGACTCGTGGGCTATCCGGTGTACCGGTACCTGGCATCGCCCGTGGAGACGGCCGCCGCCGAGGGGCAGGTCAAGCAGGTGGTGCTGGACGACGCCCTCAAGACGCCCAGGAACTCCGCCCTGATGTTCAAGTTCGGGCAGAATCCGGCCATGCTGATCCACCACGACGACGACACCTGGACCGCGCTGTCGGCCGTGTGCACCCACCTGGGCTGCACCGTGGGATACCAGCCCGACAAGAAGATCATCTTCTGCCCCTGCCACGGCGGAACCTACGACCCCAACAGCGGGGCCAACCTGGGAGGTCCGCCCCCCAAACCACTGGCCGAGTACAAGACGCAGATCGCCAACGGAAAGATGGTGGTGAGCCGTGCGTAGTCCCCTCGCCCGCTGGCTCGACGAGCGACTGGGATATTCCGCTCTCCTGGAACTGGCCACCCACAAGCAGGTGCCCGAGCACAAGTACTCGTTCTGGTACTACTGGGGCGGGATCACCCTGTTCTTCTTCACCGTGATGTGCTTCACCGGGGTCCTGCTGCTCCTCTATTACCGGCCCGGCGACGAGGCCTACCAGTCGGTGCGTTCCATCACCTACGACATCCAATTCGGTTGGCTCATCCGCTCCACCCATTCGTGGTCGGCCAACCTGATGATCGCATCCGCGTTCGTCCACATGTTCTCGACCTTCTTCCTCAAGGCCTACCGCCGCCCCCGGGAGTTCCTCTGGTTTTCGGGGATCGTCCTCCTGCTGTTGGCCATGGTCTTCGGCTTTTCCGGATACCTGCTGCCCATGGACGACCTCTCCTACTTCGCCACCAAGGTGGGCCTGGGCATTCCCGCCGTGATCCCCATGGTCGGTCCCTGGATTTCGAATCTGGTCCGAGGCGGGCCGGACATCAGCGGCTTCACGGTATCCCGGTTCTTCGCCCTGCACGTGGTGGTGCTTCCCGCGTTGTTCATCCCCGTTCTCCTCCTGCACCTGGGACTCATCCAGAAGCACGGGATGTCGTTGCCCCCCTCGGAGCTGGACAAACCCGAAGGCAAGCGGAAGACCATCCCCTTCTTCCCCAATTTCGCCATGAAGGACCTGGCGGCCTGGCTCATCGCGCTGAACGTCCTGGCCTTCTGCGCCGCCGTGTTCCCCTGGCCCCTGGGCCCCGCCGCCGACGCGCTCAAGCCGGCGCCCATGGACATCCACCCCGAGTGGTACTTCATGAGCAGTTTCGAGGTGCTCAAGCTCTTCGGGAAATGGATTCCCGGCGAGTTCGGCGAATTCGCGGGCCTCGGGCTCTTCAACCTGGGACTCGTGCTCTGGGTCCTGGTGCCCTTCTTCGATGCCGAGCGCCGCTCGGGTGCCTGGGCGCGGCGGGCCACATGGTTCGGCCTGGCGGTCGTGGGCATCCTTCTTTTCACCACCATCTGGGGATACGCGGTGCTGCCCGCGGTCCGGTAAAGGGGATCTCGTCGTGAACTATCCCGTCTGGGACGTGCCGTTCCTGGGATCCGGCTGGGTCATCGGGATCATCGCGATCATCCACGTCCTGATCTCGCACTTCGCGGTGGGCGGGGGGCTCTTCCTGCCCATGGCCGAAGCCAAGGCCATCCGCGAGGGTCGCCGCGACTGGTTCCCCCAGCTGGAGGCGTTTTCCAAGTTCTTCCTGGTGCTCACCGGCGTCTTCGGCGCCATGACTGGCGTGGGCATCTGGTTCGCCATCGGACTCGTCAGTCCGGAGGGCACCAGCACGCTCATCCACAACTTCGTGTTCGCGTGGGCCACCGAATGGGTGGTGTTCCTGGTGGAGCTGACCCTGGCCGCCGCCTACTACTACACCTGGAACCGCATCCCCGACAAGATCCACCTCCGGCTGGGTTGGGCCTACGCCGGCACCTCCTGGCTCACCCTGGTGATCATCAACGGCATCCTCACCTTCCAGTTGACGCCCGGTGCGTGGCTCCCCTTCGCGGGCTCGGGCGACGAACCCTTCCACTTCTTCCAGGCACTCCTGAATCCTGGCTACTTCCCGAGCCTGGGTCTTCGGACCCTGGCCTGCATGTCCCTCGCGGGGATCTGGGCCATGGTCTTCTTCTCGGGAATCGACGGCGACTCGGAAGGTCCGCTGAAGGAAAAGTTGGTGCGCTGGTCGGCGCGGTGGGTGGTCCCCGCCTACGTCCTGATGCCCGTGTTCTTCGTGTGGTACCTGTTCACTGTCCCCGAGAGCCATCGCGCCCTGATGAGCCTGGGCATCTCCACCATCGGCGCCGGGGCCTTCACCATGGTCACCCGCATGTCCCTGGTCACGGTGATGACCTCCGCGACCATGGCGGGGGTGGTGTTCTTCTTCGCCTGGCTTTCCCCGCGCACCCTCTCGCGCAGCCAGGCCTTGGGGGTGCTGTTCCTGGCCTTGATGGCCACGGGCTCCACCGAGAGCGTGCGCGAATTCCTGCGCAAGCCATTCGTGGTCAACGGNTANCTGTACTCCAACGGGGTGCACATCAAGGATGTGGATCGGCTCAACGCCGGCGGGTATCTGGCCTCCTCCCCGTGGGTGTCCGCCGCTGTGGTCGCGACCGCCTCGACCCTCCCCACTCCGGAAATGGGGAAGCGCATGTTCGAAGGACAGTGCCTCGCCTGCCACACCCTGGACGGCTACCGGTCGTTGCGTCGGCTTCTGTCCGACCGCGACGGCAAGGCCATCGGGAACATCCTCACCATGCTCCACGACCACAAGCCGGACTCGCCGTATTCGAAGTTCATGCCGCCGTTGGTGGGCACTCCCGTGGAGATCGAGTCGTTGCGCCAGTACCTGGACCGCGCCGTGAACGGAAAGCTCACCAGCCCCGTCGCAGTCTTCCCTCCGGTGGTTTCCGCGAGCCCGGCGGATTCCACGAAGCCCGGAAGCTGACACCGGAATCGCAGGCCAGGCATGTCCAAACGAACGTCCCTCCCGGGTCTCCCGCTGCTGCTGCTCGCCTCCTGCAACGGCCCGGTGCAGAAATCGGCATCCCAGGCGGTTCCATCTCCCGACACCATGCTCGTGCTGAAGCCGACACCGGCCCAACTGGCCGCGGCCCGCCCCGTCCACAACCTCCACTGCCCCACGGACGGTGAGGTCATCGGATCCATGGGTCCTGCGATCCCCGTGATCTACAAGGGCCGCGAAGTGGATCTCTGCTGCCCCAACTGCCCCGTGGAATTCGCCGCGGATCCCGACCGCTACCTGGCGGTGGCCATGGCCGACACCGCCGCGGGGAAATAGGGCCGTTCAGCCCAGGTACCGCTCCCGCAGGTGCGCGAGGAAATCCGATGCCGACGGATTCCGGCCCGTGGCGCGGCGCGCGAGGTCCGCGGTTTCCAGCAGGTGGCCGGGGGCATGGACCTTCTCGCGCAACCAGGTCAGAAGCGCTGGCAGGCTCCCGGTGACGCCCTGGTCGGCGGCAGCCCGGAAGAACTGGGCCGAGAGCAGATTGCCCAGCGTGTAGGTGGGGAAGTATCCGAACATGCCCGCGCTCCAGTGGACGTCCTGCAGCACCCCTTCTCCGTCGTGCGATGGGACGATTCCCAACATGTTCCCGTAGGCTTCGTTCCAAGCCGAGGGAAGTTCGGACACGGCGAGGTCTCCGTCCACCAGCGCCCGTTCCAGCCGGAAGCGGACCAGGACGTGGAGATTGTAGGTGACCTCGTCGGATTCCGTCCGGATCAGGCTGGGCCTCACCAGGCGGGCGCGCGCCGTCCAATCCTCCATCCGGACCCGGGCCAGGGCGGGAAGCCGCTCCTGGGCCAAACTCCACCGCTCCTGCCAGAACGCGTCCGAACGGCCCACCAGGTTCTCCCACAGCCTCGATTGGCTCTCGTGCACGGACATGGAGCAGAAGCCGCCCAGCGGGGTTCCCGACAGGTCCTCGGGCAGTCCCTGCTCGTACAACGCGTGGCCGGTCTCGTGCAGGGTGGCGAAGACCGAGGAAACCAGGTCGGATTCGTCGATCCGGGTGGTGATCCGGCTGTCCCCCGAATGGATGGTCTCGGAAAACGGGTGGGCGGAAAGATCCAGGCGTCCGCGCGAGAAGTCGTAGCCCACCGACTGCGCCAGCTCCCGGCAGAGCTGGAGCTGCCCTTCGCGAGGGAACGGACCGCGGAGACCCTCCAGGCCCGCCAGGCGTTCGCGTACCCGGCCCTGCCGTTCGTGGATCTCCCTGGCCAAGGTCGGCAATTCCCTCTCCAACTCCTCGAACAGGCTGGACCAGTCCGCGGTGCGCATGAGGGGTTCGTAATCCGAAAGCAGGCCGTCGTAGGCGCTCCCCCCGCTCGGGGCCAGCAGGGCTCCTTCTTCCCGCTTGAGGCCGACCACCTCCTCCAGGTATGGCTGGAACATCCGGAAATCCCGTTCCTTCCGAGCCTTGGACCAGACCTGTTGCGCCGTGCTGGTGGCCTTGGCCAGTCGTTCCACGAGGTTTGCGGGCACCTTCGCGGCGCGGTCGAGGTCGCGCCGCACCAGTTCCAATTGGCGAATCCGGTCCGGCGTGCTAGCCTCGGACTGGGCGAACTCCAGGAGTTCCCGCAGGTGGGGGGAGGTCCCGCGCTGGTGGGAAAGTCCGGCCAGGGTGGACAGCACCTCGGCCCGGGCTTCCTGACCCCCTGCGGGCATTCCCGTTTCCTGGTCCCATTGCAGGAGGCGAGCGGCGGCGAGAAGGTGGTCCGATTCCTTGAGATACGCGATCAGGCGGTCGTAGGACATCCCTCCAACCTAGGAACCCGGGCCGGATCCGGCCTCGGTGGAATCGAGATCCGCGGGCCAGGTTCCCGGGCTAGGGGAGCACCGTCGTCTTGCAGGCAATGCAGATGATGAGCAGCGAGGAGTACGAACTCGAGGCCACGGGGCTGGGAACATCCCCCGTCGCGAACGCGATCGCTCGCACGGTCTCCGGGAGGGTCGCTGTGATCGGTGCGGTGTACAGGGTGGAACTCGCGGATGGCTGGGTGCCGTCCGTCGTGTAGCGGATGGAAGCTCCGGGGGTCGCGCACGACAGCGTCACCGTCTGCGAGCCCGCGTAGTATCCTCCCGCCGGACTGAACGTGGGAGCCTTGGCCGTGTCGAAGGCGTAGGTGGCGCTGGTCGTCTTGCTGTGGACCTTGCCGGTCCCCACGGCGAACGCCTCCAGGGTGGTGGTGCCCGTCACGGGTACGGGCCCGGCGTAGAGGGTCGAGGCGGTGGAAGGAGTCGAACCGTCCATGGTGTAGTAGATCTTGGCCCCGGCGGTGGTGGAGCCGATGGTCACGTTCTGTGCGCTGGTGTAGAGGCCGTTGCCCGGACTGAACGTGGGCGCCGCCGGCGGCCGGTGGACCACCACGATGGAATAGACCATGCTGTTCCCGTTGGTGTTGGTCACCTGGACCGAGATCGTGTCCGGATCGATGGAGTCCAGGACGACCGTGGCGTTGGAGGCGCCGTCGAAGGCGATGCTGTTGACGTCGCCGGGCGTCCGGGGCGTCGCCGTCACGGTCAAGCTGGTCACGCCCTGGTCCACCGAATCCACATAGCTCTTGACCCCGCCCAGGAATGTCGACGTGAAGGTCCCGGGACTGGTGGAAAGGGCGTTCAACGCGCTGTCGCGGGGCGGGATGGTGTAGGTCGCCTTGGTCACCTTGCTGTCGACCAGGCCGAACTTCACGGTGATGGCCTGCAGGGTCGTGGTCGCGCGGATGGACACCGAATCGGCGTAGACCTTCGAGGTGGCGGTGGGCGTCGACCCATCGGTCGTGTAGAAGATGGAATCGCCAGGGGCGCTCGAAATGGCCACCTTCTGCGGTCCGGCGTAGGGCCCCCCTGCCAAGCTGAAGGTCGGCGAGGGGGCCGTGTCCAGGGAAATGGCGTAGGCGGCGGTGGACACCGGGCTGGTGACGATTCCCGCCTTGATCGCGATGGCCTGGATGGTTTCGTTGCCGGTGACTTGCAGACTTCCCGAATAGACGGGAGAGGAGGGGCCGGGGGTGTCGCCGTTCGTGGTGTAGCGGATGGTGTCGCCGGTCGTGGCGCTTGAGATGGACACGGTCTGGGTTCCCGTGTAGGTACCTGGGAGGGGGCTGAACGTCGGGGTGGCCGCCGTGTCGAAGGTGATGTTGAATTTGGCGGTGGAAACCGGACTTTGGATCGTTCCGGCTTCGACGGCGATGGCCTTCACGGTCTCGCTCGCCGCGATCTGGAGACTCCCCGAATAGATCGGAGAGGACGAGGTGGGAACGGTGCTGTCCGTGGTGTAGTGGATGGTGTCGCCAGGTGTCGCGCTGGAAAGGGTCACCGTCTGGATCCCCTTGTAGGAGCCGCCCGGCTTGCCGAACGTCGGAGCGGCGAGGGTGTCCATGGGAACCAGGGCGAGCGTGTCGGTGGACGGGATCAGCTTGTCCTTCAGCAAGGTGTCCACCCAGGCGTGGATGGTCGCGGAGTCCAGGCCCAGGGCGACGATTTCCGCCTGCGTCCTGCCGGAATCCGCGGCCAACAGGATCAGGTCCTTGTAGACGGAATCGCGACTCATGCCGGTGGGGAGCGAGGTGGGGAAGTTGTCCAGGCCGGCGAAGAATTCCAGCGTGTTCTGGATGGTGTCGGCGGTGATCCCCGCGGGGAGGTTCGCGGGGAAGCCCTTGTAGCCCGTGTCCTTCGCGAGGACCAGCGCCGCGTAGAAGGCCACCAGATTTCCCGGGCTTTGTCCGGCCAAGCTCAGGGATTTCGCCTTGCACAACAGGGAGAAGGCGGAGATGAGCGCGAGATCCGTCGAACTCCTCTGGACCGTGTCCAACTGGACGAGTTGCGGAGAAGATCCGACCTGCTGGAAGTAGAGGGCTCCCAACTGGACACCGAGCTTCCACAACTGGATCCGCACGGTATCCGTTCCGAGCGGTGATTGCGGAATCAGCGTGTCGGTGCACGGCGCGGTCCCCGCCACCAGCTGGGAGCACGAAATACCGCCTCTGCCGGTTTGGGAACGCGTCGACCATTCCGTGGAGTCCGGAATGTGGGACGAATCCGACAACTTGAATCCGGCCTCGACCCTGCCGCCGGGCAGCTGGCCCGCGTCGGGTGATGTCGCGCTCTGGCACGCCACGAGTGCGCATGCGCAGGCGGCAAGGGAGAAGAGGGGCCTGATCCAGGTGGAGTTCGATTCCATGCGCGTGTCTCCGACGGAACAATGCCGTCGAAGCCAATGGAAATTCACCGAACGACCCCTGGCAAGGCCCTTGGAATTGAGGATTCAAGGGCCTTTCAATCGATCGGACCGGCTACTCACATGCGGTCGGGCCGCGGCTTCCCGTTTCGTTTGCTTCCGCTCTTCACGGCATCCTGGTCGGGTGTCGCCATGGAGAGGCCCGCGGCTTGGAATGCGGCGGTGTTGGCGGGATTCAGGGGAGCGTCTTCGAGGATCCACCGGTATTCCTTCCATCCCAGGAGGCCGGCCTTGCGCGATGCGATGTCGCGGGCGGCATCCTGTTCCACGGCCAACTGGGCGGCGCGGTCCGGATGGGCTCGGAGCGAATCCTGGAAGATGCTGTCCAGGTCCCTCACCAGGGAGTCCGCCTGGCGCCAGCGAGCGGCGCGGTCGGCCGCCAACAAACCGTCCGCAGGGGGCGCGAAGTCCTTGGGCTTGGACGGCGGCGGCGGCGGTGCGGCCTCCTCGTCCTTCTTGCAACTCCACAGGCCCGCGAGGACGAGGGCGATGGCGATCCGGTTGACCTTCAAGTGGAGCTCCTTCCGCGATGGGCGGGCACTGTGGAGCAAGGGTAACCAATCCTCGGGCCGGGTGTCACCCCTCGATCACCGTGCCGCAGGGTCCAGTCTCCTACCTTTTCCCGTCCCATGCGAATCCTTTCGGGCATCAAACCCTCCGGGGAGATCCATTTCGGCAACTACCTGGGCATGCTGAAGCCCATGGTGGAAAGCCAGTCGCGCGGCGAACTTCTCTGCTTCGTCGCCAACATGCACAGCCTCACCGGCTTGGTGGACGGACCCCAGATGGCGACGTGGACGCGCCAGATGGCCATCGACATCCTGGCCCTGGGGATGGATCCGGACAAAAGCGTCTTCTGGATGCAGAGCGACGTGCCCGAAATCGCCGAGTTGTCCTGGTACCTCTCGAACTTCACCCCCGTGGGCCAGATGGAACGCATGCACGCGTACAAGGACGCGATCGCCCATGGCAAGAGCCCCAATGCGGGCCTGTTCACGTACCCGATCCTGATGGCCGCCGACATCCTGGGCTACGGCGTGGACAAGGTGCCGGTGGGCAGGGACCAGAAGCAGCACGTCGAGGTCGCCCGGGACATCGCCGGAGCCTTCAACCACCGCCACGGCGAGATCTTCGTCGTTCCCGAACCGGAGATCGGCGAGGGCATCGCGATCGTGCAGGGCCTCGACGGTCAGAAGATGTCCAAGTCCTACGGGAACACCCTGGGGATCTTCGCCGACCCGGCGGAGGTGAAGAAGAAGATCGCGGCCATCGCCACCGACAGCACCCCGCTGGAGGAGCCCAAGGATCCCGACGCCAATCCCGTGTTCGCCTGGTACAGGCATGTGGCGTCCCCGGAGGCGGTCTCGGAGATGGACCGGAAGCTCCGCGCGGGCGGCTTCGGATGGGGGCACGCGAAGAAGGAGCTGATCCAGGCCTACCTGGACCACTTCGCCCCGTTCCGGGCCCGCCGCGAAGAGATCGGCCGCGACCTGGAGGCGTTGAAGAAGACGATGGCCATGGGCGCCGAGAAGGCGCGCGCCATCCACCTTCCCATCCTGGAATCCGTGCGCCGCGCCGTCGGCGTGCGCTACCTCTGAGAGGGTCAAGACCATGATGAGCTGGGACGACTACTGGAAGCAGTACAGCATCTCCAAGGCCGAGCGCTGGATGATCGGGGAACGCCACCGCAAGCTGATGGGGTGGATCGATTCCCTGGGCGAGGGGCGGAAGCGGGTGGTGGAGATCGGCTGCGGATTCGGATCCAACATCCGCAAGCTGCGCGAGGACAGGACCGACATCGAGACCCACGCCCTGGACTTCTCCGAGATCTCCGTGGAGCGCATCCGCGGCTCGGTCGACGAGGTCCACAGGGCCGATTGCCAGGCCACCGGGCTCCCGGACGGGCATTTCGACTTCATCTATTCCTCCGGCCTGATGGAGCATTTCCGCGACGAAGGACCCTTCGTCCGCGAGATGTTCCGGCTTCTCCGCCCCGGAGGACTCATGGCCACCTTCGTTCCCGCCAAGTGGTCGCTCTGGCAGGTCTACCAGTTCATGCATCTGGGCAACTGGATCCACGGCTACGAAAAGGCCTACACCCGCAGGCGCCTCCGGAAGGTGGTGCGGAGGGAAGGCTTCGCGGTGGAGGAGGAGTTCGGGTTGGATCCGTTCTCCTTCAACGGATTCGTGATGAAGCTGGCCAAGGTCTCCTTCGAGCCGGCTTGGAAGAGATCCTTCCTGCCCTCGGGCTACACGGAGATCTGCGTCCTGACCCGCAAGCCGGGCTGAAGCCGCCATTCCCCCCTTCCCCAAAGGGCCGCCGTCCGCCCGCCCGGACGGATTCCGTCCAAACGTCCCGTGCTTCGGGCCCTCCCGGGGACGAAGGCTGGAAGGGACGGTCGGAGATTGCTAATTTTCCGCGCTCAACGAAAGGAGGCCGAGCACATGGGCGCTGAATCGACCGCGGCACCTCCGGGGGCTTCCGTCGGCTCTCCGGAACCTCCGATCGGGGCGCTGCACCAGGATGCCGGACTCAACCAGGGTTTCGTGACCACCACGATCGACGCGGTGGTCGGCTGGGGGCGCAAGAACTCCCTCTGGCCCTTCACCTTCGGGACCGCCTGCTGCGCCATCGAATTCATGGCCTTGGCGGGCTCCAAGTACGACATCGCCCGTTTCGGGGCCGAATTCATCCGCTTCTCCCCCCGCCATTCCGACCTCCTGGTGGTGGCCGGGACCATCACCTACAAGCAGGCGCCCATCCTGCGGCGGATCTGGGAGCAGATGATGGAGCCGCGTTGGGTCCTCTCCGTGGGCGCATGCGCCAGCACAGGCGGGTTCTACGACTGCTACTGCACCCTTCCCGGCATCGACGAGGTGATCCCGGTGGACGTCTACGTGGCCGGCTGTCCCCCTCGGCCCGAGGCCTACATCGACGCCATCCTCCAGCTCCAGCAGAAGATCCAGGACGCGTCCTACATGCGGGATCGCGCCAACCGCTCCCACGAGAGGATCCAGATCGGATGACCTCCCAGCCCGTGGACCTGGACAAGGTCCTGACCCCGGCCAGCGCGGAGGGCCGCAAGGAATTCGAGACCAGGGCGTTCGCTTCGCTCCAAAGCCGATTCGAGGCCGTCATGGATCCCCGCGACCGGTGGGGGCTCACGGCCGTGGTTCCGGCCAGGCTTTTGCGCGAATCGGTCCGGTTCCTGCGCGACGATCCCTCCTTCCTGATGGACCTGATGCTGGACATCACCGCCATCGACTACCTGGGCTATCCCGGCCACGACGGGGCGCGATTCGGCGTGGTCTACAACATCCGCAGCCAGCGCTTCGGTTCCCATCGGCTGCGACTGAAGGTCTGGGTGGAGGAGGAAGATCCCGTGGTGCCGTCGGTCCACGACCTCTACCGCATCGCCGACTGGCAGGAGCGCGAGACCTGGGACCAGTACGGGATCGTCTTCGAGGGGCATCCGGACCTGCGCCGACTGCTGAACCACGTGGAATTCGCGGGACATCCGCTCCGCAAGGACTATCCGGTCCGCAAGCGCCAGTGGCTTTCCACCAACGACCCCATGATCCTGCCTCTGGAGGCCCGTCTGCAGGCCAGGGGATTCCAGGTGCTGGAGCACGTGGCCGCGAATTCGCCCTCCGTCGAGGAGACAGGCCTCCTGGGCAAACCCGCGGTGGAGAAGGTCAACTACGTGGAGAAGGCGAAGTGAAGGTCAGGAATCAGGACGGAGAGAAGCTCGACCTTCTCACCGTGAACATCGGCCCCTCCCACCCCGCCACCCACGGGGCGCTTCGGGCGTTCGTCGCCCTGGACGGCGAGATGATCCGCGCCGCGGTGACGGAAATCGGGTATCTGCACCGCGGGTTCGAGAAGATGGTCGAACAGGGCACCTACCAGCAGGTGCTGCCCTACACGGACCGGCTCAACTACTGCTCGGCCATCCTGAACAACATCGGGTTCTCCCACACCGTGGAGAGGATGTTCGAGGTGGAGATCCCCGAACGCGCCACCGTCCTGCGCGTCCTCCTCTCGGAACTGTCGCGCCTCATCGACCACCAGGTGTGCATCGCCGCCGCCGCGGTCGACCTGGGCGCGCTGACCAACTACTGGTACCTGTTCAACCCCCGCGAGGACGTCTACGCCATCTGGGAGAAGCTCTCCGGCGCTCGCCTCACAAATGCATTCACCCGCATCGGCGGGCTCTACCGCGACACCTACGAGGGCTTCGAGGACGACGTTCGCGCGGTTCTGCCCAAGATCGAAAAGGGGCTGGACGACGCCTTCCGGCTGCTGGAGCACAACAGGATCTTCATCGACCGCACGCGCGGTTGCTGCCCCGTCTCCGCGGAGCAGGCCGTGAGCTGGGGCTGGACCGGTCCATGCCTTCGCGCCACGGGGGTGGACAGGGACCTGCGCAAGGACGATCCCTACCTGGACTACGAGACCTACGAATTCCAGACCGTGGTGGGCTCCACCGGAGACACCTACGACCGCCTGCTGGTGCGCATGTACGAGATGCGCGAATCCCTCTCCATCTGCCGCCAGGCGCTTTCCCGCTTGAAGCCGGGACCGGTGAACACGCCGGACGCGCGTCTTTCGCTGCCGGGCCACGACAAGACCTACCACGACATGGAGGCCCTGATCAACCAGTTCAAGCTGGTCTACGAGGGCGTGCGCGCTCCCGCCGGGGAATTCTACGGCTCCATCGAAGCGGCCAACGGGGAACTGGGATTCTTCATCGCTTCGGACGGGACCGGAAAGCCCTGGAAGATCAAGGTGCGCCCTCCCTGCTTCACCCAGTTCGCGGCCTACGCCGACGTCGTGGAGGGAAGCCTGGTGGCCGACGCCATCGCCTGCCTTTCCAGCCTCAACATCATCGCCGGCGAACTGGATCGCTAGGGGACCCATGAGCCACTGCCACACCAAGGTCGACCAACCGCACGCCTCGGAGATCCT
>JGI12269J14319_10002975_pt1 | contig 16123 bp, 14 predicted proteins | sample PeaSoiSIISIP2007_FD_14319 | JGI IMG/M metagenome (IMG submission 14319) | reverse complement strand
AGCAGTCCCGCCGCTGCGAACACCGCCAACTCGTACACGAGCGCCCACGCGAAGGCGCGCCGGAAGTCGAGCGCCCGCGAGCGCCGGATCGCACCGTCCACGGCGGTCTCCACGGCGCGCCGGCTGGGTGGCGGCAGCGACGCTGCGGCTCGCGTCGTCGCTTGCTGTTCGCAGGCGGCCGCCGCCGCCGCGGGGGCGTTGGGCCGGATGGCGTCGACCACGCACGACCGAAGTTCGGCCAAGGCGGCCGCCCCGGCGCCGGGCGCCACGCCCGCGGCCGCCATCTCGGTGGGAAGCCGCAGCGTCTCGACGCGCACCGCCGTCGGCGCGTACGAGCCCAGCACGCCGTAGAGGACGATCCCGACCAGGGCCACGCCCAGCGCGCCGCCGACCTGTTGCACGGTGGCGAGAACGCCCGACGCCGCGCCCGCCGCCTCCGAGCGCGTCCCGGCCAGCACGAGATTGGTCACCGGCGGGATGAACAGCCCCAGTCCGCCACCCCCGACGAGGAGGACCCCGACCAGCTCGACGGCGTCCAGGCTGGTGCCCACGGCGTGCACCACGAGGAGGACGCCGGCCACCCCCGCCATCGCCAGGACCACCCCGAGCGTCAGGACGCGGGCGCCGAGCCTGGCGGCCACCCGGTTCGAGACGATCGAGCTGACGAGCTCGCCAGCGGCGTAGGGGAGCACGGTCAGGCCCGCGGCCAGGGCGCCGAAGCCATAGCCGAGCTGGAGGTACTGGGTCATGGCGAAGAGCAGCGCCGGCAGGCCGGCGAAGAAGACGAGCACGAGCAGGCTGCCGTTCACGAAGGCGCGGTCGTGCAGCAGCGACGTGGGCACGATGGGGTGCCGGCCGGCCGCGCTGCGCCGGCGCTCGTGGGCGGCGAAGGCCACCGACACGAGGACGGCGGCACCGAGCATGGCCCAGCCCCACCCCGGCCAACCGTCCTGTCGACCCTGCACGAGCGGGTAGACGAAGAGGAAGACGGCCACCGCCCCGAGCACGGCTCCGGGGACGTCGAGGGTGGGGGCGTCCGGTGCGTGCGACTCCGGGAGCCGGGCACGCGCCCCCACCACGGCGACCGCGCCGAGCGGCACGTTGACGTAGAAGATCGAGCGCCAGCTCCACCCGCCGATGTTGGCCGAGATGAGCAGGCCGCCCACCACCGGGCCCAGGATGAGGGCGGACCCGATGACGGCGCCGAGCACCCCGAAGGCGCGGCCGCGCCGCTCGGGGGGGACGCTCACCTGGATGACCGACAGCACCTGCGGGTACATGAGGGCGCTGAAGGCGCCCTGGACCACCCGGGCCAGTACCAGCGCCACCGCGTCCGGGGCCGCGCCACAGGCGGCCGAGGCGGCGGTGAACCCGATCATCCCGATCACGAACAGGCGCCGGCGCCCGTAGATGTCGCCCAGGCGGGCACCGGTGACGAGGGTGACGGCGAAGGCGAGCAGGTAGCCCGCCACCACCAGCTGCACGGCGGCGGACGAGGCGTGCAGGTCGCGCTGGATGGACGGAATGGCCACGTTCACGATGCTCACGTCGACGAGCTGCACGAATGCCGCCGCCATGACGATCGCCAAGGTCAGCGCGACGCCGGTCCGGTCCCGGCGCCGCCGGTCGGGTCGGGGCACCGACGGTCAGGTGCCGGCGTCCGGCCGCAGGGTGCGCACTGCTTCGTCCACGGTGTCGAAGACGTGGTCCGGGCCGATGCGGTCGAGCAAGCCGCTGCGTCGGAGGTTGCGCGGGGCACCACCGACGGCACGAGCCACCGCCAGGACGATGTGGGAGCGCTCGAGCTCGTCGAACAGGATCCGCACCGTCCGCGTGCCGGTGAAGTCGATGTCGCTCACGGCGTCGTTGTCGAGGACGAGGACCCGGGGCGTACCGGGGGCCTCGGTGAGGGCCCGCCGCACCTGGAAGCGGAAGTGGTCGGCGTTGGCGTAGTAGAGCGGGGCCATCAGCTGCAGGACGACGACCCCGGGAACGGGGACCGGCCCGGCGCGGTGCCCGAGCGGGACCCAGCTCGTCGTGCCCGGGATCTTCCCGAGCACGTACACCTGGGGCCGGGCCGAGCGCCACGTGCGGTCGAGGATGGCGAGGACGACGGCCACGCCGATCCCCTGCTCCACGCCGACGAAGGCCACCGTCAGGAGGGTCACGAGGGCCAGGCCGAATTCGATGCGGTCGAAGCGCATCACGGCCAGCAGGTCGCGGACCCGGAAGATGCGGCTGGCGACGTAGACGAGGATGGCGGCCAGGGTGGCGAGGGGCACGTCGGTGAGCAGACCGGCGGCCGGGACGAGCAGCACCACGCCCGCCGCGGCGGCCAGGCCGGCGAGCTGCGTGCGCCCACCGGCCGAGGCCACGGCCGCCGTGCGGGCCGGGCTGGCGTTGGCAGGAAAGGCCCCGCTCAGACCGGCGAGCAGGCTGCCGGCCCCCGCCCCCACGAAGTCGCGGTTGACGTCGACCTCGTAGCCGCCCTGGTCGGCGAAGGCTCTCGTGGAGGCGGCGGTCTGGCTCAGGACCACGAGCGCCACCACGCCGGCCAGCGGGAGCAGGTGGCCCACCGATGCCCACGTCGCACCCGACAGTCCCAGATGGGGCGCGCCGTGAGCCACCGTCCCGAGCACGGCCACCCCGTGCCCGTGGAGACCGGCGGCGGCCACCAGCACCGTCGACCCGATCATGCCGATGAGGGCGCCGGGGACCTTGCGGTCGATGCGCTCCGCGCCGATCACGACGGCGAACACGGCGATGCCGATGGCGAGCGTCCAGCCGTTGCTGTGGGCGATGTTGCGGCCCACCTCGGCCAGTCGGTGGGCCGTCGTCCCCGACACCGAGGGCAGGCCGAGGAGGTCGGGGAGCTGGTGCACCACGATGATGACGGCCACGCCGGCGAGGAAGCCGGTGATGATCGGGGCCGACAGGAAGTCGGCGATCCATCCCATGCGCAGCAGGCCCACCACCGCCACGATCACGCCCACCATGACGGCGAGCAGGGACACCAGCACCACGTACTGGGCCGAGCCGGTCGGTGCCAGGTGGGCGATGCCGGTGGCGAAGAGTGGAGCGATGGTCGAGTCGGCGCCCACCGACAGCTGCGGGCTCGATCCGAGGACGGCGATGGCGACCGTGCCGGCCACGAAGGTGTACAGGCCGGTGACCGGCGGCATGCCGGCCAGGCGGGAGGTGGCGAGCTGCTCGGGGACGGCGATGACGAGGAGCGTCACGCAGGCCAGCAGGTCGGGGAGGAGCCAGCCCCGCTCGTACCCGTGCAGCGACCCCAGGAGGCGAAGATCCCGCAGCCGGGCTCCCGCAGCGGCCGGCGTGGTCATCGGATGCTCCCCTCTCGGCCGCTCACCACGTCACGGTCGGTCCGGTGCGTCCGGGATCGGCGCCTCACGTGTCGGTGTCGAGCCAGTGTCGCGCGCTCGAGACCACCTCGACCTCGGGATGCGCCCACACGAACCGCTCGGCCCGGTCGAGGATCTCCACCACGCGACCGGCGCTGGGTGCCACCACGCAGAAGGCGATGCTGGCCAGTTGCCAGCGGTCGTGGTGGTCGACCTCCGAGGCCGAGACCCCGTAGCGGTTCCGGGCCACCTCGATGACGTGCCGGACGACGGCGCGCTTGGCCTTGAGCGAGTTGGCCGTGCCGATGTGCAACTCCATCTCGAGGGCGCACGCGTGCAGCGGGCTCACGGGTTGCCGGTGCCGGGCGCGGCGGACCAAAAGGCCGACATGGGCGCCGTCGACCCGTCGGCGGCCGCTCCGAGCAGCGGGAGACCGAACGCGTCCTCGATCGTCCGCAGCAGCGAGTAGTGGTCGAAACGGGTCTGCACCACCAGCCCCGCCGGCACGTGGGGGGCGATCACGAGCGTGAGCACGTTGCCGCCGCCGGCGGTGCTGCTCACCGCGCCGGTGGCGGGGTCGATGCCGTCGTCGGTCGCGCCCTCGTCCCACGTCACCACGACAGCGCCACCGTCGGCCCATGCCGGGCTGGCCGTCACGGTGGCCATGAAGCCGGCCAGCCAGGTACCGCTGGTGGCGGCGCTGCAGTTGTGCCCGTCGTCGCAGAGGTTGGGAGTCACCCATACGAAGCGCGGCACGTCCTGGGCCGCGGCGGTGCGCGACAGCAGGGGGGTCAGCGCGCCCAACGGCTGGACGTGGTCACACACGCCCGCCACGTGGCGTACGTCGGCGAAGTAGACGAACGGGTCGTGCTTCTCGGCGTAGAGCCCGTCGGAGGACTGGGGACCGGTGAAGCACGGCCCCGGCATGTTCTCCATGTAGGCGCCCCAGGTGATCCCGGCCGCCGACAACTGGGCACCGAGGTCGGGACCGGTCTGGTCGCAGGTGGTGCAGTCCGAGGTCACGCCCCACGTGGAGCCCGACACCATGGCGAGGTAGTTGGGCAGGCTCGGGTGCGACACCGCGTACCAGGCGTCGGCGCTGGCGTAGCGCTTCGCCAGGGCGGCGATGGTCGGCACGGCCAGCACGCTCTGGCGCTCTTCGTTCTCCATGACCACCACGAACAGGTGGGAGAAGGCGGGGATCCCCTCGCGCCCGGACCCGGTCGGGGGGGCGGCGGTCGACGTGGACGGGGGCGTCGTGGCCGTGGTCGACGCCCCCGGCGCCGGGGTCGACGTGGTGCCGGGGGGTCTCCCGGCGCCGTGGCCGCTGGCATGGGTCGCACCGCTCCCGGCACCGCCACACGCCGCCAGCCCGGCGGCTCCCATCACCACGACCACGATGACCAGCACCGTCGGCGGCAGGCCCGCCCGGGCGGCTCGTCGCGGCGCCCGGGCACCGGGGGCGACCGGCGGCATCGGGCACGCGGGCCGGTGGGGGTTCGCCACGCAGGCCGAGGCTACCGGGGCGGACGGCGCCCCCACGGCTACCGGGGCGCCCTTGTCGGCCACTGCCACCGGGGCGGCCTTGTCGGCCACTGCCACCGGGGCGGCCTCGTCGGCCACTGCTACGGTGACGCCCGTGTCAGGGAACGGGGGGCGCGGGGGATGGTGAGCGCCGCCCGCAGGCGTGGCGGGAGCGGCTGCTGATGCCGTTGTGGCTCACCGAGGGGGAGCTGCGGATCCTCCGTGCCGCCTGCGAGCGCCTCATCCCCGAGGACGACACCCCGGGGGCGGCGGCGGCGGGCGTGCCCGAGTACATCGACGGCCTGCTCGGCGCCTTCATGGTCGATCCTCCCCGGATCTGGGCCGGCGGCCCGACCTCGGGCCGCTACGGGGGCGACGCCGGCTTCGCCCGGTTCCACCGGCTGACCGCCCTCGACGAGCTGGCCTGGCGCACCCGAATCGAAGGGTCGCTGGGCCGCGCCGAGCGGGAGTTCAACGGACCCGTCCAGGGCCTCCAGGAGCGCTACCGGACCGGGCTCGAAGAGCTCGGACCGGGGTTCTGCAGCCTCGGTCCGGACGAACAGGACGAGCGCCTCCGGGCCTGTCAGGAGTTCACGACCCTGCTGTACGCGCACTGCTGCGAGGGGATGTACGGCGCGCCCGAGTACGGCGGCAACCGCGACGGCGCCGGCTGGGACGTTGCGCACTACCCCGGGGACGTGCAGCCCCGGGGGTGGACCGACGCCGAGGTGTCGGGGCCGTGACGGTCGACGCCGTCATCGTCGGCTCGGGGCCCGGGGGCGCCACCGTCGCCGACGTCCTCACCCGGGCGGGCTGGTCGGTGCTCATCGTCGAAAAGGGTCGCAACCACCTCCTCGATCCCGACGACCTGTCGAAGCCTGCCGCCGACTACTCCAACGACGAGCTCAAGTTCCTGTACCGGCACTTCCTCGGGCCCGATCCCCTCGTCGAGCCCCGCACCTTCCGAACCGGCGAGGAGGAGGGCGACCACAGCCACGTGGGCGAGGTCAACTCCATCCCCACGACGGTGGGCGGCGGCGGGACCCACGCCGACGGCAAGGTGCCGCGCTTCCGGGAGGAGGACTTCGCCCTCCACAGCACCTACGGGCCCATCGACGGCGCCGAGGTGGCCGACTGGCCGCTGTCGTACGACGACCTGGAGCCTTTCTACGCCGAGGCCGAGCGCTCCGTCGGCGTGGCCGGCCAGGCGGGCGCCAATCCCTTCGCGGCCTGGCGCTCGGGCCCGTACCCCATGCCCCCGGGCGCCCCGATGTACGGGGCGGTGCTGTCGACGGCCGCGGCCGAACGACAGGGGCTGCACCCCTACGCCGCGCCCACGGCCGCCAACTCGGTTCCCTACGACGGCCGGCCGGCGTGCAACAACTGCGGCTTCTGCGCCTTCTTCGGCTGCCCCATCCACGCCAAGGGTGACCCCGTGGCCATGCTCCAGCGGGCCATGGCGTCGGGCCGCGCCGAGCTGCTGTCCGAGACGTTCGTGGCGCGCGTGCTGACCGACGGGCGCCGGGCCACGGGTGTCGAGGTCATCGGGCCCGACGGCGTCAGGCGCGACATCGCTGCCCGCCACGTGGTCATCGCCGCCGGTGCCTTCGAGACGCCGCGCCTGCTCCTGCTGTCGGGCTTCGACCACCCCCTCGTGGGCCGGTACCTCATGGTGCACTTCCAGACGTTCGTGATCGGGATCATGCCCGAGCGGATGCACGGGCACCGGGGACGGGCGGTGACCCACCTCCACGACGACGCCGTGATCGTCGACGACGCCGCCCGGACGGCGGCCCGGGCGGCGGGGTTGCCCTGGATCCGCGGCGGGCTGGTGGAGCACGGCGGGCCGAGCCTGCCGATCATGGAGGCGAAGCTCTACCCCTGGGGGAAGCGGCACAAGCAGCTCATGGGGTCCTCGCCCATGCGCGACCGCATGTGGGCCTTCACCATGCAGGGCGAGGATCTCCCCCAAGCCACGAATCGCGTCGACCTCGATCCCACCGTGCGCGACGTGCGGGGATTCCCCGTGGCACGCGTCACCTACCACCCCCACCGCCACGAGCTGGTGGCCTCGGCCCACCACGCGCCGACCCTCGTCCGGGTGCTCCAGGACATGGGGGCGACGTGGACCATGACGGCGACATCACCGTCGCCGGTGGACGAGCGCGATCGCCGGGGGGTCGAGGCGGCCGTCCCCATGAGCCGCCACGTCATGGGGACCACCCGCATGGGCGCCGACCCGGCGACGTCGGTGGTCGATCCCTACGGCCGGCTGCACGGCTTCGACAACGTGGTGGTGGCCGACTCGTCGGTGTTCGTCACCTCGGCCGGCTACGGCCCGACGCTCACGTTGGTGGCCCTGGCGGCGCGCGCCGCCGGCGCCCTGGTGGGTCGGCCGTCAGCCGGCGAGATGTGACGCCAGGAACACCGCGCTGGCCTCGAATTCCTCGGCCGGCACCTCGGCGTGGCGCCCGGGGTGGGCGTGCATGCGCTTGTCGGTGCTGCCCAGCGCGTCGAAGAGGTCGAAGGCCCGCTCACGCTTGAACAGCTCGTCGTTCCACTGCACGAGGAACAGCACCGGACACCGCACCGCCGGCGCGTCGGCGGCGAAGCGCTCCTTGGTGGGGCCGGCGATGCCCATCAGTCCCAGCACGGCCACCGCCACCCGGGGCTCGGCGGCCGCCAGCGGCAGGCCGAAGATCGTCCCCATCGACAGGCCCCACAGCCCGCAGCGGCCGCCGGCCACCTCGGGCAGCGCCTGCACGGCGTCGAGGGTGGCGCGCCAGTCGGCCACCATCGTGTCGATCAGGGTGTCGTCGGCCGACCAGCGTGCGGCGAAGTCGAGGAAGGCGGCGTCCCCGTCGGTGCCGGCTTCGGCCCGCCGGTCCCCGTGCACGGGCCCGTCGATGGCGACGGCCGACAGGCCGTGGTGGCGCACCAGGGTGCGGGCGACGGCCACGATGTAGTCCTGGCTCTTCGATCCCGAGGCGCCGTGCCCGAGCATGACCACCGGCCGGGGGCCGGCGTCGCCGTCGGGCGTCCACAGCAGGGCCGGGACGCGGTGCCCGTCGCGCTCCACGTCGAGGCGGCGCTGGCGCACGCCTTTGGCCACCACCTCGTCGAGGACGTGCACGGCGCCGAGCGTAGTGGTGGCGCCGAGCCGGACGCGGCCACCGCCACGGTGTCAGCAGGGCGGGAGCGTTTTGACGTGGCGCTGCATGTGAGGGTCGTGGCCGTAGCCGGCGGCCTCCCACAAGCCGACGGCGTGGGGGTGCCCGCTCACCACGACAGCGGAGGCCCGGCGGGCGCCGCGCCCCACCAGGCGGCGCTCCGCCTCGGCCACCAGGGCCAGAGCGAGCCCGCGGCGGCGCAGGGCGGGGTGGACGNCCANGCGGTAGAGGTTGGCGCGCCATCCGTCGAACCCCGCCACGATGCTGCCCACCACGGCACCGTCCACCTCCGCCACGATCAGGGCGGCGGGGTCGTGGGCGACGAGGGCGCGTACGCCGGCGATGTCGTCGGTGGAGGTGGGCTCGGCCCCGCCCTCGCGCCACAGCGCCAGCACGGCCTCGGCGTCGTCGGAGCGGCCCGAGCGGATCGTCCAGGGCGGTGCTGCGCCAGTCGCCATGCCGACGATGACGCCCCCGGTCCCGGTCAGCTGCGCGGGATCTGCGCCCACGGGACGTCCTTGTCCCCCCGGGGCTCGCCCGGCAGCCCGAGGACCCGCTCACCCAGGATGTTGCGCATGATCTCCGACGTGCCCCCCTCGATGGAATTGGCCCGGGAGCGCAGGAAGCTGTGGCGCACGTCCATCCCCCCCGACAGCTCGGCGCGGTCGGGGCGGCGCATTTCGTAGTGCGTCGGGAAGAGCGTGCCCTCCATGCCGAGGAGGTCGACGCACAGCTCGAAGATGCGCTTGTTGAGCTCGGCTCCCATCAGCTTGGCCACCGAGCCCTCGGGCCCGGGGGTGCCGGCGCGGCGCATGGCCCGGGCGCGCATGTTGGTGATGCGACCGACCTCGGCCTCCACCCACAGCGTCATGAGCCGGTCGCGCTGCGCCGCCGTCCGCTGCGGACGTTGGCGCCACACCCGCAGGGCCTCGTTGATGATCCCCGAGCTGCGGGCGGGGACGCCCCCGCCGATGGCCACCCGCTCGTTCATGAGGGTGGTGGTGGCCACCCGCCATCCGGCGCCCACGGCGTCGAGGCGCTGGCCGTCGGGGATGCGCACGTCGGTGAAGAACACCTCGTTGAACTCGGCGTCGCCGGTGATCTGTCGCAAGGGGCGGACCTCCACGCCGGGGGCGTGCATGTCCACGATGAAGTAGGTGAGTCCCCGGTGCTTGGGCACGTCAGGGTCGGTGCGGGTCACGAGCAGGCCGAAGCGGGCGGTGTGGGCCAGCGTCGTCCACACCTTCTGGCCGTTCACCATCCACTCGTCGCCGTCGCGCACGGCCCGGGTGGCGAGCCCGGCGACATCGGACCCGGCGCCCGGCTCGCTGAACAGCTGGCACCAGATCTCCTCGCACGTGAACAGGGGCCGCAGGTAGCGCGCCCGCTGCGCGTCGGTGCCGTGGGCGAGGATGGTGGGCGCGGCCATGCCGTAGCCGATGACGTTGCGCTCCGACTCGTTGGGTGCCTTCACCCGGCGCAGCTCCGACTCGACGACGGCCTGCAGCCCCGGGCTCACCCCGAGGCCGCCGGCGCCCGGCGGGAACGACACCCACGCCAGCCCGGCGTCGAACCGGGCACCGAGGAACGCCGCCGTGGGCGTGGTGGCGGGGTCGTGGGCCTCGAGCAGTGCCCCCAGTGCGGAACGGACGAGGTCCTCGTCGGTGGTCGTCGTGTCGGTGCGTGGCACGTCGCCCACGTTAACGACGGTCGGTGGGGACGGCGACACCGCGGCGGCCGAGCGGAGCGGGGTGGGCCGCGGCGTGCGCCCCACCCCGCCCTGGCCGGCCGTGCCTCAGGCGGGTCCCGGAGCTCACCGGAGGCATCGACGCCGCCCCGCCCGTCCTTGAGCGGCAGGGCCGGGCGGGGCGCGCTCGGGCTACAGCATGGTGGCCCGACGGTCGTAGCATCTGGCCCGCTTCGGTCGCCGCCGGGGTGGGGGACGAGCCGACGGGAGAGAGCCGTGGAACGAGTGGAGTTCGAGACGATCGTCTACGAGAAGGACGGACCGGTGGCCCGCATCGTCCTGAACACCCCGGAGAAGGCCAACATCCAGACCGCCCGGCAGGTGTGGGACATGGACGAGGCGCTCGCCCGTGCCGACGACGACGACGACGTCAAGGTGCTCGTCCTCAAGGCCAACGGCGAGGGGTTCTGTGCCGGCCACGCCATCGTGGACCGAGACGACATGCCCGAGGTCTACCCCACGACCGGTCCCACGCCCGAGCGCACGTGGCGGCGACACCACCAGGGGCTGTTCCTGTGGCCACCGCTGCGGCTGTGGGAGTTCCCCAAGGTCACCATCGCCCAGGTCCACGGCTACTGCGTGGGCGGCGGCACTGTCTACGGGCTGCTCACGGACCTCACCGTCGCCTCCGACGACGCCTATTTCCAGATGCCCCTGCCGCAGGGGTTCGGGCTGCCCGGGGCCCAGACCATGATCGAGCCCTGGGTCCTCATGAACTTCAAGCGGGCGGCGGAGTACCTGTTCCTGGCGCCCACCATCGCCGCCGAACAGGCGCTGCAGTGGGGCATGGTGAACCGCGTGGTGCCCCGGGCCGATCTCGACGGCACGGTGGAGGAGATGGCGCGCACCATCGCCAAGATGCCGCTCACCACCATTCTCGCCACCAAGCAGGGACTCACCCGGGCGTGGGAGATGATGGGCATGCGCATGCACCTCCAGCAGTCGACCGACCTGGTGGCGTTGTGCTCCGGGGCGAGCGACGTCCGGTCCTTCATGGCGGCGCTGGCCGGCCGCCGGCCTCGCCAGCAGGCGGCCGAGAACGCCTCCGACTGACGACACCGCGGCGAGCCCGCCGACTGACGACACCGCGGCGAGCCCGCCGACTGACGACACCGCGGCGAGCCCGCCGACTGCGNCCGCCACGGCGGCGCAGCGGCGTCAGGGCCGGGGCTCGACCAGCAGGCTCTGGGTCGACCGCCCGATCGGGCCGAGCACGTCGAAGAGCCTGCACTCGGCCAGCCCCACCCCGGGGATGCCGATGCGCGTGACGGCGTCGAGGCACACCCACGCACCCACCGCGGGGCGCACCAGGTTCACGGTGAGGTCGGGGTTGATGAACAGGAAGCGCCCGAAGTCGAGCTCGGCGCTCACCCCGTTCCCGAAGTCGGCCGCCGCCGCCACGCGCTGCAGCGGCGACGGCTCCTCACCCGCCACCACGGGCACGGCCAGGCGGACCCACACCGTGGCCGGCCCGAGCGTGGTGAAGGACCCCGTCACGTAGCGCAGTTCCGCCCCGGCGTTGTGAAAGGCGCGGTAGTGCCCGAGCGCGGTGGGCGACGAGCTGTCGTGCCCGTCGTCGGGACCGGCCGGTGCGTCGGGGTCGCGGCCGGGGACCGGCCCGTGGTTCGGGTCGGGGAGATCGGGGGCGCCCGCACCGGTGGGCTGCAGCCGGAGGCGAAGGGCGCGTCCCCACGCCAGGTCGCGCCGGCCGTCGGACAGCACGGCCTCGACGAGCTGGACCTTGCGCCCGGGGCGGGGCACGGTGCACGACAGGGTGAGGGGGGCCAGGGGGACCGGGCGCAGCAGCTCCACCGTGAGCCGGGCCACGTGCATGGGCTCGTCAGCCGGCTGGGCGTCGACCGTGCCCGCCAGCAGCGCGGCCACCGGACCGCCGTGCAGCGAGTCGGGCGACCACGGTCCCCGGGCGTACTCGGTGGGGACGAACCGGCCGCCGTCGGGGACGAACAGCGCGCCCACGTCCGCGGGCGTGATCGGGGTCACGCCTCGGGAGCCTCGAGCCGGTCGAGCACCCACGCCGGGGGCCGGGCCGTGAACCCGTCGTCGGGCCACTCCATCCACCCCGACATGGCCAGGGAGCCGCCGTCGGGGTGGAGCGTGGTGCCGGTGATGTACGACGACATGTCCGAGGCCAGGAACAGGACGCTGTTCCCCACGTCGGCCGGGTCGCCCTTGCGCCGCAGTGGGATGGTCAGCCAGTCACCGGGGTCGGTGCCGTCCCCGGCCGCCGCGGCCCGCTGCCCGGCCGAGCCGGCCCGACCGGCGATGGCCGCCAGCCCGGCGGTGGGGATGAAGTCGGGCGCCACGCAGTTGACGCGGATGCCGGCTCCGCCCAGCTCGACCGCCAGGGTGCGGGTCAGGTGGGTGACGGCCGCCTTCATCGAAGCGTAGATGGCGTAGCCGGGGGCGGCCCGGTGCGCCTCGATGGAGGTGATGGTGATGATGCTGCCGCCGCGCCCGCCGGCCGCCATCCGCGCCGCGGCCAGCTGGATGGCGTCGACGATCCAGGTGAAGTTGGCCCGCACCAGCGCGTCGCGGCCTTTGGCGCTCACGTCGGCGAAGGCGGCGCGAAACGTCCCCCCGACCACGTTGACGCTGACGTCGAGCCGGCCGAAACGCTCGTCGGAGGCGGCGAACAGCGTGGCCAGGGCGTCGGGGTCGCGCACGTCGAGGGTCATGTCGAGCACCTCGGCACCCTCGTCCCGGGCCTCGTCGGCGGTGCGCGCCAGCGCGACGCCGTCCACGTCGGCCAGGACGAGCGACACCCCGGCCCGCGCCAGGTCGAGGGCGCTCGCCCGGCCCAGCCCGCCCCCGCCCCCGGCGATGGCGGCGACCCTGCCGGCCAGCCCGGCGCGTTCGTCGAGGAATCCCACCGTCCGCCTCCCGGGGCCCGGCCGGCTCAGCCGGGCCCGGTGCCGGCGACGGAGACCGACGACGCCGTGTCGATCCCCCGCACCGTCTCGGTTCCAGGCGCTCCCGGCACTGCGGCGATGGTAGCCCTCCCCTGACGGCGAGTCAGAAAGGCCGGCCGGGCGCCCCGGCCGCATCGGAACTACGATCTGACGGCCAGTCAGGAACCGAGCCACGACCCGGGCGGGGACCCGCCCCCCGCCGGTCACCAGGAGCGAGCCGCATGGACTTCGAGTTCTCGCCGGAGCAATTGGCCTTCGTCGAAGAGGTGGAGCGCTTCCTCGACGACCACGACGATCCCGACGTCTTCGACGTCACCCGGGAGAACATGGCCCAGATCGTCGACACGCCCAAGCGGCGGGCGTTCATGGCCGAGATGGGCGCCCAGGGGTGGCTGGGCATCACCTGGCCCAAGGAGTTCGGTGGCAAGGAGGGCGACGGCGTCTACGAGTACCTCCTGAACGAGTCGCTGGCCCGGCGGGGCGGTCCGCAGATCGGCAAGGGCGTGGGCATCGTCGGCAAGACGATCATCCGGCACGGGACCGAACGCCTCAAGCGGGAGTTCCTCCCCAAGATCCTGCGCAACGAGGTCGAGTTCGCGGTGGGCTACTCCGAGCCCAACGCCGGCTCCGACGCCGCCGCCATGCAGCTCAAGGCCACCCGCGACGGCGACGGCTGGCTGCTCAACGGCCAGAAGACGTGGACGACGTCGGCCCACTTCGCCGAGTGGTACTGGGTGGGGGCCCGCACCGACCCCGAGGCCCCCAAGCACTTCGGCATCACGCTGTTCCTGGTGCCGCTCGACCATCCCGGCATCACCATCAACCCCATCTGGACCATGGGCGACGAGCGCACCAACGAGGTGTACCTCGACGACGTGTGGGTGTCGGACGACTACGTGGTGGGCGAGCTCAACAAGGGCTTCCAGTACATCTCCGAGGCGCTCGACCTCGAGCGCTTCACCATGTTCACCTACTCGCCCATCGGCCAGCGCCTCGACCTGCTGTGCGAGTACGTGGCCGGGGCCGAGCGCGACGGTCGGCCGCTGCGCCAGGACCCGGTCGTCCGCCAGCGCCTGGCCGAGCTGGCCACCCAGGCCGAGGTGGCCCGGGTGCTCGGCCTGCGCTTCGTGAACGAGTCGCAGAAGGGCGGGGCGGCACCGACGACGCACGCCTCGGAGTACAAGCTCTACGCCACGGAGCTGTCCAAGCGCCTCGCCGACGCCTCCATGGACATCGCCGGCCCGGGGTCGCAGCTCCGGGTCAAGACGCCCGAGGCCCCCATGGCCGGCCGGTCCGAGTCGACGTACCGCTACACCGTGATCGACACCATCGGCGGCGGTGCCTCGGAGATCCAGAAGAACATCATCGCCCGCCGGCGCCTCGGGCTCCCCAAGAACTTCTGATGGCGGAGGCGGCGCCCGGCCCGCTGGCCGGCGTGACGGTGCTCGACCTGTCGAGCGTGGGCCCGGCGGCGCGCTGCACGCGCCTTCTGGCCGACTACGGGGCGAGCGTGGTGAAGGTGGGTCCCGTGCCCGGTCGGGGGCCGGCGCCCACGTCCCCGCCGTTCTTCGCCTACAGCGCCCATCGCGGCATGCGCCGGGTGCAGCTCGACGTGCGCGACGACGGGGGCCGCCTGGCCTTGCTGGCCCTGGCGGCCCGGGCCGACGTGGTGGTCGAGAGCTTCCGGCCCGGTGTGGTCGACCGGCTCGGCATCGGCTACGAGGCGGTGCGGGCCGTGAACGCCGGCATCGTCTACTGCTCGACGAGCGGCTACGGCCAGAGCGGGCCGCGCGCCCAGTGGGCCGGCCACGATCTCGACTACCTGGCCGTGGCCGGCTACCTGGCCAGCTCCGGTCGGCGCGCCGACGGCGGGCCGGCGCTGCCGGGCGCCACCGTGGCCGACGGGGCGGGCGGCGGGATGCACGCCGCGCTGGCGGTGTGCGCCGCCCTGGTGCGCCGGGGCGTCACCGGCGAGGGCACCTTCCTCGACGTGTCGGTCGCCGACGGGGTCCTGTGGCTCATGTCGCTGGCCGCCGACGAGCACCTGGCCACCGGCAGTGCCCCGGGCCCGAAGCACGACGTGCTCACCGGGCGCTACGCCTGTTACGACATCTATCGGGCCGGCGACGGCCGGTGGCTGGCGGTGGCCGCCATCGAGGGCAAGTTCTTCGCCAACCTGTGCCGGGCGCTCGGGTGCGAGCGGTGGACCGAGCACCAGTACGACGACGACGCCCAGGAGGCGATGCGCGCCGACCTGGCCGCCGCCTTCGCCGCCCGTTCGCGCGACGAGTGGGTGACCGAGCTGGCCGGCGCCGACACCTGCGTGGCGCCCGTCCAGGACGTGGCCGAGGTCGGCGCCGACCCCCAGTTCGCCTGGCGCGGGGCGGTGGTGGAGGCCAAGCACCCGGCCCGGGGCACCTTCCGCCAGGTGGGGACGGTGCTGGCCGGCGCGGCCCCCCTGGCCGAGCCGGTGGTCGTCCCCGACGAGTCGGCCACCGACACCGACGAGCTGCTGGCCGGGGCGGGCATCGACGGCGAGCGCCTGGCCGACCTGCGGGCCCGGGGCGTCATCGCATGAGCCCGGCGCAGAGCGGTCCCGACGTGGTGGCCGAGGTGCGGGCGCTCGTCGGCGTGCCCCAGTACGAAGAGGCGGGCGAGTTCCCGGTGGAGCAGGGCTACGTGTGGTCGATGTGCGCGGCGGTGGAGAACGGCAACCCGCTCTTCTGGGACGAGGACGTCGCCGCCGAGCTCACCGGCGGGCCCATCGCGCCCCCCACCATGCTGTCGGTGTGGTTCCGCCCGCACCACTGGGCCCCGGGGCGCACCGAGGAGCGCCTCCCGCTGCGGGTGCACTTCGACCTGAAAGAGCGACTGGGGCTGCCCGAGGCCGTCATGACCGACAACACCATGACCTTCCACGAACCGGTGCGGCCCGGCGACGTCCTGCGCACCCGGCAGATCCTGCGCTCGGTGAGCGACCTCAAGCGGACCAAGTTGGGCACCGGCCGCTTCTGGGTCATCGACGTCGAGTACGCCAACCAGCGCAGCGAGCTGGTGGGGATCGAGAGCTACACGGGCTTCGGCTACCGCCGGGCGGGCGACGAGGCCGAGGCGGTGGCCGGTGCGGGCACGGCGGGCGCTCCGGGGCCAGCGTCGGGCGGTCCGGGGACAGCGTCGGGCGCGGGGACGGCACCATGACGACGACGGCGACGGAGCCGGTGCTCGTGCTGGGCGACGTGGCCGAGGGCGACCTCCTCCCCTCCCTGCAGGCGGCGGTCACGGCCACGACGGTCGTGCTCGGGGCCCTGGCCACGCGCGACTGGCGGCCCATGCACCACGACAAGGACTTCGCCGTCAACCGCAACGGGACCCGGGACATCTTCCTCAACA
>JGI12269J14319_10002973_pt1 | contig 16127 bp, 15 predicted proteins | sample PeaSoiSIISIP2007_FD_14319 | JGI IMG/M metagenome (IMG submission 14319) | reverse complement strand
GGCTTGGTTCCCCCGCGCTCCTCGCATGGCTGACCCTGCTCAACGCCCTCCTGGGGGTCACATGGGCGTTCATCAGCACGGCGAGCACCCTCTTCCTCATCCGGCTGGTGGGCCGGTCGGCTCGTGGCCGCGCCCTTGGGCTGTACAACGCGATCGCGGGTGCGGGCGGCCTCATCGGCACACTATTGGGCGGATGGATGTACGCGACCTACGGGGTCCATTTCGCCTATACGGTCGCGGCCCTCACGGTCGTCGCGGGGGCGGGGATGCTCCTGCCGATCCCCTACCACATGTTCCAGTTGCCCCATACGTCCGCCCACCATCGACATCTCGTGCACAGTGCCCGGGCGGTCACGCGCCCGCCGCATCCCTGACCCCCGATCGCGAGCCGACCCACGTCAGCCGAACATCTCCCAGGTGAGCGTTCGCACGACGTACCCGAGAGAGAGGTGGGCCAGGAACACTTCGAGGGCCGGGGGGTACTCCTCGATGACGCACGACCGGAAGCCGAGTCGTCCGACCCCGACCGGGTCGGTCCCCCGCAGGACGGCGAATCGTCCTGTCAGCCGCTCGTTGATCGTGTACTCGACGCCGGCGTACAGCACGGTCATCGGTCCGAAGGTGCTGGACTTGGTCTTCCAGAGGTCCTCCCCGACCTGGATCCGGATCTCGTCGGCCTTCGCCCGGTAGGTGACGATCGAGCGGCCGTCCGAGGCGCTGGTCGGACGATCGAGAATGTATTCCGTCGAAAAGAGCGCGGCGATCTTCCGGCCGAGGCCCGGGCTCTCGGACTCGATCGGGCGTCCGGTCCACACCTCGGTGCCGACTTCGACCTCGATGACGTTCTTCAGCACTCGAGCGGTCGCCCGGATCATCGGCTGCTCGAGGTGGTATCCGGCGTTCACCTATTAATGGCGGCGCCGGTCGGTGGCGCATGAGGAGTCCTGTCCCTCAACCTCCGGCCCAGGACCGGGCGTTCGGAATGGATTTCTACCTCACCCGAACGCCCGGCGTCCGGGGGCGGACGAAGGCCTCCCCCGAAGATTTCCGGGTGAACGAGATCTCCAACTACCCGGTCCCCGACCCCTCCGGTGCGTTCTCGGTACTTCGGGTACAGAGCAGTAACTGGGAACAGCACGAGCTGGGCCTAGCGATCTCGCGGCGGTTGGGGCTCCCGAGCGCGTCGGTCCAGTGGGCGGGGACCAAGGACCGGCGGGCCGTAGCGGAGCGCCTCCTCTCGTACCGCGGGCCGCTTCCCGAAGGGGACCTAGGGCTCCCGAGGGTCGCGGTCCTCGACGCGTACCGCGCCCGAGACGGTCTCGTCCTCGGTCACCACTTTGGCAACGCGTTCGAGATCCGGGTCAGCGAGCTTGCGGTTCCCGTCGACGAAGCGGTCCGCGGGTTCCGGGTCATCGAACAAGAGCTCCGCACCGCGGGACAGTGGCCCAACTTCTTCGGTCCCCAACGGTTCGGGGAGGTGCGGCCGGTCACCCACGAGGTGGGCCGTCACGTGGTGCGCGGAGACCTGGCCGCAGCGGTGGAGACCTATCTGGCCGCCCGGGCGCCGGGGGTCCCGGACGGCGTCGGGGATGCGGCTCGCGCGGCCTACGCCGAAACGCACGATGTGAACCGTGCGTTGCGCGAATTCCCCCACGAGTACCGTTTCGAGCGCTCGATCCTCGAGCGAATGGCGAACGGGGACCCGCCCGGACGGTCGTTCCGCGCCCTTACGCGGGAGCTTCGCCTTCTCTTCGTCCATGCGTTCCAGGCGCTCCTCTTCAACCGCTGGCTGAGCCACCGCTACGCGGGCGGTCTCCCGATGGACCGAGCCCTCCCCGGAGACCGCCTCCTGAGACTCGGGCGCGACGGGACGGTCCGAAGTCAGGAAGGTATCCCGGTCTCGACCGACAACGAATCGGAGTGCTCGGAACTCCTGGCTCGGCGGGGAGCCGTTTTGGCCGGGCCGCTCGTCGGCTACGAGACCCCGGTCGCGGAAGGCCGGGTCGGGGAGATCCTCGAGGAGCTCCTGCGTGCGGAGCGGGTGGAACGCTCGATGTTCGAGCTCCCCGCGACTCCGGAGCTCGCGAGCCGCGGGGCGTGGAGGCCCGCCCTCCTGCCGGTCCCCCCTCTCGGCATCGCACCGGACGCGGCCGGGGTTTGGTTCCGCTTCGCCCTGCCGAAAGGCGCGTACGCAACGGTGCTTCTGCGCGAATTCCTCAAAACCGGAAGCGAGTAGGCGCGGCGCGCGCGTTTCGAAACGAGCCTACTAATACTCGACAGCGGGCTCGGGACGCCGAAAGCATCCTCCATGGCCACCCCGACTCCTCGACCGTTCCTCGTCCCGCTGCGCACGCCGGGCCCATCTCCCGTACCCGACATCCCCGAGGGAGCGACTCGGGTGCCGACGGGCGTTCCCGATTTCGATTACCTGACGGGAGGCCTCCCGGCCGGCTCTCTCGTCCTGCTCTTTGGAGAAGCCGGCGCGGGCCATCAGGAGTTCGCCCTCACGTCGGCGGTCCACTTGATGCTCCACTACGACGACCCGCGCATGCACAAGTTCTTCCTCGGGAACGCGAAAGGCCCCTTCCTCTACCCGCAAGGGGTCGTCTACGTCAGCACCAGCCGATCGCGCGAACAGGTGATCGCGGAGATCCACGCGTCGTTCGACGAGAGCTACGCGGAAACCCTCTCCCGGCACCTCAACTTCCACGACCTATCGCCCGCGTACTTTCAGGACACCGTCGTGCCCTCGTCCTGGGCCTCGCTCTCAAGTCCGCTCCTCTCCGGCGCTCCGGTCAGCGCGGCCCCCGACGACGGCGGTCCCCTGCGCGCTCTCGCGGACGCTGTCGACCGGGACGGCCGCAAGAACCTGGTCATCGTGGATTCGCTCACCGACCTGCTCGTGCGCCGGGGCATCGAGGCTTCCGACCTGGTCACGCTGCTGAAGGGATTGCGCCGTCGCGCGAAGGAGTGGGACGGGGTCGTCTATCTTCTCCTGTCGAAGGGCGTCGCCCCTGCGGCGGTCGAGCAGGCCGTGATCGACTCCGTCGACGGAGTATTGCATTTCAGCTGGGTGGCGAGCCCGAGTCAATCGCATCGCCAACGGGCGATGCTCATCGACAAGTTCATGCCGATCCTCTCCCGCTTGCCCGCGGAGTACCACGGTCGGTTCGTGATCCGGGTGAACGCGGCGAGCGGTCTGGTGACGACGCAATATGAGCGGGTCTGAGAAGAGCCGGCCCCGGGTCCCCACGGGGATCGCGGGCCTCGACGAGATGCTGGGGGGCGGATTCCCGGACGGGCACGTCGTCCTGGTCACCGGACTTCCGGGCACCGGCAAGACGTGCCTCGGTCTGCAGTTCCTGCTCGCGGGCGCGGCGGCCGGCGAGAAAGGGGTCTTTCTCTCGCTGGAGGAGGACGTGGCGCCGCTCCTCGAGAGCGCCCGTCAGTTCCATTGGCCGGTCGATGCGGCGGTCGCCTCCGGAGCGTTGAAGGTGCTGCGCATCGACCCGAAGGAGACGAGGCAGAGCCTCCACCGGATCCAGGGAGAGCTCGGGAAGGAGCTCACCAACCTCGGCGCCCGGCGGATCGTGGTCGATTCCGTCTCGCTGCTCAACATGCTCAGTGACGATGAATCCGGGCGGCGGGCCACGCTCTTCGCGCTCGCCGGAGCATGCCGGGAGGCCGGCGCGACGACCGTCCTGACCGCCGAGGCCGACCCGCTCCACCCCGAAGTGAGCCGGGACGGTCTGAGCGAGTACGTCGCGGATGGAGTGCTCTTGCTCGGGTACCGGACCGGACCCGACGGCCACCGAGTCGGCCTCTCCTTGCGCATCCTGAAGATGCGGCGGTCGGCGCACGTCCGCACCGTCCAACCGTACTCGATCGGCGCGAACGGGATCGCGGTCGATGCCAAGGCCGTCGACTTTGGCGGGCCCTAGACCTCCGCACGGGGCGCGGCCGGTCCGGCGTGGCTCTTAGTACGCCGGTCGATTCGGGGGCGGGCGGCGTTCGATGCAGCCGAGCGAAGGACCCGAGGCCCGCACCGGGGGAACCACCCTACCGGGGATTCCGCCCTTGGAACGCTTCTCTACCCGCTGGGTGCTCTACGTCGACCTGGATGCGTTCTATGTTTCGTGCGAACTGAGGGACCGCCCCGAGCTCCGCGGGAAGCCGGTGATCGTCGGACCCCCTCCCTCCGAAGGGCCGAGCCGCGGGGTCGTCCTTTCCGCGAGCTACGAAGCTCGGCCCTCCGGGGTCCGGAGTGCGATGCCTGCCGGAGTGGCCGCTCGACTGTGTCCGGACGCGACATGGATCGCTCCCGATTTCTCGAAGTACGAGCGGATGGCGCGGGAAGTTCGGGTCATTCTCCGGCGCCATTCGCCCACCGTCATCCCGTTCAGCATCGACGAGGCGGCGGTGGTCGTGGACGGAACCGACCCCGAGCCGGTCCGGGCGATGGCGGTCGCCATCCAGCAGGAGCTTCTCCAGGAATTGTCGCTCCCCGCTTCGATCGGCGTCGCCCAGTCCCGCGCGATCGCGAAGATCGCCACCGACCGCGCGAAGCCGGCCGGGATCCTCGTGGTTCCGACGGGCGAGGCGGCGAAGTTCCTCGCCCCGCTTCCCGTGCGGGCCATCCCCGGGGTGGGTCCGAAGACCGAGGAGATCCTCCACGGCCGAGGGATCCTCACGATCGGCGACCTCGCCGGCCGTAAGCCGTCCGAGCTCTCGCGGGCACTGAGGTCATTCGCGGGGGAGCTCGTGGCGTTGGCGCGCGGAGAGCCCCGCGAAGAGTTCGAGGGGTCGGACGAGCCGCGGTCGCGCTCCACCGACCACACGTTCGCTCGCGATGTCGATCGATGGGAGGAGATCGATGAGACCATTCGCCTCCTCGCCCGCGAGCTCGCCGAATCTCTCGACCGCGAGAATCTGCGCTACGGAACGGTCGGGGTCGCGTACCGGTGGGCCGACTTCACCCGGTCGCAGCGCAGCCGATCGCTTGGGGCGGCGCGAGAGGGAGTCATCCCGCTCACCGAGGTGGCGGTGCGGCTCGCGCGCGAGCTTTGGGAGGCCGAGCGCGGTTCGCGGCACCGGCCGGTCCGAACCGTCTCGGTGCGAACGGAACGATTCGTACCGCGGACCCAGCGGCAGGGAGTGCTCGATGACTTTGAGTAAGCCCCGGCCCCCGAGCGCGAAGACCGTCCGTTCGGGTCCCGCGGTCCTGCGGGGAGTTCGATGACGGCTTCCTCCGAAACCTCCCCGAATGAGGACCTGCTGGGCGAGGGTCGTGACCTGGTCCACCCCGATGCCCGGATAGGAGTGCCGATTCCCGCCTACCACGGTCGATCGCTCGGCAACCTGGCGGCGTCGCTGTGGGCCCAGCTCGGGCCTCCCGGCCGCGGGGAGGGACCTCCGCTTCCGCCGCTCGCCCGCGACCTGGATCCGTTCCAGCGGGGGCGACCCGAGGGTCCGGTCGTGGTCCTGCTCCTCGACGGACTGGGCTGGTCCGGATTCCGGGATTCCGCTCGACGCAAGCCCGCCGGGACCGCATCGCGCTGGATCGGGCGCGCTCGACCGATCACCTCCGTGTTTCCGACCTCGACCACGGTGGCGCTCACCAGCCTGTCTACGGGATCCGCCCCCGGCCAACACGGGGTGGTCGGCCATCGTGGGTACCTGCCGAGGTTCGGCACCGTAGTGGAATTGCTGCGGATGTCGCCCCTCGGAGTCGCGGCCCCGGAGGCGCTCGTAGGCCCGGAATGGTCGCCCTCGCTCGTGTCGGGCGTCCCGAGCATCTTCCGCCGGGGGATCCCCACCGTCGCACTCTCCCGGGACCGTTTCGAGGGCACCGGATTCACTCGCCTCATCTACGATGGAGCCACGTTTGTGCCGTACTCTACCGGAAGCGACCTCGCGTTCTCTCTGGTGGAAGTGCTCGGCCGGTCCGACCCGCCGCCCCTCACCTTCGCGTACCGGGACGACCTGGACGTCGGCCAACATTCCCGCGGGCCGCGCCCCGAGCTCGTCGACCTCGAGCTCGAGCGCGTGGATTCCCTTCTTTCCTTCGTGGGCGCGCATCTTCAGCCGGCTCGCGTGCGACGCACCTGCCTCCTGGTGACGGGCGACCACGGCCAAGTCCCGATGGACGCGGACCGACAGCTCATCGTCGACCGTGCGCCGGACCTCCTCGAGCATCTATCTCGCCCGCCGGCCGGAGATCGACGGGCAACGTATTTCGCGGCCCGGCCGGGGCATCTCCCCGACCTCCGCGCGGCCCTATTGGCCCACCTTCCTCCCGGAGGGCATCTCCTGGAGTTGCCGACGGCCGTGGACGTGGGCCTCTTCGGCCCGCCCCCATGGCACTCCGAACTGGCCGAACGGTTGGGCGACCTGCTCTTCCTGTCGCCGAGTCCGGGGGGCGTGAGCTACTCAGTGCCGGGCGCTCGCGCCCGCCCGCACCGGATGAAAGGCGCTCATGGCGGGCTCGAGGCCGAGGAACTTCTCGTTCCTCTCGTCGCGGGGACTCTCGAGGAGCTCCTCGCCGGATCCTCTCCGCCGGGTCATCTAATCCCGACCCCTCCCCCCTCCCGGGACGCATGAGCGAGATCCGTCGAGACCCGATCACCGGCCGAACCGTCGTTTACGTCCCGGGTCGCGTCGCGCGACCCAACGAGCATCGGGTAGCCCCTCCCGGGACCTCCGCCGGATCCGACTGCCCTTTCTGCGAGGGGAACGAATCGCGGACTCCGCCCGAACTGGCGGCGACCGCGCCTCCCGACCGCCGTGCGAACGGCCGGGGATGGCAGGTCCGAACCATTCCCAATCGGTTCCCGACGGTGACGAACGAGCGTGGGGAACCGTCCAGTTCCGAGGAGGCGGGACCGTTCTTTCCCCGAGCCGCTTTCGGGTTCCATGAAGTGGTCATCGAGAGCCCGGACCATGCGCCGATGCTGCCGCATCTTCCTCGAGAGCAGGTGGCGCGGATCCTGCGGATGTGCCGAGATCGCGTTCGTAACCTCTCCGGCCTCGAAGGGGTCGGATCCGTGACGCTGTTCGAGAATGCGGGGCCGGAATCGGGCGGGACGCTGTGGCACCCTCACTGCCAACTGGTGGCTACCGCCGGGCTCACACCTTCCCTGAGGGAGGAGATCGAGGGGGCGGCCCAGTACGACCGGCGTGGGGAGGTCCGCTGCGCGTTCGAGGAGGTGGTGAACGAGGAGATCCGGGATGGCTCGCGCCGGATGTTCGCCTCCCCAGAGTTCGTCGCGTTTGCTCCGTTCGCCTCCGCGTATCCCTACGAGATGCGTCTCCAACCGTCGCGGCATTCCCCCTCCTTCGCGAAGGCGAGCGACGCTGAGCTGGAATGGCTCGCCGATCGTCTGCCCGCGCTGCTGCGAGCGTTGCTCGCCGTGACCCCGAACGCCTCCTACAACTTCGTCGTCCGATCCCCCGCGGGCACCTCGGACATCGGCGAACGGTACCACTGGCATCTCGACGTCTACCCCCGCGTCGTCCGCCCCGACGGGTTCGACCTCGGCTCCGGCCTGCACGTGAACCCGGTCCTTCCGGAGGTGGCCTCGGGGGAGTTGCGGGCCGCGTTGGGCACGAAACTCTAATGCCCGAAGACCGGTCCGACCGGTCGTGGGAGACCTGAGGGAACCGATCGTCTCCTTGCTCGGTCACGTCGACCACGGCAAGACGACGTTGCTCGACCGGATCTCGGGAAGCGTCCGGGCGGCGAAGGAGCCGGGCGGGATCACCCAACACATCGGCGCCATCGAGGTTCCAGGCTCGACGGTGCGCCGTCTGTGCGAGGGGATACTACGCACGGATCAATTGCGCATCCCGGGCCTGCTCTTCGTCGACACCCCCGGACACCGCTCGTTCGAGACCCTCCGGCGGCGAGGGGGCGCTCTCGCCGACCTCGCGATCCTCGTCATCGATGTTCGGGAGGGGGTCATGCCGCAGACCCGAGAGTCGGCCCAGATCTTGCGGCGCGAGAAGACCCCGTTCACGGTGGCGCTCACCAAGATCGATCTTGTGAGCGGGTGGCGGAAGCCCACCGGCCCGGTGCCGCTCCTAGAGGAGATCCGCCGCTCGGGAGCGGAGTTCCAGCGGCTCCTCGACCAGCGAGTGTACGAGGTGGCCCAGGAGTTGGACCAGCTGGGCTTCAGCGCGGAGCGCTACGACCGCGTGAGCGATTTCACCCGCAACGTCGGGATCGTCCCGGTCTCCGCGAAGACCGCGGTGGGAGTGCCGGAACTGATCGCGCTTCTCGTGGGCCTCTCCCAGCGGTTCCTCGAAGAGGAGCTGGAGCTCATCACGGAAGGCGGCGAAGCGACGATCCTCGAACGGAGCGACCAGAAGGGGGTCGGGCCGGTCGGGAATGTGATCGTGTACCGCGGGAGCCTCAAGGTCGGGGACGAGATCGTCGTGACCGGCCGGGAGGAGCCGTTCGCGACCCGCGTCCGGGGGATCTATCGGCCGGTGCCGCTCAAGGAGGGCCGGGCCACGAAGCAGGTGCGCCTGGAATCGCTGGCGGACGTCCATGCCGCCGCCGGTGTCTACCTCGCCGCGACCGGAATCGAGGAGGCGATGCCGGGCGGACTCCTCAAGGTCGTCCGGTCGGAGGAGGAGCGGGAGCGCGTTCGGGAAGAGCTCGCCCGCGAGAGCCAGCCCGTAGCCGAGGTCGCCCTCACCGGAGTCGCGATCTATGCCGACACGTTGGGGGGCCTCGAGGCGTTGGCCTTCGAGTGTCGCGAACGAGGGATCCCGGTCCACGAGGCGGGAGTCGGGCCGGTCGGCCGGCCGACCGTCATGCGGATGGCGATCGTCAAGGACCCGACCCACCGCGCCGTGCTGGCGTTCGCAGTTCCGATCCTCCCCGATGCGGTCCAGGAAGGCGAGGGCGAGTCGGTCCGGATCTTCCGGGCCGACGTCATGTACCGCTTGATCGAGGAGTATGACACCTGGAGGACCGACCGCAAGCGACAGCTCGAGGCCATGCGTCGGCTCGAGAACGTCCACCCCGCGAAACTCGAGATCCTTCCCGGATTCATCTTCCGCGCTTCCAAGCCGGCGATCGTCGGAGTGAAGGTTCGCGGCGGCACCTTGCGCCCCGGGGTCCGGCTGATGCACCCCGACGGCACGGAGGTCGGAGTCCTGAAGTCGCTCCAGAAAGAGGGCGAGTCCGTGACCGAGGCGGAGGAGAACGCCGAGGTCGCCGCGTCGATCGACGGGGGAGTGGTCGGTCGGAACTTGAAGGAGGGGGACATCCTTCTGGTGTCCCTCTCCGAGAGTGCCGCTCGAGCCCTGCGGGGTCAGCCGTTGTCCTCCTCCGAGCAGGCAATCCTGGACGAGGTCATCCGGTTCCACCGCACGACGCAGCCCTTCTGGGGGCAGTAGCCCGGCTCAGGTACGCTTCGTCTCTCAGCGATGGTCGTCCGGGGGATCGAGTTCCGGCTCATCGGGGGGCAGGCTCGGGTGGCGTACGACCACCGGTCCCCCGGGTGGGGGGCGATAGACGCCTCCGGCCAGGAACAGACCCAGGAAGAGGGCAATTCCCCCAATGGCAAGGAGGGCGATCCCGCCGCTGGCGATCAGCCCCCAGCTCACCGGGGAGACGGGAGTTCCGGTGCTGTACTGGACCGAAACGATGCCCCGGAACGACAGCGGAGTGGTGCCGGGGTTCGTGACCAGGAGCAAGTAGAACGACGCGTTGGCCGAACTCACGGTCCCGCGGCCGGAGGTGACGTCCGACCAGCTGAGGACGGCGGGTCCCGTAGCGCAGTAGCCGGGAAGACCCGTGCACGTGGTGGCTGGTTGGAGGGAGACGGAGGTGAGAGCGGTGGACGACCAGGAAAGCGACACCGAACCCGCCCCGGACGCCGGCCCGGGGAGCACCCAGGGTTGAGTGGAGTGCGCTGGCAATCCGGGGTCCTCCGGGCGGATCTGGACGGTGGTACTGGGTCCGGTGGAGAGGAAGAACAGCGTGAGGATCAGTCCCGCTCCGATCGCCGTGATCAGGATGCCGAGAACGACCAGCCAGGTCCGCACGAGAGGCGGTGAAGGGAGGCCTCCCAATAGACTTGCGGGGCCTCCGAGGCCCGGCGTGGCCCCCATGAGATACGTAAATACTCCTGGCCCCTCCGTGATATGGCGTGACAGACTCCGGGGAGGGCCTCCCGGCCCGGGACGCGGTGCCGCTGGCATGTCCCATGTGCGGCAGCACGCACCGGATCGTTGACCCGGTCCTCGCGGAAACTCACTGCGCAGAGTGCGGACTCGTCTTCGACGGGACCCTCATCATTGCGACGGCCCCCCCGCCGACCCAGACCACGGGTTCGGAGGGAAGCGGCCGGGGTATCGGGCCGTTTGTTCGACCCGGCGGCACCAAGCGCGCGCTCGGGTCCACCCTGACGCTCGCCCGGGACGGGCAGGGAAAGCGGCTCGATTGGCACCGGCGGTACGAGTTCCAGCACCTCAAGCGGGTCATGCAGCGGCAGACCTCGCGGGCCGTTGACGGGCCGCTCGACCGGAGCGCGGCCCGGGGCGAGATCCAGTCGGCCGGTGAATCGATGGGCTTGCCGCCGGTCGTTCTGGCCGAAGCTGAACATGTCTATCGCGAGGCAAAGGTCCGCGGTCTTTTCCGAGGACGAAGTCTCCCCGCGAGCGTGGGGGCCTGCCTGTATGCGGCCTGCCGACGCTACTCCATCCCCCGTACCCTGGGCGAAGTCTCCCAGGCGGTGGGCACACGCCGCTCGGACGTCGGCCGCACCTTCAAGGTGGTCCAACGGGGCGCCGGTCTTCCAATCCCCGGGGTCGGCACCAAGGCTTTCCTAACCCGCTACGCGCAGGAGCTCGCCCTCTCACCCCGCGTTCGGTCGACGGTGGAATCGATGCTGGACCAGGCCCGGGAGGACCCGGAACTCTCCGGACTTAGCCCTCACGGTCTGGTGGCGGCGTTGATCTACATCGCGGCGGAGCAGAACGGCGAACACCGTTCCCGCGCCCAGGTCGCCCGAGTGAGCACGGTGACCGAGGTCACCCTCCGCTCGACCAGCCGTCTGGTCGAGAAAGTTTGGGGACGCGCGGGCGTCGACCGTTCGACGCAATAGCCGGCTACTTTAGAAGGTAGTACCCGGCCGCCTTTTCGCGAACCTTCCGACGAGCCCAGCCCTTCGTCTGAAGTTCCTGCAAGGCGTTCATGACCATCGTCTTCGGGAGTTTCGCTACCTGCGTGACGCGTTCCGCGGTGCCCAGCTTCTCTTCCGAGAGCATCGCGAGTTCCTTCATCGCCTTGTAGACCTTGACCGCATTGGGAGAAACCTCATCCTCGATCCCCATCGGAGCGCCTCTTGGGCGCGGACCACGCCCGGCTCATAATGCTGGCGGCTCCGGACGCCGTTCCGCCCGCTGACTTATTCCCCGGCCCCGCCTTCGGAATCGTCATGCCGAACGGTCCGCCGTTCCTCGAGGTCCTCGAGCCCTCGTCCCGGCGGGGGCCTCCCTCACGACGCGTGGCCCTTCGGGCGGCCGAACCCAGGCTCAACGGGGGGGCCCCGTGACGGCCGTGCGGGCTCACGCGGTCTGGACCGAGCGGTTCCTCGACTACAACTTTGGCCCGTTCCATCCGTTCTCCGAACGCAGCCGAGGGCTCGCGGCACAACTCCTCCGTTCTGTCAGCTCGGCCGCCGGTCCGAGCCCGCTCGAATGGTCCCATACGGTGGACGTGGCGAGCCGCCCGCTCCTCGAGACCTTCCATACGGCCGAGTACCTTGACTTCGTGGAGAAGGCGAGCGGGTCGGGAACGGAAACGTTTCTCGACGCCGGAGACACCCCGGCCTTCCCCGGCTGCTTCGAAGCGGCCGCCCGACTGGTCCGCGGCGCGGTCGATGCCCTCGACTACACCGTTGAGCACCGACGCCCGGCCTTCCACCTGGCGGGGGGCTTGCACCACGCCCATCCGGGCCGGGCGAGCGGTTTCTGCATCTTCAACGACGCCGCGATCGCGGTCGCGAGGGGCCTTCGCCAGCGGCACCGGGTGGCGTACATCGACATCGACGCCCATCACGGGGACGGAGTGATGTACGGCTTTTACGAGTCCGGCCGCGTCCTCGACATCGACTTCCATCAGGATGGGCGTACCCTGTTCCCCGGTACGGGATTCCCCCACGAGGTCGGCCGGGACGACGGCGCGGGTCTCAAGGCCAACGTTCCCCTCCCCCCGGGCGCCGGGGACGAGGCGCTTCTTCCCATCTTCCGGCGGATCGTTCCGCCGCTCCTTCGTTGGTTCCGGCCGGACGTCATCGTCCTGCAGCACGGAGTGGACGGTCACTTCGGGGACGAACTGGCCCAACTCCAGTACTCCCCCGCCGCCTACGCAGAGATCGACCGCACGGTGCTCGCGCTCGCCCACGAGTTGACGGGGGGCCGGCTCCTCGTCACCGGGGGCGGCGGATATCGCCCGGAGTCGGTGAGCCGTGTGCTCGCCCGCACAGGTCTGATCCTCGCGGGGTTGCCAATCCCGGAGGACGCGACGAAGCTTCCCGAGCCCTGGAGAGAGGAGTTCAGCTCGACGTTCGGCACGCAAGCGCCGGATTCGTGGGTCGGACCCGCCACGCTCGACCCGTCTCCCTGGTCGGCGGACGCCGAGCGACGTCTGATCGGCCAGCTCGAGGCGAAGCTCGGCGAACGATTCCCGCCGGTCTAGAGCCGGCTCCCCCACGTCGGCCGGTCCAGCCAGTCCTGGTCCGTGGCGCGGATGCCGAGCTCGATGTCCGCGCGCCCGAGTTGTCTCCCGTCGTCGCCGCGCAGCTTGGCGCGAACGCTGGCTCGGGCGAGGACGTCCGATGCGATCGAGTGGAGGTCCCGGAGCGCAGCTTCCCCCACGTCTCCCCCCGGGGTCGATAGCGCCTCGAGGTGGACGGCGCCGAGGAAGGCATCCCTCTCCAACCAGTAGTGAAGGTAGGCGTCGAGGAGGGCGTGGGCGCCCCGGTCTAGTGCGGGGGGCTGCTCCGGGGGGACCATCAGACCGATGAATTCCGAGCCGCCTTCGGCCGAAAGTTCGAGAGCCTCCCAGCCCCCTAGCCCTTGGGCGAGGGCCGCGGGTCCCTTGCGGCCGTCGTAGAACATCGGAAGGAGCTCGAGTCCGTCCTCGGCGGACGGAGGTTCCTGGGGCGAGTACTCCCCCGGCCGCGGGATGAGAGGTTGGCTCCTAAGCCGACGACGAACCTCTTCGTCTTCGAGCCAGCGACCTTGTTCCCCAAGTTCACGGGCGATCCGCCGTCGGCGTCGTTCGGAATCCGCGAGGCGTCGCCCGACCGCCGGCGTGAGCCGAGCGAGCACCGACGAAATCTCAGGGTCGAGTCCGGAGAAGGAGGTAGGGGTCCCGCCGGGATCGCGCTGAGGGAACGGGTCGAGTCGCAGGCCCGGACAGGAGAGGACGACGGTCGCCTGGAGACGCGTCCCGATGTGGACGGAGATCGGGAACTCACGGCAAGGAGCCGGTCGCGCATCGTGGACCGCGCACTTGAGTTGGGTGAGGAACTGACATGCGCCTCCGTCCGGTCGCGCCTCGATACGGCGCTCGCCCCCGTGCGAAACGAAGTGTGCCGCGGGAGAGAGCTTCCCCAATTGGCGTTCCTCGCCCCCGTCGACGCGAGGCGAAGTGAAGCAGCACAGACCGCATCCTGGGCGACAGGCGAATTCGAACCCCGCGAGGAGAGTGACATCGAGATTGAGCGCAGGAACGCCGCCACGCGCCGGCGGTTCCCCGGTCACTCTACCTCCTCCGTTCGAATGCGTCCGTCACGGGAACGCTGGACCACGTGACCTCATTCTCATAACCTTCACGACGATGTCCGGACCATGGTGCTTCTGGCCAAGAACATCATGGACCCGGTCATCTTGACGGTCGACGACGAGACCGATGCGCTGACGTGCGCCCGCGCCATGGTCGCGCAACGCAAGGGGTACGCCATCGTGACCCACGGACCACCGAAGACGGTGGCCGGCATCGTCACGGAATGGGATTTCCTCGAGAAGGTGGTCGCCGTGGGCGCGGACCCCGCCCGAGTTCTCCTCAAGGACCTCGCCTCCCCGAACCCTCAATCCTGCTCCCCGGATACGCCCACCGACGAGGTCGTCACGACCATGGCCAAGCTCGGGATCCGACGCATGGTCGTCCGCTCCGGGGATCACGTCGTCGGGATCATCACCACGAAGAACATCCTCTCCAGCTTCCGGCAGTACATCGACAAGCTCAGCTCGGAGATCGCCGGCTATCAATCGCCGTCGACGACCCCCGGTTGACTCGCGGTCCGCCGAGATCTGTGACCCACGTCCACGTCTTCTCGAGGGATTCGTGACCGCCGGGCGGACTCGCCCGGCCATCGCTTCCCTCACCGTCACGCGCACCGGGGAGGTCGCCTAGCCATGCAGTACAAGTGGCTCGTCCTCTCCAACACGACGGTCGCGACGCTGATGTCGGCGATCGACACGAACATCGTTCTCATCTCGCTCCCGACGATCGGGCGTGAGCTTCCCGGCACCGACGCGAACCTTCTCCTGTGGATCCTGATCGGCTACTCGTTGCTCACGGCGGTCGTTCTCGTCAACTTCGGCCGCCTCTCCGACATGTTCGGACGGGTTCGTCTCTACGTGCTGGGATTCGCGGTCTTCACGGCCGGCTCGCTCCTTTGCGGATTCTCCGGGACGGGGCTCGAGCTCGTGCTCTTCCGGCTCGTGCAGGCCGTCGGCGCGGGGTTCCTCTTCTCGAACTCGGCCGCGATCATCACCGACGCCTTTCCTCCGAACGAGCGGGGTCGCGCGCTCGGCGTGAACCAGGTCTCGATCGTGGTGGGCGCCGTCTCCGGCCTAGTCCTGGGGGGCGTCATCACCTCTACGATCGGCTGGCGGTGGATCTTCTTCGTCAACGTTCCGATCGGCCTCATCGCAACGGTCCGTGCGTATCTTGACCTGAAGGAGATCGCGAAGCCCGAAGCGAAGCCCCACATCGACTGGTTCGGGAACATCCTGTTCGCTTCCGGCCTTCTGATCCTCCTCCTGGGGGTCACGCTCGGCGCGCTCGGACAGGTTTCCGGGACCATCGCGATCGTGGCCGTCCTAGCCGGGATCGCCCTGCTCTTCGTGTTCCTCTGGGCCGAGCGTTACGAGCGCTACCCGATGCTCGACCTCTCGCTGTTCCGCAACCGGGAGTTCGCGTCCTCCGGGGTCGCCATGTTTCTCAACGCCCTCTCGCGGGGCGCGTTCACGTTCATCTTGGTCTTCTACCTCCAAGGACCGCCGCGGTACCTGAGCCCTCTCACCGCCGGCCTCTTCCTCATCCCGACATCGGCGTCCCTCGCGGTCCTCGGGCCGATCAGCGGCTGGCTATCCGACCGCTACGGCCCTCGACCTTTCCTTGTGACCGGGCTCGTCGTGTCGGCACTGGGGTTCGTCTGGCTCGCTACCATCGGCCCGGACGACTCCTTCTTCGCCCTCGCGCCCGCTCTCGTTCTGGTCGGCGCGGGGATGGGCCTCTTCGCCGCGCCGAACCGGGCCGCGATGATGACGGCCGTCCCCCCCGAGCGCCGGGGCGTGGCGTCGGCGGTCGGGGCGACGTTGCTCAACACCGGGGCCACGATCAGCCTCGGCATCACTCTCGTGATCATGAGCACGGTCCTCCCGCTCACGGCGATCCAAGGGATCTTCCTCGGGGTGTCCAGCTCTTCCACACCGTTCACCGAGGGCGCGGGCTTCCTTACTGCGATCCATTTGATCTTCGTGATCTCGGCCGGGCTCTTGCTCGTCGCCCTCGTGCCCTCGATCTTCCGGGGCGCCCCGGCCCGGGACGTCGAGGCGCCCAGCCCCGAGGCGGGCGACTGAAGCCCCGTTAGGCGGGACCCACCAACGGCTTATCTAACCCGGCTCGGTCGGAGCCCCATGACCCCTCAGCGCGTCGTCATCGTAGGTGCTGCCGGTCGTGACTTCCACAACTTTAACACGCTGTACCGAGGTCATCCGGAGGTCCAGGTCGTTGCCTTCACGGCCGCGCAGATCCCGAACATCTCCGGGCGGGTCTATCCTCCGGGACTGGCGGGGCCTGGTTACCCGAAGGGTATCCC
>JGI12269J14319_10002966_pt1 | contig 16147 bp, 16 predicted proteins | sample PeaSoiSIISIP2007_FD_14319 | JGI IMG/M metagenome (IMG submission 14319) | reverse complement strand
CGGCTGCGAGCCGGTCAGCATTTCGTGGCGATTGGAAAACTGAGTCGTCTTGACGTAGTCCCAATCGTTGTCCCGCACATCGGCATAATCATAAAGGCCGGGAACGGTCTCGCCCTTTTCGGTAAGCCCGGTCAGTTTATTGAGGTTGTTGCCGAGGCGCGCCAGTTCCATCGTGTCTCCATGCAGGTGGGCGAGGTCGGGGGCGATCATCTCTCCCTTGACGTTGTACCAGGGACCCGTGCCGATGCGGTCGCGCGCATTGATGGCCGGTTGTCCGGGGCGAGCCTGCGTGCTGAGGTAAGCGTGCCAGGTGTGATTGCCGGCGCCAACCGCGGTAGCCAGCGTCTGGCAGTGCGCGTCGGCTCCGGCCAATCCGCCGAGATTGCCGCCGTCGCCGATCGGGGTGCTGGTCACGAAGAAATTCATGGGATTCCGCGGCGCGGGGGTTTGCTGCGCCAGCAGCAAGCAGGAAGCCAACAAAGAAGGAGCCGTGAATGCAGCAACCAGGGATCGCGTCTTTCTCATCCATCCCTCCTCGCGCGAGCGCCAGGGTGATCGCTCGCGGCCGTGGGCGCCTTGCTTGGGCGGCGACGTTAGCATAGGACGCGCGCGCGGACAAACACGTTTCGAGGGCTCTGCGGCGGTCAGGCTCCTCGGAACGACTTTGTTGGCGAGTCCCGTTGCGATGTGCAGGAACAAGGTTGCTTACCTTACTTCATCAACAAGGCGAAGTCTTCCTATGTCCACGCAAGTCGAATGGATTCTGTTCTAGGGGAAAGAAGGAGGAGGTACGCGCCGTTTGGTCGCACGTTCGAAACTGTAGGCGAGTTCAATTAATCTTGGCTCGCTACACGCGGTACCGGTGAAGGCGACACCGAGAGGGGCAGGTTTTGCGGCGAATCCCGGCGGAAACGGGACGGTGGGAGCATTCGGAACCGTTCCGAAGGGGACGATAACGGTTGGATATCCCGCTTTGGCCGCGATGGCAGCGCCGCTTGCGCCTGGAAAGATGAGCGCGTCCAGATTGTATTTCTTCAGGGCGCCGTCAATTCCCTCGGCTCCGGCCAACCTTACATCCTTTGCTCGGTCCGCTTCGTACCGAGCGCGGTCGGCTTCGAGATCCATCTCGTCGGAGATGTCGAGCTGCGACTGGCCATACTTGATGGCGCCGGCATTCGCATGAGCCACATTGAACTTTCGAAGCTCGGTGAGTGACTTTACCGGAGCCGCGGCGCCAAGCGAATCAAGCCACTTATTGAAATCGCGCTTCATCCCATACTTAAAAACCACGGAGCAATCCGCATCCTTGCCTTTGGCATTTTCGAGCCCGGAACAGGTGCTCCACTTCAGCAAATTATTCTGCGGATCAGTTGAAACGACGCTTGCTATGTCCGCCGGATCGACAATTACTGCGCCTTGTTGTTTCATCGCCAGGATCGCTTCGTCCATTACTTTTTTCTGATCGGGATTGAGGCCCTCTCGAGGCGCTTTATCGCCGGGCGGCGTGACCGGATCGTAGTAGAAGGCACGGGGGATTCCGATCCGCGCTCGCTTCAGGCCGTCTGGCTTGAGAAACTTCCGGTAGTCGCGCCCGGCCGGTGGAGCGCACTTCTGCGTGGCTGGATCGTTCGGATCTGGAGTAGCGCTCTCAAGAACGCCTAGTAGAATGGTCGCGTCGGTGACAGTCTTGGCCATCGGGCCTGCCGTATCCTGATCCGCCGTAATTGGAATAATGCCGTACCGGCTGATTCGGCCCACGGTCGGCTTGATGCCCACGAGCATGTTCTGATTGGATGGACTAAGAATCGAGCCGGACGTTTCGCTTCCCACATTTGCAGCCCAAAAGCTTGCAGCCGTGCCCACGCCGGAGCTCGATCCGCCGGTGGCGAGAACCGGGCGCCCGTCGAACGTTTCTTCCCGCGGGTCGCGCCGTGGGTCGTACGGATTCATGCTGTATCCGATGAGCCCGTTGTAGCCGCCCGGCATCGGCGTAGGCCCGCCCGCAACCCAATTCGCGAGTTCCGTCATCGTGGTCTTCGCAATGATGATTGCGCCCACATCCCGCAAATTTTTTGTAAGCGTGGCTTCGTAGGGCGGGATAAGGCCGGCAAATGCCAGCGCGCCGCCGGTCGTAGACATATCGGTCGTGTGCATGTTGTCTTTGAGCGCGATGGGGATGCCGTGCAGCGGCCCACGCAACTTGCCCTGGGCGCGTTCCCGATCGCGCGCGTCCGCTTCTTTAAGAGCGTTGGCATTTACGGTGATGACTGCGTTTAGTTTTCGATTGTAGAGAGCGATGCGCAGCAGGTATTGAGTTACGAGCTCGCGCGATGTGACTCGCCCCTCTTTCATCGCCGCTTGCATTTCCGGGATTGTGGCTTCCACGACGCTAAACGATCGTGGCTTTGTCCGCGTCTCCGGGCCAGGGGTGCGCGTCTGCCCAGACAACGCAGTGGCGGCAGACAACAGGAAAACCACAGAAAATGCCAGCCTCATAGTGGGCCGATTCTATCGCAATCAAGCACGAATCCCGCAACCACTTGTAGTTTTGCGAAAACTGGTCTCGTCGAAAAACTAGGCTTACCGGGCTGCGGAAAAAAGTAATCTATTTTGTCATTCCGAACGAAGTGAGGAATCCCTCTTTGCCTTAGACTCAGGAATAGAGAGATTCCTCGGCGCGCAGCGCGCCTCGGAATGACAAAATTTTGAGTTTTTCCGCAAGCTGTTACGCGCAAATTGATCTCAAAAGAAAAAGGGCCGACCCCGAGTCACGGGATCGGCCCCTATTTTTTAGCGAGATGACTGCCCAGGTTACTGCGCGACCCATTTATCGATGCGCGAGGCATACAAGTTGGCAAGATAGAGGGCCTTCTCATCCGGGCATGCTATCCCGTGAACGGAATCAATCGTGCCGGCCATTCGGCCGGGGCGTCCGAAGGCGCCCAGGATTTTTCCCGCAAGATCCATCTTGTAGACCCGCCCCACGCTGCCCACGAACATCACCTGATTGGGTCCACCGGTGAGGCAAAGCGCCCACGGCGCGGTCGGCAACTTCCAGACAGCTTTCAGTTCGCCTTCCGTGTCGAAAACCTGGATGCGGCTATTGCCGCGGTCGGCGACATAGACGACGTCGTTGCGGTCCACCACAAGACTGTGTGGCGTGTTGAAGTCGCCCGGCTGGGTCCCGCGCTCACCCCAGGCCTTTACGAAGTTGCCATCCTTATCAAACTTCGCAACCCGCGAATTGCCGTATCCGTCGGAGACAAACATACTGCCATCCTTGCTCCAGCCGATATCCGTCTCCTGATAGAAGGCAGCCCTGCCGGGCGCGGCGTGCTCAATCACGTGCGTCAGCCAGGTCCACGGCTCCGGGTTTGTTCCTAACGTGCCCACCGTGCGGCCTTCGGAATCGAAACGGTAAATAATGTTATCGGCGGCATCCACGTACCAGAGATTGCCCTGCGGATCGAAGCGCAAGGAATGAGCGCCCACGAACATCGTGGAGCCCTCGCCCCAGGAACGCACGAACGTGCCGTCCGACTTGAACTCCAGCACAGGGTGATAGCCGCGATTGAGCGCGAGGATATTGCCCGTGGGAGCGACCGCGATGCCGCTCACCCGGCCTATGACGGAGTTGGAGGGATAGTGGAAAAAGTTCTCCACGAGATGGTATGGCAGTTGCGGTATCGGCGCTACGTCCCCGCCGCTCTGCGCTTTCATCGGTGCAACAACGCAAAGCGAAATCGCAGCGGCGCAAACCGCTGACATCAAGAATCGTTTTTTCATGAAAGCCTCCCCTAGCGTTTGTAGGCGCAATCTTAGGCCCGGTCCCAAGATCTGGCAAGCACGGAGCAATTGCTTTCAGCGGGACGGCACTGCGTTGCCACAATGTCACCAAGACGGAGAACTTTGCGCAGCGCGCTTGCCACGATATAATCGCCGAAACTCCAGGAGGACTGTATGCGCATTTGTTCTGCAAATCGCCACGCCGTCGTAGTAGTGTTTGCAGTGTTTCTATTTGGGGGTCTGTTATCCGCTGGCGGGGCCCGTGAGGTTTCCATGAATTACGAACAGAATGTGCAGTTAAAGGACCAAGCGACGCGTACGACCATTGACAGCTTCAACGAGGCGTTCAATCGACACGACGCTGATGGGTTGTCAGCGCTCTTGACCGACGACACCGTGTTCGAGGACACGTCGCCCGCGCCGGACGGAAGGCGGATCGAGGGGAAGGCCTCCGTGGTCGAGTTCTGGCGCGGCTGGTTCGTGCGCAATCCCGACGCAAGATTCGAAGCAGAGGAAATCATCGTGAGCGGCAATCAGGCCGTCGTGCGATGGGTTTATCGCAAGATGCGTAACGGCCAGCCCTGGCATCTGCGCGGCGTTGACATTTTTACCGTGCGCGACGGAAAAGTGGCCGCCAAGCTCGCCTATGTGAAGAGCTGAAGATTGCGTTGATCAGGAGTGCCGCCGCTCGAAGGCCCAAATCGGAAATCTCGGAGTTAGCCATTCACTTGCCGCCCAATGGATTTGAGTTGACGCGAGAGGCCAGTGGACGTATGTTTCGCTCACCGGCAGGAATTTCCACATTACGCATGAGGTGAACTTATGCCAGCACAAACTCCCAATGATCGTCGCCCACGCGCTGTTGCATTCTTTCTCGCCTTGACCGCTCTTTTGCTCGCGGGCGCGACGGCCCGCTTGGGCATGGCGAAGACGGCGCCCAAGCCCCCGAAGGCGGCCGCCGCCCCGGACCTTTCCACCGACGATCTCCAGCGGTCCCGACGGCTGGATACGTACACGATCCTTGCCGATAGCGGCGCGTCGCGCGGTGAAAACATTTACTTCTATAAGTGTTGGATGTGCCACAACCAATACGCCAAAAGCGCCCCACTATTGAAGGACCTCTTCAAGCATGAGAGCCTGTCCTCCGGTGATCCCGTAAATGACGACAACGTCACCGCCAAAATCAAAGAGGGCGGCGCAGGAATGCCCGCATTCCGCACCAGCCTTTCCGATGCGGACATAACGGATCTGGTCGCTTACTTTCATTCGGGAAAATGCTGCGTGGAAGGCGAAAATCCGCCGGCGAACCCCTGGTATCGCGCCGAGACGCAGAAATGGCCGGTTCAAAACGGGCTCACGGGCGGCGCCACTGGACTGATTCGGATCGCGAGCGGGGATTCCCCCGAGGGCGTAGGCGTTCAGCTCGTCGCGCCGAACGGCATTCGAACCACCGTGTACACGAATGCCGATGGCAAATTCGAATTCCCCAAGATGCAAGCCGGCTCATATATCTTGCGCATTCCAACTCCAGTTCCATTCAAGCCCTATCGGCGAGATTCCGTCGCGATCAATGGCGCGACGAAGCTGGACGAGATCGTGCTGGAGAGGGTCGCCGACTCGGATAATCTGCCTGCCACGCCTGTGCTCGAGTCTCAGCTTAGCAGCGCGGAGATCCTGTGGAACTTGCCGGGCACGGCCGAAGAAAAAGCAATGTTGCAGAAGAATTGCTCCGGATGCCATTCCTGGCAGCAGATTTTCCGGAATCGTTACGACGAGCATAGCTGGGGCCTGATCGTTGACCGCATGATGCATTTCAGCGGGACAGCGATTGCCGTCCGCAACAAACCCATGTCCGCGCCGGACCCCGAATACAACATCCTCGTCAAGTTCCTTTCGCGAGTGCGCGGTCCGGATGGAAAGGACGACCCGCTGCGCGTTTTCCCGCGCCCCCGCGGAGAATCAACGAGGGTCGTCGTTACGGAATACGAGCTGCCGCAGCAATTGCTCGCCCTTCACGATGCTACAGCGGACGGCCAGGGCAACATCTGGTTCACCAGTCACAAGACGCGCGTCGTTGGCAAGCTCGATCCGAAGACGGGCATTGTGACGGAGTACAAGATTCCCCTGACTCCCGGTTCCATGCCCGGAACGCACCACGCCGTCATCGACAAGAACGGCATCGCCTGGATTTCAGAAAACTGGGCGCATCAACTCAACCGGCTGGACCCAAAGACTGGAGAAGTCAAACAACTCCTCATCGAGAGCAAGACTCCCATCAATGCTCCCAGTTTCGGAAATTTCACGCTCGACCAGGATGGCTATGTATGGGACGCCCGCGCGGACAGAGTTGTGAGGATGGATCCGAATACCGGCAAAGTCTTGCAACAGTGGCCGCTTCAGGCGAACAGCAGCTACGACAACGCTATTTCCTACGACGGCAAGTATTGGGGAGGCAGCGGGCCGGCGAATTGGGGGAATACCGTCGAGATGCTGGACATTGAGAGCGGGAAAATGCTGAATTTGAACAGCGGCACCCACATGATGACCGCGAAACGCGGCGGGTTTGATCCCTACGGGAATACCTGGTGGGGCGGAGCGGACGGCTCTTTAATTGAGCTCAATGCCAAGGCCGCCCGGATCGACGAATACACTCCACCGATTGCCCCGCATCCCTACACCGATTTCTACGAAGCCATGCCGGACAAGAACGGCGAGGTGTGGGCGGGCGTGCTGCACGGCCGGCAGATGCTGCGTTTCAATCCCAAGACCAGCCACTGGTCCGCCTATCAAATGCCGGAGCCATACTCCTATGACCGGCGAACCTATATCGACGCCTCCACGCATCCTGTAACCGTATGGTATGTTGACTATAATGGTTATTTGGTCCGCGTCCAGCCTCTCGACTAGGTATCGTGGCTTTGGAATTTTTCAGGAATTGAGGCGTGCAGATTTGTCTCGTGTGTCCAATAAACCGAGACGAAGAGTGACGCAATTCTTCGATCGGATCCCTCGCGCCGCAACTGCCAATTGCGCGATTTATTTTTCCGCTTCTATTGAGTCCACTTGAATCGTCTTGGTCTTGGCGTCCAGAGTTCCCAATACCTTCACCTTTTTCCCTATGAATCTTCCCGGAGTCTTCTGGTCGCTCAGAGTGAAGAACTCTTTGCCATCATACAAACCATACAAAGCGCCATGGGCTTCGAGGCAGGCCATGGCGCACTCGGCGTCCGTCGGACCCATTCGCATAATGGAGTGATCTGCGTTTGGACAATTGTCGTCCGTGATGATTCCGGTGAAGGTCTGCTTGGCCGGAGACGCGGCCAGCGCTGCCATTACGAGAAGATTGAAAATCCAATGCTTCATGACCTCTCACTATTCCCGATCTTCGCGGCGTCCAACGGACGCAATCTATGCGCCCGGAGTCATGAGGTGGGCGGTGGACGTACCGGCATTCATGATCCACACGGTGCCCGCCTTATTGTTGTCAGGCAGCCCGAGTGACTGCGTCGTGGCGCCCGGCACCGCGATGGTCACGTGGATGTGAGCGTGCTCCCGGTCGGGGCCCAGCATGTGGTACCACACCGATCCGTACTCGGGCTTCACGCGGGTTCCGTCTTTTTCCGCGGCATCGAGCATCGCTTGTGTTTTGACCTTATCGCCAATCGCCTCGAACTTCAGATTTTGAGCGACCCGGTCCAGGTTCGCAATGCTGGTGCACTCAATCGAGAACGGCTGCTGTTCCGGAAGGCCTGTCCGGTCGTAACAGACCAGACGGTTTGTGCCTTTCCTCAGCGTTTCGTACGTGAAGTCAGATTTCCACTTAATGACCGCCGCACCGTCACGCAGAGTGGCTGGGGCGGCGAGCAAGGCTGTATCGACGGCGGCGTCCTGCGCCTGCGCCCATGCGCCGATCGAAACCGCCATCACACCGAGGAGAACCAAGGCAATGCGTTTCATAAGACACCTCCAATGGACATGCACTCAATTTTGCCTGTTGAGGGCGGTAGTATAACACTTCCATATCGCCATTGCCGATCGCACATTTCAAGTTCACGGATAGTTCGGAATAGCCGGCCACTCATCCCGATTTGCTGATCCACGGGTTCCCTGATTGCTAACTTCCGATGATGGGGGATACAGGAACCTTCCTTCCGTGTTCCGATAAGACGGGCCAACACATCGTGATGCTGGGCGCTCAGTTCGCGATTCTTGTCCAGGTCAGCGTCGATCTGAATTAGCAGATTGAGAAAAGTTTTCCTTTTAAATTGAGAGATAGTAACTTAATATGGACTAACATATGTGATGGCCGCAACTGAGTTAATACGTGAGCCGAATATCTCTGTGACAGCCCGCAACCAATCGCTCGACACCCTCCGATTCCTTGCGATCCTTCTTGTTCTTGGCTTCCATGTTCCCTATTACCACGCCTGGGCCACAGCCGGCTGGATCGGCGTAGACCTTTTCTTTGTCCTGAGCGGATTCCTAATTTCCGGACTCCTCTTCCGCGAGTTTCAAACGACAGGCGCGATAAATTTCTGGAGATTCATCCTTCGCCGCGGTTTAAAAATCTGGCCGCCGTTCTATTTTCTCTTGGCATTCACGACGTCTCTTCTACTCTTGACACACCAAAAATTTCCGCGGGGGGGGTAATCGCGAACGCCCTGTTTGCGCAGAATTACTATTTCGGTCCGTCGAAATGGCACCTCGGTCTGATGGGTCATTCCTGGTCCTTGGCTGTTGAGGAGCACTTCTATCTACTGCTGCCAATATTCCTCATGGGGTTGATGGCCTTACGCAGAGGCAGGGCAGATCCGTTTAGTGCGATTCTGTACCTCTTCGTCCCGATTTCCGGGGTCTGCCTGGCCTTTCGGTACTTTCTTCTGCCGCCTGGGGTATACCGAATTGTCGCGCCCACACACATGAGGATTGACAGCCTGTTCGCCGGCGTCACGCTCGGATATCTCTACCATTTCCGGCCGCGATGGTTTGCAAATCTGACCGGACACTACGCACTGGTTGTCGCATTTCTCTGTTGTTTGCCGGCGGTATTTCTCAGTTCGTGGGATCGGCGCATGCAGACGATCGGACTGACAGGCCTTTTCGTGGGATTCTCATTTTTGCTTGCGTGGGCAATCGATCGCAAACCGCGCAGTCCGATTGGGATGGCCGTGATGGAGCGCGCCGCGCGGATCGGTGAATATTCCTATTCGATTTACCTCTGGCACTGGATACTTTCGCTGGCTTTCATTCAAGCAAAACCGAGCGCAATGCTTTTCTGGTCTTATATCACCTTGTCGCTGGCAGTCGGCATCTTGATTTCCAGATTGGTTGAGATGCCAGCATTGGCCCTGCGGAATAGAGTATTGCCGGTCAGCCCTGCTATGACGGTTTCGACAGTTGTATTGCGCTAGCCACCAAGGACTGATAAACGGGGCGGTTTCAGCGGGTCGAAGCAACACTAGCTCGAGGTCTGCTTACAGAAGTCTACGAAGCTAAATTCGTTCGCGAGCGTAGATTCAAACGAAACACAATCGTATTTAGGTCTGATTGAGAACACCCGGACAGATCGGGCTGATTCACGATGCCACATTCATTTTCCTTGCCGGATGAAGTCGATGATCTCCTGGCCAAGCTGATCGTCCGAGGTGTTGATCGACAAGGTTGTCGACTGATGATTGTGTCCGGCGAGGCGCAGAAATCGAGGACACTTTGAGCGCGCCTCGCACATTTTCGCGAACAGCTCCGCACTGTACACGTCGAGAAAAGGGTTATCGAATTCGGCGATCACGATAAAGGTAGGCAGCGGCGACCGGCCGCCGAAATTCACCGGCGATCGCTCAGCGTAAAGACTCGTGTCCTTTCCAAAGTACTCCTCCACGCGCTGTCCATTGGGATCGTCGGCGCGATTGTCGGCTTTGAGCCGCCCGCTGATCAGCACGACGCCCGAGACGCCTGGTCCTGCTGCGCCGTGGATTTTGGGATCGAATGCCCAGGTCGCGACGTGCAAAGCGCCTGTCGACCGCCCAACCAGATAAATGCGCTGCGGATCGCCCCCAAAGCGCCGCGCGTTCTCGTTGATCCAGGCGACGACGCTCCCCATATCCCGGGCTGCCGCCGGATAGACGTACTTTGGGGCGAGCCGGTAGTTGGCATTGATGCCCAGGAACTCGTGGCGCGCAAAATAGTAGAGAACGTTGGCGTGGACCTCCTTGTTCTCGTTCTTGTCTCCCGTCGTGAGCGCGCCCCCATGAACAAACACAACGACGGGAAGATCCTTGGCCCCCCGCGGCTGGTACACGTCGAGAGTCTGTTGGGGGTCGGCGCCATAGGCCTGGTCGGCGGTGACGGAAACGCCGTCTTTCGGCCCCGCCGCAAGCAGGGGAGTGAATAATTCAATCGTTTGCGGACCATATTTGCGGATGTTGCTTTGATAGAGGGGATTGATCTCCGCCAGCCTCTTCTGAATTGTCTCCGGAAGGCGGGAAACCTGCGCGCGCGCGGGCTTGGCGGCGAGTGCCAGTATGAGACTCGCAACAAACACAGTTCGCCTTTTAAACATGTGGCGACCTCCACTGAACCTGCGCCTTAGCCCACGTCCGAACGCACCTGCTCGCCAAATCTCAGAGGGCGAGTCTTTTTTTCTCTATCGCTTTACCGCGACTCCCAGCATCTCGAAATGTGCTCCGCCCAATAGCGGCCCGGACCCCAAGAACGCCCTGGGAGGAAGTTGCTTCGAGAAGTAAGAGAGGTAAATGGCGTTGAATTTGTTATACAGTGTAAGGTCCGGACAGTGCACCTGAACCATAACTACATCGTCGGCTGTCATTCCTCCATTGACTAACGCAGCCTTGAAGCTGTCCATCAGGAACTTAATCTCTTGCTGTACGTCCTGCGGTATAGCGCCGCTTTTTGGATCAATGCCGGTCCGGCCCGCCACATACAGTGTGTTCCCTGCGAGCACGGCATCGCTGTAAGGAACCGGCAGCCCCTGCTTTTCAAGAGTCGGGTTGCTGGCCTTAAAATAGCGCCGCTCTGGCGCCTTTTGCGCAGTTCCCGCTAACGCCGCGCCCATGACGAATCCGATCAGCAAAGAAAGTGATTTGCCTTTCATTCAGCGTTCTCCTGGTGGAAAAGATTTGGAATCCTAATTCGGGCATCCTACGCTTCTGCGGACCTCGACGCAACGAACCGGCGGCCGAGCCTCGAGAAATGGGATTGTCGGAATGCGGCTCCCACAATCCGAGGATGCGACCAACCTGCGGATTAGGGGCATCGGAGACGATCAGTTGCCAGTACGGGCATACGCTTCCTTGGCGCGGAAGTTTGCGAGGATGGGAAGGAGCAAGGTTGTAAGGAACAGAGCAAAAATTGTGCCATCGTAGGCGGACATTACAAACGTAAACAGCGGAAACAATAATGTGCCGAAGACAAAGAACCGCCAGGCATCCGGCTGAGTAAGGCCGCCTCCACAAAAACTTGAACTGAATGTCAACATGGATGGGCCGGCGATCCATATTCCCAGAACAGCAAATAGCGCCGGCGATAGCCGGCTCTCCTGTTTTAGCGACGGCCACAAAAAGGCGCGAAAAAATAGGATGGTCACCGCGGGCAAGAGAACCGTGAGACCGATCACGACGAATCCCGAAAACCGGTAAGCGATGATCCAGTGAACCACAACGTTGGGAGTCCAAAACACCAACGCTCCCAGCAGGGCGTAAGTCAACGCTCTGGTCGCGCGCCTTAGTTTCTTTTTCATGGCCACCATTACACCGGCTAATGATTCCTCATCCGCCGGTTTAAGTGAAAACTTGCCCTGGGCCGAAATTTTGAGCTCAGGGAACCGCTGCCGCTCATTTGTACGCCAAGCCTTGAAAAACGCAATTGCGAAATTTTCTCAAAGTCTGTTCAACTCGCGCCCGATTCGATCTCATCAGAGGTTGATTTTGGAGTAAGCGATGATACGCCCCCAATTTGGGTGTATATTCGGTCGCAGCGTTGAGACCGAAATGGACGTTTCCGTTCAATAAAAGGAGATATCTCATGCGACGATTTTGCTTGCCCGTAGTGCTTGCAGTCGGGATCGCGATGTTGGCGTCTCTCGGAATGGCCCAACAAGCCTCCACAACAGGCCCCTACAAGTTGCTCAAGACAGCAAAAGTTGGCGGCGATGGTGGCTTCGACTACGTTTATGCAGACGTTGCCGGCCGCCGGTTGTACGTTCCGCGCAGCGGGCCCACGGCCCGCATCACCGTCTTTGATCTGGATACCTTGGAACCGAAAGGCGAAGTTCCAAATATCAACGGGCATGGCGCTGTTGTCGACCCCAAGACCAATCACGGCTTCATCACCAGCAATCCCGTCGTGATGTTCGATTCGAAGACTCTTGCGGTCATCAAGACCATCACGGTGCAAGGCAACCCGGACGGCATCCTGTTCGACCCGTTCAACGAGCACGTGTATGACCTCAGCCACGCTGCGCCGTACGCTACTGTGATCGATACCAAAGATGGTTCCATCGTCGGCACGATCGACCTGGGCGGAGCTCCCGAACAGGCCGTCACCGACGGCAAGGGCCACGTGTACGTCGATATCGAAGACAAAGGCAACGTCGCCGTGGTCGATGCCAAGACACTTGCCGTGACCGCCCATTACGATGTTTCCGGAAAAGCCGGCACGTGCGCCGGGCTGGCCATCGATGCCAAGAATCGCGTTCTCTTTGTCGCCTGCCGCGAACCGCATGTCATGGTGATCCTCAACGCCGACGACGGCAACGTCATCACCACTCTGCCGCTCGCCGGCGTCACCGATGGCGCTGTGTTCAATCCCGCTACGATGGAAGCATTCAGCTCGCATGCCGAAGGCACGCTGACCGTGATCAAGGAAAAAAGTCCCACCAGCTTCGAGGTGGAAGAGAACTTGACCACCATGCCCAGCGCCAAGACGCTCACGCTCGACACCAAGACGAACCGCATCCTGCTGATCGCCGCCATGTTTGATCCGCCACCGCCTGGGACTCCGCCACTCTCCAATGGACGTATTGCTCGCGGCCCCATGGTGCCGGGTTCGTTCTCCATTCTGATGGTGGGGAAGTAGACGGCCGGCCTGAATCTTCATTCTCGGCAGTGACGGCAGCGCTCTCCGACGATCGTGGGGACGCTCTGTCACTGCCGATCGTTCCAACGCGATTCATTCGGATAGAGAAAACCAGATTCGGACAACAGGGTTTAGATCCTCACTCGCCGATAACTGCCACGCCTTGAATTTCAATCACTATCCCCGGCTGCGCGAAGTTGGAAACAGTAATCAACGCGCTGGCAGGGAATTTGTCGTCCGGGAACATCTCGTGGCGCATTTTCACGAACTCGTCGCCATTCCGGGGATCGTTGATAAAGACGGTCATGGTCACCAGGTTCCGGAGGCTTCCTCCACTGCGCTTCAAGGTGCGTTCGATCAGTGCGAAGTCCGTCTTCGCTTGACTCTGGAAGTCGCCCACAATTGACTTACCGTTTAGGTCCGTGGTCGTGGTTTGGCCCGCGAGCCAAATGATTCTCCCGCCCCTGGTAACGACTGCCGGGGAAAAAGCGCGCTCCTTCTGTGTCGCGCTGCCTTCAAGATATTGCACCGAGGATGAAGATGCAGTTTGCTGCGGGGCAGACACGACATTGCCCCCAGTGAGGAGCCCGAGTCCAGCTCCGACGATGCCAACCAGTCCAAGCGCAAAGCGGCTCAAAGTAGGTTCTCCCTTCCTGTGAAAAACAACTGCCATGTGGCATGATACGGGCGATGATAGCACCGGGACTCGTCAGGCCGCATTCCGATAAGCCGACTTCACGGGACTTGGTCAATCCTCACTCGACGCGTTGGCTAGCTGACCTCAGTCCTTATACGGCACTCACTGTATTGAGCGCGTTGTGCGTGTTGGAGTATGGTCCATGGTCCAATGTCAGAGTCACCCCAACCGACTCTCCGCGAAGTGACCTCGCAACTGAACGACCTCGCTGTCACATCGCAGGCGAAGAAACCTATGCGTTCAATTCGAAGACTTGAAGGAGGCACCTTATGAAACGGATCGCTTTCTTGGTAGTTGCAGTTGCAGCGGTGGCCGGCGTGGTCGCATCCATGGCCCCTGCATCTGGTCGCGCCGATGATGAGGCCGTCCCAATCTTCGGAATCAAAATTCCCGCTGGATACCGCGACTGGAGGATGATTTCCGTGGCCCACGAAGAAGGCAACCTCCACAGTTTCGCTGCGATTTTGGGCAACGATGTAGCGATTAAGGCCTACCGCGAAGGGAAGCTTCCATACCCGGACGGCACAATCATTGGCGCTTTGCACTATGGCCACGTCCCATCGGAGGAAAACGACAAAGTTTTTGGCAATCCCCAATCTTTCGTTCCAGGGCCCCCTACGAACGTTCAGTTTATGGTCAAGGACTCAAAAAAGTACGCCTCCACTGGAGGATGGGGGTTCGCTCACTTCAACAAAGACGGTAAACCTGGCGACGAGGCCTTGCTCAAAACCTGCTCGCCCTGCCACGCGAAGGCTTCTCGCGACTTTGTCTTCACACGGTACGCACCTTGATACTGAGGATCGCAGCAGAAAGGAATGAGACGACGATCCGATGGCACTGCCCCTGGGATAGGGCAAATGTTTCAATAGCGCAGCCACAATTGCAAACAAGATGTTCCGGCGGCCACTGCACGAGAAACGGCCTCATCGGAATGTGGGAATTTGGCCGATCCGGCTCGCGGGCCACCTTTCGATAAGACTTATCGGGACTTGGCCGACGTGAGACGCGGGTGATACGGGAATTTCCGGAAAATTTCCAACTCAGCGTTCACCATTCCGGAGTCCGGACTGACATTTCTTGTTCGACATTTCGATAGGCTTGAAATGGCTGGTAGTGTTTATGGAAAAAAGAATATGGGGTCTGACTTTGCCGGGTCATACCGGCAATGCCTTGCTCATCCATCTCCGGGAAATGCGCGTTGATACAAATAGAAGTGTCGTCAGGGACGCATAAGAATATCTGTGTTGGCCCTTGTTATTGAAAACAGCAACCTCCCAAGTCTGAGGTCTTTTCATTCCATACGGCACCGGCCTACAGTTGTCACGATTCATCTGTCGCCGGGCTCGCGTACCTTGCATGCTTGCATCGACGATCGGGTTAAAAGTCCCGGCAGAGTTCTGGAGCGTTACCAGGTCAATGACACAACACGAACGCCGCCAATATAGCCGGAAGACGCTGAACCCGCTTCCGCATATCAACCTGCCGTATGATAACGGAGGCATTGTGCTCGACGTTTCAGAGCAAGGTCTCCGGTTTCGCGCCACCGCTCCCCTAAAACAATCGGGGCCAATTCCTTTTTCGTTCACATCGCATTCCAAGCTAGTCACCGGTATTGGTGAACTGGTGTGGATGGACAAAGCGAAAAAAACAGGCGGCTTGCGATTCACGGAGCTGCCCTATAGCGCCCTCGAGCAAATTCGAAAATTGCCTCAGAACACAAACCTGCGGCCGGGAATAAGCCATGACTTGACCTTGCACATCCCCGCGCCGGACGAATCTGCGTTTTCGATCACAAACCGAAATGGCATAAGTGCCAGACTCGCATCCAAGGTTGTTTCCGAGCTTGATAGGCTACTGCCCGAGTCATTCATGTCGAAAGTACGAGAGGGCTGGCTCCCCGTGTTGGGAAACGCTTTGGCGAAACTACGCGCGCTCTCTCCCGAGGCCTACTTCCAAAAGCAAAACCGATGGCTATTCAAAACAACTTTTGCATTATTTCTGGGAATTGTGATTTCCACCCTGGTCTACGTCGACCATCGCCCTGCCGGTGAATTGCTAATCAGGCTGGGAACAAAGCTCGCCGGGGGAGTTAACACCCTGACACCCGCGCCGGCAACTGCTTCACTGGCCCCCCGCGTCGAAGACGTCTCTGCATACAAATCAAACGTGGATGGTCCGGCGGCACAAGCAGTCCCACAGTCCGTGACTTCAGTCCCCGGGAAAACCGCCGAAGAAATTTCAGCAGGAACGCCCGCCCCGCAGGCTCAGGAGGCTACTGTCCGGCTTCCTAAGCCCGGAGCACCCCGCACGGAACTAGTTGTACAAGTCGCGGCACTGAAGGAAGAGGGTGACGCCCGCGAGCTGACCGATCAGCTCCGGCAAAAGAATTTCCAAGCGTTTGTCGGCACCCTTCCGGTCGATTCATTCTATCGCGTGATGCTGGGCCCGTATGCAGACCATGCGTCCGCGCGCGTTGTCCTCGACAAACTCAAAAAGGCAGGCTTCGACTCCTTTATCCGGCGCGAGCCTGTTGCGGAACGGCTCGGATCTTAGCGGATGGTTACGAGCCGA
>JGI12269J14319_10002953_pt1 | contig 16185 bp, 10 predicted proteins | sample PeaSoiSIISIP2007_FD_14319 | JGI IMG/M metagenome (IMG submission 14319) | reverse complement strand
AGGCCTTTGGAATTCCGGGATTAGGCTTTAAACGGGGTTTAGAGCAAGACCAGGTCGTTGCACCGTATGCGACCGTGCTGGCTGCCATGTTCGATCCCCAAGCCGTAATCACAAACCTGCACCGCTTAGAAATGTTAGGAGCCCGTGGTCAGTATGGTTTTTTTGAGGCCATTGATTTTACCAAACGGCGATTACCAAGCGGTCAAAGTCACACGATCATTAAAAGTTTTATGGCTCACCACCAAGGCATGAGCCTGTTGGCCCTGGCAAATCTGCTCCACGATGGGTGCAATATTCGACGTTTTCATGCGGATGCTCGCGTCCAAGCAACTGAATTAGTGTTGCAGGAGCGAATTCCTAAATCAGTCCTAGTGTTGACTCCGGACATTACGCCTTTAGCTATATCGCTTCGGCGTGAGGAACTGGAAGTATTGCATACCTTCACGAGTGCCGACATGCCCTTACCTGAGGCCCGAATTCTTTCCAATGGGCGGTACGTACTCATGTTAACAAACCATGGTGGGGGATATAGCAAGTTAGGGGATTTGCTCCTGACACGCTGGAGGGAGGATCCAATTACTGATGCTTGGGGAATGTTTATTTATATTCGCGATCTGACAGTGGACAAGCTCTGCTCGGCAACATTTCAACCCTGCCAAATCACATCCTCCCAAGAAAAAATGGATTATTCACCCGGGAAAGTCACCTATTCACGGAGGGATGGCGATATACGCACGTTGACTGAGATTAGCGTATCTCCCGAACGTGATGCGGAGATTCGCCGGATTACTTTAATTAATTCCGGAAAAACGACACACTTTGTCGAATTGACAAGCTATTTGGAGGTGGTTTTATCCCTCCAGATGACCGACGAAGCTCACCCAGTGTTCAATAAACTCTTCGTGCAGACGGAATTTGCCGAAACCCCAGAGTGTTTGCTGGCCCATCGTACAGCCCGTACCTCGGAAGAAACGTATCCTTGGTTGGTACAGGCCCTTCAGGTTGACGGGAAAACGGTAGGTCCACTGGAGTATGAAACTGATCGCAGACGTTTCTTAGGCCGGGGCCGATCGACGGACAGTCCCCACGCAGTTGAGGAACAAAGACGTCTTTCTGGCACAGTCGGAACTGTGCTTGACCCGATCTTTTCGCTGCGGCGTCAAGTTGAAGTTCCCTCAGGTGGGCAAGTATGTTTAACGTTCATCATGGGGACAACAAGCTCTCGCAAAGAAGCCTTAGAACTAGTAAACTATCTCACGAGGGAGCACCAAGTGGAGCGGACGTTCCAATTGGCCTGGACACGCAGCATGATCGAGCTGCGCTATTTAAACATTTCCTTGGATTTAGTGAACCTTTTTCAACGTATGGTTTCACAAATATTCTTTTTTAATCCTGTACGTTCTCGGAGGGAACAAAATATTCTCCGCAACAGCAAAGGACAGTCTAGTCTCTGGAAGTACGGTATTTCCGGGGATAATCCGATGGTTTTAGTCCGGGTAGAGGATATCATCGAACTTGATGTCGTGCATACGATCTTATTAGCGCACGAGTATTGGCGGTTGATGGGATTGAGTATTGATTTGGTGTTACTCAACGGTTGTCCAAGTGGTTACAACCAAAGCTTACAAGAGACGTTGCGGGATTTACTGGATCAAAGCTCTCAACGTGATATTCTTGATCAACCGGGTGGTATCTTCTTACGCCAAGCCAATCAAATGCCGGAAGAAGATAAGATTCTGTTAGAGACGGTAGCGCGGATTTCCCTGCGCGGTGGTCAGGGTTTGTATTCCCAATTGAGGCCTAACCAGGAAAAGCCACCAGCTTATCCAGTCGAGGTTGAAATTAAGAGCGCCTTGTTAACCGAATCCTCATATCCCTTAAATCCTGACCTTTCTTTAGTCTTTTTCAACGGTCTGGGAGGGTTCGCGACCCAGGATAAGACTTACAAAATAGTTCTTAACGGTCAAACTATGCTCCCGGCTCCATGGATTAATGTCCTTGCTAATCCTAACTTTGGATGTCTTATTTCTGAAATGGGAGGAGGTTACACTTGGGCAGAAAATAGTCAGGAAAATAAATTAACGCCATGGCTCAACGATCCAGTCTCCGACAGTCCTGGAGAAGTTTGTTACTTGCGCGATGAGGAAAGCTATGAGTACTGGTCTTTAACTCCCGCCCCGATTCGAGAAGAAGAAACGTACGTGGTGAGTCATGGTCACGGGTATACTCAATTTGAACACAACAGCCATGGTATTGAGCAAAAATCAACAGTATTTGTTGCCCAATATGACCCTGTGAAGATCCTACAAGTCGAACTTAAAAATACGACCACTCGCCAACGGCGTCTTTCCTTGACCTATTATGCGGAATGGGTTTTAGGGGTTCTGCGAGAAACTAATGCGCCGTACATTATTACAGAATGGGATGATTCGTCCAAGGCCCTGTTAGCTACTAATGCCTACCAAGAAACGTTCCGTGGTCGGATAGCCTTCCTTAAGGTACACACTTTAGGGAGAGTGATCGAGCAGAGTTGGACAGGGGATCGCACTGAGTTTTTAGGCCAAAACGGTCGGCTTAAACGGCCAGCTGCTCTGGGGCGCGTCTGCTTGTCCAACTCTGCAGGGTTAACCTATAACTCCTGCGGGGCAATCCAGGTTAAGCTGGATCTTTTGCCTCACGAGGAAAGAACGGTTTACGTTTTACTGGGTGAAGCGACCTCTCACGAAGACGTGCAAGTTTTATTAAACAAGTTTGGGCAGGTAGACAGCATAGCCGCTGAATATAGCGGAGTCCTAAAATTCTGGGCCAACCTCTTAGGACAGGTCCAAGTGCACACGCCTGATCAGGGAATGAACCTCATGCTTAACGGCTGGCTATTGTATCAAACCTTAGGTTGTAGACTGTGGGCTAGGACAGCCTTCTATCAATCGGGCGGAGCCTTTGGATTCCGTGACCAGCTACAAGACTCGCTGGCTTTACTGCATACTCGGCCAGACCTGACTAGAGCTCAGATTTTGCTCCACGCAGCTCATCAATACCCAGAAGGGGACGTCCAACATTGGTGGCACGAGGAAACAAAGCGAGGAATTCGCACCCGTTTCTCCGATGACTTGCTTTGGTTGCCTTATGCGGTAGCCCGGTATATCGAACATACTGGAGATGAGCAAATTTTAGAAGAAGAGGTGCTTTTCTTAGAAGACTTACCCTTAGGCGAGGAGGAGACAGAACGATATTCTGAGACTAAAAGTGCCGAAACAGGGGCCATTCTCTTTGAACACTGTCGCTTGGCACTAAATCATGCNCTAAAGTTTGGTTCTCATGGACTACCATTGATGGGAGGTGGCGACTGGAATGACGGCATGAATGAGGTTGGTCGCGAAGGAAAAGGAGAAAGCGTCTGGCTAGGTTGGTTCATCTGTCGGATTTTACAGGATTACATCGAAATTTGCGCCAAGAGACGGGCGAATGAATTGGCTGATTATTACCGTAAGGAAATGGTTGACCTAACTCAAGCCCTCGATGAGCATGGTTGGGATGGTCAATGGTATCGCCGGGCGTATTTCGACAATGGACAACCTCTAGGCTCGATCCTCAACAGCGAGTGTCGGATTGATGCGATCGTGCAATCCTGGTCGGTTCTTTCAGGTGCGGCACCCGAAAATAAAGCGCACTCTGCCATGCAGGCTTTTGAGCGGGAACTTGTGGACAGAGAACATGGTTTGGCACGCCTGCTTGCTCCTCCCTTTCAGCACACGGTGCCGAGTCCAGGCTACATTCAGGCTTATCCACCCGGTGTACGGGAAAATGGGGGACAATATACCCATGGCGTGATTTGGAGTATTCTTGCTTGGGCTAAGCTAGGAGAGGGAGATAAAGCTTGGGAACTCTTCCAAATGCTTAATCCAGTCAACCATACCAGAACGCCCAATGAAGTCAGACAGTACAAAGTAGAACCTTACGTTATGGCAGCAGATATCCTCACTGAGACCCCTAACATCGGCCGTGGAGGTTGGACTTGGTATACAGGGGCCGCCGGGTGGATGTACCAAGCCGGTTTAGAGGGCATTCTGGGCATTAAACGGCGAGGAGAACGCCTTTATCTTAAACCGTGCATTCCCAAAGAGTGGCCAGAGTATGAAGTGACTTATCGATGGGGAGAAACGACCTATCAGATCAAGGTACTTAATCCCCTCGGGAAATGCACAGGGGGGACAGCATTAGAACTTGATGGGCATTCCGTGGCAGAGTGGAACGGAGAAGCTTTCTTTATCCTCAAAGATGACGGAGGAATTCATCAAGTGATGCTTACCTTGTGACCATGAACTATTGTTCATGGATGATATATTCTGCTTGTATGGTAGCATCAAAAAAACATCGTGATCGAATGCTGGGAGGTTCTACGCTAACTTCGCAGAGCAAAGTTAGCGTAGATAAGAGCTAAAATAATTTTTGAATTTATGTATTAAAAGGAGAGTGAAAAATGCGTAGAATTCGTAAAGCAGTGATCCCGGCGGCTGGATTAGGAACCCGTTTTTTACCAGCAACTAAGGCTCAACCTAAAGAGATGTTGCCCATTGTGGATAAACCAACAATTCAATACATTGTAGAAGAGGCCATTCAATCCGGAATTGAAGACATTATTATCGTTACAGGACGCAATAAGCGTGCTATCGAAGACCACTTTGACCGCTCGATGGAACTAGAGGCGTTCTTGGAGAAAAACGCGAAAGAGGAACTTTTGGATTTAGTTCAGGATGTCGCTCGGATGGCGGACATTTATTATGTGCGGCAAAAAGAAGCGTTAGGATTGGGACATGCGATCTATAGTGCCCGCAAATTTATCGGAAATGAACCGTTTGCGGTCCTTTTAGGGGATGATGTCATTTATTCTGAAGTGCCTGCTTTGCTCCAAATGATGAATCATTTCGAGCGCTATGGAGCAAGTATGGTTGGGGTTCAGGAAGTTCTGCTCGAGGATACGTCTAAATACGGGATCGTGGATGGTGAAAAATTTGCCGATCGGCTCTATCGAGCAAAGGGTATGATAGAGAAACCTTGTTCTGAGGATGCCCCGGAAACTCGTTTAGCCATAATGGGACGGTATATCTTAAATCCGGAGATTTTTGATATTTTAGGTGTCCTTCCCCCAGGGAAAGGCGGGGAGATTCAACTCACGGATGGGATTAGAGAACTTGGGCGATTTCAGGAAATCCTTGCTTATGAATTTGAAGGTCGGCGATACGACGTCGGAGACAAGCTGGGTTTTGTGGAAGCGACAATAGATTATGCGTTGCGTCGGGGAGATCTTTCGGAGGATCTCATGAATTATTTGCGTGATCTGGTTCAGAAAGCTGACTTACAAGGAAGGAAATAATAATCAACAGAGTCTGTTCTGGTAATATAAAGATTATAACAACAGGGGTATCGATTCTTTAGATACTGCGACCAGGAACTGGTCAGGATGTTTTCGCAGGTCCAGCTATGAAGTGAAGGATTATGGCGATAGCTAGCTGAAGTCGGACGATGGTTATCCAGATTTTGTTGTGCCCCTGGATTGTGATAAGAATAGCTCCTTAATACAAGAAAAATGCCATTCTCATGGCATTTTTTTCTGTTATCATCCTAAATAGAGAAAAAATATACTGTAATCTAGATAATACTGCTATCTAAATCAGTCTTCTTATTACCCATAACAATATGATTTCAGGATGCTGTTAAGCATCGCCGCCGCTTGGCTAAAGTGGCAGAACTGGAACAAGGAGGAAAGTTCAATGAAAGAAAATCACTTGAAACAGTTGGGAATGCTCGGTCAGTCCATCTGGCTGGACTATATTCGACGTGATCTGATTGCCGGCGGCGAGCTTCGGCGACTGATCGAGGAAGATGGATTACGGGGGGTGACCTCGAATCCGGCCATCTTTGAGAAGGCGATTGCAGGCAGCCATGAGTATGATGAAGACATTCGGACCATGTCTCTTGCTGGAAAAGACTGCAAGGCAATTTATGAAGTTCTCAGTCAGCGTGATGTGCAGAGCGCTGCCGATGAGTTCCGGCCTGTGTACGACGAGACTGACGGAAAAGATGGATATGTCAGCCTGGAGGTCAATCCTCACTTGGCGCACGATACCAACGGCACGATTGCCGAAGCCCGCCGTTTATGGGCTGCATTGAATCGCCCTAACGTCCTCATCAAAGTCCCGGCTACGACTGAAGGACTGCAAGCCATCCAACAACTTATCAGCGAGGGAATCAACGTCAACGTGACGTTGCTCTTTGGATTGCCGCGCTATCGGCAGGCAACGGAAGCATACATCACTGGCATTGAAGCGCGCCTGGCCCAAGGAAAGTCTGTGAAGCATGTGGCCTCGGTGGCCAGTTTTTTTGTGAGTCGCATTGATGCGCTGGTGGACCCGCTGCTGGAAAAAATAATTGAACAGGAGGGCGATGAGGTACAGTTTGCAAAGCAGGTGCACGGGCAAGTTGCCATCGCCAGCGCCAAAGTAGCTTATCAAATCTACAAGGAAATCTCCAATAGTGATCGGTTTAAGAAACTGGCTGATCAGGGCGCCCGTTCACAACGGCTGCTCTGGGCTAGCACTGGTACTAAGAATCAGGACTACAGTGACGTAAAATACGTTGAGGCGCTCATCGGAGCGGACACGGTGGACACGGCCCCAGTCGAAACCTTAGACGCCTACCGCGACCACGGCAAACCGAAGGCCCGCCTCGAACAAGATGTCGAGGAAGCCGACCGTGTTTTGCAGCAGTTGTCGACGCTCGGCATCAACCTTGACAAGGTGACCCAGCAACTCGAGGAAGAAGGCGTCGAGAAATTCAGCCATCTGTTCGACAAGTTGATGGAGGCCTTGGCTAAGAGGTGTCATGGAATTTGAGAAGAAGTCCCTTGCAGGAAAGTCCTCTGTAAGCAGCACAGATTTTGTGGCAACGATGAGCTGGGCTCAACAGCTAATGAATGGGGGAAAGTAACATAATGGAAAAAACAGCCCCGATCACGACGTTGTTTCTGGATATCGGCCGCGTTTTGCTCACCGACGGGTGGGATCGGCATGCTCGCAAACGGGCGGCGACGAACTTTAAGCTGGAGTTGGTCGAGGCCGAGATGGAGAATCGGCATCACCTGACCTTCGAAACCTACGAGGCCGGAAAGCTCACGCTGGAAGAATATTTAGATCAGGTGGTGTTCTATGAGGAGCGACCGTTTTCTCCGGCTCAGTTTCGGCACTTCATGTTCGCGCAATCAAAATCTTACCCCGAGATGATCGAACTGGTCTGCAAACTTAAGGCAAAGTATAGATTGAAGATCGTCGTGGTCAGCAACGAAGGACGTGAACTGAATGAGTATCGGATTCGAGAGTTTAAGTTGGACGGGTTTGTGGATTCTTTTATTTCCTCCTGCTTCGTCCACGTCCGCAAGCCCGACGCAGACATCTTTCGGCTGGCACTGGATATCGCCCAGGTGCCAGCCCAGCACGTAGTCTATATTGAAGACACCCCAATGTTCGTCCAGATTGCGAAAGGTTTGGGGATTCGAAGCATTCTTCATACGGATTACAAGTCCACGTGTGCAAAACTAGTTTCGTTTGGATTGGAGGGTGCAGAATATCGCAGCCTCTGACCACAGGCCGGCGGCGAATGTTCTGATTGAGTCTACCGCGTTCTCGACTTTGACTGAAAAAAGGAGAAATGAACCATGACGACAAAAACTCTTTCCCAGGAACTACTCCTCAAGATGGATGCCTACTGGCGCGCTGCAAACTATCTATCGGTTGGGCAGATTTATCTTTACGACAATCCGCTGCTGAAGCAGCCGCTGAAACTGTCTCATGTGAAGCCGCTGGTAGTCGGACACTGGGGCACGACGCCGGGCCAGAACTTCATCTATGTCCATTTGAACCGGGTCATCAAGAAGTATGACATGGATATGTTCTACATAGCCGGCCCTGGTCATGGTGGCCAAGCACTGGTAAGCAATACTTACCTCGAAGGTACCTACAGTGAGATTTATCCGAACATCAGCCAGGATGAAGCGGGGCTGAAAAAGCTGTTTACACAGTTCTCGTTTCCCGGCGGGATTTCCAGCCATGTTGCGCCGACAACTCCGGGGTCGATTCACGAAGGGGGCGAGCTGGGGTACTCACTCAGCCATGCCTTCGGGGCCGCGTTTGACAATCCTGATCTGATCGTCGCCTGTGTCGTCGGCGATGGTGAAGCGGAAACTGGCCCCTTGGCGACTGCTTGGCATTCCAATAAGTTTCTCAACCCGATTGACGATGGAGCCGTGCTGCCGATCCTGCACCTCAATGGTTACAAGATCAATAACCCGACAGTCTTGGCCCGCATCGAGCATGAGGAATTGGAACAATTCCTCATAGGCTGCGGCTGGACGCCCTACTTTGTGGAAGGCGACGAGCCGGAAAAGATGCACCAACTCATGGCCACCATTTTGGACCAAACCATCGAAGAGATCCGGCAAATTCAAAGCAATGCACGGAACAAGAACGATACCACTAGGCCACGCTGGCCAATGATCGTACTCAAGTCCCCTAAGGGCTGGACAGGACCAAAAGTTGTCGATGGTCTACAAGTCGAGGGCACATTCCGAGCGCACCAAGTGCCTCTGCTAGTGGATTCCGAGCATCCCGATCATCTCAAACAGCTTGAAAGCTGGATGAAGAGCTACAGGGCAGAGGAGCTCTTCGATAAGAGCGGACGTCTCATACAGGAATTGGCCGAACTCGCGCCTAAAGGCGAGCGGCGAATGGGTGCCAATCCCCACGCCAACGGCGGAATTCTGCTGCGCGATCTACGCATGCCGGATTTCCGCGTTCACGCGGTAGAGGTGCTTTCGCCTGGTGTTGTTGAGGCACAAGACGCGCTCGTATTGGCTAGATTTCTGCGTGACGTGGTCAAGCTGAATCAAGATCAGCGCAACTTCCGAATCTTCGGTCCCGATGAGACGGTCTCGAACCTCCTAGGCGCGGTCTTTGAGGTCACCAATCGTCAGTGGGACGCCCGAACAATAAAAAATGACGAATTTCTGGCACCCGTTGGACGCGTGCTGGACTCGATGCTCAGCGAGCACCAGTGTGAGGGTTGGCTTGAAGGATATCTACTCACCGGACGGCACGGAATGTTCAACAGCTATGAGGCCTTCATCCGCATCATCGATTCGATGTTCAGTCAACACGCCAAGTGGCTAAAGGTCACAGCGCAATTGCCGTGGCGGCGGAATATCTCCTCCTTGAACTACCTGTTAACCTCTCATGTCTGGCAGCAGGATCACAACGGCTTCACGCACCAGGACCCAGGTTTTCTCGACCACGTCATTAACAAGAAAGCCGATATTGTACGCGTTTACCTTCCGCCCGATGCCAACTGCCTGTTGTCGGTTTTCGATCACTGTCTGCGCAGCCGTCACTATGTGAACGTGGTGGTTGCGGGTAAACACCCACTGCCCCAATGGCTAACCATGAAAGAGGCGGTCGTGCATTGCACGGAAGGAATTGGTATCTGGCAATGGGCCAGCAACGATCAGGGCACCGAGCCGGACGTGGTAATGGCCTGTTGCGGAGACACGCCTACCCTGGAGATTCTGGCTGCCGTTTCCATCCTGCGCAAATATCTACCGGAACTGAAACTCCGAGTGATCAATGTCGTCGATCTGATGAGACTACAGCCTAGCACGGAGCATCCACATGGGCTGAGCGAAATTGATTACGACTTGCTCTTCACGAAAGACAAGCCCATTATCTTTGGCTTTCATGGATACCCCGGGTTGGTACACCGGCTGACCTACCACCGGACCAACCGCAACCTGCACGTCCGAGGCTACAAGGAAGAGGGTACGATCACGACGGCCTTTGATATGAGGGTACAGAACGACCTAGACCGATTCCATCTGGTACAAGACGTGGTTGATCGGCTTTCGCACTTGGGCTCCAAGGGGGCTTATCTGAAGCAGATGGTGCAGGATAAGCTCGTCGAGCACAAGCAGTACATAGACAAGCACGGTCAGGACATGCCGGAAATCCGGAACTGGAAATGGAGTCCAGACGGAACGCCGATTGAGAAAATGCTGAGCGTAGAGAAGAAATGATGCGCATTGGCATAGCTTCAGACCATGGTGGGTTTGTGTTGAAAGTGCAACTGACTGCTGCCCTCAAGACCGCCGGTTATGAGGTAACGGACTTCGGCGCCCATGAACTGGTTAAAGGGGATGACTACCCAGATTTTGTGGTGCCCTTAGCCAGAGCAGTGGTGAGGGGTGGAGTCATCACCCGGGGTCTTGCTATATGTGGCAGCGGGGTAGGGGCTTGCGTTGCGGCCAACAAGGTGTCCGGCGTGCGGGCAGCATTGATCACAGATTCCTTCTCCGCGCATCAAGGAGTGGAGGACGACGACATGAACGTTATGTGTCTGGGCGGCCGGGTCACCGGATATGCTCTAGCCTGGGATTTGGTCCAGATGTTCCTGAGCGCCCATTTCAAGGGAGCCGAACGGTTCAGTCGCCGTCTTGCGAAAGTGGCGGCATTGGAAAGAGAGGAAAAGTCTTAATAGGAGAAATACTTTGTCTATTTTCCTGAAACTCGGCCAGAGTATGATCAATTAATAATTGGAGGTATCAGTGATGAGTTCACAAGAGCTTATAGCTACTGCCAGGGCGATGGTCGCTGAGGATAAAGGTCTTCTGGCCATGGATGAGAGTACCCCCACCTGTAACAAACGTTTTGAAAAAGTGGGGATTCCTCAAACTGAAGAAAACCGTCGTTCCTACCGGGAATTGCTTGTGACTACTCCTGGGTTGGGTGAGTTTATCAGTGGCGTCATCCTTTATGATGAGACCATTCGACAGTCCAAGAAAAATGGCACTCCCTTTGTTAAAGTCATCAGCGATGCGGGAATCATTCCCGGCATCAAAGTTGATACCGGTGCAAAGGACATGGCAGGTCATCCCAGAGAGAAAATAACCGAAGGTCTGGACGGATTGCGCGACCGCCTGGCTGAATACTCTCAAATGGGCGCCCGTTTTGCCAAGTGGCGCGCGGTGATTGCCGTGGGCGATGGCATTCCCAGCCGGGGTTGCATCGAGGCTAATGCGCAGGCGTTAGCTCGTTATGCCGCGTTGTGCCAGGAAGCCGGACTGGTCCCCGTCATCGAGCCGGAAGTGCTCATGGACGGCGAGCATACCTTGGAGCGGTGCTGCGAGGTAACGGAGGAAGTCCTGCGAACAGTTTTTAACCAGCTTTACACACAACGGGTGATGCTGGAGGGTATGATCCTGAAGCCCAACATGGTGCTTCCGGGATTGACCTGCCCCAAGCAAGAAGAGGTGGAAAAGGTAGCCGACGCCACAGTGAGGTGTCTCTTGCGGGCCGTACCCGCTGCCGTTCCGGGGATTGCGTTCTTATCGGGAGGACAGTCCTGTGAACTGGCCTCGGCTCGTTTGAATGCCATGAATGTTAGATTCAAGTCGCAACTGCCTTGGGGGTTGGCGTTTTCGTTTGCACGCGCCATCCAGCAACCGGCTTTGGAGATTTGGCGAAGCGAGGAGGCCCACGTATTGGCGGCACAGCAAGCTCTGTATCATCGAGCCAAGTGCAACCAGGCTGCGTGTCGTGGCGAATACAATGCCACGATGGAAAGGATCTGAGCATGATAACAAAGAGACATATCCTAGATCTAAAATTACTTGCCCCTCCCTTTCAGCACAGTGCCAAGTCCAGGCTATATTCAAGGTTATCCACCGGGTGTGCGTGAAAATGGAGGACAATATACTCATGGCGTGATGAGGAATATTCTTCATCAAGTGACGCTTACTTTGTGATCAGGAATAACATCAACGAATATCCGACGCTATCGTCGTGAGAATGCGAGGTATAATACAAACTAGGAGTGTAGTCTGCTAAAAGAGAAAGAACTAGCACCTTAATATAAGAGAAATGTCATGATAAAGGAATTTATCTTTGTTATTATCTTTATATAGAGGAGGAAAAGGCAACTAAATCGCACGGTTCTACACCTGAAACGTGCTAAGGTAATGCCAATTTAAGTACAAGAGAACAGTAATTGCAATAATGGATCAGGAGCAATAATAATGAAAGGTTGTGCGCATATGTCAGTCGAAAATTCAGTTGTAGCTATTTTTAACACCCACCCTGAGGCTGAGGAGGCAATCAAAGAACTTCAAAGATCAGGATTCGATTTAAAGAAATTATCTGTCATCGGCAAGGACTATCAGACTGATGAGCAGGTGGTAGGTTATTATAATACGGGTGACCGAGTTAAATACTGGGGAAAGTTAGGCGCATTCTGGGGTGGACTATGGGGGTTATTATTCGGGTCCGCATTCTTATTCGTTCCTGGGATTGGTCCCCTTGTGGTAGGTGGACCGTTAGTTGCATGGATTGTAGGCGCACTTGAAAGTGCTGCTTTTGTGGGAGGACTGAATGCCTTTGGAGCGGCGTTATATAGCATTGGGATTCCAAAAGACAGTATCCTCAAATACGAAACGTCACTAAAGTCGGATAAGTTCGTGCTGATCGCGCATGGGACGCGAGAAGAAGTGGAAACGGCGAAAAAGATCCTAGATACTACAAAGTGTGTTGATTCCTCGTTGCATTGTGCATAAGGAGAACATTTTATTCTCTGAGAATATAGCCACAACGAACCTAACAATTGAGACAAAATGTGGGAAAGTTTATGGAATCTATCGAAGAACGCGCCTTAAGAAGTGCGTTCTTTAATTGTTGAAATTTATAAAGGATACGCAATTATCATCATCAATAATGTGAACGGTGTGGCTGTCTAGAAGATGGTCTGGATTTTATTGCTTTAAATTGTAATATTTACATGATCTGAGGAGGAAAATGAGTAATAATGTGGAATAAATAATTGTGGAATAGATGATCATTGATCACGCAGGATGATCTCGGAAAATTAGCCCGATTGGCTCATCAGGTAAAAGGAACATCTGGAACTCTTAAAATAACTTCAATCTTTGATTGGGCTGCGAAACTTGAGGAAGCCATTCTCAATTAAAAAAAGAAGCCTGCGCAAGGAATTTCAAGGAAATACAAGGGATGTTCGGCAGCGCTGGCTAAGTGGGAGGAAAAACAGTGGATTATAATTTTTGCAAAAAGATGATCGACGATTTATTTATCCCAGTTGGACAGATGGTCGGCATTCAAGTTTTCGTGATCATTTTCGAACGTGCCTTATGGAAGACGGAACTTAATTATGAAGAAGCTGATTTGATTCACGTTTCAGAGGCTGGAGTTGAATTACAAGAGTTAAGCAAAATCGCACCCGATCGTGCAGTGCTGGTGCTTACGGAGTTCCTGAATAACATTGTCAACACCTTGGTCCAGCTAATTGGTAAACAAGCGGTAAAACAACTAACTGATGAGCTAGGTGAGTTCATGCTTGAAGAGAATAGTGGAAGTCTGAGTTGGGGAGGATGAGGTAGAAATGGGCAGGATTTCGACTGGCATAATAGTATTGAATTATGATATTAATAAAGTGCAGAAAAGTATTATTTATAAAGACTTGGGTGGCGTGTTACGTAAAGAGGGTCCGAATCAAGCTAAGCATAGCGTCAGTTTCGTTGCCGATAATTTACTACTATTTACTACTCTTGGTCTTTAAAGAGGAAGGCAAATATTTAAATAGATATCTAAAGAGTCGTTAAAATGCAAGGTAGTGGTCATTCAACAGAATTAAAAGAATTAATTATCGATAAAACAGGGGCATCGATTCTTTATTTAGATGATCCAACGCAAAAGACCTTGGTTGTTAGGCCAAGGTCTTATCTGTTTTAAAATTTGTTAATAATATAGCTCTTAAGTTTCATAGCTCTGTCCCCACCTTACATTGCAAGGTGGGGACATTTTACGCTTACGGTGTAACGGTTACCGTTGCAGTTACATTTGCTACGGGTCCCGTCCATCCAGCTGGAAGTGTTACGACACCTGTCGCTGTATAATTCCCTGCTCCTGATGCACTGTAGCCTGCTATTGTCCAAGCTATAGTGGCTGTACCAGGTTCAGAAGACGTTGCAACTACTCCGACTGTCGTATCTAATGATGCTATCGCATCACTTTCTCTCGTTCCGTTTGTTTCGGATACTGTAGCATGTGTCAGCGTTCCTGTTGATGCATAGGTTACTAGCGCTGCGGCTCTGATGATTGTGACAGCATAGTACAGTGTGCTTGCATTGGCTGCTGTTACTTTAACATAGACCACGGTTGGTCCACCTGCTATTAAGTTAATAGCTCCAGAGGTTGTTGTTGTGAATGCACTATTTGTTCCATAGAAGGTTACTGTTGCTTCGGGATCGGTTTTCACTACGTCTCCTGCCGATACAGTTGCCACACCAGTCACTACGTTAATTGAAGCTGTCTTTGGTGCTCCTATTGTTCCTGCCTCTGCGCCTGCTGAGATTGCTTGCCCGAATACTGTCGCTATGCTTGCATCACTACTTAGTGCTACTGTTGGAGCTGGAGCTGTAATTGTACACTTGTCTAAAGTGACTGCAGTCTGTGCTAACAGCCGGCCATCGATAGATGCATGAGTTTCCATCGAAATATTCGTCATACCCAGTACGATTCCCTCAAAATGTGCACTTGTTCCAATTGTAACGGAACCCGCTGACTGCCAGAAGATATTTTTAGCTTGTGCCCCACCAGTTAGGGAAATATTGGTACTATTCGCCTGAGTAATTTTACCAGATGTCTCGAAAATAAAAACATCGTTAGCTCCACCATTAAGAGTAACATCCGAATTTATTTGAACATCAGTGCTCCACTTGTAGACACCTGGTGTAAGGGTTTGACCGCTAATGTCTCCACTATACAGTTCAGTATAATTTGCTGCTCTTCCAGCAGCATCGGTGTACGCTGTTCCCATGTCGCTAACCGCTGTAGTAAGATTACTTGGAGTTGGAACAGCATAGTCTGCAGCGTATACATTTCCAATAACTTGAGAGGAAGTTGAAAATTCATCAGAAGCATCCTCTGACAGGGAAAATCCAGTAATGTACGTCGCAGCAGCTGGGCTAACTGCTAAATCGCCAGTAATAACAGAAGGGGAGACAGAAGAAATTCCTGCTTTAGACAAAATTGCATAATTGCCAGCTGTACCAAGGTTTACAGGTGCGGTTGCAATCATTGTGCTTGCCACTGCCGTCACCGAGGCTGCTTGTGTCGCCTGGGTTGCCGCCTTAACCAGTACTGTGTTATTTGTGCCGCCTACTAAAGTTAGACCAGTAATGGTTACACTAGTATCACTCGTCCTTGTGAATGTTCCATCTGCTAAAGCAGTCGCATTTGTTCCATCGAAAATAAAATCAGTTGCTGCTATTACACCTGTTTTAAATATTCCACCAGTTAATGTTATGGTGGCGGTGTTGTTCGCAGATGTCGTTATGAAGACTGGTGATGTTACGCCAGCCGTCGTAATGGATACTGCCGCTGCTGATGCAGGTGCTGTGAAGCCAGTTGCAAATGCTGCTTGGGCCGGTGCTGCGGTGTAAACCTTTGTATTCGCACCAATCGGGTTGGTTACAGTGATTGTTGCTACTGTATTTGCCCCGTTTAAGACAACTCCTGTGATTGCTCCTAAGTCGCCTGCATCTGCTCCTGCAATTGTCCAGTTATCAATTGTTGTAGCTGCTGGCGCAAATGTTCCGGTTGTTAGGGTATAGGCAATTGTACTTGTGCCCTCGGTTGCTGCTGCTGTTCCTACTGCTGTACTGGCACTTGCTACTCCTACTACTGACGCCGCCTGCGATGTTTGGGTTGCAGCTTTAACCAGTACGGTGTTATCGGCCCCGCCTGTTAACACTCCTATTCCTGTGATAGTTACAACCGTAGCACTTGTTCTTGTGAATGTTGTTGCCGCTGCTAAAACAGCATTATCTGTTCCTGCAAAAGTGAAATCTGAAGCTACTAGAGGACCTGCTTTCAATGTTCCACCTGTTAATGTGATTGTCACGGTGGTGTTTCCTGCTGACGTTGTGAATGCTGGTGAGCTTACTGCTGTTACTGCAGCTGGGGCTACTACAATCGCAGCCAGTCTTGCTTGTAGATCTGCTTTTGCTGTAGCTGGAGCTACATCAGCCGGTAAGGCTGTTACTAAAACTTGTGCAGCGGCTACATCTGCTTGGAG
>JGI12269J14319_10002952_pt1 | contig 16191 bp, 14 predicted proteins | sample PeaSoiSIISIP2007_FD_14319 | JGI IMG/M metagenome (IMG submission 14319) | reverse complement strand
TTGTCATGCGTCAGCAGTAAATCCATGTCCGGTCAAGGACATGGCGGGCCGAATCCAGGGGTAGGCAATTCAGGGGTAGTTCAATTGAGGGGGATGAGTCGAAAATCCTGCGCACTCGTGCGCCGGGTGGGGTCTGTTTTCTCACCTGGCACGGGAGTGGGGCGGGAAAGGGCGAAGGAGCATCCTCAATGGAATACCAGGACAAGATGTTGAAGTGCGTTGACTGCGGCGCGGATTTCGTTTTTACGTCCGGGGAGCAGTTGTTCTTCCACGATAAGCAGTTCACAAACGAACCCAAGCGATGCAAGACCTGCAAAGCGAAACGAGTTGCAGTTCTGGGTGTCACGGCGATGGGACATCGCGGCTCCTCGAGAGCTGAGACCCATGCCGTGTGTTCGCAGTGCGGCAAGAAAACCACGGTGCCGTTCAGGCCAACGCAGGGACGTCCGGTGCTGTGCCGGGACTGTTTTCTGCACAGGCGGTCGACGGCGTCAGCATGATGTGAAGCTGGCTTCTTTTCGGGATGAAGGGCAATACCTGAAAGCTGCCACGGACCGCTGACTCGTCGGTTTGGCTCATCTTCCCCTGCCCAACGCCAAGCAGCGGGTGTCTGCCCAGTACATGATTGGGCTGCGGCAGAGTGTTTCGTCTTCCAGACCTCGTGCTTTCATGCTGCGTTCTGCCGGCACGCGTACGTGTTCACATTTTCGTCGCGCGGGTTGCGATAGAATGCTGGTTTGCACGCGAGGACGAAGAACAACGATCCCGCGTCGAGCAAGGAATCTGTGGCAAGTTTTTACATACAGAACTTTGGCTGCCGGGCTACGCAAGCCGATGGTGCCGCTCTCGAGCGTCAATTCGAGGAGCGCGGTCTGGCGCGAGCGTCCGCCCCTGGACAATCGGAGATCGTTGTACTGAACACATGCACGGTGACCGCTTCCGCAGACCAGGACGCAAGAGCAGCCATTCGTCGCATCCGGCGCGAGAACCCGGATTGCCAGATTGTGGTTACAGGATGCTACGCGCAGCGCGCACCGGAAGAGATTGCTTCGCTTCCGGGGGTGAGTCGCGTGATCGGCAATTCCCACAAACATCGGTTGGCGGATATCGTGGTCGCTTCGCACCAGCGTGCTGTGGTTGCGGGCATTCCTCCTCCTGATTTTGTCCCGCTATCGAGCTTGATGCCGGAAGCCCCAGGCGAGATTTTCGTTTCCGATATCTTCGCCCACACCGAGTTGTTGGCCGCGCCAGTTTTCGATGCCGCCGTGCTCGGGACGAATAACGACCGCACCCGTCCAAACCTCAAAATCCAGGACGGCTGCGACAACCGCTGTTCTTTTTGCGTAATCCCCTTTGTGCGCGGGCAAAGCCGGTCTTTGCCGTTGCACCGAATTCTTAGCGAAGTGAGCGGACTAGTGAACTCGGGCTATCGCGAAGTCGTAATCTCCGGAATCAACCTGGGCCGGTGGGGACGCGATTTCGACCGACCCTTGCGATTCGAAACCGTGGTCCATGAGATCTTGGGTCAAACGAGTTTGGAGAAGTTGCGCATCTCCTCGGTCGAACCCATGGACTGGAGTGATGAACTGATTCGCACGATGGCCAACTCTCCGCGNNTCGCCAAGCACGCNCATGTGCCTTTGCAATCAGGCAGCGACCGTGTGCTGCGGTCCATGCACCGCAAATATCGTCCCTGGCATTATCGAGAGAAGCTTGAAAAGATTCGTGCTGCCATGCCGACAGCCGCAATCGGCGCCGACGTGATGGTCGGATTTCCCGGCGAGAGCGAAGTCGATTTCGAAGAAACGCGGCAGCTGATCGAAGAACTGCCTTTCACTTACCTGCACGTGTTCACCTATTCCTCGCGTCCAGGGACGCCGTCGGCAGAGATGCCAGATCTAGTGCCGGTGCAAATTGCACGCGAACGCAATCGAATTCTGCGCGACCTGGCCGCAGCGAAGAAGCAGGCCTTCATGCAGAGTTTCTTGGGAAAGACTGTGGAAGTGATTACGTTGAATGTGTTCGACGGCAAGTCCACCGAAGCACTGACCGACAACTATCTGAAGCTGCGCCTGGAAGGACAGCTCGAAGCAAATCGATGGGTGAAAGCCCGAGTCGAGCAAGTCGAAGCCGGCGCGCTGTTGGGAGTCGCGTTACCCGCATAATCTTCCTGATGTTATTCCGAGTTATCCGGATGAATTGCCAATCCAGATTTGCCTACGTGTCGAGCAAGTCGTAGAAGTCCAATTCCGGCATGGGGAAATCTTTGCGATTGTCGGTCATCAGAATGCATCGTCGCTCGATGGCAATAGCTGCGATAATCGTGTCAGCGAGGGTAAGGGTGCGCCCTTGTCCTGCATACTTGCTCTTGAGCCTTCCGGCCAATCTTCCGGCAGCCGCTGTCAGTTCATAGCAGTCAAGTGCATCGAGAAAATTGTCGGTTCGCACTTCTTCTTCCGGGCGCATGCCTGCATAAACTTCGGCGACATTCAAGGAGCTTGTGGCTAGGGTGTGCCCGCCACGAGCGAGTTCGGCGAGTAGTTCGCGACGGCCGTGGCGAAGGCGGAGCACGTCGATCAGCACCGATGTGTCGAGCAGCAGGCGCATCAATGATTGTTTGAAGTCTGAGTGCGTGAAGTTCGGCGGGGACGCTGGATCCGGACCCGCTCCTTTGGTTTACGAGTCTCGCTTTCCCTGCGCAGCCTGTGCACCCAGTCGGTTGCGCCCCGGGCCAGTTCGGGATGGTCCTTGCTCTTCCAGGCAGGATCCTCGCTGTCCAGAAAATGCAGCAGCTTTTGCCGGCGCACCTCGTGACGCGCTGTTTCAACGAGGAAAGAGCTGCGCCCTCGAGGACCGACGAGGGCGTCGATTTCCCTGAGCAAATCCTCCGGTAGAAGAACATGAGCTCGTTTGACCTTCATAATGTGCATAGTAAGTGTGCTTTAATTATGCGCCTTTGTCAACACACTGATAGCTCCCTCCCTGAGCGGAATTTCCAAATGCGGTTTGCGCCAACCCGAACCCGACCGTTGGAGTGAATCGAGTCATTTCGCCGTGCCGAATCACCTGTTGTGTGTTATGTGGCGCTCAAGGCCGTGAAGACTGCGTGTACACGCACCTGATTTGCTATCCAATCTTACAGAGCAAAGTCTAGCTAGGACGGAGCGGTCATCGAAATCCTCAATGGATCCGCTACACCACACTTCGAAGGAGTAAACCGATGCGACTGAATGACCGTAAGTGTTTTCTATCGATTACCATCCTTGTGTCGAGCGTTGCGATATGGAGCGCCTGCAATCAGGCGGGCAGCAGAAGTTCTGCCGCGGCTTCGACCGACGCCGGAAGGATCCCCATCACAACCAAGTCCGAAGAAGCGAGGAACGAATTCCTTCAGGGACAGAGTTTGTCTGACAAGCTCTTAGGTCAGGATTCCCTCGAGCATTTTGACAAAGCCCTCGCGCTCGACCCCGAGTTTGCGTCGGCGGAACTGGCGCGAGCTAATAACTCTCAGACGGCCAAGGAGTTCTTCGATCATCTGAACAAGGCAGTGAGCCTGGCGGACAAGACTTCGGAAGGCGAGAAGATTTTGATCCTCGCGAACCAGGCCGGAGCAAACGGTGACGCGGTAAAGCAAAAGCAGTACTGGGAGCAATTGGTTGCCGCATATCCAAATGACGAACGTGCGCAATTCAATCTTGCCAACTACTATTTTGGCCAGCAGGACAATCTTCAGGCGATCGAACACTACAAGAAAGCAACTGAACTGGCTCCCAACTTTTCGCCTGCCTACAATGTCCTCGGATATTCCTACCGGCAGCAGGGCGATTACGGGAATGCCGAGCAGGCTTTCAAAAAGTACATCGAGCTGATTCCCAACGATCCCAACCCATACGACTCTTACGCCGAGTTGTTGCTAAAGATGGGGAGGTTCGACGATTCGATCGCGCAGTACAACAAGGCTCTCTCGGTTGATTCCCATTTCGCGTCGTCGCACTTCGGAATCGCTGGCGATTTGATGTACGCGGGCAAGCCGGAAGAAGCGCAAGCCGAACTGCAGAAGATGGCGGACCAGGCACGCAACGACAACGAACTACGCACCGCATTCTTCGGCATGGCGGTGGTGGCTGCCGACAGCGGCAAGCTGGACAAAGCGCTGCAAGCGATGGACAAAGAATACGCGGTCGCAGAAAAGAAAAACGACGTTGCAGCCATGGCGGCGGACCTGCAGGCCAAAGGCAACATTCTGTCTGAGATGTCGAAGTATGACATCGCGGCGGAACAGTTCGATCACTCTTTCCAGATGATCCAGAGTTCGAANCTTTCGCAGGAAATCAAGGACAACGCCACCCTCTTGCATCATTTCAACATGTCCGCAGTGGCAGTCGGGAAGAAGGACTACGCCGCGGCAAAAACTCATGCGGAGGAATTCCGCCAGGGCGCCGAAGCGACCAGGAATGACTTGCAGGTGAAGCAGGCCCACGAACTGGCGGGAAGAATTGCTCTTGCCGAGAAAGATTACACCACGGCGATTGCAGAACTTCGGCAAGCCAACGATCAAAATCCTCGCAACCTTTTCCGTTTGTACCAGGCGTATCAAGGCAAGGGGGACAGCGCGAAAGCGCAAGAGTATTTGACCCAGGCAGCGCGATTCAACTCACTTCCGCAGTTGAACTATGCCTTCATTCGTGTGAAGGCGCGAAAGATAGTTGCTGGCGAAAAAGCATGAACTCCGATGACTTCATTGTCCTGTCCTGAGTGCAACGCCAAGAGGGATCTAGGTTTCGCTAGCCACGCGAAGACTCCAGATCCCTCGCTTCTCTCGTGATGACCGCGGCGACTGTGGCCTCGATCAGACTTTCTGAGCCGGGCGGAAGAACCACGTCATGCCCCATGAGTAGAAGGCGATGATGATGAGAATGTTTATGGGCATGCCAAAAATGATGTAGAGCACAGGCATGAACAGAACTGTCTTCTGCAGAAACAGCGCCTGCAGCAGGATCTGCAGAGGCAGGAACAGCGCCAGGTGAGTCATGGTGATGGCGGTAAGGAAAGCCTTCTTCAGCAAACCGAAGTCGAAGATGTAATAAGTCAATCCGAACAACAGCGGAACGGTCGAGATCAAAGCAATTCCAGCCGTCACCAGCCCTTGCATGTAACTGTCGGGCGTGTGCGGAAAGCGCGCCGGCAGAAACAGAAAATACAATAGGGCTGTCGCCGGTACCAGCAAAATTCCTCGCAGGAGATATATGACCGGGATCAGTTTGCTGGGCAGAAAAAAGCTGGCGGCAAACATCGCCACGGTTAGCGCGCAGGTTAACCACCAGGTCTCGGAACTCGGCAGCACCGGCTCCATGCGAAGGTAAGGGATGTTGAAGTGGATGAAGGTCAAGTGCTGTTCGGCTAGACCAAGTTGAGCGCGTAACGGCAAGAATCGAATCCCCAGCGCCAGAACGCGAGTCCAGAATTGGCAAACCCTGGGCAGAAATACTAACCAGATCGCAGAAAAGAACACGAAAAGAGCGATGGCGATCACCAGGTTTATGGGACCGAGACGGAAATGCGCGAGCGCGCGGTGCATGGCGATAACACCACCGCGATGTCCGCGAGTGCGGACAGGATCCGCCAGCTTCGGGACATGAAGTCCACCGGCAGACTTCTCGCGCTCAAAACTCCCGGAAGAATCCAAAGCTTGCTCCACCTCTCACGTAGAAGGGACTGTGGTAGCTGTCCCCCACTAGATTTACGCCCCAGTTCCTGCCCACCCACTGTCTCCATGTAACGGTTACCGTCTGACTCTGGAAATCGTTGAGAGTGACGGTTGGCCCGACAAGTTGGTACGCCTCCACTCCAAAACCAGCGCGGAGCGTAAGGTAGTGGTGCAGATTTTGTCCCTGAGTCACCGCCACAAACCCCGCCGGCGAGAAGACCGATCCCGGATTGCTGACGTTGAAACGGATTCCTTCTTCAAGAATCCAGGGTTTCGCGAAGTAGTAAGTGCTGCCCACGAAAAAGCTGTGGTCGCGATGGACGTCCTTGGCGGCGTAATAACCGAAACCGAAAGTCGTGATCAACTGTTTGCGACTCATCCATTTCTTATTGACGAATGCGTCGCCCCGGAAACGCGGCCAGAAAAAGCCGCCAACGCTCGATCCAATAGTGAGCGAGCCATACCAGTCCGGATTGAAGTTATAGGTATCGCCGGCGCCGAGGTATACGCCGTCGTCGCCGAATTCGTACTGGCCGTTGACTTCGGCATTCCAGATGTTGTTTCCCTGCGCAACCACGCCGCGGGCGTACCCGCCCGCCCAGTGGCCGAAGTTGTTAGTCAGGCCCAGGTAATCGCCGCCGGCTTCGACATAGTTGGTCAGCGGTCCCGGTTGCGGCGTAAGCACGGTGCCGGATTGCTCGGGAGAAGTCTGCGCAGGGCCGTAGGGCACAGCGTTGCCGGAAGCTGAGTTGCCAGGATTAGCATTGGCTGCAGGCGCGCCCTCCTGGGCCCATAGGCCCGTCACCATGGCAAAGCTCAAGAAAAAGAGCGCAACCGCGGATCGGCGCTGTGATTGGTGGATGATCGTCATTTGCTTAACGTCTCGCTCTCGAATCGCAGTTTCTTCCCTTCGCCGGCAATGATCATCCAGGCATCGTTGTCGCGGACTATTTTGGCGGAGCCTTCGACAATTCGCGGTTCGCCGAATTTGCTGGCCGGAATCCTCCACGTCTGGTGATCAAGGGTTAGGGGATGAGTGGCTACGAATGTGACCACGCCCGCGCTGTCCGACATTCTCCATTTCACTTGCTTGCGGGAATTCAGGAAGTTGGCGAGTTCGGTCATGGTGTACCAGCGAAAACGTCCATCGGCTTTCAGGCGGGCGGTTTGTTCGACCCATCGATCGACCAGCTCGTGATATTGCAGAATTCCCGGAGGATGGAAGTAAACCAGCCTCACCGACCGCCGATCAGTCGCAAAATTCGTGATGGCTTCGAGCCAACGGTCGATTTCAGAATTGGAATATCCTTCCGTACTCATCTCCTCAAAACCCGCGGCCCGGTCCAGATGCATGATCGGAAAAGCCCATACGTTGCGGGCTTCGCGTTCACCATTGCGATAACCCTGCGTCGGACCCATCCCGGTATCGCCGGTAAAGTAATACGCGACAAAACCGTGTGCCTCCAGCCAGTGCGTGACCCAGGGCGGCTGATTGCCATTCGGCGCGGAATATTCCTTGACCGGTTTCCCGGTCACACGCTCCAGCGAGTTCTTATTCAGGGCCAGAAACTGCTCGAGGTCTTTCGGATTATCGGTTTCCACGTGCGCGGAAAAGTAGTCGTGAATCCAGCCGCCGTGACTGCCGACTTCATAACCGAGACCCATGTATTTGCGGATCAGATCCTGGCTGATGGGATTGTGGTCAACGTCAAAGCCTTTCTTGTCACCCATTTTCCCCGAATCAGGCCCGGCAGTGATATGAATCGAATACGGTCCCTGCTGCAACAGCTTCCACGAACTCATTTGCTGCAATGGTTTGATGGCGGCATTCGAATCAATGTGCCAATTCAGCACCAACCCCCCAATTCCATCCGGGACAGGCATCAAGTACGGTAAGGACAACGCGTTGTCCGCGAAGTATTTCAGAAAAGTGTGAAGCAGCAATCCGTCGGTGCTGCCCTTCAGATATCCGAGAGGCAGGTTCACAAACAGGACGGACCCTTTCTGGTAGGGCTGCTGACCGGCCACAAGTCCATTGCTCGAGTGAAATAAGACCGTGCCCGCATAGTTGCCTGAGGTCACGAAGCTGGGATACTGCAGATCGCCATATTTGTATCGTCGCAGCTCAACTTCAAAAGTTTCGCCGGAGGTAATGGGTGAGCCACTCTTACGAGCGGAGGCTCCAACGTCCGCGTGAAACGGGTAGTACTTTCCTGGAGGTATGCCCATCTGCGCAACAATTGCATTGGTGCTGCTGACCTTGCTCCACTGAATAGTCTTGTCCCCAAGCTTGTTGTAGAGGGCGTAATCCACCCCGGCTAGGTCCGACAGCCGGGAACGGTCGGCGGCATACGCGCCACTCAACGAGAACGTGCCCGCATCGTAGACCAGCATGAGTTTTCCGCCGCCAGCTACGAAGCGGTGCAAAGTCGCAACGAACAGGTCGCTCGCCTGCTGGTGGATGGAATCGGGAAGAATCACGCCCGCACACTTCGACTCTCCCCACAAGGGCCGGAGGAATTCGGAGTCGTGCACCGGCACGACATGAAGTCCCTCTTCGCTGCCGGCGTCAAGCCACATGGCAACTTTGGGATCGGAGAAGCTGATGCCGTCGGGCACCAGCAGGAGCAGCCGGTCGTCGGTCGAACGAAAACGATCGTGCCCTGCCCACGACCATGCGATCAGAACCACAAGAATCACAGCGGCGATCGCGACAATGGCACGGCGGCGGTTCATCGGCTGGCCACCACCTGACCGTATTCGCGGGCCCATAGCGTGCCAAATGCCACTACCCCCTCTTCGACCTCGATTCGCGGTGCGCTGACGGTTGTCGGATGATCGAGCGTGCCGAATCGGGTCCCAGCCGCGATGCTGAGTTCGCGCTCCGCAACCACCGGCCCGTGAATCGTGCAGTTCGGGCCAATAAACATTCTTCTTGCCCCGATGAGACTTCCTTCTACCGCGACGCCGTCTTCGAGCACCAGGTCCTGAGTGCTCTTGACGCTGCCGCAAATCCGCGCGCCCGAGCGAATGTGCAGATTGCCCCGGATCACCATGCCGCTGCCGAAGACCTCGCCAGCCTTAACCTCGAAGTCACCGTCGTGCAGGAAACGCGAGGGCGTTCCTGGGCCGTTGCTAGCCTCCGCAGGCGTTGGGTTCGAGTTGCCGGTTGCGTGCCCGATCTCGACGCGGGGAGCATTCAGCCGCAAAAAACTGCATTCGGCATGCAAACGAATGAGCGAGTCCGAGGAAACGCGCCCGTAGAGCTTGCAACCCAGATCGGCAGTGAACTGCCCTACGGCATGCACCCAGCGCATCACGCGGCTGGAAACACCCAGGTGAACATTTTTCTCTCCCAGAATCGCCCGGTAATTGTTTTTCTCTCCGCCAATGAATTGGCCGCCGGCGTAGATGTCTCTTGAAAAAGTGGCTTCGGGAGGTACGACGAGATCAACCCCGGCGGCGATCAGCACCGGGTGGATGGTGTCTCTCTCCTCGAGCGCAAGCAAAAGCGGCTCATCGGCCCGCCCCAATACGACATATTCTTCGCCGTCGGGAAGCGCCCCCGTGGCTGTGCTTCCGGACGCCACACAGTGCTGCAAGATTGCTTCAAGTCCGTGGATATAGGTCCGAAAGCTATTGGCAAAATGCCGAATCTCTCCCGCATGCTGTTGCACCACGTTTAGCGGCAGCGCATCCGACTTGCGGCGCAGTTCCAGCAATGCCGGGACCAGCGGCAGCATGAACATCAAGCTGACCATAAAAACCAACGCGGCCACCGCGAGATAGGGATTCACAGGACCTTCCGAAAGCGCTCGGTTTTATCCCAATGGAACTCAGCGCCAGTGATCAGATCGCTGACTTGCGAGAAGGCAGCGCGGGAGACCGAGAAAATGCTCACCGAAAACCCCAGAATGAGAAACGGCAACAGGCAGACCCGTTTGCGCGTTCCATCCAGACGGGCGGCTGCGGCGATTTCGAAAAACGCCGCCAGATTGCCCAGCGCGGCATACGCAGTAAGCGAGAGCAGAGCGATGACGCCATGCAGCGGAGCCACACCCTCGTAGAAAACACCCAGCGCCAGTGCCCAGCCGAGCAGCGTGATCGGCGCCATCGCATACACTCCCAACAGCAACGTGCCATCAATCCGCTCCCGCAGGGTGGCGCGATGCTTTCCTAGCAGCAGGTGCAGGCCATAGGTGACCATCGCCTGGTTGTGGCCCTTGGCCCAGCGCATGATCTGCTTGATGCGCACCGGCCAGACTTCCGGGACCTCCTCGTAACACTCGGATCGATTCTGGTACACGGTCTTCCAGCCATTCAGCAACAGGCGATAGGTCAGGTCTGTGTCTTCGGTCAGCGAATTCTCATTCCATCCCCCGATTTCGCGCAGCGCGCTCAGCCGCACTCCGGCCACCGTGCCGCCATGTTGAGGCACGAGGCGCAGGTTCATCCGGGCCTGTTGATCCACCTGATATCCACCCGACCGCTCCAGGTCGAGCAGACGCGTGAGCAAATTCGTGCCTGCATTCAGCGGCACTACCCGGCCCATGACGCCACCGACTTCGAGATCAAAGAACGGGGCCACCAATTGCTTGATCAACCCCGCTCCGGGAATGTAGTCCGCATCGAAAATTAGGATGACTTCGGTCGTCACTAATTCCATCGCATCTTTCAATGCCGCTGCCTTGCCGCCTTTGCCCTCGATGCGATGAAAGGACTGGATGCGCCCGGGAAAATCCTCCACAAACTTGTCGATGATCTCTCGAGTCCGATCGGTCGAACGATCGTTCACCGGAATCACCAGCATTTTGTCTGCGGGATACTTCACCGTCATCAATGCGTCGAGAATGTTCGCAATGACTTTCTCTTCGTTGTGAGCGGCCACCAGCACGGTCACAGGTGGCCAGTCGGCAGTGTCGATGTCGATGTAAGGGTGCCTTTGGAATCCGAATAGACGATTCAGCGTGAACCAGTAGTGGCGGCCGGTGTAGACGCAGATAACGAGAACAATGCTGTAGAGAACATAAATCATGGCGCACAACCACAACCCGAACGCGGATTCTGGCCGGTCACTCCTTACCTGCCGCGGCCTTGCGCGCACTCTTTTCAGCGTCGCTCTTGCGGCGGCGAGGTTGCGGCCTCGGCGGCAGCTTGAACTGCTTATCAGCTTCTAACAGTGGCGTCTTCTTCGCAAACCAACGGGCAACCGCCTCCACGATCCGCTCCGAACTGTGACCGTCTCCGTAAGGGTTCCCGCCTTCGGACATGTCCTGATAAGCCTCCGCGTCGTTGAGCAGGTGGCTGGTCTCATTAACAATCGCATCGTGCGACATGCCAATGATCTTGGCCATGCCAAACTGCGAAGCCTCCGGACGCTCCGTAAGCTTGCGCAACACCAGCACCGGCTTTCCGAAAGTCGGCGCCTCTTCCTGAATGCCACCCGAATCCGTGAGCACCAGAAAACAACGCCGCAACAGGCTGACAAATGTGATGTAGTCCAGCGGCTCCGTTAAGTGGATTCTGTCCGTGTTCTGGAGCAGCGCATTCACCGTGTTGCGGACGTTCGGATTCATGTGCACGGGATAAACCACACGAATATCGGGATGCTGCTTGACCAGATCCTTTAGCGCCAGGCACATCTGTTCCTGGTCCGCGCCCAACGACTCCCGCCTGTGGGAGGTGACCAGCACCAGCCGTGAATTGTCGTCCGGGATGCCAGCAAGCGGAGTGTTTTCCCACGAGTGCGGCAGCACACTGAGGGCGCGCAGAGTGTCGATGACGGTGTTGCCGGTAACCACGATCTTCTCGTCCGGTACACCCTCGGCCAGCAGGTTGTCGCGTGACAACGCGGTAGGAGCAAAGTGAATCTCCGTGAGAACCGAAGCCAGCCGCCGGTTGGCTTCTTCCGGAAACGGGTTGTAAATATCATGGCTGCGCAGGCCAGCCTCGATGTGCCCCACGGCAATCTTGCAGTAGTAAGCCGCCAGCGCGGAAGCAAACGCAGTGGTGGTATCACCTTGCACCAGCACCATGTTGGGCTCAAAGCGGTGGCAGGCATTCTCGACCGTGTCCAATACCCGCGCGGTAAGCGAGTTCAGCGTCTGATTCGGACGCATTACATCCAAATCGAACTCAGGCTTGATCTTGAAAAACTGCAGGGCATTGTCGAGCATCGTGCGATGCTGGCCGGTATGAACTACAGCAGTCTCAAACTCTTCCGAACGCTGGCGCAAGGCGTGAATTACCAGCGCTAATTTGATTGCTTCCGGCCTCGTACCGAGGACCGCGATAATCCGGCACTTCATGGGGATCGACCTTTATTTCTAGTTGCTTAGGATTCATCCTCTGCGCCTTTAGAAACACAGGCGTGGATCTGCTGGACAAGGTTTGGATTGCCCACCGATGAACTTCTCATTCTGTATTGCACAGGTTGGTTCGCGAAAGATTACGAAGGTCACCGAGAGGTGGCGTGAAGAGGCAATTTCAACCGTTTGGTCGTAGCAGCGTAGACGCGGGCGGTAGCGTTCTCGCAAGTTCAACAGAAGGACTCTCTTCTATAATTCGTCGGAGTACCCCACCGTTCTGGCGCTTTCAGCGCGGACGCAGCGATCCGAAGCGCGGATCAGGCCTACTGGGTACTGATCTAACGCATGCGATCAGCACCGCCTACTGAGCATGCTGCCATCAAGCCGGAGATCGTGCTACCCTCTTGGATTAGCCGTCGTCTAATCCCAGTTCCGCTGCAATCAGGACGCAGCTTCTTTTGGAGCCCTAACCATGAGACTCATCCCTAACTTCCTGAGCCAGACCTTCGTACGCGCCGCGGTAGGCACACTTCTAGTCTTCGCTTCATTTGCCGCTTACTCGGCCGACACAGCCAAAGACGCCGCCAAAACCGACATCCACGGCATCGCCATCGCCAACATGGACCCTTCGGTCAAGCCGGGTGACAATTTCTACGAATATGCCAATGGCGACTGGATCAAGCGCACCGAAATCCCGCCCGACCGGGGACGAATTGGCGTTTTTACCACGCTCGATGACTTGAGCAACAAGCGTACCCTCGGCCTGATCGATGAGGCAGTCAAGACCAACGCGCCTGCCGGCTCCAGCACCCGCAAAATTGCCGACCTCTACACTTCCTACATGGGCGAAGCCACCATCGAAGCCAAAGGCCTGTCTCCACTTCGTGCGCAGCTGGATGCCATTGCCGCCATTCACGACAAGCACGAACTGGCCCGAGCCTTGGGTGAGAGCCTGCGATCCGACGTCGACGCACTAAACAACACCAACTTTCATACCGCCAATCTTTTCGGACTCTGGGTTGCGCCCGGTTTCAGCGACTCCGACCACTACGCTGCCTACCTGATGCAAGGCGGATTGCAAATGCCCGATCGCGAGTACTACCTCGCCGACAACGATCGCATGCGCAACATCCGCACCAAGTATCAGGCCCACGTCTCAGCCATACTCAAACTGGCCGGATTCACTGACACGGACGCCCGCGCCCAGCGCATCGTCGAACTGGAACACGCCATCGCAGAAAAACACATCAGCCTGGCCGAGAACGAGGACATCAAGAAAGCCAACAATCTTTGGAAGCAGACTGACTTTGACGCCAAGGCCCCCGGCCTCGACTGGGCAGAATATTTTCGCGGCGCCGGCCTCGGCAGCCAACCCAACTTCATCGTGTGGCAGCCCACAGCCTTCGCCGGAGAGTCAGCCCTGGTCGCTTCCACCGAGCTTGAAACCTGGAAAGACTGGCTGGCCTTCCACCTGATCGACGCCTACGCCGCCATTTTGCCCAAGGCGCTCGCCGATGAGCGCTTCGCGTTCTTCGGAAAGATTCTGGCGGGCACGCCGGAACAACGCCCACGCTGGCAGCGCGGCGTTGTAGTTGTGAACCAGTTGCTCGGCGATGCGGTCGGACAAATCTACGCCCAACGCTACTTCTCGCCCGAAGCCAAAGCTCAGGTTGACGCGATGGTTGCGAATATCATTGCCGCGTTCCGGCGCCGCATTGATGCGCTCTCCTGGATGGATCCTGCAACCAAAGCCGAAGCCCAGGCTAAACTCACTACGCTTTATGTCGGAATCGGTTACCCGGAGCACTGGCACGACTATTCCACCCTCGAGGTCAAAGCAGACGACATTTTCGGCAACCTCTGGCGCGGCCGACTGTCCGACTACCATCACGACGTCGCGCGTCTCGGCCATGCGGTTGATCGCAAAGAGTGGTCCATGCATCCGCAAACCGTCAACGCCGTAAATCTGCCCTTACAAAATGCGCTAAGCTTTCCCGCCGCCATTCTGCAACCGCCGTTTTTCGACCCGCTGGCTCCGGCCGCAGTGAACTACGGCGCCATCGGCGCCGTCATTGGACACGAAATCAGCCACACTTTCGACGCCGAAGGCAGCGCCTTTGACTCCAAGGGCCGGGTGCGCGATTGGTGGACGGCCTCCGACTCCGCCCACTTCAAAGCAGCCACCGCGAGACTCGCCGCGCAGTACGACACCTACAAGCCGTTTCCGGATATTTCCGTAAACGGCGAGCAGACCCTCGACGAGAACATCGCTGACAACGCCGGCATCTCCGCCGCCTACGACGGCTACCGCGCCTCCCTCGCCGGCAAACCCGCTCCCATTCAGGATGGATTCACCGGCGACCAGCAGTTCTTCATCGCCTTCGGACAGGACTGGGGATCGAAATCGCGCGAAGCACTCGTTCGCCAGCAAGTGCTGACCGACCCGCACTCCCCGTCGGAATACCGCGCCGCCGGCGTCCGCAATGTCGATGCATGGTACCCGGCATTCAACGTCCAACCCGGAGAAAAGCTCTACCTCGCCCCGCCCGACCGGATACAGATCTGGTAGTTGCACATGACCTTCACACGCGTGCCCCACATCTCCCGCCTTTCGAGATGTGGGTCCGCGAGCAGCCAGCTTCCCGTCGACAACGATCTGCCATGCTATAATTCTTCCATCTTGGTTGCTGCTATAGCCGACGGAGGATTGTATCGATAAACGCTTTATCCGCACGAACGACCGTATTCGAGCGCGTGAAATCAGGGTGATCGGGGACGAAGGTGAACAGATCGGCGTAATGCCCCCGTACGAAGCGCTCAAAATGGCCCGCGAAAAGAACTTGGACTTGGTTGAGATTTCGCCCACCGCAGTGCCTCCCGTGTGCCGCATCATGGACTACGGGAAATTTCTCTACCAGCAGGAGAAAAAAGAACGCGAGGCCAAGAAGCACCAGAAGACGATCACCGTCAAGGAAGTCAAGTTTCGTATCAATGTGGACGATCACGATTACGAAACCAAGAAGAATCACGTGCTGCGCTTCCTGGACGAAGGCGACAAGGTTAAGGCCACAATCTTTTTCCGCGGACGCGAGATGACCCGCACCAACCTTGGACGCCAGATCCTCGAACGTCTGATAAAAGACGTGGAGGGCCAGAGCATAGTAGAGTTCCGCCCCCGCCAAGAGGGAAACACTCTGCATGCGATCCTGGCGCCGAAGAAGGAGACCGGGCAAAAGCCGCACGCGGCCCCGCCAGCGCAGAAGAGCGCCGGACAGGCGTAGTAGGAAGGCACTTGTGTATTAGCATTCAGCGTTTCCATCTGAGTGCCGACAACTAAGTGCTGAATGCTGATTTTCGAGGACTTATGCCAAAGTTGAAAACACATAAAGGCGCCGCCAAGCGCTTCAAGAAAACTGCAACCGGAAAAGTAAAGCGCGGGCATTCGCATTTGCGCCACATGTTGACTTCCAAGTCGCACAAGCGCAAAAAGAAACTGGGCCATGCAGTACTGGTCAGCGATGCGGATACGCCCAAGATCAAGCGCATGATTCCGTACTAGAATAGGTTTGTGTGGCAGCGGGCGACTCGCCCGCATTTTGTGGGCTGCGAATCTTTGATTCGTCGGCTCCCGGCGTGTGAAGAGGTTATAAAGACTGTTTCAGTCTCCTACCTCCAGCCGCCGAAAATTGAAATTAAAAAGGAGCAAGTCAATGCCTCGTGTAAAACGTGGAACCAAACGGCGCGCCAAGCGCAAAAAGATATTAGACCGCGCCAGCGGTTACTTCCTCACAAAATCCAAACTGTACCGGTCGGCCAAAGAGGCCGTCGAGCGCGGCCTGAAGTTCGCCTACTCCGGACGCAAACAGCGCAAGCGACAATTCCGTTCGCTGTGGATCGTACGCATCGGCGCCGCCGCCAAGTTGAACGGGATGAGCTACAACACGTTCATTCACGGCCTGAAAAAAGCCGGCGTGGAGCTCGATCGTAAGATCCTTGCAGATCTCGCGGTAAGGGACGCTGCCGCCTTTAAGAGCCTCGCCGAGCAAGCTCGGGGCGCTCTTGGCGGGGCGGCGTAGTCGCTTAACTCAGCATTCAGCGTTTAGCACTCAGCATTTAGCCACTTCAGAATTGTAATTCCGAGTGGGCGTCAGCCCACCACCCCAGCCGCAGTTCGGG
>JGI12269J14319_10002951_pt1 | contig 16195 bp, 13 predicted proteins | sample PeaSoiSIISIP2007_FD_14319 | JGI IMG/M metagenome (IMG submission 14319) | reverse complement strand
CCCGGCTGCTGGAAGCTCCAGGCCCATTGCTGGCCGATGACGCGCACCGTCGCGTCCGCAGGAGGCATGACTTGCTTGATGTTGTACCAGACCGTGATCGCAGCGATGATAATGACGATGTCGCACAGGATGACCAGAAAGTGGGGGATTGAAATCCACCGCTTCAGATGTTTCTCCTCACCGGTGATGTACTGCGTAGGGCGCCCGTCTTTAGCCCGAAACTTGAAGACCAGCACGAACATCATCGTTTCGGCGGCAATCAGCCAAAAGCCGACGATCACCGCGATCAGGATGAATAGGTGGTCGATACTGTGCGCGTAAGTCGATGCGGCCGTAAAATACCGCTCCAGCATAAAGGCTCCCGCTACCGGACTAGAATCAATACTCCCGCAATAAAAGCCAGTGAAGACACCACGATGATCCAAAAAACAGTCTTGGCCACTTGATCGGGCGATGTTTCGGCATGATCCATGGAATGATTTTCTCCCGTCATTCGGGCCTAGGGTTTCAGCGTCTCGGTGTAGGCGACGACATTCCGGATGGCGTCTTCGTCAGCAAGCGCCCGCGCCATGGGGCGCATCAATCTGCCCTCGCGATCCTTTGGATCCGTGCCACGAACGCCGCTCCTGAATTTTCTCAGCTCCGTGGCGAGGTACCAGTCGTCCACACCGGCAATCCGCGGGGCTCCCAAGTCCTGATTCCCGGCGCCATTATCGCCATGGCAGGCCGCGCAAGTCGCGTACAGCGTCGCTCCGGCCTTTGGATCTCCGGGAAGCGAAGATGCATGCGGGACAGGAGGCAGAGTCTCCACGTAATGAGCTACAGCTTTGACGTCTTCCTCGGACGTCAAGCTGAGCGCCATTGGGCGCATGCGCATGCCTTCGGCATCGTTAAAATGCATGCCGCGAACTCCGCCCCGAAATTTATCGAGCTCCCTTTCGACGTACCACTCTTTCATCCCGGCAATGTTGGGCGCGCCGATTGTGGGATCCCCCGAACCGTCCGCGTTGTGACAGGGGACGCAGGTCTCGAAAACTTCCTGGCCCCGAGTGGCGGCATCCGTTTTGCCCAAGCTGCATCCGGAAAGACACAGTCCGCCGATCGGGAGAAGCAAGGCCCAAATCGTGAGCTGAAGTGGAACGAATGATTGACTTTTGCGCATGTTCAATCGCAAGGAACTTCCCAAGGCGCGGATACTAGCAGCAGACAAAATCGAACACAAGCGGAACTTGCATTAAACGCGGCTTTAAGCTCGGCAATTTAATTTGCTACAGACAAAAGCGAAAATGTTCCACTTTTTGACAACATTGGCTGTGACAAGAGTCACAAAGAAACTATTTCGGGACGACGGCCATACGTTGGAGGCGCTCACCAAGCCGATTGTGCTCGCCGGTGATCTCTTCCGGCAAGCGATCCCCGAAGTTCTTGAAGAATTCTCCGACGTCGGCATGTTCTTTAGCCCAATCGGCGGGCTCGACGCGCAACAGTTCGTTCATGGTTTCGCGGGACACGTTGATACCGTCAAGCGTAATGGCGTTCGCAGTGGGAACGGCGCCAATGGGAGTTTCCGTCGCAGTGGCCTTTCCTTCGATCCGTTCGAGCATCCACTTCAGGACGCGCGCATTGTCGCCATAACCCGGCCACAGGAATTTTCCATCGGCGCCCTTGCGGAACCAATTCACATGAAAAATCCTCGGCGGATGAGGGATCTTCTTCCCCATTTCGAGCCAGTGCCCGAAATAGTCGCCCATGTTGTAACCGCAGAAGGGAAGCATGGCCATCGGGTCGCGCCGTGGGACGCCCACTTGGCCGGTGATCGCCGCGGTCGTTTCCGACGCCATCGTCGCGGCGACGTAAACGCCGTGCTGCCAGTTCATCGCTTCATACACCAGGGGGGCCAGACGCGCGCGGCGTCCGCCAAAAATGAACGCGGAGATGGGCACTCCGGCCGGATCTTCCCAGCGCGGAGAAATCGAAGGCGCCTGAACCGCCGGCACGGTGTACCGTGAATTCGCCTGCGCCGCCAGGCCGTTTGACGGCGACCACGCGCGGCCCTGCCAATCCAACATTCCGGCGGGGATATTGTCACTCATGCCCTCCCACCAGGGCTCGCGCTGTGGAGTCATCCCAACATTCGTGAAGATCGTATTTTTCCTCAGCGCCGCCATCACATTCGGATTTGTTTTTTCGTTCGTGCCGGGAGCCACGCCAAAGAAACCGGCTTCGGGATTAATCGCGTGCAGGTAGCCGTCCGAGCCGACCTGCATCCAGGCGATATCGTCGCCCACGGTCCACACGCGGTAGCCTTCGTTTTCGAGCGCCGAGACCATCATGCACAGGTTGGTTTTGCCGCACGCGCTCGGAAACGCCGCCGCCATGTAGGTCACTTTTCCGGAGGGCGACTCCAATCCCAGAATGAGCATGTGCTCGGCCATCCAGCCCTGTTTGCGCGCCATCCAACTCGCGATGCGCAAGGCGAAGCACTTTTTGCCGAGCAGTGCGTTGCCGCCGTACCCGGAACCAATGCTCCAAATCAAATTTTCTTCGGGGAAGTGCGCAACGTACCGGCGGTCCGGATTCAAATCTCCCAGGGAATGGAGCCCTGGAACGAAATCCGTGGAACTGCCCAGGCGGTCCAGCGCAACTTTTCCCATACGGGACATGATGCGCATGCTCGCGACGACATACGCGCTGTCGGTGACCTCGACCCCGACGCGGCTCTGCGGCGAAGCCGCCGGTCCCAGGATGTACGGGACAACGTACATCGTGCGGCCTTTCATCGAGCTATCGAACAAAGTGCCAATGGTTTGCTTTGCTTCGGCGGGAGCAATCCAGTTGTTGGTTGGCCCGGCGTCGTTGCGGTCGCGCGTGCAGATGAACGTTACTTTTTCCGTGCGCGCCACGTCGCTCGGATCGCTGCGGTGGAGGAAACAGTTCGGATACGACTTGTCATTCAGAGGAAACGTCTGGCCCTCGCGAACCAATTGGTCTTCGATGCGGGCGGCTTCCTCCGCCGACCCATCGCACCACTGAATTTGCGCGGGTCGAGTCATGCGCGCAACCGATTCCACCCATTGTTCCAGGGGCGTAGACACGGAACCTCCTCCAAATTTTTTCGGCATGCCAGCGGCAGACGTTATGGCCGGAGCGGCGCTTAGCTGCGAATCAGGCAGCAAATATACACCGAAACAAAAAGTCTAAGACACGGAGGAAGTAAACGCAAGTTGCCGCAAAAGCGGTTGTGCCGGGAGGCAACACCCCGATTCTGATCGCCTTCGCAACTTCAGCCGGTAAAGCAACAGTGGATTGAGGCCGATGGGATGGAAAAGCGCGCAGAATTTCATTTCCGGCCCGTCGCTAAGGGGGTTTAACATAATGGCGTGTTCGCCCGATCGATAGCGCAAGGGAGTTTCGTGATTGAGGGATTTCAGCGATCCTCGTTTCCAAGGAATCTGTCTTGCATCCACAGCGGGCGTTCACGGGCCGTTGTGATGTATGTCACAAACGCCCGTGCGGGTGGTCACAGATGAAATGCTCGTACGCGTGCCAGATTAGTGCCCGCACGATCTTAGGGTTTGCAACTCTTAGTACTCTGCGAGGGAAAAATGTTTGAGAGGATCACCAGAAAATACAGAGTTGGCGCCATCGCACTACTCCCGTTGTTTCTGTTCGCCTTCCCTCATTCCGCGGCAGCGCAGTCCGACGCCCAGAAATTATTCGATACGAACTGCGCCAAGTGCCACGGCCCTGATGGAACCGGAAATACGGTCGTCGGGAAAGCGGTCGGGGCGAAGGATTTGGGTTCCGCCGAAGCCAAGAAGCTGACCGATGCCGAAGTCTTCACGCAAATCGATCAAGGCAAAGGGAACATGCCTCCTTTTGGAGGAACCCTGAATAAGGCGCAGATTGACAGTTTGATTCCAATCGTCCGCGAATTTGGCAAGAAAAAAGCGGCCGCCAAAAAGCCAAGTTGAAGTCTCTGTTCAGGCGGCCTTTGCACTAGCCGCCATCATCCCGAAACGAAGCAGCTGTGCGGGCGGACCGGCAGGACGCTCACATGGGTCCGGCAGGCGCTTACCAAGTCGCTAGAGCAGCGGTGTCTCAATTTGTGGAACCTAGAACGATGGAGTGAAAGGGGAAAAACAAGCATGAGCGATCACAAGATTTGCTTCCGTGCAATTCCTATCATTGGTTCATTCTTCGCGCTGCTGATCAGTCTTTTCCTGCAGGTGCCGACGGCTTCGGCGATCCCGAGCTACGCGCGGCAGACCGGGTTCCCGTGCAAGTCCTGTCACTATATGCCGCCGGAACTGACGCCGCTCGGACGGGCGTTCAAGCTGAACGGCTACACCATGACCGGGAAACCAACGGTCACTTCACCGGGCAAGGGAAACGTGAGCCCCCTTAACATCCTGGAGTCATTTCCGCTTGCAGTGTTGTTTGATACTTCCTTCACGTCTTTGAAGACTCCTCAACCGGGTGCTCAGAACGGCAGCTTTGAGTTTCCTCAGCAGGCCTCGCTCTTTCTGGCGGGCGCCTGGGCCACGCATGTCGGGAGCTTCGTGCAGGTGACCTATAACAGCCAGGGCGACCATTTCTCGTGGGATAACTCCGACATCCGGTACGCCAATGCCACCAAGCTGTTTAAGAAGGACCTCGCATTTGGAATCACACTGAACAATAATCCCACTGTAGAGGATCTCTGGAACAGCACTCCCGCATGGGGTTTCCCTTGGGTGAGCAGTGATTGGGCGCCCGGACCGACCGCCAGCGCAATCATCAACGGAGGATTAGCCCAAGACGTCGCGGGACTCGGCGGGTACGCCATGTGGGACAATCATTTATATCTAGCCGCAACCGCCTACCGATCAGCGCACTTGGGAGTTACACTTCCGAATACAGGAGCGGGCCAAAGCTTTAATATCCGCGGGGTCGCCCCTTACTGGCGAGTAGCTTGGCAGCAAAACTCGAAGAACAACAACCTGATGGTGGGGACCTACGGCATGCATATGAAATCAACACCGGGAGCCATCACCGGCATGGAAGACAGCTATACCGATTGGGCCGCTGATTTTCAGGATGACCTGACGATTCCTAAATTCAGAGGCGACGTGGTCTCTTTCCGCGGGACGTATATCCGTGAAAACTCGGCGCTGGTCGCAACCGCCGGCCTTATGCCCCCGGTGGCGGGGTTCGCCCCACATCACCTCAATACCGTCCAGGCGAACGCGGAGTACCATCTCGGCGACAAGTATTCGGGCACAATCGGATGGTTCAATGTCGACGGCACGCCCGATCCTTTGTTATTCAATGCAGGGTCGCTCCCACCGCTCCCTGTGACCGGAAGTGCGAACGGCGATCCGCGAAGCGCCGGATACATCGCCAATATCTCGTGGTGGCCCGTTCAGAACATCGGCCTCACTCTCCAATACACGGGTTACACGCGTTTCAACGGCGCCGCCACCAACTACGATGGAGCGGGACGCAATGCCGATTCAAACAACGCTCTGTATTTACTCGCGCGATTCGTTTTCTAGGATTTTCAGAAAACAATCGTCGGTTCCTCGTTCTTGATTCGAGGGTTCAATCGGCTGGCCGGGTTTGGTGCGCGACTCATCGAACCCGGCTACTTTTTTTTAAAATGGAACTGCATGTCCCTCCTGAGTTCCAGTTCGGTTCCCTCAATCGGTAGGCGCTCCTAAACAACAGCAGACGCCAACCAAATAAAGCAGGTTGGAATCTTCTCTCGCCCTGGAACCTGAGTTGCAACGGCTATGTGGCAGCGATCCGGGCGATGAGAAACGATATTCACTTGCTCTTTCAGGCCTTCGTAGCTCCGGCCATTTTTGTTTCGGCCGAGGGGCTCCTGCTCCTCTCCCTCAATGTGCGCTTGATGGGAATCGTCAGCCGTCTTCGATCGTACCTTCATGAGAAGCATCACGCCGGGAGTCAGGACCACCTGATCGAGGCGGATGCATACGCCTCCCAGATCGCTTCGATTGAAAAGCGGGCCGAAATGATTCGCCGCGCTTTTGTGCTTACGCTGTATGGCCTGATCGGGACAATCGCCGCCTGTTTATTGCTTGGGGCTGGCCTGTATTGGCCATGGGCCGAAGGCGCGGCCGCCCTGGTTTTCGTTGTCTCCATACTTATTTTGTTAGCCGGCATGGTCTACTACGCTCGGGAAGTTCAAGTGGCCCTCAGCTCGGTGCGGGAGGAAGCCGCGGATTCGCGATTCATGGATCTTCATGACCGCGCCGAGGGCTCCCAGGAAGAAAAAATGCCGCACGGAATGTAGGGCTGGGTGATATTGCCTGGGACCGCCAATCGGGAGATTGGCATCCGGGGAAGTTCTAGAGGCGTGGCGCTTAGTGCTCTCTGTCAATTTTCCTACTTCAAACGCCGCCTGAATTTACCTCGGAGGTTTCGTTGCCGGCTTTGGACGCAATCGCGGCGCGAATTTTCGGCAATGCTGCGCGAGCAGCCGCTTCGCCCGCGGCCATCAGTTCGGTTGTCTTCTCGAAATCGTCCCACAAGAAATCTTTCACGACCGGCTCAATGATGATATCGGCCCGGGCCCTCCATTCCAGGTCCGCGTGCCGTTGCAAAATGGCAAAGGAAAGGCCGATCACGTCCACGATGCTGGAGGGCGTGCGGTTGTTGGCGGCTTCCAAAAACACGGCAATGACTAAATCAGCCCCGATGCCCCGCGCCGCGTCCACCGGGACAGGCGCGGCGAGGAATCCGTCTACAAGCATGCGGCCCTCGATCTCAACCGGCACAAACATTCCGGGATACGCGCACGACGCTCGTAGCGCCGGGCCCAATTGCCCGTGCGTAAAATAGACAGCTTCCCCGGTACCCAGGTCGGTCGCCGCGATGGCCAGAGGAATCTTCAAATCCTCAAACGTGCTTACGCCAAGAAATTTTCGCGGGTAATGTTCCAGCTTCTGGTTCGAAGCGAGACCCAGCCAGGAAAGCTTCCAATTTCCGAAGTCCTTAAATCGTGTGGCCCGGGCCTGCCGTTCGATTTCCCGGATGGTGTGGCCGCTGGCAAAGGAGATGGCGAGCAATGCTCCCGCGCTCGTTCCGGTCAAATAATCAATCGGGATATTCTCCTCCTCGAGCACGCGCAGGACGCCCAAGTGGGCGATGCCTCGCGCGAAGCCTCCGCCCAGCGCGACTCCGATGCGGGGCCGCTCCGGCGGGGGCCCCGGCGGCTCGGTATACGCAAATTCACGAACGCGCCCAACCGCGCTCTGAAGCCAGGTCAGGACCTTCTTTGTATTGCTTTCGGCCATTGTTGGAATAATACAAGGTTAACTCTAAAACGTGTGCCTGGCATTTCTCGTTGACCCCGGTTTGTCGCTTCTGTAACCTGCATTGGCGCCTGAAGCTTTAGTAGGACAGCCACTCTTGGCTGTCCGCTTTTGTCCTGCCGGGGTTGCGCGGGACAGCCAAGAGTGGCTGTCCTACGAAAACCCTGATCGCAGGCGAATTGACGCACCACCGTAACGGGCCTAACCTAACAGAAATGGTAAAACGAGCGATCGAAAAAGTCGTGGTCCTCGGCGCGGGCACCATGGGCGCGCGCATTGCCGCGCACATCGCCAACGCCGGTGTCTGGTGCGCATTGCTGGACATCGCTCCCGCCCAGCTTACGCCCGAAGAGCAGAAGCGCGGGCTGACCCTGGAAAATCCCGACGTCCGCAACCGCATCGTTCGCGCCGGCCTCGCCGCAGCAGTGAAGGCCAGGCCCGCCGCATTTTTCACGCGGGGCCTGGAGAATCGCATCGTCACTGGAAATTTCGAGGATGACTTGAAACTGTGCGCCGAGGCGGACTGGATCGTCGAAGTCGTCGCCGAAAATCTCGAAATCAAGCGCGCGCTCCTCTCGCGCGTCGCGCAGATTCGCAAGCCCGGCACCATTGTCACCACGAATACCTCCGGCCTGCCCGTGCGGCGCATCGCGGAGGGGATGCCCGAGGAATGGCAGCAGCACTGGGCGGGGACGCATTTCTTCAATCCGCCGCGCTACCTGAAACTCGTCGAAATTATTCCGGGAACGGCGACGCGCCCCGAAGTGATCGATACTCTCGCCGAATTCTGCGACCACAAGCTCGGCAAGGGCGTCGTCGTCGCCAAGGATACTCCGAATTTCATCGGCAACCGCATCGGAACGTTTTCCATGCTGAATGCGATCCGGCTAATGAACGAACTCGGGATGACGTTCGAGGAGGTGGACGCCTGCACCGGTCCCGCGCTCGGCTGGCCGAGGTCGGCGACGTTTCGCTTGGCGGATATCGTGGGCATCGACGTCCTCCTGCACGTGATCCGCAACATCCACGAAAATATTCCGAACGACGAATCGCGCGAACTCTACCGCGTGCCGCCGCTGCTCGAGGAAATGGCGCGGCGCGGCTGGATCGGCGACAAGACGGGCAGCGGCTTTTACAAGCGCGTGAAAAAATCCGGCGGCGAATCCGAAATCCTTACGCTCGATCCCATCAAGATGGAATATCGCCCGCAGCAGAAGGCGCGATTCGCTTCCATCGAAGCGGGCAAGGCCATCGAGAACACGCGCGAGCGCTTGCGCATGCTGGCCGGCCCGGCGCTCGAAGGAAAAGAAGGCGACAAGGCGCAGAAATTCATCTGGGGCGTGATCTCCGGAATGTGCCTGTACGCCGCGCGCCGCGTCCCCGAAATCGCGGACTCGATTGTGGACGTGGACCGCGCCATGCGCTGGGGATTTGTCTGGGAGCTGGGGCCGTTTGAGGCGTGGGACGCCATCGGCGTCGAGCCCATGGCCAAGCAGCTCGAAAAAGAGGGCAACGCGCTCCCGCCGCTCGTCACGAATCTGCTTTCGTCGGGGAAGAAATCGTTCTACCAATCGGCGCAGGGAGAGACGTCGTATTTCGATCTTTCCGCAAAGGATTACAGATCCGCGCCGAAGTCCGAGGGAATCATCCTTCTGAAATCGCTCAAGGAGCGCGCCAAGGAGATCGAGAAAAATTCCGGCGCGAGCCTGATCGATCTAGGCGACGGCGTGGTCTGCTGCGAATTCCACTCGAAGATGAACGCGATCGGCGGCGACCTGCTCGCCATGATTCACAAGGGCCTCACGCGACTGCGCGTTGATTTCGACGCCATGGTGATCGCCAATCAGGGCGAGAATTTTTCCGCCGGCGCGAACCTGATGCTCATCCTGATGACCGCGCAGGAGCAGGAGTGGGACGACCTGCACCTCGCCGTGCGGCAATTCCAGAACACCACGCTGGCCATCAAGCATTCGCCGAAGCCGGTGGTCGTCGCGCCGCAGGGCTTAGCGCTTGGCGGCGGCTGCGAAGTCGTCCTGCACGGCACGCGCATCCACGCCGCGGCGGAAGCCTATATCGGCCTCGTGGAAGCGGGCGTCGGCCTGATCCCGGCCGGCGGCGGCACAAAGGAAATGATTATCCGCGCGAACGAGCGCGCCGAAGGCGAGGAGGATATCGACCTGTTCCACGCGCTCAAGCCCGTGTTTGAAAATATCGCCATGGCAAAAGTCTCGACGAGCGGGGAAGAAGCGCGCGAGCTAGGCTACCTGCGCCGCGCCGACCTCGTGGCGATGAATCTCGAGCGTCTGGTCGCCGACGCGAAACAAACCGCGCTGGGCCTCGTCCGCGGCGAATGGCGGCAAACGGCGCCCGCGCCGGGCGAACCGTCGATCCGCGTCCTCGGCCAGGAGTTCAGCGCCGCCGCGAAGCTCGCCGTCCACATGATGCTGCGCGGCGAATATATATCGGAATACGATGCATTAGTCGCGCGCAAGCTGGGTCACATCCTGGCCGGCGGCGCGCTCACCTCTTCGCAACTTGTAAGCGAGCAGTATCTGCTCGACTTGGAACGCGAAGCCTTCGTCTCCCTCTGCGGCGAGCGCAAAACCCAGGAGCGCATCGCCCACACCCTGAAGACCGGCAAGCCCCTGCGGAACTGATCATACGCTTGAGTCGCCCGGTCGCTAAACACGTGTACAGCCCCTGAGATACTCTCGCATTATTTACTTAAGATTAGTATTCATGTAACATAGCCTTCAGAATCCACACTGGTATTCCCCTTCAAAGATTTGCCAGGATGGTTTTTGCCGGAGTCTAATCATGAGTATTGAAGCTGAAAATTTGAAGTCAGAGACAGTCCCTACTGGCCCGGTTCACAGGAGCCCAAGGCCCGGAGGGAAAAAGCCTGCGGCGAAGCGGAAGCGAAGTGTGACGGCTCGCAAGGGGCGTACTGTGAGGAGCTTCCCCGCTTGTACCTTCGAGGAAGCGCTGGTAATAGCGAATGCGATACAGCAGTTCGCCAGCGGCCAAAGAGTACGCAAGCTGACGCTCTTTGAGCACTTGAATAAGTCCCCTGACAGTGGCCCTAGCAGGCAGCTCATAACGAATTCTTCTAAGTATGAGCTAACTGAAGGCGGGTACCAGGCTGATTACATCGAACTGACGCAAGATGGCAAGATCGCTACGGACTCGGACGTCCCGCCGCGTGAACGGCTTCGTGCGAGGTTCAAGCTCGCCGTCGAGGGTATTGCTCCCTTCAAGAGTATTTATGATCGGTTTAAGGGAAACAAACTCCCTGCACATGCGGTAATAAAGGATTTCCTAACTGAAGGGGGTTTCCAGGAAGATGATCTTCAAGAGTGCGTCGACACCTTTATTCTAAATGCCAAGTTCTTGGGAATCCTCAAGCCCATTGCGGGTGCTGAAAGACTCCTACCGATTGAACACATCCTTGAGGAAATTCCAGAGTCAGTGGAATCCAGCTCAGTTGAAAAGACAAATCTTGTCAACGCAACCTCACGTGGAAGTCTGCCTAGTTCCGCACCAGTCGGTTCTTGGGACAAAACATGTTTCTATATCACCCCGATAGGAGAGCCCGATTCGGAACATCGGATGCACTCTGACCTTTTCTTAAGTTCAATTATCGAGCCTGCGTTGGCGGAGTTCGGTCTAAATGTGGTTCGAGCAGATCAGATTGGAAAACCTGGGATGATTTCCGCCCAGGTGATCGAGCACGTGGTTAAGTCAAAGTTGGTAATCGCGGACTTATCGTTTCACAATCCGAATGTCTTTTACGAACTATCCTTGCGCCATTCCTGCAGGCTCCCGACAGTTCAGGTGATCCGCGCATGCGATCAAATTCCCTTCGACCTTGATCAGTTCCGAACGGTAAAGATTGACACCAGCACAATTTATACTCTTGTGCCGAGTCTCGAGACGTATCGGTCAGAAATCGCAAATCAGGTCCGGAGGGCACTGACAGACCCGGATTCCGCTGATAACCCGATTTCAATTTTTTGTCCCGGCCTGAAAGTCACCCTTAACGGGGCTGCATAATCTCCACATGCATTTTGGCACGCGCGATGATCAAGCGCGGGCGGTAGCTCTGGCCGCGCTTCTCAAAACCCGATTCCGCCAGAATTGCTTCCAGCGTCCCTCTTCGCGAACACTCTTCCAGGAACAGACTCACTGCCTCACGCAAGCGCGCCCGGGTTTCGGCGACGGAATCGCCGCAACTCGACACATCGAGTTCGGGGGTGTAGCTCACGAAGGTCGGCCCCTCTTTCCAAACGTGGGCGGTAAAGTCGATTTTTGGGAGCCGCGTCCTGTTCTTCGGCGAGATTGGCACCATATTTGGTTAATTCTAGCCTGTTCCAACTTGATTTCAAAGCTCGGTGGGGACCGTAGCACAGCCACTCTTGGCTGTGCGGTTTTGTAGGCTTACGCGAAGACAACCGACCCGCGACGATCGCAAAACCCACACAGCCAAGAGTGGCTGTGCTACTTCCGGACCGGACTCCACTCAGCCGCGAGTTACAATCACTATCGGCGAGGCGGCGAGCCTATTCGTCGCGGGCCGGCGGCATCATATACTTGGCGGGCGCAAATCACGTGAGACCGATCATCCGCATTATCGCCAGGGCTTTGTTTCGTGCAGGCGAATTGGGACTGCTGACGCTGGGCGCGTTTGATTCGTCGCCTCTTGTCGTGCCGTTCGGCAATGACCTGCTTGTGCTGGCGCTGAGCGCGCGCTATCACGATCGCATGCTTTATTACGCGGTGATGGCCACGCTGGGATCGCTGATCGGGTGCTTTGCGACGGTCTGGGTCAGCCGCAAGGGCGGTTCCCAATTGAAGATGGTCGCATCGAGGGAGCGCCTGGGCAATATTCAAAAGCAGGTGCAGAAGCGGGCCGGGTGGTCGCTATTGGTGGCGTCGCTCATGCCGCCTCCGTTCCCTTTTACGGCGATAGTGGCGGCTGCGGCAGCGTTCAAGTATCCCGGCAAAAAGCTCTTCAGTTTTGTCGGGGCGGGAAGATTCGCGCGCTTCGTGATCGAGGGCGCGCTGGCGATTCACTATGGACGATGGATCATCCGGCAGGCGAGATCGCCGATCCTCGAAGACGTGATGATCGCTCTCATCGTGATTTCGATCGTCGCCAGCGTGATTTCCGTTTACCAGTGGACAAAAAAGAGCAAGCACATGTCCCAACAGGCGGCGTGATTAGATTCGATCACCCGAGAAGCCATTTGTCGGGAATCCGGCTGCTACGGATTTGCCGGCGGAGCGGATTCGATGGATACGTTCTTTAGGGCATGATCGACGGCATCTTGGACGGCGACCTCATTGCGGCTGTGGTCGGTGATGGAGTCGTAAAGGAGTTGCGTTGGTTCGGGATTTAGTTCCCGATCGTATTCAGTGGTGATTTCGGCGCCCATTTGTTGGAGCGCCTTGATGGACTCGGCATTCAGATCCGTGCCGGTGACCTCGATTTGTTTGCCCATGTAGGTCGCGGCGACTCGCTCGGCGACCTTGTCGGCGGTCAGGTAATAATATTCCGAAATCTGGCGATGTCCTTCCTCATGTTCGATCACGTGCGGAGTTACGCCGGTCGGCACCCAGATGGTGATGTTGAGCTGCAGCGCTACCTTGATCGACGAGACGGTGACCGTCGCGTGCGTGGCATCCCTTCGCAGAGTCTGTCCGGCGACATTGGCGTTGGATATGAAATCGGAAACGCATTCCGCGTTTTCCCCCGCGGTCAGCGGCGGCATGTCGGGCGGCGGGCTGGCCGGATCAAATGTGCGGCTCGCGAAATTGACGGGCTGCTTGGAGATGACCGGCTCGGCCGTCTCCTTAGGCTGACGGCGCGATGGGGCGTTGCGCCAACTGAGCCAGCCCAGGATCAGCAACCCCAGCAATAAGCAAAGCACAAGTATCCGGCGCAAGGGCAACATTGCCTCCATCCACCATTCTCCGAATAGGAGAGCCCCAGGACCATGAGTTCGTAGCGGAAGATGACGCGAAAGGTACTCTCATGTAGAGAGCTGCGGAAAAAGTAGCACAGGCATCCGCCGCGGCGGATGCCTGTGCGGATTTGTAGATCGTCGAGCGAGCTATTGAGTAGTGAATGTGGCGAAATCCTCATAGGCAAGAGTGCCTGTGCTACTAAAACCTCACAAATCATCATCGGTGAGGCGGCGGCCATGCCCGTTCGAATCGAGCCAGTGGTAGAGGTGGACTTGATACAGGTAGGAGGCGACGATTTCTTCGCCCAACTCGTGCGTCTCGACGCACAGGAACGGCACGCGAAGTCCCGCGAGCGCGGCGATCAGCGACTGCGTGATCTGATTCGGATTCGCGGGGCTGTGTTCGTAGCGCGATTTCACCTGGCTCAGCGCGGCGGTGATGACCAGCAGGCGGTCGGGAAACGCGCTCATGCGGCGCAGGCGCGCGATGAAGACCGAACGTTCCACGTGGAACGATCGCACCAGGTCGCTCAGGTCCTTGCGCTCGACAACGCACGTATCTTCCAGCCCCGCAATCGAATAATCGCCGATTTCCAGCGGCCTTTTCTCGATCCCCGAAAACCATCCGCCAAATCGTTCGAACGAAAACGGATTCTGCTCGCGCGTATCGACGACAATCGCGGGCTTTGGCGTGCGAAGCTGCGTGCCGCCGCGTTCGGCAATGACCGGCAAGGCAGGATGGGCCACCGGCAGAGCGGTCATCTGCCATTTGAGTGGCGAAGTGATGAGTGTGCGGCGGCGCATGGAATTGAGGTCCGCTAGCATAACACGAGGATTTCACCGGCAAATCTCGGGCGCATATTTGGGCCGGGAACAAACGGCTGTATACTCTGCGCAGCCGAAAAGCCAAAAAGGCAATTCCTGTTTTGCGTTGCACGTTCGCGAAATCCTCAAGGAGAAAACCCATGAAACGGAACGGTTTGATCGGTTCAATTTTCGCCGGGATCGTTTTGCTATGGGCGATTCCACGCGCCTCCAAGCCCGCGTTCGGTCAGGCGTTGTCGGCAGAGGCGCTGCACATCGGCGAGGGCGGTTTGCCTCAATTCGAGAAGGACCTTAACTTCCCGAAGGTTCCGTCGAAGTGGAGGATGGGGTTTGGATCCGATGTCGCGGTAGACGCTCAGGACCACATTTGGATTCTCAGCCGCCCGCACTCGCTTGCGCATCCTCGATCAACGCCGCCTGATCTCGTTTCCATTCCGGCGCCGCCCGTGATGGAGTTCGACAACGAAGGAAACTTTATTCAGGCATGGGGCGGAGAAAGCGGGCCCGGATATCAATGGCCGTCGAACGAGCACAGCATTACCGTGGACTACAAGGGCTTCGTGTGGATCCTTGGCAACGCGGACGGCAAGATGAACAATCCCGCGAGTCTGCCGAATGACAACCAGGTGCTCAAGTTTACGAGGGACGGCAATTTTGTGATGGCTATCGGCAAGAGCGGCCAGACCGGCAGCAATGCCACCGAAGTCCTCAAGGGTGGGACGAGTGTTCGCGTATATCCCAAGACCAACGAAGTCTTTGTGAGCGACGGGTACGGGAACAGCCGGATCATGGTTTATGACGCGGACACGGGGCAGTTCAAACGCATGTGGGGCGCGTATGGAAACAAGCCGCTCGATATGGACCAACGGCCACCCATTGAGCCGTCCAAACCGAATGAATTGTGTCCCATGGTGTGCGGGATCTGGCCGACGTATCAGCAGTTTTCGGTGCCGCACGACATAAAGTTTTCCAACGATGGGCTCGCGTATGTCGCCGACCGAGGGAATAAGCGGGTGCAGGTGTTTACGCCCGAAGGGAAATTCGTCGCGGAACAGTTCATTGGGGTGGACAGCAAGTACTATCTGCAGGCCAGGTCTGTGGCGTTCTCGCCAGATCCAGCCCAGCGGTTTCTGTACGTCGCGGGATCCCCGGACATCTACGTATTGAATCGCAGGACCCTTGAAGTTCTTGGCTCCTTTAACATTGGTTCGCCGCAAGGCGATCCTCCAGGCCACCTGATCAATGTCGATCATGAAGGCAACGTCTACGCGGTCCAGGCAGAACTGAGTGGCGCCGACGGGCACAGCGGGGGCGCGGGGGCTTACAAGTTCACGTTCAAGGGGTACGCGCCGAAGGTTTCCTGTCCTCCTTGTGTATCCACGAAGCGCGCGCAGTAACCAGTCCTGCCACTCGGCGCCGGGACAAGTTGCTTTTTCCGTCGCAGGGGCATCCAATCGACATGACAGGTGGCACGGGCCGCGGATCACGAATCACGGGTCACCATTTACGAATCACCTGCAGTCAGAATCGAGTCACGACATGAGAGACGCCGTCATCGTCAGTTCCGTTCGCACGCCGGTTGGAAAAGCGTTCAAGGGTTCGCTGCGCTCGACGCGGCCGGATGATCTTGCCGCAATCGCCATGCAGGAAGCGATTCGTCGCGTGCCGGGGCTTAATCCCGGGGATATCGAGGATGTCATCCTCGGCTGCGCCATGCCGGAAGGCGAGGCGGGGATGAACGTCGCGCGCATCGCCAGCCAGCGCGCCGGGCTGCCGCCGGAAGTTCCGGCCATCACGATCAACCGGTTTTGCTCCTCGGGCCTGCAGGCGATTGCCATGGCGGCCGAGCGCATCATGGTTGGCCACGCGGACGTCATTCTGGCCGGCGGCACGGAATCGATGAGCATGATTCCCATGGGCGGGAACAAGATCTCCCCAAATCCCTGGTTGATGGACCACTACCCGGACGCGTATCTCAGCATGGGACTTACGGCGGAAAATGTGGCCAAGAAATACGGCATCACGCGCGAAAAGGCCGATGAGTTTTCGCTCGCCAGCCACAAGAAAGCGCTCGCCGCCATTGCC
>JGI12269J14319_10002948_pt1 | contig 16207 bp, 15 predicted proteins | sample PeaSoiSIISIP2007_FD_14319 | JGI IMG/M metagenome (IMG submission 14319) | reverse complement strand
GCTGCAACGCGCCGCCTTCGGCCCGCGCGAGGCGGTGACCCTGCGCTCGCTCACCGGCGGGCGGTCGAAGCCCCGGCCCGTCGATCCGCATGCGCCGGCGATCGTGCGCGCCGCGGCCTGGCTCAGGAACAATCTTTAACCCTTCCGTCCCGGGTCGAACGCCTCGCGGACAGACAACTGCGGCGCAAATTGGTCGCACCCGCCGCGCGCGACCGGCGCGAACCGCCTTTTGATTCAACAATTCTCTGCGCGCACGGCGGACGTTCGCGCCCGACTCAGCCTAGAGCTTTTAACCGCCAATTAAGGTTAGTCGGCGTTCAGTTGCCGGAATCTGTCGCGCACCCCGCGGGCGGGCCGCCGTCACACCGCCCTGCGGCGTTTTTGGGACCAGGAGTCCTTATGGCCATTCATCTTTCCGCGCCGCGGACCAGCGAGCTGAAACCGCGCATCGTCGTCTTCGGGGTCGGCGGGGCGGGTGGCAACGCCGTCAACAACATGATCGAGGCGGGGCTGGAGGGCGTCGAATTCGTCGTCGCCAACACCGACGCCCAGCAACTGGCCTTCGCCAAGACCGAGCGGCGCATCCAGCTCGGCGTCACCGTCACCCAAGGGTTGGGCGCCGGCGCCCATCCCGAAATCGGCATGTCGGCTGCCGAGGAGTCGACGCCCGAGATCAGCGACCATCTCGACGGCGTGCACATGATCTTCATCACCGCCGGCATGGGCGGCGGCACGGGAACCGGAGCGGCGCCGATCATCGCCAAGTGCGCCCGCGAGCGCGGCATCCTCACCGTCGGCGTCGTGACCAAGCCCTTCACCTTCGAGGGGCGGCACCGCATGCGGTTGGCGGAAGCCGGCATCGCCGAGCTGCAGCGTTACGTCGACACCCTGATCGTCATCCCCAACCAGAACCTGTTCCGCATCGCCAACGAGCGCACGACCTTCGCGGAGGCGTTCGGCATGGCCGACCAGGTGCTGCATTCCGGCGTCCGCTCGATCACCGACCTGATGGTGCTGCCCGGCCTGATTAACCTCGACTTTGCCGACGTGCGCACGGTGATGACCGAGATGGGTAAGGCGATGATGGGCACCGGCGAGGCGTCGGGCGAGGACCGCGCCCTGGTCGCGGCGCAGAACGCTATCGCCAACCCCCTGCTCGACGAGATTTCGCTGAAAGGCGCCCGCGCGGTGCTGGTCAACGTGACCGGCGGCGACGACATGACCCTGCTGGAGGTCGACGAGGCCGCCAACGCCATCTCCGAGCAGGTCGACCCGGAAGCCAACATCATCTTCGGGGCCGCGCCGGATCCGTCGCTGAGCGGCAAGATCCGCGTCTCCGTGGTCGCCACCGGCATGGATGGGCAGGCGATCGCCGCCATCGAGCCCAAGCCCCAACGCGCGGCGCAGCCGGCGCTGTCGCCGATGACCATCCGCGAGCCCGAGCGCGAGACCGTCGCGCCCGCGGCGCTGGTCACCGCCGCCGTCGAGCCCGAACCGAAGACGCCCGAGCCGGCGTTCGCGCCCGCCTACACTGTGATGACCGAACAGGCGATCATCCACGACGCTCCCGCAACGTCGGTCGAGCTGCAAGGCGATCTCTACGAGACGCCGCAGTCCGCGCCCGTCGAGACCGAGCCCGCGCCGGTCCTCGCCGCTCAAGCGGCGCTTCAGCCCGAGGTCGAGGAAGAGCCGCCGCTGTTCGGCGACCGCCCGCTCGCCGACGAGTCGCGCCCGTCCAAGGGCGGCTTCCTCGGCCTGTTCGGCCCGCGCAACCGCGTCGACGCGCCACCGCCGCTGCGCGACTATCGCGGCGATCCGACGCCGGTGCTGCAGGCCAGGGCCGCTGCGGGCGGGGCGGCGACGGCCGCCCAGCCGGTCGAAGAGGAGCACGAGGACGCCGGCGAGGATCTCGAGATTCCGTCCTTCCTCCGTCGCCTGGCCAACTGACCCCGGGCGGCCGGCGCGCCGGCAACAGTTCGACACCAAGCTTGAGTTGCCGCCGAGAGGTGAGCGGCCATAAGCGCGGGCGGGATCCGGACGCAGGGAGCAGTGCGCATGGCCACATCGGCGGTCCACCAGCACACGCTCGCGCGCCCTGCGCCGATCGAGGGGATCGGCCTGCACAGCGGGGTCGCCGTCCGCGGCGCCATCCGCCCGGCCGCGGCCAACGCCGGCATAACCTTCGTCCGCACCGACCTTGCCGGCGACAATCGCGTCCCCGCGCGCGCCGAGGCCGTCACCCAGACCCGGCTCGGCACGGTGATCGGCAACGCCGCCGGCGCGCAGGTGTCGACCGTCGAGCATTTGATGTCGGCGCTGGCGGGCCTCGGCGTCGACAATGCCGTCGTCGAACTGGACGGGCCCGAGGCGCCGATCTTCGACGGCTCGGCCAAGCCGTTCGTCGATCTCATCGCAACCGCCGGCCTCAAGGCGCAGACCGCCGCCCGCGCCGCCATCGAAGTGCTCGAGCCCATCGAGATCGTCGATGGCGACAAGCGCGCCGGGCTCTATCCGGCGGAGCGGTTCGAGATGGCGTTCGAGATCGACTTCCCGACCGCGGCGATCGGCGCGCAGATGATCGAACTTGCCGTCGACGCAGACTCCTTCCGGCGCGAGATCGCGCCCGCGCGCACCTTCGGCTTCCTTCACGAGGTCGAGGCGCTCCGGAAGATGGGCCTCGCGCGCGGCGGGTCGATGGAGAACTGCCTGGTGATCGACGGCGACGTCCTGATCAATCCGGAAGGGCTGCGCTTCCCCGACGAATTCGTCCGCCACAAGGTGCTCGATGCGCTGGGCGATCTCTACCTGCTGGGCGCGCCGCTCATCGCCCGGTTCGAGAGCGTGCGCGGCGGCCACGAGCTGAACAACGCGCTGGCGCGGGCGCTGCTCGCGCGGCCCAGGGCCTGGCGTCGCCGCGTCGCCAACGACGACCTCGCCGCGGCCGGCTGACGCGCCCTCCATCCGTTTGCGCGCTAGGTCAGCTAGTGTAGAAGCCTTCGGCGGGTCTTTTCCGTCAACGGTCGGCGCGGGGGCGTCTTGTTCGAGGTCAAACTCCGTGCTCGCTCTTAACGTTCGGGTCCGTCCCAGCCTGGCCCTGGTCCTGATCGCCGCCGTGGCCTTGAGCGGCTGCAACCTCCTGACCAAGAAGAAGAAAGAGGACACGACCTACGCCGAACAGCCGGTGGAGCAGCTGTATTCCGTCGGCGCGGACCGGCTCGACGCCCACCGGTGGAGCGACGCGATCACCTACTTCAAGGAGGTCGAGCGCCAGCACCCCTATTCGGAGTGGTCCAGACGCGCGATCCTGATGGAGGCTTACGCCCACTACGAGGACAACGACTACACCGACGCCGTGGCCGACTCCGAGCGCTTCCTGGAGCTTTATCCGGGCAACAGCTCGGCGGTCTACGCCTACTATCTGAAGGCCCAGTGCTACTTCGAGCAGATCCTCGACGTGGGCCGCGACCAGGGCGCCACCCAGCAGGCGCTGACGGCCGAAACCGAAGTCGCACGCCGCTTTCCACACACGCCATATGCCGCCGACGCGCGGGTCAAGATCGACATGATCAACGACCAGCTGGCGGGCAAGGAGATGACCGTCGGGCGCTACTACCTGCACGCCGGCGACATGCTGGCGGCCATCGGCCGCTTCAAGACGGTGATCACCAAGTACCAGACCACCAGTCACACGCCTGAGGCGTTGGAACGGCTGGTCGAAGCCTACCTCACGCTTGGCCTCGTCCAGGAGGCCAAGGAGAACGCCGCGGTGCTCGGCTACAACGACCCGGGCAGCTACTGGTACGACATGGCCTACAAGCTGATGGCCTCTAAGGGCTATCCGCCCGGCGTCGCGCCCAGGCACGGCCGCCACGGCCTGTTCCACAACGCCCGTGACGTCTTCGCGCCGGCGTCGGTGCAACCGCCGGAGCCGCCCGCCGCCGCTGTGAGCCAGCCGGAGCAACAAGGCGCCCTCCTCGGCCGCGCAGCAGCAGGCCCAGGACCAGACGACCAAGCAGAAGCACCGCCGCACCTGGTACAATCCGCTCGGGCTCTGAACCGCCGAGCCCGGCCCTTGGCCGCACGGTTGAGCCGCCGGCCGTTTGCGGCGATCCTCAGGGCCGCATGCTGATCGGGCTCGCCATCCGCGATGTGGTTTTGATCGAAAGCCTCGACCTGGCCTTCGGGCCGGGCCTGACGGTGCTGACCGGCGAGACGGGCGCCGGCAAGTCGATCATCCTCGACGCCCTGGGCCTGGCGCTTGGCGCGCGCGGCGACGCCGGTCTCGTCCGGCGCGGCGCCGCCCAGGCGCAGGCGACCGCGATCTTCGCCCTTCCGCCCGACCATCCGGCCTGGGCCTACCTCGCCGAAAAGGGCCTCGACGAGGCGGCGGACGACGATCTTGTGCTCCGGCGCCAGCTTGGCGCCGACGGCCGCGGCCGCGCCTTCGTCAACGATCAACCGACCAGCATCGGCGTGCTGCGCGATCTGGGGGCCATGCTGATCGAGGTGCACGGCCAGCATGAGACCGTCGGCCTGCTCGACCAGCGCACCCACCGGCCGCTGCTCGACGCCTTCGGCGGCCTGAAGGGCGAATCCGCCGCCTGCCTGGAGGCCTGGAGCGGCTGGCGGGCGGCGCGCGAGCGGGCGGAAGCGCTGGCCGAAGCCGCGCGGGCCGCCGCCGTGGAATCCGAAGAGCTCACCGCCCGCCTGGCCGAGCTCGATCGCCTCAATCCTCACGAGGGCGAGGAGGCGGCGCTCACCGAACAGCGCGCCCTGCTCGGCGCGGCCGAAAAGGCGCTCTCCGAGATCAGCGCCGCCCGCGACGGGATCGGCGACGGCCTGACCGGCCGTCTGGCCCAGGCGCTGCGCGCGCTCGAGCGGGCCCGCGAGCGGGCGCTGCAGGCCGGGGTCAGCGCCGAGGGCGCGGCCGGCGCGCGGCTCTCCGAGGCCGCGGCGGCGGTCGATCGGGCGCTGGTCGAGGCCACCGAAGCGGTCGCCGCCATCGACACGGCGGCGCAGGCCTTCGCCTTCGAGCCGGACGACCTTGAGCGGGCGGAAGAGCGACTGTTTGCGCTCCGCGCCGCCGCCCGCAAGCTGGGCGTGACCGTCGATGAGCTGCCAGGCCGCCGCGCCGCCATCGCCGAGACCCTGCGCCTGGCCGAGACCAGCCAGGATGCGCTCGCCGCCGCCGAAGCCGAGGCGGCTGCGGCCAGGGCGCGCTATCTCGCCGCGGCTGCCGCGCTTAGCGCCGCCCGCCGCGCCGCCGGCGACCGCCTGGCGGCCGCCGTCGCCGCCGAGTTGGCGCCGCTGAAGCTCGAGAAGGCGCGCTTCCGCGTGGCGGTCGAGCCTCTCGCCGAGGAGCGCGCCGGCCCGTCGGGCGGCGATCGGGTGGCCTTCGAGATCGCCACCATTCCGGGTGCGCCGTTCTCGCCCTTGACAGACATAGCGTCCGGCGGCGAGCTCGCCCGCTTTGCGCTGGCGCTCAAGGCCTCGCTGGCCGGGCGCGGCGACGAAGCGCAGCCGCTGATGATCTTCGACGAGGTCGACCAGGGCGTCGGCGGCGCCGTCGCCGATGCGGTGGGCCTGCGCCTGAAGCGCCTGGCAGCCGATGCGCAAGTGGTCGTCGTCACCCACTCGCCGCAAGTCGCGGCCCGCGCCGACGCCCAATGGCGGGTGCTGAGGCTTGGCGACAGCGAGCGGGTCGCGACCGGCGTCGAAACGCTAAGCCCCGCCCAGCGCGAGGAGGAGATCGCTCGCATGCTCTCCGGCGCCGCCGTCACCGACGCCGCCCGCGCCGCCGCCCGCGCCTTGATGGCCGGCTGACCTGCGAAGCCGGAACTGACCACCAAGCACACCAAGCACACCAAGATTTCTGAGAGGATCTAGGGCGGTGCGTCCAGCTCGGCCCCTTGGTGTGCTTGGTGTGCTTGGTGTTTAAAATGGGCTGCCCGCTCGCGCGGGGATGAGCGGGTGTTGAGTGATGCCGAGAGCTGTCGCTGAATTGACTGAAGCCGAGGCGGTCGAGGAGCTGACCAGGCTCGCCGACGAGCTGGCGCAGAACGACATCCGCTATTTCCAGGACGACGCGCCTTCGATCCCAGACGCCGAGTACGACGCGATGAAGCGGCGGAACGGCGAGATCGAGGCCCGCTTCCCGCACCTGATCCGCGAGAACTCGCCGTCGCTGAAGGTGGGCGCGGCGCGCTCGGCCTCTTTCGCCCCTGTCGAGCACGGCGTTCCGATGCTCTCGCTCGACAACGCCTTCTCCGACGAGGACGCCATCGAGTTCGACGCCCGCGTGCGCCGCTTCCTGCGCCTGGGCGAGGAACTGGTCGCCTACACCGCCGAGCCGAAGATCGACGGCCTGTCGGCCTCGCTGCGCTACGAGAACGGCGTCTTCGTCCAGGGCGCAACCCGCGGCGACGGCCGCGTCGGCGAGGAGGTGACCGAGAACCTGAAGACCATCGGCGAGATCCCGCATCGGCTGCGCGGCAAGGGCTGGCCCGATGTGGTCGAGGTGCGCGGCGAGGTCTATTTCGGTCACGAGGACTTCGCGGCGCTGAACCGCGCGGCCGAGGCGGCTGGACAGCGCACCTACGTCAATCCCAGGAACGCGGCGGCGGGGTCGCTACGGCAGATCGACTCCACGATCACCGCCCAGCGCAGCTTGCGCTTCTTCGCCTATGCCTGGGGGGTGCTCAGCCGGCCTTTCGCCGAGACCCAGTGGGAAGCTCTGCAGGCGGTGAAGGACTGGGGGTTCCAGGTCACGCCGCAGGCGGCCCGGGTGGAGGGCGCCGAGGGCTTGCTCGCCGCCTACGCGCGCATGGAGGCGATGCGGCCCAGGCTCTCCTTCGACATCGACGGCGTGGTCTACAAGGTCGACCGCCTCGACTGGCAGGGCAGGCTCGGCTTCGTCTCCCGCTCGCCGCGCTGGGCGATCGCGCGCAAATTCCCCGCCGAGCAGGCGCGCACCATCCTGGAGGCCATCGACATCCAGGTCGGGCGCACCGGGGCGGTGACGCCGGTCGCGCGGCTCATGCCGGTCACCGTCGGCGGCGTGGTGGTCGAGAACGCCACCCTGCACAACGCCGACGAGATCGCGCGCAAGGACCTGCGCATCGGCGACACCGTGATTGTCCAGCGCGCCGGCGACGTCATCCCGCAGATCGTGGGCGTGGTCGCGAGCGAGCGGCCGAAGGGCGCAAAACCTTACGTCTTCCCGACCCATTGCCCCTGCTACCTGCACACGGTTCTTGCGCGCGAGACCACCTCGTCGGGGGCCGAGACGGTCGTTCGCCGTTGCACGGGCGAGTTCGCCTGCCCATTCCAGCGCGTCGAGCACCTGAAGCACTTCGTCTCGCGCCGCGCCTTCGATATCGAGGGCCTGGGCGAAAAGCACCTGCAGGCCTTCTTCGACGAAGGCCTGATCAAGGAGCCGGCCGACATCTTCCGCCTCGGCCGCAACACAGACGTTCTGGAGGCGCTCCGCCAGCGCGAGGGCTTCGGCGAGACCTCGGTGCGCAACCTCGAGCGCGCGATCGAGGGCAGGCGGCGGATCGCCCTCGACCGCTTCATCTACGGTCTCGGCATCCGCCATGTCGGCGAGACCACCGCGGTGGTGCTGGCCCGCGGCTACCTGACCGCGAAGGCCCTCCTCGAGGCGATGGACAAGGTCGCCCAACACGACCCGGAGTCCTGCGCCGAGCTCGACGCGCTCGACCAGATCGGGACGGCTGTGATCGAGGCCGCCGCCGCCTTCTTCGCCGAGGACCATAACCGCAGGATGGTCGCCAACCTGGTCGCGGAGCTCGACATCCAGGACGCAGAGGCGCCGAAGACCGACACGGCGATCGCCGGCAAGACTGTGGTGTTCACCGGCTCGCTGGAGCGCCTGACCCGCGACGAGGCGAAGGCGCAGGCCGAGGCGCTGGGCGCGAAGGTCGCCTCGTCGGTCTCGAAGAAGACCGACCTGGTCGTCGCCGGCCCCGGCGCCGGCTCGAAGCTGAAAACCGCCGCCGAACTCGGCATCCAGGTGCTGACCGAGGAGGAGTGGCTGGCGCTGGTTTCCTAGAACCCTCTCCCCGTCGAACGATGGGGAGAGGGCAGGGTGAGGGATCGGCGCACAAACCGGCGCCGGTTGTTCAGCGGAACCGCCGCTGGCCCCTCACCGCGCCTCTCCCCACGCTGCGCGCGGGGCGAGGGAGGCGCTTCCCTTACAGCCGGTGCTCCGCGCCAACCTCCGCGCAGGCGGTGCGGTACCAGGCGACGACGTCCGGATGATAGGGGATGCCGCGGGCGCGGCGGTCGGCTTCGGCCTCCGCTTCCTCGACGCCAGGGTAGATCACCCGCGCTTCGCCGGGCGCCGGGGTGCAGTCCAAGAGGCGGCGCAGGTAGGCGTCCATGTCGGTCTTGAACTGCTCGAGATCGGTGAACGCCGCGACGTCGAAGGCCAGGAAGAAGTGGGCGGAATCGCCGCGGCGGAAAGGCCCGCCGCCGGCGCCGCCGAGAAGGCTGGTCAAGACCTCGACCAGCATGATCAGCCCAAAGCCCTTGTGCGAGCCGATCTCCCGCGTCCCGCCCAGCGGCAGCATCATGAACCCGTCGGGCGCGGGGATCTCCTCCATGACCGGCGAGCCGTCGGCGCGGGCCACCCAGCTCGGCAGGACCATGCCGCCCAGCCGGCCCAGCAGGGCGATCTTGTTCGCCGCCAACGAGCTCATCGAAGCGTCGAAGATGAAGGGGATCTCGTCGCGCGACGGCGCGGCGATCCCGATCGGGTTGAGCCCGAGCAGGCGCTCGGCCCCGCCGGTCGGCGCGACCAGCACCCCGCCGGTGGTCATCGAAATGCCGACCATGTCGTGCGCCACGGCTCGATGGGCGTAGTAGGCCGCGGGCCCGTAGTGGGCGGCGTTGGAAACGATGGCGACGCCGACGCCATGCCGCCGCGCCCGCTCGATGGCCAGGTCCATCGCCGGCGGGCCAGCGACGAGGCCCAATCCCTTGTCGCCGTCGATGGTGGCGACCGGACCGGTGTCCCGCACCGTTCGCGCCTCGGGCTTGATGTTCACCTGGCCGCGCTGCAGCCAGGTCACGTAGCGGCGCGGCATGTTGCTGGCGCCGTGGGAGTCGATCCCCCGCACGTCGGCGTAGACCAAGACGTCGGCTGTGCGGGTGGCGTCCGCCTCCGGCATGCCGAGGGCCGCGAACAGGTTGAAGATGGTCGCGTGCATGTCATCGGGCGCGACGCGCACCGCGATGTCGTCCGGCACCTTGAATCGATCGAGCACGAGCGCCTCCCGCGCCACCTTTATTGCAGGCGCTGGCGCCTTTGCATCCAATTGCGCCTTGGGCGGCGACTAAGGTTCACTGGAGGGCGGCCGAAAGCCGGCCCGATGCTCGAGGAGCAAGGCCTGTGAACTTCGATTGGGACAAATACTGGTGGCTGATCATCATCCTGGCGGTGCTGGCCGGGCCGTTCGTCCAGGCTCTGTTCGCGCCCTGGCGGCAGTACTTGCGCTACCGCCGACAGAAGGACGCAATCGAGGCGCTGAAGGTCTACGCCGCCCAGAACCGCGATCCGCCGCCGGAAGTGCTCGACGCGCTGCGCGGCCGCTGGATCTGGCGCGCCGGCCGCACCGCGCGGACGGTGGCCGAGAACGTGGCCGGCGGCGTTGCGAGCGGCGTTGCGAGCGGTGTCGCCGCCGGCGTGCGGGGCGACGACCCCTGGGATCGGCGCTGGGACCGCTGGGAGCGGCGGCTGGAGGTCCGCATGGCCGGCGAGCCCTGGCGGCGGTGGAACTGGGCGATCTTCTCAGGCGCGGTGACGGCGGGCTTCGCATTCGCCTGGCGCTATGCGCACGCGAACAACGACACCTTCCTGATCGTGGCCATCATCGCCGGCGCGCTGACCATCGCCGCGGTGCTGTCGGCGATCGCGGCGAGCTTCTGGCGCGTCAACTGAACGCGTCAGACGCCGATGCCGACCTGGTGGCGGCCGCCCGCGGCGGCTCGCCGGAGGCGTTTCGCCAGCTTTTGGCGCGCCACCAGCAGGCGGTGCGGAGCTTCCTGCGCCGCGTGCTGAACAACGCGGCCGACGCCGACGACATCGCGCAGGAAACCTTCCTGGCCGCGTGGTCGCGGCTCTGGCGCTACCGCGGGGCGGCGTCGTTTCGCTCCTGGATCTGCGCCATCGCCTGGAACAAGGCGCTCTCGTTTTCGCGCTCGCGCGGACGGGAGGGCAGGCGCGTCGAAGCCCTGGAGGCGCCGCCGGTCAGCAGCGGCGGCTGCACCGACACCCGGCTCGACCTCGAGCGGGCGCTGGGCAGTCTGCCGGCGGACCAGCGGGCGGCGGTCGCCCTCTGCCTGGCGGGCGAGTTCAGCCACGCCGAGGCGGCCGAGGCGCTCGGGCTGCCACTGGGAACAATCAAATCGCATGTGCAACGGGGCCGCGCTAAGCTGCTCCAGGCCCTCGGAGGTCCCGATGACTGACGCCGAAACCAAGCTCGCCGCGTTCTGGGCCGAGACCGAGGCGCCCGCCCGCGACCTCGTCTTCGAGCTCGGCGTCGACCAGGCCATCGCCCGCCGGCGCATGCTGGTGGACGGCGCGATCTCCGTGGTCGCCGTCGCGATGCTGGCGGGCGTTCTCACAGCGGTCGGCCCTGATCTGCTCGCCGGCGCCCGCGGCTTCGTCACGAGCCTCGCCGCCGCCGGCCCGGCGCTCGCCGCCGTCGCCGCCATCGGCGGCGCCATGCTCTGGCTCGGCCGGGAACCGGAAGAGGCGTAACGGCACTCCCCGCCGTGAGTGGGTTAAGCGATTGGCGCGCAGGCGCCTTCTAGCCACTCGGCCACGTCGGCCGGGACCTTGGGGCCGACAACGGCCAGTACGCGGGCGTGGTAGGCGTTGAGTTGGGCGAGCTCCTCGCGCGTCAGCAGGCTCTTGTCCACGAGCCGCCGGTCGATGGGGGCGAGGGTCAGGGTCTCGAAGCCCAGCATCGGCCGCTCGCCGCCTTCGATCTCCGCGGGCTCGGTGACCACCTGCAGGTTCTCGATGCGGATGCCGAAACCGCCGGTCTTGTAGTAGCCGGGCTCGTTGGAGACGATCATCCCGGGCTCCAGCGCCACGCTGTTGGGAACTTTCGAGATGCGCTGTGGCCCCTCGTGGACGCCCAGATAGCTGCCGACGCCGTGCCCGGTGCCGTGGTCGTAGTCGAGACCTGCGGCCCATAGCGGGGCGCGGGCGAAGCCGTCGAGGGCCGAGCCGGTCGTGCCGGCCGGGAAGCGGACGCGGGCCAGCGCCAGGTGCCCCTTCAAGACGCGGGTGAAGCGGTCGCGCATCTCAGGCGTCGGCTCGCCGATGGCGATCGTGCGGGTGACGTCGGTCGTTCCGTCCAGGTACTGGGCGCCGGAGTCGACCAAGAGCAGCGAGCCGGTCTCCAGCTTCTTCGCCAGCCGGTGGGTTGGCCGATAGTGCACGATGGCGCCGTTGGAGGCGGCGCCGGCGATGGTGTCGAACGACAGGTCCTTGAGCGCCCCGGTCGCCTCGCGGAAGCCTTCCAGCTTGCGCACCACCTCGAGTTCGTCCGGCAGGCCGGCCTGCGCTTCGCTGCTCACCCAGTGCAGGAAGCGGCTGAGCGCCGCTCCGTCGCGGATGTGCGCCTGGCGCGCGCCTTCGACCTCGACCGCGTTCTTGCGCGCCCTTGGCAGCGCTGTCGGGTCCTGCGCACGCACGATCTCCGCGCCGGCGTGGCGCAGGCGCTCGAAGTACCAGGCCGACGACTGCGCCGGGTCGACCAGGACGCGGCGGCCCTTGAACGCGTCGAGCACGGCCGGCAACGCGTCGGGCGCCTGCAGCGTCACCGAGTTGCCGAGCCAGGCGGGCAGGTCCTCAGACACCTTCGCCGGGTCGAGGAACAGGATCGCCGAGCCGTCCTCCTCGAGGATCGCCTGGCCGAGGGGCAGCGGCGAGCGGATCACGTCGCCGCCGCGGATGTTGAACAGCCAGGCAATCGACGCCGGCGCGGTGATCACCGCGGCTTCCGCCCCGGCTTTGCCCAGACTCTCGCCCACGCGCCGGCGCTTGTCGGCCGAGGCCTCGCCGGCGAACTCGAGCGGGTGCGGGACTACGGCGGCGGCGGGTTGCGCCGGCCGCTCCGCGCCCCAGGCGCGGTCCAGCGGGTTCGGGTCGACGGGTTTGAGCCGTGCGCCCGCTCTGGCGGCCGCCGCGCTCAGGCGCTCCAGCGCATCGGGGCTGTGCAGCTTCGGGTCGTAGCCGACGACCGAGCCCCTATCGAGCGCGGTCTCCAGGTAGGCCGGTACGCCGCCCTCGACCAGGTCGCGCACCTCGAACAGGCCGGTGTCCACCTGGTCGAGCACCTGCAACGCATAGCGGCCGTCGACGAAGATCGCCGCCTTGTCCTTCAGGATCACCGCCGCTCCGGCCGAGCCGGTGAAGCCGGTCGCCCAGGCCAGCCGGTCGTTGGCGGCGGGCAGGTATTCGTTCTGATGCTCGTCCTCGTGCGGGGTGAGGAACCCGTCCAGCCCCTGCTCGGCCATCGCCTTGCGGATCAGCGGCAGATGGCGTGGCCCGTAAGAGCGGTCGGCGGTGTCGTCGAAGGATTGGCGCATGGGCGGGGTTTTAGTCCGTGCGCGCTCGGCGGCAAAGCCCGGCCGCGCCGCTAGATCCTCCCCCAACGGGGGAGGATCTGGGGCCGCTGCCCCGACGCGCCTACGCCGCCAGGGCCCGGCGGGGTTTCTTCGACAGGAAGGGGACGATCATGCCGAGCACCCAGTCGGCGTGCGGGCGGACCCGATGGTCTCGACTCTGCACGAACCACTGCACGCGACCGTCGGCGCCGATCAGCACCGTGGTTGGGATCGCGAGCTCGCGGAAAGGCCCACGCTTGGGTGCGAAGTTGCGATGCTGCACATTGTAGAGCCGGTGCGCCTCGAGGCTCGGGTCGGCGACCAGCGCGATCGGCCAGCGGTGCTTGGCCTCGAAGCGGGCGATCTCGGCTGGCGTGTCGGAGCTGACCGCCACCAGCTTCACGCCGAGCTCCTCGAACCGGGGCGCGACCGTCGCCAGCTCTTTCAGCTCGGCGATGCAATAGGGGCACCACAGGCCGCGGAAGAACTTGAGCAGCACCGGCTGGCCGCGCAGCGCCGAGAGGCGGAACGACGTTCCGTCGGCGGTGATGCCGGCGAACTCGGGGGCGAGCTCGCCGATGTGCATGTTCGGCGGCTGTCCGGGTTCGCGGCTGGTGTAGATGGCGACCAGGAAGAGCCCGGCCGGGACGAGTGCGACGACGGCGATCAGCGCTCCCAGGATGCCGGGTTGCGTGAAGAAGGCGACGGTCGCCAGCAGAATGGCGGCGACCGCGGCCAGCTGCTCGGTGACCGGTCTGAGCTCCGAGCGATTGCGCCGCATCTTGGCGACGTAGGACAACAGCGCCCCGCCGATCACGATCAGGGCCAGGGCGGCTAGGGGGAATCCGAAAGCGGTCATGCGTCATCGCTCCTTTGCGGCGGCGTCGGCCCCCGCGATCGCTTAGACGCCTGCCCGACCATATCGTGTCAGCAGGCGGCGACCGCAACGGCGCATCACCAGCGTGGCCCAGGCGTCGCGGTAGAGGCGACGCTCGAACACGAAGCCTCGCGCCAGGTAGGCGGCGCGCACCTCGCGCTCCTGTACGCGCAGCAGGCCCGACAGGATCACTCGCCCGCCGGGCCTGAGCGCGCCGTGAATGGGGCGGGCGAGGCGGATCAGCGGGCGGGCGAGGATGTTGGCGAAGACAAGGTCGTAGGGCGCGGCGCGCGCGATCGCGCGGTGGGCCAGGCCGTCGGCGCGGACGAAGCGCACGCTGGCGCGATTGATCCGCGCGTTCTCGCGCGCGATGCGCACCGAGACCGGGTCGATGTCGCTCCCACGCGCCACGAGGGCCCCCGCGCGCGCCGCCGCGATGGCCAAGAGGCCAGTCCCGGTTCCGACGTCCTGCACGCGGCCGAACCGGCGCGCTCTGAGCAGCCGATCGAAGGCGGCGAGGCAGCCGACCGTCGTGCCATGGTGGCCGGTGCCGAACGCCGCGCCGGCTTCGATGCGCAGCGCGACGGCGTTCACCGGCGCGCGGCCCGCATCGTGGGCGCCGTAGACGAAGAAGCGGCCCGCGCGCACCGGCGGCAGGCCGGAGAGCGCCAGCTTCAGCCAGTCGGCGTCGGCCAGCGCCTCGCTCCTCACCGCGAGCGCTGGCCAGCCGCCGAGCACGCGGCGGAACGCGTCGGCCTCGGCCGCCGAGGTGGGGTAGGCGTCGATACGCCAGAGCGCCTTGGCCTCGTCCTCCTCCAGGATGGCGTAAGCCGCGCCCTCGAGCGACGGCTCCGCGTCGATCGCCGCGGCGGCGGCTTCGGCCGCGGCGCGCGGGCCCCTGGCGGTGATCTGGACGGCGGTTTCGCTCACGCGACGGCTTATGCCGCGGGCCGGTTCCCATTGTTGCAAAAAGTTGATCGCACCGTTGCGGAACATGCGCGCGCGCCGGCGATTCTGAGCGGGAGGACGCCTCAGCCGCCTATCGGGTCACCGAGCGCCGCTACGGCCGCCTCGAGCGCAGCTTCGCCGTGCCGCTCGACGTCGACCGCAAGGGCATCGATGCGCAGTTCAAGGACGGCGTGCTGAAGGTCCATCTGCCGCGCGACACGACCGCCGCCGACAAGCGGTCGAAGATCGAGATCAGGAGCTAGGCCGGAAGGGGCGAGAGGGCCGTCTCCGACCAGGATGCGGCCCTCGGCGCGCGGTGCTAGTACTGCCAGGGTTCCCGGTACTCTTCGCGCCAGCGGAGCTCGTGGCCGATCGCTTCGACCCGGTCGATCAGGTGCTGGCGCTCGTAGTCGGTCAGCTGCCCGTCGTGGCGGTCGCGATCCCGGCCTTCGTCGTGACGCACCGCCTCGATCTCCTGTTGCGCCCGCCAGGCGGCGCCGCGGTCGAGCTCTCCGCTCTCCTGGCCGCGGGCGATGCGGTCCTCGAGCCAGGTAATGCGCTGGTCGAGGTCCCAGGGGTTGCCCTCGTCCGGCCCATGATGCTCGTAGCGGTCGGGGTCGTAGGGCGCCGGGTTGTACGGCGGGTGAGCCGGCCCCTGATTGTACGGACCCTGGTTGTAAGGACCCTGGTTATAGGGGCCCTGGTACGGACCTTGATACGGGCCCTGGTAAGGGCCGGGGTACTGCGCGTGCGCCGGGCTCTGCACCATCACCAGAGCGCCGGCGGCGGCCGCGGCGAGAATGAAGCGCTTCATGAGGTCCTCCCTGTCATCGGCGCACCCTGAAGCAAGCTCGGCCATTGCGAAAGGGCGACGGCGCCGGCTTGAGCTGGCGGCGCCCCTCGCCTAGGGTCGAAAGACACTGCAGTTCGCCCAAGAGGAGCCTAAGCGAAGCCATGTCCGACAGCCTCTACGACATTCCCGTCAACCGCATCGATGGAGCGCCCGCCTCGCTCGGCGACTTCAAGGGCAAGGTGATCCTGGTGGTCAACGTCGCCTCGAAGTGCGGCCTCACCCCACAGTACGCGGGGCTCGAGAAGCTCTACGAGGACTACAAGGACAAGGGCCTTGTGGTCACAGGCTTTCCCGCCAACGAGTTCGGGGCCCAGGAGCCGGGTTCGAACGACGAGATCGCCGACTTCTGCACCACCAACTTCGGGGTCAAGTTCCCGATGTTCGAGAAGATCGTGGTCAAGGGCGAGGGCCAGCACCCGCTCTACGCCAGCCTGACCAAGGCCGTGCCGGTGGCCGAAGGCGTCGGCGACCGCGCGCCAGCCGACGGCTCGATCCTCTGGAACTTCGAGAAATTCCTCGTCGCCAAGGATGGCCACGTCGCCTGCCGCTTCTCCCCGAGACTGGACCCGCAAGACCCCACCCTCATCGGCGCCATCGAGGCCGAACTGGCGAGATAGGCCTTGGATGCGCCGTCGGCGACCCGGGCGAGGGCGAGGGCGCTCCGCCGGCGCATGAGCCTGCCTGAGGCCGCCTCCACCATGCTTCGCATGGTCCCCCTCCCCCAACGAGGGAGGATCTAGAAGTTCGCGGCCGGCTCCCGATCCTCCACCGTAGGGGGAGGGGGACCGCACGCAGTGCGGTGGAGGGGGAGCGATGCCGGCCGCGCCCGTCTCAGGAATGACCTAGGTCTTGCTTGCTGGCCGGCCCCGCGGCGGCGGGGGCCCCCC
>JGI12269J14319_10002943_pt1 | contig 16214 bp, 15 predicted proteins | sample PeaSoiSIISIP2007_FD_14319 | JGI IMG/M metagenome (IMG submission 14319) | reverse complement strand
ACTATCAGAAAAGAAAGTCGAAATTTATACCAATTTGTTGCAAAATTATGGGGATAAACCTAGTAAAATTACCGGGGACAAAATTATAAATCTACGATATTCTTAATCTCAGGCAGGGTAAGGAGAAGATTGAATAGTTAGAGACGTCTAATTACAATCGGTAAGGATATTACCTTATAAATCTCACAAAGGTAGCTAGCCTTTCTCTTCACCCACCCACTAATGTGACATCGCTCCGTCATTTCGACAATTGCGTCTTGATGTTGGATAAAGGAGATTGTTGATATGATTAGAAAAGCTGTTTCGGCGGATATTAAGGAAATAATGGATATTATAAGGGTGACAATTATTGAAATGCATTCCAACTATAATCAGCAATGGGATGAGACTTATCCGCAGGAAAAGGACTTTATCCGTGATATTAGCTGTGGCGATTTATACGTTTTAGAAAGAGATGGAAAGTTGATTGCTTTTGTTTGTGTGAATACTGTCGAACCTAGCGAATATAAGGGGCTTTGTTGGTCCCAAAGTAAGGAAGCAATGGTCATTCACAGAATGTCTGTCGATCCCGAATACCGAAGAAAAGGTGTCGCCAAGGAACTTATGATATTTGCAGAGGACTTAGCAAAGATAAAAAGTAATCGTTATCTAAAAACAGATACTTACTCAACAAATGATAAGATGAATGCGCTCTTCATAAAATGTGGTTATAATTTTATCGGAGAAATAAGGTTAATAGGAAAAGAAAAACCCTATTATTGTTATGATAAGGTACTGGGAGATGCTTAATAAGTTTAAGGCAGACTTGAAGGGGGAATGTGGTCTGTGGGCCGCCAATCCTTCACACCGTTATCTTCAATAATCCCTAAAGTGACATCTGTGACATCATCATAGGCTAACAAGTTATCTCGAATTCGGTGTTTGATGTCCTCAGCCTGAGCTAAAGTTAATCCTCTGCGCAGTTCAATGTAACTTTCAACATGATGAAAACGTCCTTCTTGTAAGATTCTCATTTTGTTAATATCCATAACATCGGGATCGGTTAAAATAATTTGCGAAACTTCGTCTTCGACTTCCTTGGGAGCAGAAACCCCAATCAGCCCAACCATATTGTCAAATCCAACTCGAAAGGCAACCCCGCCCATGAGAAAGCCAATGATGATAGCAGCGAAACCATCCAACGCTTTGATCGGTGTAAAACGAGATATAAGTATCGCCCCAATAGCCAGAACTGCTCCAGACGTTGCTACAAGGTCTTCATAGAAGACAAGGCGGGTTGGAGGAGAGGCTCGTTTTACGTTTTTAAGGGCTCCTAGGATCAGGCTAAATCCCTTAACCTCGGAACGTGTTTCTCTGGCAATTTCATGCATAGCCTTCGCTAAAACGTACCCGTCAATAGCCATGGAAGTTGCTAGACTAAAGATCGTAAATCCTAATTTTTCGATGAAGATTGGGTGTTGGATTAAATGAATCCCTTCTAGAACGGTTTCATAAGCCATGATCGTAACGACGATTACAGCTCCCATACAGAACACATTAATCAGACGTCCAAAGCCGGTCGGGAAACGGGGAGTTGGTTTTCGCTCTGCGAGAATGCTACCGATAAAGACAAAGATTTGGTTGACGGCGTCTGCGCCGGTGTGCATAGCTTCGGCATACATGGCGCCACTACCGCTGGCGAAGGCAGCAATTCCTTTAAGAATGACAAGGAAGAGGTTGCCTATTGCTGCGTAAAATGATGAAGTATTCCCTTTTTTAATTTGTTCCCAAGGTGTGCTCATGGAGATCGCCCCCAGACTAGTATTTTCATGTTTATGATCCCATTATTTTCGTGGTTTATTCTTAGATCGTGACATAGAACGCTTGATATGCATATCCTAAATTAAAGATGCATGATTGAAAGCGGTGGTAAAGTGAGTTTGTACTTGGCTTTAGGAGATTCGATAACTGTAGGGTATGGTGTTCAAACTGCATTTTCTTTCCCAGTATTATATGCTGATTTTCTCAGAAGGCACAACCCGGATTTGTGTCTGCTCAACTTGGGCGTAAACGGTTTAACGACAAGTGGACTCTTCGCTTTGTTACAATATAATCATAACATTCGCCATTCTGTCTCTCAGGCTTCTCTGATCACACTCACGATCGGCTCCAATGATTTGCTGCACCTGATTGGAAGTCCCAACCAGAGTATTAACACATCTCAGTTACCCATAATCTTCAATAACTTGAGCCAAGTTCTCATGCAGGTCGGGGCGGAGATTAGACGGCTCAATCCTATTGCGACGGTTAAAGTAGCCACTCTTTATAATCCTCTGCCAGCGGGCCCCTATGCACTATATATGGCACTGGCGCAGGGGGTTATTGACAATGCCAATTTAAGAATTGTGACATGGGCGAAATATTATGGATTTGAAGTGGTCTATTTAGATCGTAAGTTCAGAGGAAAAGAGTGGTTGCTTATCGGTCGAGATCATGTGCATCCCAACGAAGCAGGGTATCAACTGATTGCTAAATCCTTTGCTCGGTAATAGTTGAGTTTCGAGCTTTCCACATTTAGCTAATGGATAAGGTCCGATAAGGCATATAAAAGAAAATAACCAGTCAAAGATGCTATGGATATTTTATACTTTCTGACTAGTGAAAAATAGACTGGCAGATTAACTGGTTATTTATACATATAATTGCTTTGAGGTGAGAGTGCTTTTTTAATTGATTTTGAGTCGAAAGCGCAAGAACTTCTGCCAGAAAGAATTCTCCCGAGAAAAGAAGAATAGGTAAAGATTGCAAACGATCGCAAAAAGGTTAAAATAAGAGTAAGTATCATACTTTCTCCTACGCCAAGAATCCACTTGATAAGATGTAAAGGTGAACCTGAAACTATGGTTCACAGAAAACGAAAGGAGACTGGAAACTATGGGTTTGTTTAGTAAAGTAAAGGATCTGCTTCAAGCAAATATTATGGATATGGTAAATAAGTCTGAAGATCCCGAGAAAATGTTAAATCTCTATGTAGAGCGCGCTATGGAGGAAGTTCGCAATTTTCATATACAAGTAAATCGTGCTGTGGCAGATAAGATTCAGCTGGAAGAACAAATTGTGAATTTGGACAAAGATATTGAATTGCGTTCTGGGCAAGCGATGCTTGCCGTACAACAGGGTAAAGACGATTTAGCACGGACTGCTTTGACCTATAAAAAACAGGCAGAAGCTAGCAAACTTGATTATCAAGCTCAGCTTGTAGATCAGGCCAAAGCCGTGGACGACCTTCAGGAAAACCTCCGTGTGCTTGAAGAAAAATTAGAAAAGGCCAAGATGGAACGTAATAATCTTGTTATGCGCCAGCGTCGAGCACAAACCATGAAAAGTGCGAATGAAGCAATATCAGGGCTCTCCACGCATGACCCCATGGCAGACGTTGATCGAATGAAAGAACGGGTACAACGTATGGAGGCGGAAGCTAAGGCGTCCCGCACAATGGTAAATACCAACACTGTTGAGGATCAATTTGCTGAATTGGAAAAGAGCAAAGCGAATTCGGAAGTTGAAGATGAGCTAGCCAAACTGAAAGCTGGACTTAAGGTAGGGTTAGAAAAGGAGTGATTCCAGATAGCTGTGTGCTAATGGGCGGTTTGTGGAGATAAGGCATATGAAAGGAAATAACAAGTCAAAGATGCCTTGGATATTTTGCGTCAGACAAGGAGGTATGTTTACCTCATAGCGGCGCTATTAGGTGAGCATACCGACGCAGTATGACACAAAATAGACTGGCAGACTGACTGGTTATTTCCTTGAATGTGCCTAGAGTGAGAAATAGCTGGTAAGGATAAGGGGATGGGTACGATGAAGCGAAAAAAACGAATTGAGATTGCCATCATTACTCTCATACTCTTGGCGAGCCAAGTTTCTCTTGCCTTAGCACGTGGGGGCGGAGGAGTGGGAGGCAGTCTAGGCGGAAGTGCTGGAGGCGGTTTCAGTGGCGGGTCTATCTCAGGGAGGGGGTTTGCGGGGGGATCTTCTGGCGGACTTGGTGGGTTCTTTCCCTTTCCTTTCTTTTTCTTTGGGGGAACGTCTTCCGGAGGATCAGGGGGATTGTTCGGTTTCCTCTTTTTTATGGTTATTCTCTACCTCGTTTTCAAAGCCTTGCGTTCCCCTGGTCGTGGGAGTCAAGGAAGGTTTAGCAAGGGTCGGGGGGGAGGCAGCGGAGGTATGGACGACCACTCCAGTGAGATACCTGTGGATCTGAACGGCCGACCGATCACGAATTCAGATAGTCTGCAACGTTTCGGAAAATCTATCAACTTTACCCGCGAAAACATGCGTTATTTTTCAGAAACCTTTCCACGCTGGGATCGGGATTTTCTGATCGGGCGAGTCCGCCAGGTTTTCTTTTGGTTGCAAGACGCATGGAGCCGCCAAGATCTTTCAGCAGCGAACGAATATCTGACAACCTCCTTAGGTAATAAGTACCGGACTGATCTTCAAGAGATGAAAGCGCGCGGCGAACGCAATATGATTAAAGAACCTGTGCTTAACACGGGGGATATTGAATTCATTCATAGCCATTTGGATGAACAAACTCAGCGTTTTGTGGCTATGGTTTCAGCGAGTTTAATTGATTATACCGTTGATGCCTCTGGACGGCAGATATCCGGTGATAATACACACAGGCTTTACTATACAGAATTTTGGGAGTTTGTATGGCAGGATGATCGGTGGTTGCTTTCAAATATTTACCAGGAAGATGCCTTGGAAGTTGCCAAAATTGCTCGTGGTGAGGAAGTGTAACTACAAAATGACAAGCATTCTCCAGTGCTGGAGACTGCTTGTCATTTAAGGCATATGAAAGAAAATACCAAGGCATCTATGACTTGGTATTTTCTTTCATATGCCTTAATCGGGTTAAGTGAGAGGATCTTTGGGGAATTTATTGGAGAGATACCAATAGAGTCCGACAGACCCAAACAAGAGTGTACCGATAGCTAAGGCTAACAATAGCCGACCCGGATGATGTGCGATCTTCCATAAGTCATGCCCTACCCAAGATTCCCAAATAATCATAGGAGTTTTGCCGAGCAATGTGGCTAACAAAAACGATAGAAAGGTCATCTGGGATAGACCTGAGGCATAGTTCACTGCGGCAGAGGGAAGTACCGGAATAAGTCGCGAGAGAAAGACAACAGTAAAGCTATTTCCTCTGAGAAGAGCGCCCCATTTACCAAGCTTGGCAACCTTGGGCTGTACCCACGTTTGGCCGAGTGTACGGGCTAGCCAGAAACCTAAAGTGGCACCTAACAGGCTTCCGCCTAGGGAGAGCAAAATACCACCGACCCACCCGTAAAGAATGGTGTTGACTCCAGCGATTAAGACAAACGGGACCACTGGAAAAAGCATGAGCAGAGTTATAATAAACAGATCGACGAAAAGACTAATCGATCCCCATTGTGTGACTAAATTCTGCAAAGCAGCAGGATGCTGGAGTTTGGGATAAAGTAAAATTACAAAAGTGAGCGAGACCAATAACGTCAGACCTGAAAAGCATTTTTTCTTCAAGGGTTAACCTCCCTAAAAAATAGCGGGTTTGTGTATTTTAGCATTTATTATCGTAACATATTCTGTGATCTCATGATAGGTCATTGTCGAAAAGATAAATATTCTCTTCAGAATTGCATTTGTCGAATCGTGGGTGAACAAAAGAAACGACATGCTTTGTTTTACAGCATGCCGTTTCTTTTGTTCTTATCTTATTCGTGTTTTACAAGGCGAAGAGAAGTGTACCGTTCAGAAGGTGGGAGATTACGTCTGAATTTAAAACGAAATTCCTGAATCGAGGCCATCTTATCGGCGATCATCACGAGAAAAGCCTCCCGGCTTCGGGGTCTGCGTATGGTAAGTGGCCACATGTGGCTTAAAATAATGTCTTTTTCCATTTCACTCAGTCTAAAACAACGTTCGGCATTTTGGCAAGCGATGCGGGGATGGCGAAAACCATGCCATCTTGATCCGGTCGGTCTTAGCTGATGCCAATCATACAAGAAAAAATCATGCAGGAGGGCTCCCCGGGTAATCGCTTGCGTATCCAAATGGAGTGTACTTTCAAGGCGTATGGACCAGTTATACGCGATCTGAGCAACACGGATAGAATGTTCTAGTGTAGTAAAGGGTCGATGATGGGTATATGAAGCCAGCTGTTTGTATTCCTCGTGGTTTAAAATATCGTCGACGTGCTCTGACAAACTCATTGGATTCACCTTCCTAGCTGTGTGAGTGGGCCTTACGTTCTAGTGTACTCTAAAAGCTCATAATTGTACATTATTAGAGGACTAAGTATATACTATATTTACGCTAAAGGGCCTTGGACTATATTGACAGGTGAGAAAAATTAAGAATTATAGGATATTATTAGTGAAAAAGTTGATGGTGCGTGGTAAGCTTTGTACAGAGGGGAAGTGGTTGTAGTGCAATACGCGAGTTGGATGGAAGCATCAGGAAAAAGTTTTATCGGAGAAATATTAAAAGCAGCCCAGAATCATAGTATGATTTCTTTTGCGGGGGGATTACCTGCGCTTGAACTTTTTCCAGACCAGGCGTTACAGCGTTGTTTTCAACGCGTTTTTGAAGAGCAAGGGAAACCTGCCTTGCAATATGCGCAAACTTCAGGCTATCACCCACTACGGCAGTGGCTGGCAAAGCAGCATAAGAGAAGAGGCAAGGAAATTGCAATAGAAGAAATTATGGTGACAACGGGCAGTCAGCAGGGATTAAGTTTAATAGCGCAAACCTTTCTTGATCCAGGGGATGTCGTTTTTGTCGAGACTCCCACATATTTGGGCGCGATCCAGGCTTTTCAATCGTTTCGAGCTCGGATGGTAATGGTCCCCTGTGATGCGCAGGGGATTATTCCCCAAGAACTTGAAAAAATGCTCAAACAAGTGACACCAAAGTTTATATACCTGATTCCCAATTATCAAAATCCTTCTGGAAAGATTATGGGACTTGAACGAAGGCTAGAACTACTGCGTGTGGCACAGATGAATGATTTAATGGTTATTGAAGACAATCCCTATGGTAATTTGCGCTTTGAAGGAGAACCGTTACCTGATTTAATCGAATTAGGGGATAATGTTATATACCTGGGGACATTTTCCAAAGTGCTTGCACCTGGACTGCGAGTAGGTTATGTTGTCGCGAACTCTGACATAATAGACCATCTATGTAAAACTAAAGAAGGGGTGGACTTGCACAGCAATACCCTCACGCAACGTGCCGTGCTTGAGTTTTTAAAGGAAGGGTTGCTTCCTGGGCATATCCAAAGCTTATGCTCGGTTTACAGAGAACGTAGGAATGCAATGGTACAGGCCATCGAAAAGCACCTTGGGGATGATGTGGAGATAATTATTCCCTCGGGAGGGCTTTTTCTTTGGGCTCGCTTTAAAAAGATAACGAATAGTTATGACTACGTACAGGCGACCATTCGTCAAAATGTTCTTTATGTACCGGGCGAGGTATTTTACCCTGACGGGCGTGTGACGTCAGAGGTGCGGCTGAATTATTCCAGTTCGACACCGGAAATCATTGCTGAGGGCATTCAACGTTTAGCTCGGGCAATCCAGGAGTAAACAATGGGGTTTGTGTAGCAATGGAACAAAAAATAGGAACAAGCAACCCATGAGGAGTTTGAAGATTAATAACCTCGTTTAGAGTTTTGCGCCATTGAATCAATCCTTTCAGTTGGATAACCCTCCCCCGCCTTGCGAGAGAGGGTTATGTTGTGTCTGATGAAGTAAACATATAGAGGATTATAGTCCTAGTCAGGCCAGCTACCTGTTCGGCAAAGTCGCGCTTGGAAGGTTGAGCACCACCGGATTGACAGTAATGCTAAAGGTCTGACTCGCCGTTCTTATGTCTGTCGAATTCATTGAAAAATCGGTTACATTGACAGTAAAGCTAGCTGTCCCGCTTACTGCATTTTTAAGCATATTCCTTCTCACACATAATCCCTCCTCTTCCCTTATTTAACTATACACCCTTCAGCGGTTCTGTGGGTTATGCTCGTTACTATAATTTTATGGAATAGCTTGGTTGATATCCCTCGAATGGATAAGCCCGCTTCTGCTTCCTCAAGAGGTGCTTGGAAATTCAATCACCTTTCCAAAGCTTCTGATATGAACAAGAAAAAACGCCCCTCGCTAGGAGGGGCATAAGAGAGGAGGAGAAAAATGAAAAAAGGAAAACTCTTATGTAAACCGCTAAGTAAGCGGGTGGCTATCTACTGTATTTATCATAAGCCATATTTGTTACACTTCTATGAACTCCATATGGAGAATTTGTTAAACCTTTTAATGGATAAAAACTTCCTCGCGAAATTAGGGGAAAACTGTCTCACGAAATTAAACTACACACCTACTTCAGCAGGTGTGTAGTTTAATTACAAACACATTTGATTTAGTCTCCGAGTGCCGAAGAGTCTTCATCGGTTTTTATCAGAACAGGCAAAAAGAGAAAACATAAGCCTTAATCAATTAATCCTTCATCATATTTCACGGAGTGCTGGGTTTAAGGGCTAATATCAAAAAGAGATTCCTGGAAGAATGTCCATCGAAGAACTCTTTAGGGAAGAATATCTTAAGAGAAAGCTCCTTTGGAGATTCTCGAAGAGGTTGTAAACATTCTGTATAGCTTTATTGAAAAAGAATAGGTTTTAGCACTAAATAGGTATTATTATATAGATAACTTCAATAAAGAGTTTACCCGGTTTTTAGCGGAGAAACGGAAATGCTGCTAATAAACATACAACTTCTGAAAGCTCAATAATAGCCCCGTACACGTCGCCGGTTAATCCACCTAGAAGTGAGGAAATCCTGGAGGAGAGTATGGTTACTGTGAGGATGCAGGCTCCAAAGGTAATAAGACCAGCATATCCAGTGAGAATATAGGAAATCCCTAAAACGGCCCCTCCGGTGAGTAGAAATGGAATCCAACGGGTAGTTTCATGAATCCCTTGCCCAAGTCCTTGAGGGCGAGCATAGGGAAAGCCAATGACCCCAATTTGAAATACCCAACGAGAGAGCATGGGCATAACCAGTAGGATAGGAAATTGAGTAGGATTTAAACTGGCTAGCAAGGTGAATTTTAGGAGTAATAAACCAACAAGGGCCATGCAGGCATGTGCTCCGATTCGGCTGTCCTTCATGATTTCTAAGATTCGTTCTGGGCTTCGGGCGGACAGTAAACCATCCATACTATCCATGAATCCATCGAGATGAAGCCCGCCGGTAAGTATCAACTCAGCAACCAATAAGAGAGCACCAAGAACCAAAGGCGGGAAATATAGAGTCAATGCTTTCGCAAGAAGCCAGAGCAGAAGTCCTAATACCAGTCCAACTAAGGGGTAATAGCGATAACTTTTCGCAAATTCTTCAGAGGTGACTTCAACTCTGGGCGTTGGTAATGGAAGTCGAGTTAGAAATGTTAGGGCAATTAGAAATCCGCGCAAAATAATCACTCCTTGAGCAGGGAAGCAAGTAGCTTCTCGCCGGAGCGTTTAATTTCCATAGGTAAACCGGCTACGACCAAATAAACCTGGTCAGCACTGTGAGCTAGGATTTGATTGCTTCGTCCAGCTAAATCCCTGTACGCCCTAGATAAGGGGTTTTCAGGAACAATTCCTTGTCCAACTTCATTACTGACCAAGATGACCTGTGGTTTAATCTCGTGGGTAAGTTGGGCCACCTCTTGCACTGTCGACAATATTTGAGATTCTACAAGATCAGATTGGGAATGTTCGGCCAGTCCAGCTAAGAGAAGATTGGTTAGCCAGAGAGTGACACAATCGAGAAGAATGACCGCATCCTCATCTTTAAGCTCATTGAAGATTTCTCGAATGTTACGGGGTTCTTCGATGAGTCGCCACGTGGACGGACGTTGTTGCTGGTGCTTTTTGACACGGAGGGCCATTTCTTCGTCCCAAATCTGGGCGGTAGCGATGTAAATGACGGGACGTTTGGATTGAGCGGCAAGCAGTTCAGCAAAGCGGCTTTTACCACTTCGGGCGCCGCCTGTGACTAAGGTAAAGAGAGACATTACTTTCACCGACTTCCCTCGTTTTTCGGATAAGGCACATTCAAGAAAATAACCAGTCAGTATGCCTTAGATATTTGCTTTCATATGCCTAAAGATGGATGATGGGGATCAGGTCAACTGTTTGCTGACTCCAGCTTCTGCAAAGGTCGCCATTTCGTCGAGAATGCACAGGGCCGCTTCAACTAGGTGAAAGGTTAACACAGCTCCAGTTCCTTCCCCAAGTCTCATATTAAGGTGGAGTACTGGCTCGAGACCCAGCTCAGTTAGTGCCCGGCGATGACCTATTTCTACAGACCCGTGGGAGGGGATCATGAAAGCGGTGCTTTTCGGGGCGAGCTTGGCCGCAACTAGTGCTCCGGCTGTTGAGATAAACCCATCGATGACGATCGGAACACGGCTGGCGGCAGCTTGCAAGATGCTGCCGGCAATAGCCGCAATTTCTAAGCCACCCACTTTGCTAAGAACATCGAGGGCATCCGTCCTATCTGGTTGATTAATTGCAAAGGCCTTTTCAATGGCACCGCGTTTCTTGACCAAGCCGGCATCATCGATTCCTGTGCCACGATCAACGACCTCTTCGATGGAGGAATTCGTAAACAAAGCGACGATAGCCGAACTGGGAGTGGTGTTGCCAATACCAAGTTCTCCAGTGGCGAAGAGGTTATAGCCATCCTGGATCTTTTCAGCAGCAACGTCCGCTCCAACCAGCAGAGCTCTCAGGGCTTCGTGACGGGTCATAGCAGGACCTTTGGTCATGTTCTGGGTTCCGTTAGCAACGCGTTTATGAATAAAATCTCCCTCTAAGGGGAAGGCAACACCGACATCCGTTAAAAAAACATCGGCCTTCGCCTGGCGCGCTAAAACGTTGATCCCTGCACCACCACGGAGGATGTTATAAGCCATTTGAGGGGTGACTTCCTGTAGAAAGGCACTAACCCCTTCTTCGACAACGCCATGATCTCCCGCCATCAAAAGGACGGCTTTTTTAAATATCTTAGGGGTGGAGGTTCGTTGGATTCCTCCCAGTTGTTTTGCGATATGTTCCAATTGGCCAAGGCTGTTTAGTGGTTTGGTGAGCGAATCTAAGCGCGCTTGGATCTTGGTCATAGCTACCTCATCAAGTTCTGAAATTCTTTCGATTAGTTCTTGAAGTTGGGCATACAGTTGGTCTTCCGTAAGATTCTCCATGGTTTTCCCCTCTCATTTGTAATAATCTAGAGAAAGATAAAAGTCCCGACCACAAATATCTCTGTGGTCGGGACTTTGCCGTCATCACCGCCGCTCCCCACGTTGTGGGAAGACGTCAACACTTTAGGCAGGTCTCCTGGCTTTCGAATCATCGCTAAATTCGTATCCTTCCCAGCGAAACGCCAGTGGTTCACGAAGCTCATCGAATACAGTGGTGGGTCCGCGTCGGTTATAAACCGAACTTCCCTATTCTCCCCGAAAGGCACCTAAAATGAAAGTATTTTCTTTTCAGCATAACACAACCCATTTCTAATCTCAAGTACATGTTCATTAACATTTTTACAAGCGTGTTGCCTTCGTATATAATGGTAGGTACTAGCATAGCAATTACTAGGTTTGTCCTTAATTAAATAGAGTTTTGACAGGAGGAATGAGTGTGTTTGAGAGTGATATTCTCGTTGCGGGAGCTGATCCGGGATTTGGAGCGATAAAATTGGACTCCGGAGATACGAAGGTTTTATTCCCTGCCGTGATTTGCAAGGGAAATGAACGGATTTTCTCGACGTTGGGAAATACCCTAATAAATAGAGGATCTGACTTAGAAACACAGATTGCTTCGTTAGATGTGATTGTGACCAACAATTCCACAAGTGTAGTACGGCATTATTTTATGGGGAGTTTAGCCGAAAGTTTAAATCCAAATGAAGCACATTATTGCTGGGATGAAGACAAATCCTCTGATGAAGAAGCTACTGCTCTGCTAGTGGTTGCGTTAGCACTGGCCCAACATAGTCCCAAAGCGGATGTTTATCTTGGTACAGGTGTGCCTGTCAAATATTATGCCAGCTTAAGAGGCAAGTATGAAGCAGAGTTAAAGGGGTCTTTTTCGGTGGAGTTTCGTTCTGGTCCCCTGGAAGGTGTGACACGCCAACTTAACATTCTGCGTTCGCGAGTTCTTCCGCAAAGCTATGGTGTGTTTATTAAGGAGACCCTCAATGAATATGGGATTCCAACAAGTCCTAAACTTTTTAGTGGGTATGTCGTGGTCATTGATCCAGGATTTCGGACGACAGACATTGCTACCTTTTATGATGGTGTTATGCTCGATCCGCCGAATTCCTTCAGTATTGAGAAGGGGTTGAAATGGGCATATATTGGTGTGGCTGAAAAGCTCAAAGAAATGACGACCAATCACAAAAATCCAATTGAAACAGATGATAAAGAACTTGATAAAATCTTTCGGGTTAATAATGGGCTGTATCCCTGGAACAATGGGGCGCTTGATCTCAATCCGATTATGAAAAGTATGCTTACTCAATTGGGTACAGATATCTCAAGGGAAGTAAAAAAGGCCTTAAAACCTATGTTAGGCAAACTGCACACGGTCATCGTGGCTGGAAAAGTCGGGGAAATGGTTTTTGAACATATACAATTAGAAAATAAACAACTGATTGATGATCCACAGTTTGGCAATGCTACAGGCTTTCGGATTATGGCTACAACTCTAGTCAATAATATTACCAAGAGAGCGAACACGTCGGTATGAGAGAGTCCCAATCTCAATCCTTCTTTATTCCGCTGTATTTTGACGAGGCTGAGGCGGATCTTTGGCTAGCTTTACAACAAATAGAACCTGAGAAGAGAACTGCCTTTATAAAAGCAACTTTGAGACAGGTATTGTTAGCTGAAAATGAAGTAGAAACTCCAATTGGCACTGCTCATCTTCTGAAAGATGACATTGTGGAGGATGAAATGTTTTCAACCGTGGAGGAGGAAACGTTTTCCATTGTGGAGGATGAGACGTTTTCATTGGAAGCATTATTTTCTCAAGGGACTAAGCCTACTTTACATACAGACCCCTGGGATTCGGTGGATGAGCAAAACGAACACCTGGATAGAGCAGGGGAACAAGATTTTGATCTAGAATCACTGAACGTGGATACCACTCTACCTTCCACCGGTTTCGAGTACATGATGAGGCATATTATCGGAACTGAGGATGACGAAGTGATTCTGAAGATTNTGAGAGGGAGTCAAGGCGAAAGNTGAAAAAACAAAAGTCAGAAGCAAGTAACCTAGTGTAAGGCTTCAAGATTGTTTAACGAAAACTAACTTTGTTGTTCAGCAACCAATAATTTACTTGAATAAGGTAGGCGAAAAGTTGTGGAATGTCCATCAATTGCCCAAACCAAGGTCGACCGGATGGTAGGGCATCAGAAAGCTTCATCAGATCCCGAAGAGCAGGGAGGTTAAGGAAAGGAAGTAGCGGGGAAGTTTGGTCCTCAATGATTTCACTGAGCCAGGTGCGGACAGCCGACAAATAACTGGGATGATGGGTTTTGGGATAGGGGCTCTTGCGTCGCCAAAGCACATCGTCAGGTAAGACACCAGTGAGAGCACGTCTCAGAAGTCCCTTTTCTCTACCCTCAAGCGCTTTCATCTCCCAGGGGATGTTCCAGGCGTATTCGACTAAGCGGTGGTCACAGAAGGGAACCCGTACCTCAAGTCCGGTAGCCATCGTCATGCGATCTTTGCGATCTAGGAGGGTTGGCATGAAGCGGGTTATGGTTAAGTAAGTTATCTCGCGGATTCGGGCCTCGCGTTGTTGATCCCCCTTTAATGTTCTACTATCTTGGTGAAGAACGGAGGAAGAACCCGGAAGTTGGGTGATTTCGGACAGAGCTTCTTCATAGCGTCTTGATAGATAGTCATGGGGCTGAAGTCGGTCAAGGAGCTCGGGGGAAAGCACCTGTAAACGGTTTTCTACATTCAGCGCCCAGGGAAAGGTTTGAGCGTCTAGGGCATTTTGACGATGAAACCAAGGATATCCGCCGAATACCTCATCGGCACATTCACCCGATAGACCAACCGTAATTTTTTTCTTGATTTCCCGTGAAAAGAGCAACAAAGAGGCGTCGACATCAGCCATGCCAGGGAGGTCGCGAGCAAGTGTGGCAGCTTTGAGAGCTTCAACGAGTTCGGGGGTATCAAAAGCTATGTTGGTGTGCTGGGTCCCGAAGGCAAGGGACACTCGTTCAATCCAGGGCCCATCAGCGCTGGGTTGAAAGTCATTGGTATGAAAATATTTATCATTATCCGTATAATCTACAGAGAAGGTCGGAAGGGGTCCTTTCCCAGCTTGCGCTAGAGACTGCGCAGCAATTGCTGTTATGGCACTGGAATCCAGCCCTCCTGAAAGTAAGGTCCCAATGGGTACATCTGAAACCAGCTGTCGTTTGACAGTATCGAGAAAAAGATCGTGGATCTTGGCAATCGTCGTCTCTAGATCATCTTCATGAAGATTATTAGAAAGTGCCCAATACCTGCGAATTTGTAGACCGTTCGCAGAATATAAAAGAATATGCCCAGGTTTTAGTTCGGAAATTCCTTCATACACACCCACTCCGGGTGTACGTGCCGGACCAACAAGAAAAACCTCAGCCAAACCTTCCCTCCCGATGATGGGAGAAATATTGGGGTGCTGTAATAAAGCTTTAAGTTCTGAAGCAAAAATGAGTGACCCAGATTGTTCGCAGTAAAAGAGAGGCTTGACGCCTAGGCGATCACGCGCTACAAACAACTGCTGTTCTTGACTGTCCCAGATTCCAAAGGCGAAAATTCCATTTAAATGTTCAACACAAGAGGGTCCCCATTCTAAGTAAGAGAGAAGTACGGCTTCAGTATCAGAATGTCCTTCAAAATAATAACCTCGGCTCATTAGTTCTTGACGGATCTCAGGCGTATTATAGAGCTCGCCGTTATAGATAAGGGTAAACGTATGTTCACCACGCTGGCGAATCATCGGTTGGCGACCCCCTTGAGGGTCAACAACAACCAGCCGGCGGTGTCCAAACGCAGCATGTGGGGAGAGCCAATATCCTTCTGCATCTGGTCCCCGAGGGATAAGTGTTTGCGTCATACGNATTAGAACTTCCTTTTGAAGAGTTAGATCGTGATCCCAATTTACCAGGCCTACGATTCCGCACATGTTAAGTCCTCCTTTATTATGAGAAGATAACCATTATCAATTAACCTCGATACAATTTATGCGTTTTGAGTATAAAGGGTTCCTTTATGGAACATATATTTTAACCAAACACATAGGAAGGTCTTAGAACGCCAATGAAGAAATTTTTTAGCTACTTGAATTCAAAGGAGGGATTTTTATGGACAATATTCAATATGACCCCGAGCAGATCCTTAATGGATTCCCAGAAGATGTTCTAAAGGAGTTGGCAAAGAAATTAAAACGTAGATTAAGGCAGACAAAGAACGATATTATTCAGGAAATCTTATCCCCTCCAAAAGGAAAATCGGAGGCTACCTTGAAGGTTTGGCAAGAAATTAACTGGCAGCTGAGAAAGGAACTCGAATTGTTTTCACAGGACGAGAACATGATTTTTTCTGGTGTGAATGTCCCAGTCGAAGAACGATTCAAGGTCGGGTACATGTTTACCTTGAGCTCTAACCCAGAGATCAAAGCTAGGGGAGAAATATTATATCGTGAAGCTGAGAAAAACAAAGAACAAGACACGGAAAATGCTGTAGCATTAATTACTGAGAACATAACGGAGATAGGGGCTAGAGAAGCAGAAGAGATAATCGACGTTAGAGAAGTGGAAGAGATGATCGACATTAGAGAAGCAGAAGAGATAATCGACGTTAGAGAAGTGGAAGAGATGATCGACATTAGAGAAGCAGAAGAGATGATAGACGTTAGTGAAGTAAAAGAGATGATCGACGTCAGTGAAGCGGAAGAGATGATAGACGTTAGTGAAGCGGAAGAGATGATTGACGTTAGTGAAGTAGAAGAGATGATAGACGCTAGAGAAGTGGAAGAGATGATAGACGCTAGAGAAGCAGAAGAGATGATAAATGTTAGAGAAGCAGAAGAGATGATAGATGTTACTTTCGGATTGAAGATACCTTCCGAAGCACTGCTGACA
>JGI12269J14319_10002940_pt1 | contig 16231 bp, 18 predicted proteins | sample PeaSoiSIISIP2007_FD_14319 | JGI IMG/M metagenome (IMG submission 14319) | reverse complement strand
GTACTGAATAGACGGCCTAAGTAAAACCTGCAAGCTGGAACCCCTCATCGTCTCACTTGGAAACGACGGTGTGGCTGGCCAAGTCTACGATGACGGTATCGACGCCCGGTTGCGGGCCTTTGCTGCTCACCGGATGGAACTCAATGTGAAGTTGCTTTGGATCCGCGGTAATGCGCAAGTAACCGTAATCGGTGTGGTCAAAATTGTCGATCGTAAGCCCTCCGCCGAGGCCGGAAAGATTCGCATCGAGATAATCCACTTGAGCGCCACGCACAGGATCCGGCGGCGTGACTCCAGCCCGCCCCTGGACCAGGGCCTTCACGTTATACCCCCCATCGCCGGAGACGACGAACGGCACGGTGTAGTGTTTCCCTGCCAGGGTGACCTTGCGGGTGTACCGCTGATAGTTGTGCGCGTGACCGGATAGGAAAGCGTGCGGGTAAACACCTTGCGCTTTGCAGATGGCGTCGATCTCCGCCAACATCGGTGCGGTGCCGCCGTGGGTGCCACCCGCTCCGCCGGCGTTCGATGGCGGGGCATAACTGAACGGCGGGTGATGAACCGCAATCAGGATCGCGCCAGTGTAGTTCTGGGCCTTGATGTTTTGCAGCTGCGCAGTCAGATAAGCCAGCTGCACATCGGGCACGCCGGGCCACTTCATCTTTTGCCCCTTCTGGCTGGAGATCAATCCGGGGTCCTCCAGCGCATTGCTGAACAATCCGAGGACGCGAACGAACGGAGCGTCGAGAGTGAAGTACACGCCGGGTTGCGTCATCGCCGTCCGGTGAAGCGATCCGGCTTCCTTTGTGACGCCAGGCGTAGCCGCGCAAAAATTACGGGAGAACGTGGTCAGCGGAGTATCTGCCGGTTTGGTGTTGGGGATCACGAAGGAGTCGTGATTGCCGGGGATGGCAAAGATCGGCACCGGGTAGTTGCGAAACGACTCATAGAACTGATCGTAGTAATACTGGGATTCTCCAAAGCTGTAAACGATGTCGCCAAGATGAAATAGAAAAGCGGGACGGTCCGCGTTGGCCGAGGAGTGGAAGTCGTTGGCCAAGTGATCCGCCACCGTGACTTCATTGACGAGCTTGGTAAGATAGGCGGCGCCGGTGTCTCCCACGGCGTGAAAAATGATCTTCCCTGCATTCTGGATAGCCCGAACATCTGCGGCCCCCTGAGCGCCGAGGGCGCTCGCAAGGGGGTACAGATCTCCCGGCTTGCCGCGGGAAGGGTTGAAATTGACCGTGTCCTTGGTCAGAAGTTTTTGAACCTGGTTGTACAGTTGATCGTCCGACTTCTTGTCATGCTGCGTTCGAAACGTCGTGGGATCGGGAGTAGGGGCGCCGGCTTCATTAAACACGGGCTCGCCAAACATGGGGTTGGGAAGCGGGGCGTTCGCTTTTCTTGGCATGGGGGAGCGCTCCTATGCTGATTCTCGTGGTTTTATGCGCAGATTACGTAGCCCATGCAATAACATCCGAACGATAAAGTCAAGGCCTGCTGAATAGCGCATCGGAAGTACGGTTCGCCCATGGAGTTCTCAGAAAGTCCGGGGCCGAGCACTAGAGGGGGAATTGAAACAACCCGTAAGTCAATTTTGAACCCTGCGTTGGTCGCGACCGCCGGTCGCGCTATAATCTTCTGATGCCAATGAGCAAGAATTTTCCGCCGATACATGGCACGACGGTGTTGTGCGTGCGCCGCGACAACAAAGTGGTGATCGCCGCGGACGGCCAGGTCACCATGGGCGAACACGTCATGAAGCATACGGCGCGAAAAACGCGGCGGCTGTTCAACGAAAAAATCCTGGCGGGATTTGCCGGGTCCACGGCGGACGCGCTTTCCCTGTTCGAGCGGTTCGAGGGGAAGCTGCAGGAACATCAGGGAAATCTGGCAAAGTCGGCGGTGGAGCTGGCGAAGGAATGGCGCAAGGACCGCGCGTTGCGGCATCTCGAAGCGCTGCTGATCGTCGCGGACGGCAAATCCACATTTCTCGTGTCCGGAAATGGCGACGTGATCGAGCCCGACGACGGCATCTGCGCCATCGGCTCCGGCGGACCGTACGCGCTGGCGGCGGCCCGGGCCCTCGCCAAACATACGAAGCTATCCGCGAAGGAGATCGCGCAGGAGGCCATGAAGATTGCCAGCGAAATTTGTATTTTCACGAATGCGAATTTCACGATTGAGGAGTTGTAGCGCCCGCCTTCAGGCGGGCATCTTGAAATCGAGCAAGTGCCCGCCTGAAGGCGGGCGCTACATAGACCCGATCCCGCAAGATTTGTATTTGCATAATTAGGACGGAAAACCGCCGGCGGGACGCCGGAGCTACACGGAAGGTGGAACGTAAATTATGGTGATCTATCTTCCCGGCGAGCAGCACGAACCAGAAGCCGCGGTTGAGCCGTCGTTCGACGAGCTCACTCCGCGCGAAATTGTCGTCGAGCTGGACAAGTACATCGTCGGTCAGGCGGCGGCAAAGCGCGCGGTCGCCGTCGCGCTGCGCAACCGCGTGCGCCGGCAGAAACTCACGCCCGAAATGGCGGAAGATGTGCTTCCCAAAAATATTTTGATGATCGGACCCACCGGAGTGGGAAAGACGGAAATCGCGCGGCGCCTCGCGCGCCTCGCCGGCTGCCCGTTCATCAAGGTGGAGGCGTCCAAGTACACCGAAGTCGGGTACGTCGGCCGCGACGTGGAATCCATGGTGCGCGACCTGGTCGAGACGGCCATCGACATGGTGCGCGAGGAGAAACTGGACGAAGTGGCCGAACGCGCCGAACACGCCGCGGAAGAGCGCGTCCTCGATCTGCTGCTTCCCGCTTCTCCTCCTGCGCCGCCCGAGTCGCTCAGCTCGCCCAATTCTTCCGCCCCGCAAATCGAAGAGCCCCGCCGCGACCAAATGGATCGCACCAGGGAAAAACTTCGCGCGCAATTGCGGGACGGCAAGCTCGACCAGCGCCTGGTGGAGGTCGATGTCCGCGAGCGTTCAACGCCCGCGTTTGAAATCGTCTCGAGCCAGGGCGTCGAGGAAATGGACATCAACGTCAAAGACATGCTCTCGGGAATTTTCGGCCAGCAGAAGAGACGCCGCAGGATGACCGTCGCCGAGGCCTTCGATTACCTGATCCAGGAAGAAGAAAACAAACTGATCGACATGGATCAAGTGACGCGCCTGGCCGTCGAGCGCGCGGAGCAGATGGGAATCATTTTCATCGATGAAATTGACAAGATCGCCGGGCGCGAGTCCGGCCACGGCCCGGACGTCTCCCGCGAAGGCGTGCAGCGCGACATCCTGCCGATTGTCGAAGGCACCACGGTGAACACGCGCTACGGCATGATCCGCACCGATCACATTTTGTTCATCGCCGCGGGAGCGTTTCACATCAGCAAGCCTTCCGACCTGATCCCGGAGCTGCAAGGCAGGCTGCCGATCCGCGTCGAGCTCACCGCGCTCACCGAGGGCGATTTCGTGCGTATTCTCACCGAACCCAAGAACGCCCTGATCAAGCAATACGTCGCGCTCCTGGACACGGAAGGCCTCAAACTGAATTTCACCGAGGACGCCATCGCCACACTGGCGCGCTACGCCGTCATGGTCAACGAGCAGACGGAAAACATCGGCGCGCGCCGCCTCCACACCATCCTCGAAAAAGTGCTGGACGAAATTTCCTTCGAGGCGCCGGACATGAAGAAAAAGAATGTGAAGGTGGACGGCCAGTACGTCACCAAGCAGCTAGCCGACATCGTGAAGAATCAGGACCTCAGCCGGTACATCCTCTGACGCCATGGTGAAGCCGATGGGAAAGAGATGATCCGCGCCGCCGCGCTTCTCGCCCTCGCGTTTTGCCTCTTCGCGTGCGCACTGGCGGCAGGATGCGCGGCGCCCGGCGAACCTACCGCGCGGCATCCGGTTGTTCCCGTTGCCGTCAGCGACCTCGCCGCGCGACAATACGGCAACGCATTCGCTCTCACGTTCACCCTGCCGGCGCGATCAATGGACCGCGAAGCTCTTGCCGAACACCCTACGATTGAAATCTATCGCGCAGCACTTCCGCCCGGCGCTGCTCCAGACAAGAGGACGGCGTGGCGGCTGGCGTTCACGATTCCATCCGAGCAAGTGGATCCCTATCTAAAGGCGGGACGGATTGAGTTTCACGATCCCCTCACGGCGGACGATTTCGCTCGCGCGGCCGGCTCATCGATAGCGTACAAGGTTCGTGCCAGGGCGGCCAAGGCACGCGCCTCGGAAGATTCAAACGTCGTCATGGCGCGGATTTATCCCGCCCCGGAAGCGCCGCGCGATGTCCACGTAGAGGTCACGGAGTCGACCCTGGTCGTGACCTGGACGGAAGCTGCTTTGCCGCCCGGAGCTTCCACGCGCGTGTACCGCGTCTACCGCGCGGAAATCGAATCCGGGCAGGAGAATCCTCCGCAAGACCTGTCTAAGGCGAAGCTAAATACACTGCTGGAGCTTGCGGGAACTTCGCCATCGACCGAGTTTCGCGATTCACACTTCGAGTTCGCAACGCCGTATGTTTACACGGTGCGCAGTGTGGGACAATTCGGCGCGGATCTGGTCGAGTCCGCCGACTCCGCACCGGCCATGGTCACGCCGCGTGACGTCTTTCCCCCTGCCGCGCCCACAAACATCGAGATCACAATTGTCCCTGCAACCCCGCAGGCCCCCGCGTACGTCGAACTATCGTGGGCGATCAGCCCCGAGGGGGACCTGGCAGGGTATTCCGTTTACCGGAGCGAGGGAGAAGACTCATCCGGCGAACGCGTCAGCACGGATATATTGCCGAGTCCGACGTTTCGTGATATCTCCGTAGTGCCTGGCAGGCGATATTTTTATCGCGTTTCCGCCCTTGACCGCGCCGGCAACGAAAGCCCCAAGAGTTCCGCCGTCGTGGCGGAAGTTCCATAGAGGGAAGTTCCAAGGAAGGATGGCATGGCGGCCCGAACCCAACTCCCGGGCATGCGGTGGTTTTTGTGGCTGCGCATCGCGTCGTTGCGCACCGGCATCCTGACGGGAATATACTTGTCCTGTGTTTTCGTCGCGTGGTTGGAAGTTGCCAATCGCGTCGCCGAACTGGAGTCCTATGCTGAATTGCGCAATCTCGTGGCGGGCGCGATCTTGATCACGGTCCTCGGGATTCCCGTGCTCCGCTTCCGTAATCATCCGGGGAGGCTTTTCGTTTCGGGCCTGACGGCCTGGACGCTTCTGACCCTTACCTATGTCGCGACGGAGATGCATTTTACGCTGCTCGAAACCCGCATGGGAGCCTTCCACGTTTTCGTGCTGGGCGCGGTTTCCTACGGCTTCGTTGCCGTGCTCGATTGGGTATTCCTGATGTGCGCGGGAGTTCGCCACGAGCACATCGCTCAATCCAGGGAAACCGCGGCCTCCGCCGGCAGGCACCGTACGCACTAATTTCTCAAATCCCTCAAGAAGGAAAAAGGACTCGATGAAACTCTGCCGTTTTCAACCAAAAGAGAAAGCAGGCGCCTCCGCGCAATCGGAAGTTTTGCAGGGCGTTATTTCGGGCGAGACCGTTCGCCAGGTTTCCGGTGATATTTTAGGAAAGTGGGAAGTGACCAGCCGGTCCTGGCCGCTTGCGGATGTGAAGCTCCTGCCGCCGGTCGCGCCCAGCAAAATCGTAGCCCTGGGCAGAAACTATGCGGATCACGCCGCGGAATTCAACAACGCCCCGCCGAAAGAGCCGCTGATTTTTTTGAAGCCGCCGTCCTCCCTCCTTGCGCCCGGCGATCCTATCGTGCTTTTGCCCGGCGTGCAGCGCATCGATTTCGAAGGCGAGCTTGCCGTGGTCATGGGGCGCACGTGCCACAATTTGAGCGACGGCGAGGACTACCGCCCCTACGTCGCCGGCTACACGCTGCTCAACGACGTCAGCGCACGGGATTATCAGGCGCTCGACAAGCAATGGACGCGCGCCAAGGCCTTTGACACGTTCTGCCCGCTCGGACCGGTTCTCGAAACGGAGTTCGACGTCACGCACGGCACAATTGAAACCCTCTTGAATGGCGTTAGGAAACAGTACTCCCCCTTCAGCGCAATGCTCTTCCCCGTTGATGTTATAATTCCCTGGGTTTCTCGGGTGATGACGCTTTTGCCGGGCGACGTGATTGCCACGGGCACTCCGGCGGGCGTCGGCCCCATGAAGGCCGGCGACGTGGTGGAAATCGTGATTCCCGGAATCGGCACGTTGCGAAACCCGGCTGTGAATCCCCCGGCCTGATCTTGGCGGTGTCCTCCCCACCGCGCTGGTTGCGATTGTGCGTAAAGGAGGCGGCAAACATGAAATTCTTTCTCGATACCGCAAACCTGGATGAAATCCGGCAGGGTGTCTCGCTGGGCATTATCGACGGCATCACCACCAATCCCACTTTGGTCGCCAAGGAAAAGCGGCCCTTCCGCGAACACATCATCGAAATCTGCAACATCGTGAAAAACGGAGAGATCAGCGCCGAAGTCGTTTCCACCGATACGCCCGGCATCCTCCGCGAGGCGCGCGAGATTGCCACGTGGCATCCCAACGTCATCGTCAAGATTCCCATGATTCCCGACGGCGTGCGGGCGCTGAGCATCCTGTCCAAGGAGCACATTCGCGTCAACGTGACGTTGATATTTTCAGCGCCGCAGGCCCTGATTGCGGCCAAGGCCGGCGCATATATCGCCAGCCCGTTTCTCGGCCGCCTCGATGATATTTCCTCCGACGGCCTCACGTTGCTGCGCGAAATCATGGACATCTACAAGGCCTATAACTTTCCGACGCAAGTCCTGGCCGCGAGCCTGCGCCACCCGCTGCACGTTGTGGCGGCCGCGCGGATGGGCGCGCATATCGGCACCATGCCGTTCAAAGTATTCGAGCAGCTCTTCAAGCACCCCCTCACGGACCGGGGACTTGAAGGATTCTTGAAAGACTGGGAGAAAGCGCGCGAGACGCTGGGCGATGTGTTTGAGCCGGTTGCCGCGCGCAATCCGAAGCGTTGAGGCACCTGGCAATCGATTGGCGAATGGTTCTGGTAGGCGCGGCGATCGTCGTGGCCGTTGCCGTTGCGGCTTTGCGTCAATACTTCCGAAAACCAGAAGACCCGGAAGACGAAGAGCGCCGCCGCCGTTCCCAACTCAATCAAGTCGGGCGCATTGTGGAAGGGCTGGTGGTCGAGCTGGTCGAATCGCAGGGGCCGGTCGCGCCCGCATCCAGTCCGGCAAAGTTTCCGCACCGCAAGGCCGCGGCTTCTGGACCCGGCGGAAACGGTTTGCGCCGCCTGGTCCGGTACAGCTATTCCATTGCGGGCGTTACCTACGAAACCGCGCAAGACGTTACCGGCCTTGAAGAGCGCTTGTGCCTCGAGCGGATCGCTTCCGGCCAGCCCGCCAGCGTGAAGTACGACCCGTCCAATCCCAGCAATTCGATTCTTGTGGCGGACGACTGGTCAGGCCTGCATTAATCTCCCAGGGTCGAATCATCGTGCGAAGGTTCATTTCATCGATCGTGGCGTTTCGGATGACATTCGCCGCTGGAGTCCTTTGATGGGCATGAAAATTCTTGGCTCCGTGACCGCTGTGCTCGGCGCTGCAGTTTTAACGCTAGCTTGCATGATCGCCCTGGTGCGAGGCACCATCCGGGCTCTCTCCATCGATCAAATGCCTCTTCGCGTTCTCGCCGTCTCCGCGGACCTCGTCTTAGGGACTCTCCTTCTCCTCGGGTGCATCTACTTGGCAACGCATCTGGCCGTTCGCATTGTGGGCGTAGGGCAAGCCGAATTTCCGCCGTTGCCGATCGACGAATATTCCAGGGACGTGCGTTCCGGCGATTCCGCCAAAATTTAGTGGCATAGTGCTTCGCGCTTGTGCGAAAGTCTCGAAGGCCGTGCGCCACGATGCGCGCGCGGGCAACTTTCTATGACCAACGACACGAAATCGACTGATCCTATCGCAGAACTGCGCCGCCGCAGCGCCGAAGCGGAAGCCGGAGGCGGCGCGGAACGGCGCGAGCGCGAGCACAAAGCCGGAAAACTCACGGCGCGCGAACGCGTGGCGCTGCTCCTTGACGAAGGCACGTTTGAGGAGCTCGACAAATTCGTCGCGCACCGCTCGGATGAATTTGGAATGCAGGAGCAGCGGCCTCCCGGCGACGGATTTATCACCGGCTTCGGGCGCATCGCCGGCCGTTTGGCCTACGTGTTCGCGCAGGATTTTACGGTGTTTGGCGGCTCGCTCTCGGAAACCAATGCCCTGAAAATCTGCAAGATCATGGATCTGGCGATGCGCAACGGCGCGCCCGTGATCGGCCTGAATGATTCAGGGGGCGCGCGCATTCAGGAGGGCGTGCGCTCGCTCGCGGGTTACGCCGACATTTTTCTGCGCAACACGCTGGCCAGCGGCGTCGTTCCGCAGATCAGCGCGATCATGGGGCCGTGCGCCGGCGGCGCCGTGTATTCTCCCGCGATCACGGATTTTATTTTCATGACGCGCGACACCTCGTACATGTTCATCACCGGGCCGGACGTCATCAAGACGGTGACGCACGAAGACGTTTCCAAAGAGGACCTCGGCGGGGCGATGACGCACAACGCGACGAGCGGCGTCGCCCATTTCATCGCCCGCGATGACGCCGAATGTCTCGCCATGATTCGCGAACTCTTGAGTCTTCTTCCGCTCAACAATCTGGATGACGCCCCGCGCCGGCCTACTTCCGATCCAGCCGACCGCGCCGACGCCGCGCTCGATTCGATGGTTCCCGCCGATCCGATGCAGCCGTACGACATCAAGGATGTGATCCACGCCATCGCGGACGACAATTATTTCTTCGAGGTCCACGAACATTTTGCAACAAATATCGTGGTCGGTTTCGCGCGTCTCGGCGGCCAGCCCGTCGGCGTTGTCGCCAATCAGCCCGCGGTGCTCGCGGGCGTGCTGGACATCAACGCTTCGGTGAAGGGCGCGCGATTCGTGCGCTTCTGCGATGCGTTCAATATCCCGCTCATCACGCTCGAAGATGTGCCCGGCTTTTTGCCCGGCACCCAGCAGGAATGGAGCGGCATCATCAAGCACGGCGCAAAGTTGCTCTATGCATTTGCGGAGGCAACGGTCCCAAAATTAACGGTGATTACGCGGAAAGCGTATGGCGGCGCCTATTGCGTCATGTCGAGCAAACATATTCGCACCGACGCGAATTTCGCCTGGCCGACGGCCGAAATTGCGGTGATGGGCCCGGAAGGCGCGGTCAACATCGTCTACAAACGCGAAATCGAACGCGCGCCCGATGCCGACCGCGAGCGCCTGCGCCGTGAAAAAGTCGCCGAATTCCGCGAACGTTTCGCCAATCCCTACGTCGCCGCCGAACGCGGCTACATCGACGCCGTGATCGAGCCATCGCAAACGCGCGCGAAGCTCATCACCGCACTGCGTTCCCTCGAAACCAAGCGCGACACGAACCCCAAAAGGAAACACGGCAATATCCCGCTATAAAGGGGAGTAGAATGGAGGGCATATAACAGCCGGAGGACGCCATGAAAAAATTGGTGTTCGCAATCGCTCTCTTCTTGGTCGTTCCAGCGCTTCGCGCTCAGCAAGCGGAAACCAGCGGCAGCCAGCCTCAGGCCGCACCCCAGACCGCGCCAGAGGCGGCGCCACCACCGCCAGCGCAGAATCCGAATTCCCGGGATAATTTGCCCGCGTCGATCCGGCCGGGGCATCCTCTCGATCCCGCGGACATCGATATTCTTACCGGGAAACGAGACCGGGAGATCGAGGCAGCTCAGAGGGCTGGAGTGCCAATTTCGGTGGGGATGTACGGAACCTACGGAGACCCCTACGCGATGCAGGGGCGTTTTGGCAGAGGGTTTGATATTCCGATGCTTCCGCTGGCGCGACTCAGCAATCCGTTCTTCTTTTCCACGTTGCAGCCGCGCGGTTTTGGACGCGGCGTGTTTCGCGGCGGACGCTAATCGCCTTTCGTTTGCTTAACGCAACCGTCTCTACTGGACCACCGTCCTCGCCACATCTCCGATTTTAAATCCGGTGCCGGAGACAGGTTTGCAAACCGCGGATATTTCATCCACGTCGGTGACTTCCAGCTCTCCCAGCTTGGTGGTCATCTTGCGAAGAACCGCGCCGGTGGTCGGATCCTTGATCGTGCTCGTCACGCGTTCCACGGACATGTGGTCGCCGACTTTGATGCCGGTTTTCGCACCGACATTCAGCACGATTTGCCCGCCGTCCACGGCCGCCACCACACCTTCGACCTTAACGATGCGCGCCTGAAGCTTGGGCGCCGCAGCGATGACGCCCGCGGTCATTTGATCGGTCGCTTCCTTCACGGCCTCGCCGATGATGGTTTGCTGAAAGTCGCTTGAACCAAAGTCCGCCCCGCCTGCGCCAAAGCCGTGCCAGTTCCCGCCGCCGCCTAGCAACGAAGTGCTGCTGCGCTTGGACTGGCCCTTGCCTTCCGCCACGCCCAGAATCTCCGCTGAATCGATATCCACGAGCCGCGCATCGAGCATGACATTGGCCTTGGAGTCTTTATGGCCAAAGCCACCGACCCCGAAGCCGCCGAAGCCTCCACCGCCGCCGCCGATCTTCGTACTCTTGGTCTCGTTCCCAAACTCGGTGATGCTGCCCACGATGATGGCATCGAGGCCAAGGATCTTGCCGATCTTGGCTGCCGACGCCGGATTGGCGCGGTCGCTGTTTGAAAAGTTCTGCTCGGCCAAGATCTTGTCGAGCGCCTTGCGTTCGATCACGCTGTACGTCCCGTCCGTCACCAGATTCTTGACCAGGAGGTCGGCGATTCCCTTGCCGATATCGATGTCCGTTCCGAATAATGCCGCCGAGTTGGTCTTCACCGTCGCATAGTCAAAATCGAAGACCGCAACGCGTTTTTTGCGTCCCTGGGGCGCCTGTGCGGCGGCCGCGCCCGGAGCGCTGGCGGCCGGCTGAGCAGCCGGTGCGGTGCCCTGCGCTCTCGTTCCCAAAGGCGCACAAAGCACGCTCAAGACAAATAGGGCGGCGAATCGTTTCATGGCGATCTCCTGTTCCGAAGTGACGCAGCGTGAAGAGTACAGTAATCCCAGTATTGCAGTCGAATGATTCTAGTGAAGCGCAAATCCTTATGTCAACCATCGCTTTGGAAGGATGAGCGCAGGAAGGCACTTCCGGCGCATTCAGGATTGCGGCTCCCTTCGGGCTAAAACGCGTCTCGCTGCCAAGCCCACAGGAATCAGTGAAAAAACAAGGAACAACAGGACGGTCAAGACGAGGTCCTTGAACCCCGGGGCGAAATCGCCCCCGTGCCGGATCGCAAGGACACAGATGTAATAGGCCGTCGGGGCAGCCAAGACGATTTCCGCGATCAAGTAGGGCTTCAAGAATCTCCCGCGGAAGAAAATCAATGCCGCCGCGATCAACAACCACGTGGCTGTGATCCACTCCACCGGGTAAATCACCTTGTTGTCGAAAGAAAAGTGATTGATGAGGAGAACGGGAATGCCGGCGCGCGGATCGAGGATAAATGGCGGCCCGCCCGGCCAGCAGTAAATTCCGATTTGGTAGACGTAGAGGGCGAAAAGATACGCGCCGAGCAGGCGTTCTCGTTGGGGTTTGATCTGGTGTTCACCAATTGCTGCCGTCACGCCAGGAATTATTGCGCGCAGCTTCCTCCGTGTCCACGCTTGGATAACAGCTGAGGATGCGACCATAAGTTTCGTTGGGCCGATCGTGATAAACTAAGCTCACAGAGATAAGCTATGGAACGACAATTCACTGCGATCATCGAAAAACGCGGAAAGTGGTATGTCGCCACCGTCGAGGAAATTCCCGGTGTGAATACCCAAGGACGGACTCTCGCGGAAGCTCGCCGCAACTTGAAAGAAGCCCTGCAGCTAGTGCTTGAGGCCAATCGGGAACTGGGAGCGCGAGAGCGGTCCAGGGAATCCAAGCGCGAACTTATTACGATCCAGATCTGAGTGCGATGAGATGAAAAGGCGCCAACTTGTGCGCCACATTTTGGAACAGGGTTGCTTTCTCGTAAGGGAAGGTGCACGGCACTCGGTCTACTGCAACCCTTCCACAGGGAATACTTCCGCCGTCCCACGTCACACAGAAGTAAATGACTATCTGGCTCGAAAAATCTGCCGCGACCTTGGAATTTCTCCGCCTTCGTAACCTCGAACGCGCTGTTTTCCTGCTGTGCTAGAATCCTGCTCGTTGTTGGACGTTTGAAAAACAAATGTTTCGCAAAATCCTCATCGCCAATCGCGGGGAAATCGCCGTGCGGATCGCGCGAGCTTGCCGCGAGATGGGCATTACCTCCGCCGCCGTTTTTAGCGACGCGGACCGCGCCGCGTTGCATGTTCGCCTAGCCGATGAAGCGTACCGGATAGGTCCCGCTCCCTCGCGCGAAAGCTATCTTCGCATCGACAAGGTGATGGAAGCCGCGCGCCGCGCGGGCTGTGACGCGTTGCATCCCGGGTATGGATTCCTCGCCGAAAATCCCGAACTCGCGCGGGCTTGTACCGCAAACAACATCACCTTCATCGGGCCGTCGCCTGAAGCGATGGAGCGCCTGGGGTCGAAAACCGCGGCCCGCCAACTTGCCTCCCGGGCGGGCGTGCCCATGGTTCCCGGGACCAAGGATCCAATCGAAAATCTGAGCGATGCAGTAAAAATCGCGAGCGGTCTTGGCTATCCCGTGCTCCTCAAAGCGGTGTCTGGCGGAGGCGGAAAAGGCATGCGCCTGGTCGGGGCGGAATCGGAAATGGCTGGCGCGTGGCGCGACGCCGCTTCGGAAGCGCTCAACGCGTTTGGCGACGCGCGCCTTTATCTCGAAAAGTACGTGGATCGCCCTCGCCACATTGAAATTCAAATTTTCGGCGACGCGCGCGGCCACATCGTGCATTTGGGCGAGCGCGAATGTTCCGTCCAGCGGCGGCACCAAAAAGTAATCGAGGAGTCTCCGTCTCCCGTCATGACTCCTGACCTGCGGCGCGTCATGGGCGAAGCCGCCGTGCGCCTCGCAAAGGAAGCGGGCTACGCGAATGCGGGCACGGTGGAATTTCTTGTGGACGCGCGGCGCAATTTTTATTTTCTCGAAGTGAATACGCGCCTGCAGGTGGAACATCCGGTCACGGAAATGGTCACGGGTCTCGATCTGGTGAAGCTGCAGATCCGCATCGCCGCGGGCCAGCCGCTTCCCTTTTCGCAACAGGACATCAAGCTTTCGGGCCACGCCGTCGAATGCCGTCTCTACGCGGAAGATCCCGGCAATCAATTTTTCCCGTCGCCCGGAACGATCCTTTCGCGGCGCGCGCCTTCCGGCCCCGGAATTCGTTTGGATGACGGCGTGTACGAAGGTCTTACCGTCTCGACGGAATACGATCCGATGCTCGGCAAGTTGATTGCCTGGGGACAAGATCGCGAAGAGGCCATTGCGCGCCTCGCGCGGGCCCTCGAAGAACATTCGGTCACGGGAATCAAAACGAACTCGGGCCTTCTTCTCGGCATTCTCCGCGATCCGGAATTTCGGCGCGGCGAAATCTTCACTCGCTGGCTGGATGAAAAGCTGCCTCATCTCCTCGCCGAAATGCAAACGCAGGAGCGCGAAGTGGTTGCCGAAGATGCGGCGATTCTCGCGGCGTTGCTGCATTCCCTCGGCGCAAGGGACGCGGCGCCCGCGAACGGAACCGCCACGGAAGCGGAGTCGCGCTGGAAACGCGAATCTCGGCTCGAGCAGGTCGATCGGAGCGAGTAAGCGCCCCGCGATATATGACGATGAAATATGAAATTGCAATCAACGGGGCGCGGCGAAACGTGGAGTTCACTCCGCAGGCGAATGGCGCGTCGCGCGCGACGTTCACCGTAGACGGCCGGCTGGTCGAGGCCGATGCCATACGAATTTCGCGCGGCGCGTATTCGATTCTTCTCTGCGGCCGATCTCTCGAAGTCACCGCCGAGGAAACCTCCAGTGGCTTGCTACTGCGCGCGAATGGCCGCGAATTTCAGGTGGAAATCTTCGACCCGCGCTCCTGGCGGCGCAGGCGCGGCACGGGAATTGAGCTCGAAGGGCGTCAGCAGCTTGTCGCGCCCATGCCCGGCAAAATCGTGCGCGTACTCGTTGCCGCGGGCCAGCAAGTGAGCGTAGGCCAGGGCCTGCTGGTCATCGAAGCGATGAAAATGCAGAACGAGATCCGCTCGCCCAAGTCAGGCACCGTCGAAAAAGTGGCGCGGGAAGGCCAAACGGTCAATGCGGGAGAGGTTCTGGCGATTGTGTCGTAAGGAATGGCTTTTTAGTGGCACAGGCTTCAGCCTGTGGAGGTTAGTCCTTGCAAGCACTAAAACCCACAGGCTGAAGCCTGCGCCACTAAATTCTCGATAAAATATTATTTTGCTGGAGAGGCCGCAGCATCGCTCGCCGCTTTCGGCGCGACCACGACGGGCAGTTTCCCCGCCGATTCCACCACTTGCTGGGCAAGATAGTTCGTAATTTTTGCGTTGTTGCGGGCGGTAGCCAGGTACGCGGCGCGCAGCAACTGTTCCTTGCGGTTGCGGATGTTGTCGCGAATCGATTGCTGCACGGACGGATCGTTCAGGTCCCGCTGCCCGGGCGCTTCCTTGCTCACGAGCTTCAGGATGCGGTAGGAATCCCGCAGGACGATCACGCCGCTGATTTGCCCTGGCTTGAGCGACATCACCGTTTTTTTCAAAGCGGGATCGCTCTGCGAAAGCGAGGATTCCGGCACGTAGCCCAGGTCTCCGCCGGAACCGGCGGACGCGGGGTCTTCCGAATAATCCATGGCCACTTGCGCGAAGTCCGCGCCGGTGCTGAGCTGCTGCTCGAGGGCCGCGGCCTTGCGCTTGGCCTCGGCATCGGTGGTGGCATCGTCGTTCTTGCGATTGCGCAAGCCCGGATCCTTGTGCGGAGTGACCACGATTTGCGCGATGCGGTATTGCGGCTCGGTCACGTTGAATTGCGCGCGGTTCTGGTTGTAAAAATCCTGAACGTCCTGATCCGTGACGGTGATCTTGGCCACCACTTCGTGATTGATCACCTTTTGAATGGAGAGCTGCTGGCGGATGTCGTTCCTCAAATCGTCGACCGTGTAGTTGCGCGCTTTGAGCTGGCGCTGAAATTCTTCCTCGGTGTAGGGGCTCTTGAATTCAGTGAATTTGTCCTCGACTTCGCCGTCGGCGGCCTGCAGGCTCAGCGCTTTCGCTTTCTCCAGCAGGATGTGATTGTTGACCAGCTCATCCAGAACATTCAGCTTGAGCGACAGCGCTTCGTCCTGGGAAGGCTGCGGCGCATCGGGGTTCAATTGCGTGCGGTAGTACTTGTCCACTTCGGTGCGCGTGATGGGCGCGCCGTCCACGACGCCCCACACGCCTTCGACCGGCACCACCGGCTTCTTGCATCCGGACACAACCGCCAGGGCCGCGGCCAGCATAAACCATCCCTGCCCACGTATCCTCAAGGCTGTCTCCTTTTACCGGATGCGGGCTGCACAACCCGCCGATACGATGTTCCGATGCGGAAATAGGCTCGTTAGGCTGCTTTCGTGACGCGCCCGGACCGAATGCAGGAAGTGCAAACGCGAATGTGCATGCGCACGCCTTCGACCACGGCGCGGACACGTTGCAGATTAGGATTCCAGCGGCGGCGGCGGGTGTTGTTCGCGTGACTGATCACGTTGCCGAACGACGGCCCCTTGCCGCAAATCTTGCATCTCATAGCCATGGCAACTCCTCACCCATTTGCGGAATCTTAGACAAAGTCAGAATTTTAGCAGAGTTTTGGCTGATCCGCACTCGATTTGATGCCTTCGGTGCGGGCTTTTTCCCGATCAGCCCATTTCTTGGAACTTGGGGGCCGGAACCTAGCAATTCGTGTTGGGGCCTGCTCGGATGGCAAGGCTGTTGTGTCGAACATGGGAAAAGCGTTCGGTGCACGAGTCAGAAGTCGAAATCGGAAGTTTTTATTGACAGAATTTTGACTTTCCTGCATCGAAAGGTTGAAGTACCATCCGCGTTCCGAGTTACCCGGATTTCCGGTTTGGTCATTGGAGTCTGAATCTCGCCGTACCAGGAGAGTTGATGAAACGCGCCTTTTTTGCTTCCCTCGCATTGATCGCTGTCGGTTTGATGGCCGGCTGCGGCGGCGGCCCTAGCGGCTGCCTCCTCGGTTGCGGCGGGACCCCACAACCCAAC
>JGI12269J14319_10002938_pt1 | contig 16234 bp, 18 predicted proteins | sample PeaSoiSIISIP2007_FD_14319 | JGI IMG/M metagenome (IMG submission 14319) | reverse complement strand
CGGAGACGAAGCCGGTGCCGCCGCCGAGTCCCAGCAGCAGGCCCGGACTCAGCGGGTTCGACCCCGCCGACCGGCCGCGCCCGACCCGCAATGCGTAAAACCCGCCCGCCAGGAGCAGCAGCCCGATCAGCGCTTCGAGAATCGGCGCGGGCGCAATGCTCGCGGCGCGCGCCCCAAGATAGGCCGCGGGCAGGGCCGCGAGGCACAAGAGCCGCGCCTCGCGCCAAGGTACCGAGCCGCGCCGCGCATAAAGCGTCACCGCCACGAAGCCGCTGGGCAGATAGCTCAGCAAGGCGGCCGCGATGGCGTGCTTGACGTCGATCCCCAGCGCCAGCGTCAGGATCGGCACCAGCAGCACGCCGCCAATGCCGACGCAGCCCACGGCGATTCCGATGAGCAGCCCCACGGCCGCGATACCGAGCATGGCGAAGGAGAAATCCAAGGGCACCCCGCGACGATCCCTCTCGTATAACCTTCTTGACGGTTATAAGTCCACTCTCTCGCGCGGTTGAGGCCCATCGAGGCGCGGGCCTACACTCGTGACGTCCAGGGCGCTAGCGAGGGAGCAACCAATGACGAGTGCAACGCCGGAGAAGGTCGCGATCGTGACGGGCGGGGCCCGCGGCATCGGCCGCGCCTGCGCGCACGCCCTCGCCAGGGTGGGCCACAGGATCGCGCTGGTGGATTTGCTGGTGCCCGAGATGGAGCGGACCGCCGGCGAGATTCGAGCGCTCGGCCGCGAGGCCCTGATCTTCGAGGCCGACGTGGCGCTCCATGCGCGCGCACAGGAGGTCGCGGCCGAGGTGAAGCGCAAATTCGGGCGGATCGATTTCCTGCTGAACGACGCGGGCAAGGCGATGCCGAAGGGCATCCTGGAGATCACCGAGGAGGAATTCGACCGCACGATCGCGATCAACCTCAAGAGCTGCTTCAACTACATCCGCGCGGTGGCGCCGATCATGTTGGAGCAGGGCGGCGGCCGGATCGCCTCCATTTCCTCGCTCAACGCCTATTCGGGAGGCGTCACTGCCGCGGTGAGCCGCTTCGCCTACGCTTCCGCGAAGGCCGGCATCCTCGGCATGACCCGCGCGCTCGCGAAGGAGCTCGGGCCCACCATCCTCATCAACGCGGTGGTGCCCGGCGTGATCGAGACGGAATTGGGCAACGCACTGACGAAGAGCCGCGGCGCCGAGATCGCGCGGACGGGGATCGCGCTCCGCCGGATGGGCAAGCCCGACGACGTCGCACAGCTCGTGGCGTTTCTCGCGAGCTCCGAGCCCTGCTTCATCACCGGCCAGGACTTCATCGTCGACGGATTTCAGTACAACGTGTGAGGCGCGGAAATAACGAGGCGCCAGGGGCGAGATCCCCGAGGGGATCCTGCTTCAGCGGCCGAAGCCGCCTCCCTGGCGCCTCTGGAGCCGACAGGCGGCTCCGCGGGCTTCGTAAGGGAGATCGCTCTCCTGGGGCGAAGGGTCCGGGAAGGACGCCACCGCGCAACCGGCATGAAGGCTCCGGGTCTGAGCCATCCGTCCGCTCGGCTCGGCGCTCGGGTCATCCGCCGCCGGAGCGAGGGAAAGCTCCCGAGAGAACCTTCTCCGCTGGCGCGGGTCTCCGCCAAACCGCTCGTCCGGCCCGGCAACCCGGTTTTGAGGCCGAGCCGCCACATCTGCCGATCCGGCCGCCGTGTTACCGGCAACCACCGCGCTCCCTCCCGACCGCCTGTACCGTACCCCTGCCGTCCAGCCGAGGCCTCGGCACCTGCCGCCGCGAAGCAGCGCTCTCACGAGCCACGATGCCATTCTCGGAAAGCACGGCCGAGGGGGCAATAACGCGCAGGCCCGCGCCGTGAGATTTCTGTGCATAAGGGCGGGAAAGCTGCACAGCTCATCCCCAGCTTTCTCCACAGCGGCGCCGATGATGGCGGCCATGCCGATTTCCGATGGAAGCATTGCGAACTGCTCGGCGTTGACTTGAAAGCACGTGAGGCGCTACACCAACTCCAAGGCTTGTACATTTTCCGCGCGTCAAACTCCCATCGAGGCCCGGCACATGTCCGCTTCGCGGCCGCTCTCGCCCCATCTTCAGATCTACCGCCCGCAAATCACCTCCATACTCTCCATCGGCCATCGCCTCACCGGCTTGGCGCTGAGCGCGGGCACGCTGCTCCTGGTCTGGTGGCTGGTGGCGCTGGCGCGGGGGCCGGAGGCGTTCGCGGCGGCGCAGGGCTTGGTGGGCTCGTGGCTCGGTCGGTTGCTGTTGCTGGGCTGGACCTTCTCGCTCTTCTATCACCTCGCGAACGGCATCCGGCATCTCTGCTGGGACGCGGGCTACGGCTTCGAGATCAAGACGACGACGGCCTCTGGCTGGGTCGTGGTCGCAGCCAGCATCGGGCTCACGGCGATCGCGTGGATCGCGGGCCTCGCCGCGATGGCGGGCTAGGGATGAGCGCCGATCGCCTTCGCTCCCCGCTCGGCCGCGCGCTCGGGCTCGGCTCCGCGAAGGAAGGCGTCGAGCACTGGTGGCTGCAGCGCGTGACCGCCGTGGCGCTGGTACCGCTGGCGCTCTGGTTCGTGACGACGTTGGTCGCGCATTTGGGCGCCGATCGCACGGCCGCGACCGACTGGCTGGGCTCGCCGCTGACCGCGGTCGCCATGATCCTGCTGGTGGTCGCGACCTTCGTTCATATGGCGCTCGGTCTGCAGGTCGTGATCGAGGATTATGTGCATCACGAGGCGACGAAGCTCGTGAGCCTCCTCCTCGTGCGGCTCGCGTGCTGGGCGCTCGGCGCGGCGGCGCTCTTCGCCGTGCTGCGCGTCGCCCTCGGGAGCTGAGCCCATGGCCGAAGCCTATCCCATCATCGACCATGCCTACGACGTGGTGGTCGTCGGCGCCGGCGGTGCCGGGCTGCGCGCCACCCTCGGCATGGCCCATTCTGGGCTCAAGACCGCCTGTATCACCAAGCTGTTCCCGACCCGCAGCCACACCGTGGCTGCGCAGGGCGGGGTTGCCGCCGCGCTCGGCAACATGGGCGCCGACGATTGGCGCTGGCATATGTACGACACCGTCAAGGGCTCCGACTGGCTCGGCGACCAGGACGCGATCGAGTACATGGCTCGCAACGCGATCCCCGCGGTGATCGAGCTCGAGCATTGGGGCGTGCCATTCTCGCGCACCGAAGCCGGCGAGATCTATCAGCGGCCATTCGGCGGCCACACCATGGAATACGGCGACGGCGGCATGGCCAAGCGCGCCTGCGCCGCCGCGGACCGCACGGGTCATGCGATCATCCACACGCTCTACCAGCAGTGCCTCAAGAACAACGCGGAGTTCTTCGTCGAGTATTTCGCCCTCGACCTCATCATGGACGAAGGCACCTGCCGCGGCGTACTCGCGTGGAACCTGGAGGACGGCACGCTGCATCGGTTCCGCGCCCACATGGTGGTGTTGGCGACTGGCGGCTACGGCCGCACCTATTTTTCCTGCACCTCCGCGCACTCCTGCACTGGCGACGGGAACGCCATGGTGCTTCGCGCGGGCTTGCCCCTGCAGGACATGGAGTTCATCCAGTTCCACCCGACTGGCATCTATGGCGCGGGCTGCCTCATCACCGAGGGCGCGCGCGGCGAGGGCGGCTATCTCACGAACGCCGAGGGCGAGCGCTTCATGGAGCGCTACGCCCCGCACGCCAAGGACCTGGCCTCGCGCGACGTGGTGAGCCGCGCCATGACCATCGAGATCCGCGAGGGCCGCGGCTGCGGGCCGCAGAAGGACCACATCCTGCTGCATCTCGAGCATCTCGAGCCGAAGCTGCTGCACGAGCGGCTGCCCGGCATCTCCGAGACCGCGCGCATCTTCTCCGGCGTCGACGTGACGCGCGAGCCGATCCCGGTGCTGCCCACCGTGCACTACAACATGGGCGGCATTCCCACCAACTATCACGCCGAGGCCATCAGCCCGACGCCGGACGATCCCGAGCGCGTGGTGCCGGGTCTGATGGCGATCGGCGAAGCCGCCTGCGTCTCGGTCCACGGCGCCAATCGCCTCGGGTGCAACTCGCTCCTGGACATCGTGGTGTTCGGCCGGGCCGCGGCGCATCGCGCGGCGGAGCTGCTGAAGCCCGAGCAGCCGCACAAGCCGCTCGCGGCATCGGCGACCGACGCATCCGTCGCGCGCCTCGATCGCATGCGCAACGCCAAGGGCCGCCTCAAGACCGGCGAGCTCCGCCTCGCCATGCAGCGCGCGATGCAGGATCACTGCGCGGTATTCCGCACCGCCGAGACGCTGCAGGCGGGCGTGCGGAAGATCGACGACATCGCGGGCTCGATGCTGGAGCACGGCATCGCCGACCGCTCGATGATCTGGAACACCGACCTGGTCGAGGCGCTGGAGCTGGAGAACCTGTTCGAGCAGGCGATGGTGAGCCTGCATGGCGCGGTCAACCGTACGGAATCCCGCGGCGCCCATGCGCGCGAGGACTTCCCGGAGCGCGACGACAAGAACTGGCTGAAGCACACGGTCGCCTGGCTCGACGACCAGCGCAAGCTGCGCCTGGGATATCGCCCGGTGCACCTCGCGACGCTCTCGAACGAAGTCCAGTCCTTCCCGCCCAAGGCGCGCGTCTACTAAGGGTTTGCCCATGGTTGAATTCACCTTGCCGGCCAACTCCAAGGTCGGTGTCGGCAAGACCGTGAAGGCGCCGCCGGGCGCCAAGCGCGTCAAGACTTTCAAGGTCTATCGCTGGAACCCGGACGATGGGCAGAACCCGCGGGTCGACAGCTATGAGATCGATCTCGACGCCTGCGGTCCGATGGTCCTGGATGCTCTCATCAAGATCAAGAACGAGCTCGACACCACGCTGACCTTCCGCCGGTCCTGCCGCGAGGGGATCTGCGGCTCCTGCGCCATGAACATCGACGGCACGAATACGCTCGCGTGCCTGAAGTACATCAACGAGGTCAAGGGCGACGCACGGATCTATCCGCTGCCGCACATGCCCGTGGTGAAAGATCTGGTGCCGGACCTCACGCACGTCTACGCGCAATACCACTCGATCAAACCGTGGCTGCAGGCGGAAAGCGCGCCGCCACCCGACCGCGAGCGCTCCCAGTCCGTCGCCGAGCGCGAGAAGCTCGACGGCCTCTGGGAATGCATCCTCTGCTTCTGCTGCTCAACCTCGTGCCCGAGCTATTGGTGGAACAGCGACCGCTACCTGGGTCCCGCGATCCTGCTGCAGGCCTATCGCTGGATCGCCGACAGCCGCGACGAGAAGACCGGCGAGCGCCTGGATGCGCTCGAGGACCCGTTCCGGCTCTATCGCTGCCACACCATCATGAATTGCACCAAGACCTGCCCCAAGGGGCTCAACCCCGCCAAGGCGATCGGCGAAATCAAGAAGCTCCTGGTGGCGCGGCGGTGAGCCGCCGCGTCTGATGCCAGGAGACATCGTTGTCCGCCCGATGGCGGCGGGCGATCTCGCGGAAGCAGCGCGCATCTATCGGTTAGCTTTCGGTACCCTTCTCGGGGCGCCGGATCCAACGCAATTCCGCCTCGACATCCGCACGGTGGCGACGCGGTTTGCGACCGATCCCGGCACCGCCTTCGTCGCGGAAAGCGAAGGCCGGCTGCTCGGCAGCGTCATCGGCATGGATTGGGGCAGCCAGCTCGTGCTCGGGCCGCTCACGGTCGATCCGGAATTCTGGGGCCAGGGCGTGGCGCGGCGGCTGACCGCGGCGATCCTCGCAGCTGCCGCCGAGCGCAAGCCCGCGCTGATGTCGCTCTTCACGCATCCGGCCAGCACGACGCATCTGCGGCTCTACGAGAGCGTCGGATTTGTCCCGATGTTCCTGACGCTGATCTTGAGCAAGCCCGCCGGCAGCGCGGCGCCGGCTCGGGCCGTGCGGCTCTTCTCGGCACTGACGGTGCCCGAGCGGGCGGTCGTCCTCGGCCAGAGCCGCGACCTCACCGACGCGAGCTTCGCGGGGCTCGACCTCCGGTGCGAGATCCAGGCGATCGAGGCGCAACACCTCGGCGAGACCGTCCTGCTCGACGGCTCCGGCACGCTCGCGGGCGTGGCGCTGTGCCACATCGGCGCCGGCACGGAGGCAGGCGACGGCGTTCTCTTCGTGAAGTTCGCGGCGGTTCGGCCCGGAGCCGCGGCCGAGTTCGAGCGCTTGTTGGATGCGATCGATGCGCTCGCGGCGGAGCGCGGCGTGCAGCGGGTCGCGGCGGGAGTCAACACCGGACGGCGAGACGCCTATCGGCGCATGCTTTCGCGCGGTTTCCGCGCGGGGCTCGTGGGTGTCGCCATGCATCGGCCCGACGGTCCCGGCACGCTTCGGCCGGACGTCTACGTCATCGACGATTGGCGATAGGAGCACTTTCCGCCGAAGTGGACGCCGGTTCGGCGCAGGACATGCGACCAACCCAAAAGCTCAGGGCGCCGGAGAGAACCGAGCCCCGTCGAGCACCGTCTTGAAGACCGCGAGGTCCTGCTGCAGGCGCTGCGGCGCGGTGACCAGCGATGCCTCGAACAGGATCCAGTCGTCGGGGCTGTGGCCGAGGCGCTTGTCCTTGCGCTCTTTGCGAAACGCGAACACGTCGATGCGCGCGTGACCCTGGCGGTCGTTGTACCTGCAGGTGGCGCTCGGGGTGCCGGAAAAGCGGAGATCCTTCGAGTCGTAAGTCCGCGCGGCCTCCTTCGGGCACCGCTTGTCCACGATCTCCTTGAGGTTCTTGTATTCGAGCGCGTTGTAGGAGGCGGAGACCGCGATATAAAGCGCGTCCAAAGGCACGACAGCGGGGCAAGCGCCGGGCGTGGACAACAGCAGGAATGCGCCGCGGTTGGGCCTGGGCGGTCCGTCCACGCAGAGCGTATGACCGCGCGGCGCGCTGAACGCGAGGCCGTACCGCGGGTTCTGGTAAGGCACGGGCGCCTGAGTGGAGGCGAGCGTCAGGGCGAGTGCGAGTTCGGGAAGCCCGGGGATCAGCATGGTCGCCGCCTGAGCCGGTCCCGGTTCCCGCGCTCAATCCGCAAGCGAGGCATAGACGAGGTTGCGGAACAGCGCGCGGTAATACTCGCGCTGGCCCGGCGCCTGGGTCAACAGCACCGCGACCAGCTCTTCGCGCGGATCGACCCAGAACACGGTGCCGGCGATTCCTCCCCAGTAATACTGGCCGGCCGAGCCCGGCGAGGTCGCGAGGCCGTCGGCGAGCCGCACGGCAAATCCCAGGCCGAAGCCGAAGCCCGGCCCGGTCATGACCTCGACGCCGGGGATCGAGCCCAGGTGATCGGCGGTCATGAGCTCCACGGTCTTGCGCCCCAAGAGCCTGACGCCGCCAAGCTGGCCGCCGCCGAGCAACATCAGCATGAACTTCGCGCAGTCCTGCGCGGTCGACATCAATCCGCCGCCGCCGGACTGGAACATCGGGGGCTCGCGGACGTCGAGCAGGCTTACGGCCTCGCCGGTATCCGGGTCCTTGTCGAAGGCTTCGGCCACGCGATGGAGCTCCGACGCCGGCACGTGGAACCCGGTGTCGACCATGCCGAGCGGGCGCAGGACGCGCTCGGCCAGCACCTCGCCCAAGGGCTTACCCGCGATCACCTCGAGAACCCGTCCGAGCACGTCGGTAGAACGCCCGTATTCCCACTGCGTTCCCGGATGGTGGCGCAGCGGCAGGGTCGCCAGCGTCGCCGCGTGATCGGCATTGGTCTGGTCGCGCCGGGATACCTTCGCCTCCGTGTACCGCTTGTACACGGCGCTGTTACCGCGGAATTCGTAGATCAGCCCGGAGGTGTGGCGCAGCAGGTCTTGGATCGTGATCTCGCGGGCGGCCGGCACGAGGTCGACGCCGCTGCCGGACTCGACGGCCACTCTGGGCTTGGCGAAAGCCGGCAGATATTTCGACAACGGATCGCTGAGCAACAGCCGGCCTTCCTCGACCAACATCATGGCGGCGACGGACACGATCGGCTTGGTCATGGAGTAGATGCGAAAGATCGCATCCGGCGTCATCGCGGCCCCGCTCTTGGGGTCGCGCGCGCCCAGGCTCTCGACAAATCCGACGCGGCCTCGCCGAGCGATCAACGCGACGATGCCGGGCAGCCGCTTGCTCTCGATCTCGCGGGTGAACGCGGACGAAAGCCGCCGGAGCCCATCCTCGGAGAGGCCGATCTCGGCGGGGCGGGCGGTGGGGAGCGGGGCTGGAGCCATGGGGACTCTCGAGGACAGGAGGGCGAGCCGAGCATAGCAAGGGCGCGGCGAGCAGCGCCAGCCTACGACCCGCGAATTACCGTGGATGGCGCTGTGGCTCGTGCCGCACCTTCTTGGCCCGCGCCGCGAGTTCCTTGGCGAGCAGCAAAAACTCCTCGCGCCGGCCGGTGCCGCGGCGCCAGACCAGCGCGATCTCCCGGCCGGGCTCCTCGGAGGCGAGGGGGCGGGTGACCAGGCTGGTGCCGCGCAAGAGCCCGGCATCGACGGCGAGCTCGGGGAGCAGGGTGATCCCGAGCCCGTTGTCGACCATTTGCACGAGGGTCGGCAGGCTCGTCGCCTCGAAGGCCTCGCTGCGGCGCCGGTCGGCGAGATGACAGACGGAGAGCGCGTGCTCGCGCAAGCAATGCCCGTCCCGCAGCAGCAGCACCTCTTCGGAGCGCAGGCGCTCGGGATCGATCCGCCGCTCCTTCGCGAGCGGGTGATCGGGCGGCAGCGCCAGGAGGAAACGATCGTCGAACAGGGTCGCGCTCTCCACGTTGCCGCAGTCGTAGGGCAGCGCCAGCATCACCATATCAAGCTGCCCGGCATGCAGCTGCTCGATCAGGCGGGGTGTCAGGTCTTCGACGAGATAGAGCTGCAAGCCCCGATAGCTGTGCCGCAAGCCCGGCAGCACCGCCGGCAGGAGATAAGGCCCGATCGTGGGGATCACGCCCATGCGCAGCGTGCCGGTGAGCGGCTCCCGCTCCGCGCGGGCGGCAAGCGCCAAGGCCTCCGTGTCCGCGAGGATGCGCCGCGCACGCTCGACGGTCTGCTTGCCGAGCGGGGTCAGCACCACTTGTCGGCGCGTGCGGTCGACCAGCGAGGCCTCCAGCACGGTCTCGAGCTCCTTGATGCTGGCGCTCAGCGTCGACTGGGTGATGGCGGCGGCGGCGGCGGCGCGGCCGAAATGGCCATGATCCGCCAAGGCCACGAGGTGGCGAAGCTGGCGCAGGGTGGGGAGGGTTATCATCGCTTTTATCGATCAATAGATATAATATAAGTCATTGGATCGATCGTTCAAGAGACCTTATCTCCTGGGTGCACCCGAACGCAAAGACCAAGGAGCCCCGATTATGTTGACTGTTGGCAACCGTTTTCCCGACTTCGCCCTTAAGGCCGTCGTCTCCAGCGATCCGAAGACCGCCTTCACGGAGGTGAGCGGCGTGTCGAATCCCGGCAAGTGGAAGATCGTGTTCTTCTGGCCGAAGGACTTCACCTTCGTCTGCCCGACCGAGATCGCCGCCTTCGGCAAGCAGAACCCGGAATTCGCCGACCGCGATGCCGTCATCTATGGTGTCAGCATCGATAGCGAATACGTGCACCTCGCCTGGCGGCAGAACCACGCCGACCTGAAGGCGCTGCCGTTCCCGATGCTGTCGGATATCCGGCGCGAGCTCGGCACGGCCCTCGGCATTCTCGACCAGACCGAGGGCGTCGCGCTCCGCGCCACCTTCATCGTCGATCCCGAGGGCATTATCCGCTTCGTCTCGGTCAACGATCTCAGCGTCGGCCGCAACCCGCAGGAGGTCCTGCGCGTGCTCGACGCCCTGCAGACCGACGAGCTCTGCCCCTGCAACTGGCAGAAGGGCGAGGAGGTCCTGAAGGCCGCTTGACCGCGATGGCGGCCGGGTTCGCTGCCCGGCCGCCGTCTCTTTCTTATTCCAACACGGAGATTTCGATGTCCATCGATACCCTAAAGGCTCGGTTGCCAGATTACGCGAAGGACCTAAGACTCAATCTGTCCAGCCTTGCAACGGAGCCCACCCTGACGGAGCAGCAGCGCGCCGGCACCTTCGTCGCCTCGGCCTTGGCGGCGCGCAATCCCGAGGTGACCGAGGCGATCATGGCGGAGTTCGCGCCCCGACTGGCTCTGGAAGCGCTGGAAGCGGCCAAGGCAGCGGCGGCGATCATGGCGATGAACAATATCTACTACCGCTTCACCCACCTCGCGAGCGCAGCCGACTATCGCACGCTCCCGGCGAAGCTGCGCATGAACGTGATCGGCAAGCCCGGTGTGGCCAAGCCCGATTTCGAGCTCTGGTCGCTGGCGGTTTCCGCCATCAACGGCTGCGGCATGTGCATCGACGCCCACGAGCGCGAGCTGCGCAAGGCCGGCTTCACGACCGAGGCGATCCAGGCCGCGGTACGCATTGCCGCTGTCGTTCACGCCGTGGCCGCGACCCTCGACGGGGAGCCCGCCGCGGCTGAAACCAGAACGGCTGCCTGAAAGTCCATCAACCCTAACCCCCAAGAGGAGACATCCATGCATAAGACCAAGAATTCGCTGTCGGAAGCCGTGCGCACGAAATCGATCGCGCTGCTCGGCCGAAATCTCGCGCTCGCGATCGATCTGTCGCTGCAGACGAAGCAAGCGCACTGGAACGTCAAGGGACCGAACTTCATCGCGCTCCACGAGCTCTTCGACAAGATCTCGGACGAGGTGCGGGAGTTCGTCGACCTGGTGGCCGAGCGGATCACCAGCCTCGGCGGTACCGCCGAGGGCACGCTGCAGGCCGTGGGCCCGCGCACCACGCTGGCGCCCTATTCCCTCACGATCACGTCGGGGCCCCAGCATCTCGAGGCGCTCTCGAGCGCGCTCGCGGCCTTCGGCGCCGCCGCGCGGCAAGCCATCGACGAGGCCGCCGGTTTCGGCGATGCCGACACCGCCGATCTCTTCACAGAGGTAAGCCGCGAGACCGACAAGCAGCTCTGGTTCCTCGAGGCGCATCTCCAGTCCTGAGCGGGTTGATCCCTTCCTCCGTCGAGATTACCGTCTACGCCGACGGGGGAGGGGACCATGCCATTCAAGATCACCGCGCTCTACGCCGGGCTGAACGGGCTTATCCTGCTGGTGCTCGCGATCCGCGTCGCGCGCCAGCGGGGCATCTCGAAGGTCGGCATCGGGACGGGCGGCGATGCCACGCTCGAGCGCGCGTCCCGCATTCACGGCAATGCCGTCGAGAACATCCCGATCGTCCTGATCCTGCTCGGGCTCGCGGAGGCCTCCGGCTCGAGTCCCATACTGCTGCACGGCATGGGCATCGCGCTGACGCTCGGGCGCTTGCTCCATGCCTGGGGCCTCGCGCGATCGGCCGGCGAGTCGGTCGGCCGTGTCGCCGGGATGGCGCTCACCTGGCTTGCGCTCGCGGCGGGCGCGATCCGCGCGCTTCTCATCGGCCTCGGCGTCTGAGGTCGAGCGCGGTCACCCCGTCTTGATCTTGCCGTCGATGTGATGCTCGAGGCCGAGGCCGGGGATGGTGAGCACCATCTTGGCGTCGAGGGTCGCGTCGTCCTTGAGCTTGCCGGCTCCGAGCGCCTTGCGCACCGCGAGCTCGATCTCGCGCTGCGAGGTGATGCCCACCACCTTCAAGAACTTGCGCACTTCCATGTTGAAGGTGTCTTCGTTCATGGGCTCGTCTCCTGTGATCGGGAAAGGGCCGGTGCGGCCGCCCTCTGGCATCGCTTGCCGGGCTCGGTCATAGTCTAGCAAAGTTGCGCCGCCGGGAGGCCGTCCGATGAAGCTCACGCCAGCCCAGATTGCCGAGTTCGAGGAGCGGGGTTTCCTGTTCCTGCCGAGCCTGTTCACGGCCGAGGAGATGGGCGTGCTCAACGCCGAGGTGCCCGGCATGTTCGCGCAGACCCGCCCCGAGGTGGTGCGCGAGAAGGGCTCGGACGCGCCCCGCACGGCCTTTTATGTCCAGACCTGGAACGAGGCCTTCGCGCGCCTCGCGCGCCATCCCCGCCTGGTCGAGCCGGGCATGCAGCTCCTCGGCTCCGACCGGCTCTACATGCATCAGTTCAAGATCAACGCGAAGGCCGCCTTCGACGGCGCGGTCTGGCAGTGGCACCAGGATTACGGCACCTGGTACGAGGACGACCAGATGCCCGCGCCCAAGGCGATGAACATCGCGCTCTTTCTCGCGGAGGCGAACGAGTTCAACGGTCCCCTCATGTTCATCCCGCGGAGCCATCGCGTCGGCAAGCTCGCCGCCGGCCACGACGTCACCACCACCAGCTATCCGCTCTGGACCATCGACAATGCCGCTATCACGCGGCTCGTGGATGAGGGCGGGATCGTGGCGCCCAAGGGGCCGCCCGGTTCGGTCCTGCTGTTCCACTGCAACCTCGTGCATGCCTCCGGCTCGAACCTGACGCCCTGGTCTCGCTGGATCGTCTATCTCTCGCTCAATCGCTGCGACAACGCGATCCGCCGCTTCAGCCGGCCCGCGCACATCGCCAATCGGGACTTCACGCCGATCGAGATGCTGCCGGACGATTGCCTCGTGCGATACGCGCGCGAGCGGCGGCCCGCGGCTGAATGACGTCTCGCAAGGTTCTGCTCATCACTGGCGCCGGACGCGGCATTGGTGCCGCGACGGCGCGTCTGGCAGCCGCGCGCGGCTATGACATCGCGGTCAACTACGCGGCCAATGCGAAGGCAGCCGAGGCCGTGGTGGCGGATGCGGAGCGTGCAGGGGCGCGGGCGGTCGCGATCCCGGCGGATGTCGCGCAGGAAGCCGAGGTCGACCGGCTGTTCGCGGAGACCGAGCGCCGGCTGGGTCCGCTCTGGGGTCTCGTCAACAATGCCGGCATCGTCGGGCGCGCGAGCCGGCTCGACGCCGCGGATGCCGCGACGATCAAGGCTGTCATCGACCTCAACGTGGTCGGCGCCTTCCTCTGCGCTCGCGCGGCGGTGCGGCGGCTCTCGACCGCTCATGGCGGCAAGGGTGGTGTCATCGTGAACGTATCCTCGGGGGCGGCGACGCTCGGCAGTCCCGGCGATTTCATCTGGTATGCCGCCTCCAAGGGTGCGGTCGATACCCTGACCATCGGGCTTGCCCGCGAGGTCGCGCGCGAAGGCATCCGCGTGAACGCCGTGGCTCCCGGTCTCGTCGACACCGACATCCACGACAGCACCGGCATTCCCGGCCGCGTCGCGGCCATGAGCCCGAACATCCCGCTGGGCCGGGCCGGCACCGCCGAGGAGATCGCAGAGACGATCCTGTTTCTGCTGTCGGACGCCTCGTCCTATGTCACCGGCGCGGTCCTGCGCGTGGCGGGCGGGCGGTAGTTCACGCTTCATTTCCGTATTTGGACTAGCGTGGCGTTTTGCGCGCGCCGCCGAATTTCGCTATGACAGTCGCGCCGATGTCGTCCCCGCACTCCGCCGCACCTTCGCGCCATTCCCAGAAGGACTCCGCCTCCGACGGTCCGCTCGGGCTCTACCGGGCGCGCCGCGCCGCGGGCCTTCTGTTGCCCGATCCCGCGCAGGAGCTTGCGATCGAGAAGCTGCAGAGCCTGTGGCGCGCGCTGACGAGCTACACGCCCAACAACGGCTCGCACGGCTGGCGCGCGCGGCTCGGGCTTGCGCCCGCCGCGGATCCGCCGCCGCTCGGCCTCTACGTCTACGGCAGCGTCGGGCGCGGCAAGACCACGGTCATGGACATGTTCTTCGAGGCGGCGACGCTGGAGCTCAAACGGCGCGTGCATTTCTACGCCTTCATGCTGGAGGTTCACGACCGCATCCATAGGCGTCGCGGCGAGAAGGGCGATCCGATCGCGCCGGTCGCCAAGCAGATCGCGTCCGAGGCGACGCTGCTCTGCTTCGACGAGTTCGACGTGACCGATATCGCCGACGCCATGATCCTGAGCCGCCTCTTCGAGGCGCTCTTCGCCGAGGGCGTGGTGGTGGTCGCGACCTCGAACCGCATGCCGGACGACCTCTACAAGAACGGCCTGCATCGCGACCGCTTCCTGCCCTTCATCGCGCTCCTGAAGCAGAAGCTCGACATGCTCGAGCTCGATGCCGTCCGCGACTATCGCCTGGCGCGGCTGCTCGGGCGCCAGGTCTATTTCACGCCGGCGGACGACATGGCCTATCGGGCGCTGGAGCGCGCCTTCGCTGATCTCACCGACAACTCCTCGGCGCGGAGCGCCACGCTGCTGGTGCAGAGCCGCTTCGTCGTGGTGCCGCGCGCCGTCAAGGAGGTCGCCTGGTTCACCTTCGACCAGCTCTGCGGCAAGCCGCTCGGGCCCGCGGACTACCTGGCGATCTGCCGCCAGTTCCACACCATCGTTCTCGAGGGCATACCCAGGCTCCGGCGCGAGCAGCGCGACGCCGCCAAGCGCTTCAATATCTTCATCGACACGCTCTACGAGGCGCACGGAAATTTGATCACCTCGGCCGACGCATCGCCGCAGGAGCTCTATCCCGATGGCGACGGCAGCTTCGAGTTTCAGCGCACGGTCTCGCGGCTGATCGAGATGCAGAGCGCCGACTATATTGCGGCGAGACGGGATTAGAGCGGCGCCATCGCCATGCGAGCAGCGTGCGTCCTTCGACGCGCTTCGCTTGCTCAGGATGAGGACTCTGTTTTTGTGTACCACCAATGCCCCTCATCCTGAGCAAGAGACCGTAGGGAGCGCGTCGAAGGACGCATGGTGCTTTGGCCCGCCCCTTGCTCCACCGCTGAAATCGCGCTAAGACGCGCCGCATATTTCCGCGACCACGGTTCTCCGAGAGGGTACGCGCATGGCACGCAACAAGATCGCGTTGGTGGGCGCCGGGCAGATCGGCGGCACGCTCGCTCTGCTCGCGGGGCTCAAGCACCTCGGCGATGTCGTGTTGTTCGACATCGTCGACGGCGTGCCCCAGGGCAAGGCTCTCGATCTCGTCCAGGCCTCGCCGGTCGAGGGCTTCGACGCGCGGTTCGTCGGCACCAACGATTACTCCGCCATCGCGGGCGCGGACATCGTGATCGTCACCGCCGGCATCGCGCGCAAGCCCGGCATGAGCCGCGACGATCTCATCGGCATCAACGCCAAGGTGATCAACACCGTCGGCGCCGCGATCAAGCAGCATTGCCCGAGCGCCTTCGTCATCACCATCACCAACCCGCTCGATGTGATGGTGTGGGTGATGCGCGAAGCCTCTGGCTTGCCGCACAACCGGGTGGTCGGCATGGCGGGCGTGCTCGACAGCGCGCGGTTCCGCTATTTCCTCGCCGACGAGTTCAAGGTCTCGGTCGAGGACGTCACCGCCTTCGTGCTCGGCGGCCACGGCGACAGCATGGTGCCGCTGACCCGCTATTCGACCGTGGCGGGGATTCCGCTGCCCGACCTCGTGAAGATGGGCTGGAGCACGCAGGAGCGCATCGACAAGATCGTGCAGCGCACCCGCGACGGCGGCGGCGAGATCGTGAACCTGCTCAAGACCGGCTCGGCGTTCTACGCGCCTGCGGCCTCGGCGATCGCCATGGCGGAGTCCTATCTCCTCGACAAGCGCCGCGTGCTGCCCTGCGCCGCCTGGCTTACCGGCCAGTACGGCGTCAAGGACCTCTACGTCGGCGTTCCCACCGTGATCGGCGCCAAGGGCGTCGAGCGCATCGTCGAGATCGGCCTGAATGCCGAGGAGAAAGTGGCCTTCGACAAATCGGTTTCGGCCGTGAGGGGCCTGGTGGACGTGACCCGCAAACTTCTGGCGGAAGCGCCCAAGAATTAGGCATTCGCGCCGCTGGCATACGGATTCTGCGCCCGGCGCAGAGGCCGGTTACGTCGGCGGAAGAGCCTGCTAGAGTTGGGTTTTCGAGCAGCTGGTTGCACCGGAGCGGAAGCAGCGGCGCGCCGCCTCGACTATAGTTTTGTAACGAATCATCCCCATTTTCCTGGCTAGATGGCGCGAGCCGGCACAGCGGGGTCATGGATGCCCGCTCGGCCGCGGTAGGAAACCAGACATGTCCGAGATCGATCCGAACACCTTCCTCTCCGGCACCAACGCGGCGTTCATCGCCGAGCTCTATGCGCGCTATCTCGAGAACCCCGCCGAGGTCGACGAGAGCTGGCGACGGTTCTTCAGCGAGCTGTCGGACCCGCCACCCGCGGTCGAGAAGGAGCTGAACGGGCCCGCCTGGTCGCGCGAGCGCGGCCGCATCATCGGGAACGGCCGCGCCGCTCCCGCGAACGGCCATGCCGCTGCCGCAGCG
>JGI12269J14319_10002937_pt1 | contig 16238 bp, 15 predicted proteins | sample PeaSoiSIISIP2007_FD_14319 | JGI IMG/M metagenome (IMG submission 14319) | reverse complement strand
CCTGCCAATCGCAGAGGTCGGGGACGTCCACCACGTTGCAGAGGATGCCTCGTTTCGCGCACTCGGCATGGATGGCTCGGTTGGCCGCGGGATCGGACGTGGCGGCCACGACCAGTCTCGCCCCTTCCTCGTCGCCTGGTCGCCAGTGTCGCTGGAGCCGCCGGAAGCGGCCCTCCAGTTCCACGAAGGCGGGGTGGAATTCGGGAGAGACCACCCGCAGCCGGGCTCCGCATTCCACGAATTCCCTGGCCTTGCGCAGGCCCACCTCGCCGGCTCCGGCGAGCAGCACGTCGCGGCCCTCCAGGTCCAGGAAGATCGGGTGCAGAGGAGGCTTGGGCGTCATGACAGTTCCCGTCGAAGAAGGATCCGTCCCCAAGATACCTATCCCCTGTGGATCCCGTCGGCGCGGGCGTCGCGGGGGCGATCCTCTACTTCAGGATGTCCAGCACGTCTCCGAGCATGCTGCTCTGGACCTTCATCGCCTTCAGGTTGTAGGATGCGGCGAGTCGATCGGTGTTCATCCCCACCATGTCGGAGGTGATGTCGGCGGAGGGCCCGGAAGCCTTGGGGTTTCCCGCTTGGCTCGCGGCCTGGGTCGTGGCTTGGGCGATGCGCGCCGCGCGGGCGTCCAGGGAACTCTGGGCCGCCTGGTAGCCTTGCAGGCTGGTGTTGATGTTCATGTCGCTCATGTCGACCCGGGAGTTCCCTTCATCCCCAAATGATTACCATGCTTTGCGTTCAAAAGCAAGCGAGGCACCTTGGGAATCGGTTTTCTGCTGCTGGTGGCGCAATGCATCTGGGATGCGGGAGGCGCCTGGAAGATCGGGGTCTGGATGGAGCGCGGACCGCACGCGGATTCCACGCGATCGCGGGTCTGGGCCGATTCCCTGGTCGGCGACTTCGCGAAGCGCGTGGACGGCGGGGCGCATCTGGAGCGGTTCGTCCTGGTCCGGCCCGGTGCCTTGCCGTTGGCCGGTGGAGAGGCCCACCTCAATCCGGATCTGCGCGACACGTCCCTGGACGCCGTCTGGGGCGTGCCCTACGGCGAGGCCCTGGGGCCGGACCTGGTTCGTCGGGCGGAGCGCGCATGGCTTTCCGCCCGCGGCTGCCCGGACGAAAGGAATTTCGCCGAAGGCTGGGATCTGTTTCTCCTGCCGCAGGACTCCGCGAACAAGAAGTACGACATCCGATGGCAGGTGGATTCCAACCACTACGTCCATTTCCCCTCCTGGTCGCAATTGCCCGATACGGGTCTGGATCCGCTCTGCCGACGCATCCTCCGATTGGATCCACCGGGACATGGACTGAGGTTCATCTCCCTGGACACGCTCCGCGCCCGGTTGGATTCCCTCCTTCCCAAAAGCGTGGAGGTCTCCGTCGAGGACGACGTAGGGAGACCCGTGCCCGAAGCGGGACTGGAGCTTTGGCGTTCCCATCCGGATGCTCGAAGGGCCTTTGGAGCCCGGCTGGAGGGACGACCCGACACCTTCGTCGCGGACACCTCCGGGGGGTTCCCGTTGCGATCCGGGAAGGCTTGGTTCCATTCGGACGGCATCGCTTTCGGGATCGGTGGCTCCAGCGCGTTGACCTATTGGCGCGTGGGCCTGGGGCGCAAGCACCTGGAGGGCTGGATGGACGCCACCGACCTGGCTCGGCTCGCCGACGACTCGGGCCGGGCTCGGGTGGTTTGGAACCTCCCCGGTGGAAGTTCCGACTCCTGGCGGGAGGCTTCGGCGAAATGGCCGCAGGGGTGGCTTGCCGCGGAAGCGGATTCCACCGGGACCCTGACCCTGGGCCTGTCCATCCCCCAGGGGGGCATGTTCGTCCTGCGCCTGGTGGATTCCCTGGGGAACGAATTCCTGCGCTCCCACCCCATCCATCTGGCCCGAGGAGTCCACGAGGAGATCCTCTCGCCGGGGCTTTCCCAGGGTTGGTGGGATGTGCGGCTGGACAGTCCTTCGCAGCGCTGGCAGGTCAGGGTCTACCAGCCCGCCAGACGAGCAGCTCTCCCCTCGCGACCCTGAGCGGTCAGAGGATGCGGAAACCGCGCAGATTCTGGTGGAGCTCCAACACGAATCCTCGGGCGAGCCCGATGGCCGGGACCGCCACCAGCATCCCCAGCACGCCGCCCAGGTGGTTGCCCAGCGCCACGCCCAGGATCACCACCCATGCCGGGAGCTGGAGCGAGCCGCCCACCGTCGCGGGGTAGATCACGAGGTTGTCCAGCATGTGGATGGAGCCCAGGACCAGCAGGATCAACCACCAGGGAGTGGCGGTGGCGCCCAGAAGGGCCAAGGCGATGGCCGGGAGGCCACCCACCAGCGGCCCCAGGAAGGGAACGGCGTTCGCGAGACCCGCGAAGGTCCCGAGGAACGGGGCGTAGGGCACCCGCAGAACGGCCAGGGCGAGGGTGATCAGGATGCCGTTGACGATGGAGTCCAGGCATTGCCCACGCAGATAGTCGGCCGTCTGGCGTTGGACCCGGTAGAGCAGCCGCAGCATCATCTCGAAATACCGGTTGGGAACCAGGATCATGAAGGCGCGGCGGATCTCGGCGCCGCGAGCGAGGAGGAAGAAGGCCACCACCAGCGTCAGGACCGCGTTCTCCAGCAAAGGCAGGACGTCCAGGAGGTCGTGGAGGGAGTCGAAAGGGCTTCCATGCGAAGTGAGGCGCCGGACCGCGAGGTCCCTGGCCCTGTCCAGTTCCTGCGCCGGGACGAGTCGTCCGAGCAGGATCATGAGTCCGGACAATTTTTCCTCCGCGGAGCGGAGATACTCCGGCGAATGGTCCCTGAAATCCTGGATCTGGTGGAAGATGGCGGGAGATGCGGTGACCACCAGGGTGGCGATGGCGGCGGCCAGGGTGCCCAGGACCAGGAACGCCCCCAATGTGCGGGGGATCCTGCGTCGATCCATCGCTTCGGCCACCGGCGAGAGCAGGATGGCCAGCAGGTACCCCAGGACCAGCGGGGCGAGGAGCATCCAGGCGGAGGCCAGGAGGAACACGGCGATGCTCGCGACCAGGACGATCCAGAAGGAGAGCAGCAACCTGTCGCCGCGCGCGGAGAGCGGCTTTCGGACGGGGAGGGCCATCATCAATAGGGTCCCCGGGCCGACCCTTCCTCGATGTCGCGAAGCCTCTCGTTGGTGTGGCGCAGCCGCAACGAGACCGACAGCGCCAGATTGTGCAGGAGGCGGGCGGCGGCCTGTGGCCGGGTTCTTTCCAATTGGTCCAGATCGCCCTCGAACAGCCCGTAGAGCACGCTGTCCTCGTGGGCGAGCGCCGAGGCGGAGCGCGGGCCGTGGTCGAAGAGCGACATCTCGCCGAAGCACTGCCCGGGCTCCAGGATGGAGAGTTGGATCTCTCCCCGGACCGGATCCTCGGCGACGATCCGGATGCGGCCGGAATGGACGATGTACATGCCGCTTCCCACGTCCCCCTGGTGGAAGACGACCTCTCCGGATTCGTAGCTGCGGCGGTGGAGGATCCGGACGAGATGCGCCAGGTGCCGACGATGCGTCCCCTCCAAAAGGGGGACCTGCCGAAGCCACTCCGACATCCGGTCGGGCCTCCCCACGCGAAGGAGGGAGACGAGGTCCGTCCAGATGGGGTGGCTGCGCTCGCGAGCGGGGTCAGGCGAAGGCACGAGCCCGTCCGTTCCCCGCGATTGGGCAGCCGGACGTCATTTGACCTTGAGCGCCTTCTTCACGGCGGTCTCGATGCCCGCGATGGTGGCGGAGTCGGAGGCGTTCCAGGTCTGGTAGGTGCCGTCGGGAGCCACCAGGAGGATCAGGGGCACGGATCCGGTGCCGTACTCCTCGCTGAACTTCTTGGTGTCGTCCTGGAAGGCCATGACGTCCAGGTTGAAGTCCTTGTCGAAGGCGGTGATGTCCTCGGGGCTCGCGAATCCAGTGGCGATGGCGGCGACGGCGAGGCCCTTCTTCTCGTACTTGTCGCGGTCCGCCCGGATGTACGGGTAGGTGTGCTGGCAGTGGCCGCAGGTGGGCGAGAAGTACATCAGCAGCGCCCAGCGGTTCTTCAGCATCTCGAAGGAAAGATCCTTCTGCTTGATCGGCTTGAGCGGAATGCCGAAATCGACGTGCGTGGGCTTGGCCTTCGTGGCCGCCGCGGGAGCGACCGGCCCCTGGACCGACTGTGCGGTGGCGATGGAACACAAGGCCGCCAAGCTGACGATGGACAAGATTCGCACGGATCGCTCCTTGTTGGTTTTGAAACAGGGTGGCGCCTAAAATAGGATTCGAAACAGCGAGTCAGCCACCAACCGGGTTCCCCGGCCCGCCGATTCTCAGAGGCGTGCCCGGATCCGGGACGAGAGGTGCGCGTAGTCGTCTCCGAAGCTCTCCCGGAAGGCTTCGGGTTCGTCGAGACCGTCGCGCAGATGCCCGAGATAGGATTCCAGGGCGGTGGTGTTGTGGAGTTCCATCAATTCCTGCGTCACCGCCAGGGAGTAGTGGTAGGCCAACTGGGCCTGGTCTTCGTCGAGATCCATGAACGTCCGTCGGGAGGGGAGGGAGTCGAGCCACCCGGCGGTGGACGAACCTGGCAGCGATTGGATGCGTTCGCCCTGGAAGTACTGGGCCAGTCCCTCGTTGAACCAGAGCGGGATCCGGCCGGAAGCCGCCTGGGCCAGGAACGCATGGGTCAGTTCGTGCCGAAGGATGGGGACGCGCTGGACGGGATCCTGGGCGACGTCCAACGGGAGATGCACCTGCCCGTCGAAGCTGGCGGCGGCCCAATGGGGCGCCCGCGTACCGCCTCCCACCAGGACGACCACCGGATCGGTGGGCTCGAACCCAAGGCTCGGCCGGAGGAAATTCCAGGCGTCCTCGGCCGTGGCNAGCACATCCGACTCCAACCCCTGGGGACAGGTCTCGACGCACACGACGCGCAGATGGTCGTCGGACGTCCCGTTNCGCCGCTCCTTGAGCGCCGCCACCTGCTGGCGGAGGGCTTGGACTTCGATCGACCCGGGGTCCAGGCCNGANAGNTGNGCGAGGCGCTCGTCCGCGGATCGGGCGTCGCCTCGGCGAAGGGCGCACTGGACGAGGATCGCCCACGCCTGGAGTTGGGCGGGATGTTCGTCGACAAGCTTCGTCAGGATCGACTCCGCCACCGGCGACGATCCGTCCACGGCATGGGAATAACCCACCAGGAGGCGGGCGTCGGTGTCGTCCGGAAAGTCCTGGAGCACGGCCTCGCCAAGTTGTCTGCCGCGCCAGGACTGCCCCGCGCCGGTGAGGACGAAACCCAACTGGAGGCGCGAGAACCGGCGCAGAAGGAGGGCTTGGGGAGAGAGCGGAGCGATGGAAAGGCATCTGTCCAAGGTGGCCAGGACGCTGTCGTGGTTTCCCGCCCGCGCCCAGCAGACGGCCTCGGCCTGGGGCCAGGCGGCGTCGGTCGGGTGATCCCGCTCCCCGCCCAGGAACAAGTGGGCGGCGCGTCTCGGGTCGGAGGTCCGGGAGACGGCCACGGCGGAATCCCATCGCGGCCCCGCGGTGGGATTGGAAGGAAGAGTCCAGGAATCGGGGGCCGAGGATGGAGCCGAAGCCGGGGCGGGCATGGATTTCCGGTTCCGGGTCGCGACCCACAGGAATGCGCAGAGGCACGCGGCCACCACCAGCACCGCCACCCCGGTCGATTTGCGCATCGGGATTCCCCCCCTTCCACGCCATGAAGCAAGGCTCGGCCAGAGCCGCACCCTCAAGGTTCCCAATCCGAAGGGGATCCGGCAAGGGGAGTCTTCGAGGCCGTGGACACCTTGTCAACGGTTTGACGGCCGTGATGTCGCAAAAGGAGCGCGGTGCCGGAGATGGTCGCCTAGGTTCAGTCGAGACCACCCCATCGCGATGGGTCGTGGGAGGAGATCCACCCATCGGAGCAGACGATGAAACGCTTCTACACCCTGGCGATCGCCTGTGCAGCCGCGACGCGGGCCGGCACGCTGTCCGGAACCGTGGAACTTCCCTCCGGCGGAGGGCTTGCCGGGGTTTCGGTGGGGCTTCGCAAGACCGCCGTCACGCCCGTGACCACCAATTCCGCAGGCGGTTGGGTCGTGGCCACGACGGGCATATCGGGTCGGGACAGTACCGGATCGAGCAGGATCTCCAGCAATCTCTACCTGGAGAACGGTCGGCTCGAGCTCCGATACAGGGGTGACGGGATCGACGGTCGCGCCGTGGGGCGCGGCCAGGAGGCCCAGGGAGTGCCGCTTTCCGCCTTCTCCGCCAGGTCGCTGGCCACCGCGGTGGACACGTTGACGTTCTCCCTGGGCGGGTCCATCGTGGCGCGGCTTCCCATCGGAACCTTGGACAGCACGGGAATCATCACCACCATCGACACCTCGGCCCCTGCCGTGGACCAGGGTACGACCGGCAACACCTGGGCCACGGGACCGGCTCCGGCGACCGTTTGCGACACGGGGACTTGGGTCGCCGACGGACCCGATCCCGGCCACAACGGCACGAACAACTCCGACGGGACGGGGTTGTTCGTCCTCAAGGCCCAATCGGCGCACTTCGCCATCTACTCCGACGAAGCGTTGACATCCACCCTGGCGGACAGCGCGCTCGGTTTCCTGGAGAACAGCGTGTGGAAAACGTTCTTCGGTCCGCCCATCGACAACCCCGAGCCACTCTGCAATTCCACGACCAAGTACAAGATCAGCATCCACATCCATTCCACCTGGGGTCTCAGCGGCGGGGCCTGGGACAACCTGCACGGAGGCATGTGGTTCGCTTCGGGAGCGCTGGCCGACCACTGGGGCATGCCCCATGAATTCACCCACGCCTGGCAGGCGCTGTCCGGAGGTTTGAGCTGCGGCACCGGACCCAACACCTGCGGTTGGATCTACGAGAGCCACGCCAACTGGTCCGCACACCAGCTTCCGGAGAACCAGGGCAACGTCCACTGTTCGGAGATGCTGGACAACATGCCCCACCTGTACCTGGGCTCCACGCGGGACCGCTACTGCAACTGGCAGTTCATGGAATACCTGAAGGACAGGTACGGATACCAGGCGGTCAGCGGCATCTGGACGGGAACGCCCAATGCCGATCCCTTCAAGAAGATCATGGCCGACCAGGGCTGGACCATTTCCCAGCTCGACGACTTCTTGGGCGACTGGGCCATGCACAACGTCACCTGGGACTACCAGGTGGGCGGTGGAGCGGCCTTCCGCACCACCTACGGCGGCATCGCGACCAACAACTTCGGGGAGCGCCGTTTGCGCCTCACCCAACTGGAGCCGTTGGACAGTGCCTGGGCCAGCGACGCCCGGTTCGTCACCCCGTTCTGCTGGGCGCCCCAGAGATTCGGATACAACGTGGTGAGGCTCTATCCCGCCAGCGGAGCCTCCACGGTGACCGTGACCTTCCGCGGCGTGATCCAAGCCGGCGCGAACACCGACTTCCGCTGGGGACTCGTCGCCACCGACGCGGCCTTCACGACCTCGCGCTACAGCCGTCTCCAGCGTGGCACGGACGGATCCCTGACGTTCAAGGTGAACGCGGGCGAGCCGCTGTTCCTGGTGGCGATGGGCACTCCCTCCGTGTTCGAGAGCATCGTCTGGGACCAGGATTGGAACACGATGTACCGCTACCCTTACATGGTCCAGTTGACCAACGCCTGGCCCCAAGGCTTCCAGAACGGCTCGCTGGCCGCATGTCCCACGGGTCTGGTGCGGCACGCAAACGGGGGAGGATGCGCGCCCTCCAGCCTGGCGTCGACCGTCTACGTGGGACCGTACGCCACCGTGCTCTCGGGAACCACGGTGACCGGCAGCGCCCGCATCGAGGACGAGGCCACGGTGGTGAACGGAACGGTGAGCGGCGGCACCGTGGGCGCCATGACCCTGGTGGGCGACGACAGCCAGCCCTACAACGCGAATCCGTTCACGATCGGCGGCACACCGACGGTGCGCACGACCTTCTATCCGCTCGGGTACTTCGAGACCCCGCAGAGCATCACCGGGACCGCGGACATCTACGGAGACGTGGAATACCGCGGGGCCAACACGGACGTCTCGTCCGGGACATTCTCGGGCTTCGTGGACGGCACCGGAACTTCCCAGGCCACGACGGACAAGACCCTGAAGGGACCGTATACCTGGAGGCAGTGAGGGTCCGGGCGCGCCGACCGAGGCGTGCGGAACGGAAAGCGCGCGCTTCCATCGGGGCTATTTTTGTTCCCGATGGAATTCCGTTCCCCCTGGCCGGGTCTCCCGGTTCGAATCGGCAAGGCGGTTTTGCGGATCCTTCCGTTGTTGGTCCTCCTGGCCGGCTGCGCCGCGCAGCATCCCGGCGCGCCGCCGCCGCCGCCCCTCCCTCTGCTGGCGGCCATTCCACCGGCGCCTTCCTCCGTCCTGAACCTGCCGGTGGAAGTGGATCTCGACTACGCCCGGGATCGGGTTCTGGAGAACCTGCCCAAACCGCTCTCCCAGGGCGTCGTGCAACGCAAGGTGACGCTCTCGAACGTGCCTTTCGCGCCGGAAGTCGGCGTGGAGTTCCGTCATCGCGCCCAACTGGAAAAACTGGACTTGAGCATGGACGGCGACCAGTTCCAGGCCGTGGCACGGGTGGCCTTCTCTGTCGGAGGTTCCCTGGTGGGTCCGGGAATGGCGTTCGGCATGGCGTCGTGCGGAGAGGCGGCCGGGGAAGTCCTGCCCGCCGTGGATTTCACCTTGCGCGGCACCCTCTCCTGGAAGGACGGAGGGCAGGTCCAGTTCCTGCCTTTGCCCTGGGAACTCAAATGGGTCAGGCCGTGCGAGCTCACGGCGTTCAAGGTGCGACTGGAGGATGTCCTGGATCTTCCGCTGGTCCGCGACCGCGTGGAGGCGGCCATCACGCAGGCGGTCCAGAAGATTCCCGATGCGATCCGCATCCGACCGTTGGCCGAGCAGGTCTGGCACAAATTGCAGGAGCCGCGCCCCGTGCTCCCCGGGATCTGGCTGGTCGTGAGGCCGGAGAGCCTTTCCCTGGGCCCCCTGTCGGGATCGGGGAAGGTGCTGGAGACCACGGTCTCCCTGAGGGCGCGTCCGGCGCTGACGGATTCCGTCCAGGCCTCGGACACCGGACGGATCCTGCCGCCGCTGCGGGTGGAGGCGGCCGCGGACGGCGATTTCCATCTGGATGCCCAGGCGTCCGTTCCCGAGAGGACGATCGACAGCATGCTCACCGCCACGCTGTCGGGCCGGGACTTCGACGCCGGAGGGCGGGTGGTCCGCATTTCCAAGGCCAGGCTCTACGGAGGCGGAGACGAGGCGGTCCTGGGGCTCACGCTGGTCGAACCCATCCGGGGCGACATCTTCCTTCGCGGCAGACCGGAGTACGACTCCTCCGCGAAGACCCTGCGCCTCGCGGATCTGGAATTCGACCTGCGAACGGAATCCTACCTGGCCAAGACCGCCGATTTCCTGCTCCACGGCAAGATCCTGGACGCGCTGAGGAGGGCGGCCACCGTGGATCTGCGCCGGTTCCTGCCCCGGCTCGCGGATCTCCGGATTCCCGCCGGAGACGTGGGCGAGCTGCGCGTTTCCCTGCAGGCCTTGCAGCCCGTGGGGCTGTCCCTGGAGGGCGGAAGGTTGCAGGCCTGGCTGCGTGCCCAGGGCCGCGCCGTCGTGAAGGTGGGGCCCGCTCCCAGATAGACGGGGCGGACAGGCCTCAGTCGGGATCGTTTTCCCGGAGGAACTCCTGGAATTCTCGCACGGTGGCGATGTATTCCTCGGTCTGGTCGGGCCGGAGCCGCAGGAGTTCCAGCACGGAGTGCGTCTGTTCGCTGGTCAGGCTGATCCGCAACTGCTTGTTCAGCTTGCCCTTGGCGCCCCACTTCTTGGCGAGTTCCGGAGTCACCTCGATGGAATCCGCGGGCGAGAAGAATCGCATCTCGTCGCTGTAGAGGGCCCAGCAGTTCTCCAGCTCGAAATAGCGGGAGAGAAGCTCGTCGGCGGTCCCGTCGCGAAGCGCCCATCTGCGCAGGTGCAGCTTCTTGACGTCGCGGATCTTGTCGATGCGCATGTACCCCATCAGCAGGAGCTTGCCCTTGTGGGCCTCGGACAGGCCTTCGTAGAAGGTCCCGAAGAAGATCCAGCGCTTCTTGTTCTTGACCAGCGAATTGCGCAGCTGGACCTGCGAAGGGCCGGCGAGACCGAAGGTGCTGGTTTCGTAGTTGGGCTCCGTCTGCTGGCCCTTGCCGAATTCGTCGAGGGCGTCGCGCACCGGCATCACCGCTTCGCGGGACGTGTTGATGTGGATGAGGACGCCTTCGTCCTTCCCTCGAAAGTCCTGCCACTGGGAGAGGTCGATCTGGGTTCTGGGCATAGATGAACTCCCTTCCAACGCCGAAAGGACAATCTTTCAGCCGAGGAGACTAGAGGTCGTTTGCGTGACCGGTAAATGGACGCCCAAGGCCGTTTTGGCTGCAGGGTCGTCGCTTCTGCGCTTAAGATAGCAAGACACCGCCACTTGCGTCGAGCCGTCCGGATTTGGACCTTGTCGACAATGATCCTCTGCCTCCTTGCCTGTCTTTCCCGAGCCGTCCCTACCGCAGGATCCGCGACCGGAACCGCCATCGCCCAGGCCGCGCCGATCCTGGCTTCCCTCCCGGCGGGGAACCTGGCCATCCGAACCGACTCCGCCAGCCGCCTCCTGTTGGGACGCGGATACCTGCTGGGGCCGCTGGGAGAAGGCGACTCCGCTCGGGGGGAACCAAAACCCCGGTTCCGCCTGGATTCCTTCGATTGCGTCACCTACCTGGAAACCTCCATGGCTCTGGCCCGGGCCCGGGACACCTCCGACCTGTTGTCGCGCATGGACTCCATCCGGTACCGGGACGGCCGGGCCGAATGGCGCTGGAGGAACCACTTCTTCGAGGGAGATTGGCTCCCCAGGAACGGGTCCAGGGTCCGGCCGATGCGATTCCCGGACGACACGACGGTGATCCGAAGACTCGCCCGCAAGGGATTCTACGCGAAGAAGGGTTTCGAGGTTCCGGATACCTCGGTGCACCTGAACCTGTTGTGGCGCGATCGGGCCATCGCCCGCTTTTCCAAGCCCTGCGACTCCACGCGTTTCCTGGGAGTCGCCTTCGTGGGCAAGGTGGACGGCTACCCTGTGCTGCACACCGGATTCCTGGTGGAGCGGGCGGGCGTTCCCGCTCTGTTGCGACACGCCTCCCAGGCGGGTTCCGTGCGTGAACAACCGTTCGCCGAGTACCTGACGGGGAAGACGAAGTTCGTGGGGGTCGTCGTCTGGGAGCTGTTGCCGTGACGGGGGTGTTCCCGAGAGCGGGTTGAGTACCTTGTCCCACGAAATGTCCGAACTCTGGCGATGGGTTCCGCCCCTGCTCTACGGCCTGGCGGTGGTGATGTACGGAAAACGGTTGAGGGCGCCCCACGCCCGGGAAGCCGTGCTCTGGGTGGGTCCCCTGGCGGTCGGGGCGCACCTCGTCCAACTCGCCCTGCTGTCCCTGTCCCGGGGCCGTCTTCCCTTCGGGACCATGTGGGAGGCGCTTTCCCTGTCCACGCTGGTCCTTTCCGGGGCCTATCTGCTGGTGGAGCGGATGGCTCGTTCCACGGCGTTGGGGGCTCCATTCTTCCTTCTCGCCGCGCTGGGAAGCTCGCTTGCCGCCGGGAACGACCAGCCGGCCCGGTGGCCGGTGCTGCTCCAATCGACCCTCTTCGCGGTGCATGTCGCGCTCGGCGTGGTCGGAATCGGATTGCTCGCCGCGTCCGGACTCCTGGCGGCGGGGTGGCTCCTGCTCTACCAGCTCCTTCGTGGACGCCGGTTCGGCGAATTCACCCGGACGATGCCGGATCTCGCCACCCTCGATCGACTGTTCTTCGCCCTCTCGTCGATGGGAACGGCGCTCCTGGCGTGCGCCGCCGCGCTCGGACTGGTCTGGATGCACGTCTTCCATCTGCCCGTGACCCCGCTCGTGGCGTGGAAGATGGCCACCGTCCTGTTCGTGCTCGTCTGGTACGCGTCCATCCCGCTGCTGCGGCAGCGCCGGACCTGGTCCAGCGGTTGGATCGCCTGGGTGGGTTTCCTGGGATTGGTCCCGCTGGTGCTGATGATCTGGACGGGAACCCGTGCCGTCTGAACGCCCGCGACTGCACGCGGGCGTGGTGGGAATTTCCTGGAGGACCGCGCCCTCGGAGCTTCGCGACGAGTGCCTCCTTCCTCCGGAGCGCGCCGATGCCTTACTGAGCGCCTTGAGGGCCAGGGGGGTCCGGGAAGGAGCCGTGCTCTCCACCTGCAACCGGGTGGAGATCTGGACGGCGTCGGAGTCGCCGGAATCCGCCGCGGAGGCATGCCTGGAGGAATGGACCGAAGCGTGCCACCCCCGGGCGGGATGGATCGACAAGCTCTACATCCACCACCACGATGCCGCGGTGGAACATATTTTCCGGGTGGCGGCGTCCGTGGATTCGCTGGTCATGGGCGAGGCCCAGATCCCCGGACAGGTGCGCCTGGCCTGGGAGTCCGCACGGGCGCACGGACATGCGGGATTCTTCCTCACGCGGCTCTCGCAGGCCGCGCTCGGCGCCTCCAAGAAGGTGCGGTCCGGGACCCGGTTGGGACAGGGGGCCCTTTCGGTCTCCTCCGCCGCCGTGGACCTGGCCCGCAAGATCGCCGGGGAACTTTCCAAGGTCTCGGTCGCGATCCTGGGGGCGGGCGAGATGGCGGAACACGCGCTGACGGGATTCGTCCACGCCGGGGCGAAGAAGTTCGTCTACGCGAACCGCACGGTGGCCAACGCGCGGAGGCTGCAGGCCATCTGTCCCGGACGGGTGGAGGACCTGTCCGCGCTGGAGACCATCCTCGCGGAGGCCGACGTCGTCGTCTCCGCGACCGGCGCCCCCGGCTTCGTGGTCTCCGCCGACATGGCGCGGTCGGCGATGCGCGGTCGACGCCGTCCCCTCTTCCTCCTGGACATCGCCGCGCCCAGGGACGTGGACCCCGAGGCCTCCAAGGTGCCCGGGGTCTTCCTGTACGGCATCGACGACCTGGAGCAGGTGGTGGACAAGAACCGGTTGCAGCGCGGTGAGGAGGCGCACCTCGCCGAATCCATCCTCGCCGAGGAATTGGAGAAGTTCCGCGCGTGGTGGCGGAGCCTTTCCGTGGTTCCCGTCCTCACGGAGATGCGCGATCGGGTCCATGCCGTCGCCCACGCCGAGGTGGAGAGGTTCCTGCCCAGGGTCCTGCACGCCCAGGGGAATGTCCAGATGCGGGAGGTCCTCGACGACTTCGCCCAGGCCCTTTCGAACAAGTTCCTCCACGGACCCACCGCCGGAGCCCGCAAGGCCGCCGCCGAAGGCCGCGAGGCGGAAGTCGCCGCCGTCCTGCACGAACTCTTCCCTCCCGAGGGCAGGCCGTGAGCCTGCGCGCCGGGACCAGGGGATCCATGCTCGCCTGGACCCAGACGAACTGGGTGTTGGAGCGGCTCGGCGCGAGGGATGCGGAACTCGTCGCGGAGCCGGTGAGGATCGAGACGCGGGGAGATCTGGACCAGCGGACGCCGCTGGTCGCGCTCTCGGGAACGGGCCTGTTCGTCAAGGAGCTGGAGGCGGCCCTCCTTCGCGGCGAGATCGATTTCGCCGTCCATTCCCTCAAGGACGTCCCGTTCGAGATCTCTCCCGGATGCCGGTTGTTCCACCTTTGCCGCGAGGATCCCCGCGACGCGTTGATCACTCCCTTCGGGAGCCTGTCGGCCCTGCCCCAAGGCGCCCTGGTGGGGACGGGCTCGCCGCGCCGGATCGCCCAACTCCTCGCGATCCGGCCCGATCTCCGATTTTCCGACCTTCGCGGCAACGTGGAGACGCGCCTTCGCAAGCTGGAGTCCGGCCAGTACCAGGCCATCGTCCTGGCCTGCGCGGGACTGGTGCGCCTGGGCTGGGAAGGCCGGATCACCGAGCGGCTGGATCCCGAAATCTGTCTACCGGCCTTCGGGCAGGGCATCCTGGCCCTGGAATGCCGCGAGGACCGCGCGGACCTGTGCGAACGCCTGCGGGCGGCCTGCGATCCGCTGACGGATTCCGTCGCCAATGCCGAGCGAGCGCTCATGCGGGCCCTGGGCGGCGGCTGCAAGACGCCCCTGGCGGCCTTGGCCGAGCCTTCGGGATGGGGACTGGTCCTTCGCGGCATGGCGGGGAACGACCGCGAGGGCCGCGTCGTGCGCGACCGGTGGGAAGGCCCCATCGCCGACGCGCCGGGTGCGGCGGTGGCCATGGCCGGAAGGTTGCGGGAAAGCGCAGAAAGGGAAGGAATCCATCTTGACTGAACCGCGGAAACTCGTGGTGGTGCGCAGCGCGCCTGCGGACCCGTTCGAGGATCTGCCCGGCTGGTCCGTGAGCACCGTGGTCCTGGGCAGGCAGGAATCGATCGAGGTTCCCGAGGCAACGCTGCACGGGGCCCTGGAACGGAACCAGGCCGTGGCCATCACCAGCCCTCGCGGGGCCCGATGGCTCGCCGACCGCGAGGTGCCCGCCGACCTGTTGCGTCCGGTGCTGGTGGCGGGACCGGCCACGGGCGCCCTCTTGCCCAACCGATGGACCCGCCTGGTTCCCCACGCGACCGGTGGCGCCGCGGTCGCCAGGCTCGCCGCGGAACGCGGGTACGTCCTTCTGCTGTACGCGGGCGCGGAGGAGACCGCAGGCACCCTGGAAGAGCAGGCCAAGAGCCTGGGCGTGATCGTGGATCACCTTCCGGTGTACCGCACGGTCGGTGTGGAAGACCTGAGGCANNCGGANNGGGANGCGTTGGATTCCACGCGGTCGCTGGCCTTTCTCGCGCCNTCGGCGGTCCGTCACCTCGCCCAGGCGGACGGCCACAGGTTCGAATACCTCGCGCGCCGAGCCGTGGCCGTGGCCTACGGCGAAGCGACGCGGGAACAGCTCGGGAAGCTCGGTTGGAGACATGTCCTGACCTGTGCCGGGCCGACGTTGCCGCAAATCGTCCAAGCCTTGGAGGCCGAGTGAATTCGAAGCAATGGTTCGATCGGGCGCTGGCCGTGATCCCGGGCGGTGTCCACTCGCCGGTGCGCGCCTTCCGCAACGTGGGTGCGTCTCCTTTCTACGTCCGCTCCGCGAAGGGGTCGCGGCTGACCACGGTGGAAGGGCGGGAACTGGTCGATTGGGTGGGGTCGTGGGGGCCCATGATCCAAGGGCACGGGAACCGGGCGGTGGTGGATGCGATCCGTCTGGCGCTGGAAGCCGGGACCTCGTACGGGGCCTGTTCGGTTCCCGAGGTGGAGCTGGCCGAGGAGATCCGCGCTCGCATGCCCTGGATGGAGAAGGTGCGTCTGGTCAGTTCCGGCACCGAGGCCACGATGTCCGCCTTGCGCCTTGCCCGGGGCGCCACGGGTCGTCCCGCCTTCGTCAAGTTCCGCGGCTGCTACCACGGCCATGGCGACAGCTTCCTGGTCGCGGCGGGGTCGGGAGCCCTCACGCACGGCCACCCCTCCAGCCCCGGGGTGACCGAGGGGACGAGTTCCGACACCCTGGTCGCGGAATTCAACGATCTGGAAACGGTGGACGCCTGCTTCCGCGCCCGGCCCGGCGCGGTGGCGTGCGTCTTCGTGGAACCCGTGGCGGGGAACATGGGAGTGGTCCCGCCCGAGCCCGGTTTCCTGGAAGGGTTGCGCGAGCGTTGCGACCGCGAAGGCGCGCTCCTGGTGTTCGACGAGGTGATGACGGGATTCCGGGTGGGCCCTTCGGGCGCCGCGGGTCGCTTCGGCATCCGGCCGGACCTGGTCACCCTGGGGAAGATCATCGGAGGGGGATTGCCGCTCGCGGCGTTCGGCGGCCGAGCCGACCTGATGGACCGGTTGAGCCCGCTGGGCCCTGTCTACCAGGCGGGAACGCTTTCCGGCAACCCATTGGCCTGCGCCGCGGGGCTCGCCCTCCTGCGGAGCCTGGACGTGGCCGTCTACGACCGTCTGGAAACCCTGGGCGCTCGGCTCGAGGAAAGGATCCTGGCGGGGATCGCGGGAACCCCCACCTGCTTCCAGCGCGTGGGCAGCATGGCGACCGTCTTCTTCCGTCCCGGGCCCATCCGCACCTTCGCGGATGTCGACACCTGCGACCGCGAAGCCTACGCCGCGCTGTTCCGCTTCGCGCTGGAACGCGGGCACTTCCTCCCGCCGGCGCAGTTCGAGGCGTTCTTCCTCTCCACGGCGCACTCAGAGGCGGACGTGGACCGGCTGGCGGCGGATCTGGTGGAAG
>JGI12269J14319_10002936_pt1 | contig 16238 bp, 15 predicted proteins | sample PeaSoiSIISIP2007_FD_14319 | JGI IMG/M metagenome (IMG submission 14319) | reverse complement strand
TCGGTCTACCCCACGCTGCAGCTCTTCGAGGACGAAGGTCTGGTGCGCTCCGAGCAGCAAGACGGCAAGCGCGTCTACGAGCTCACCGACGCGGGGCGGACCGAGGCCGCCGAGCGTCTCGAGCGGTTCGGGAACACCCCGTGGGACAACGACTCGGAGTTCGCCGGCCAGTTCCAGGGGCTCATGAAGTCGGCCGTGCAGCTGCTCACCGCGGCCAAGCAGATCGCCCGGCAGGGTGACCCGTCCCAGATGGAGCGGGCCACGACCGTCATCCGGGCCACCGGCAAGGAGCTCTACAAGATCCTGGCCGAGGACTGACCCCGCCCTAGGCGCCCATGGCGTGGACGCCCCCGTCGACGTGCACCATCTCGCCCGTCGTCATCGGGAACCAGTCCGACAGGAGCGCCACACAGGCACGCGCCACGGGCTCGGAGTCGGTGACGTCCCACCCCAGCGGCGCCCGGTCACCCCAGGTGTCCTCGAACCCCTTGAAGCTCGGGATCGACTTGGCCGCCAAGGTGCGCACCGGGCCGGCGGCGACGAGATTGACCCGCACCCCTTCGGGCCCCAGGTCGCGCGCCAGGTAGCGCGCCAGGGACTCGAGCGCCGCCTTGGCCACGCCCATCCAGTCATAGGCCGGCCACGCCACCCTGGCGTCGAAGTCGAGCGCCACCACCGACGACCGGCCCGCCGCGGACAGAAGCGGCCGCAGTGCACCGACGAGAGCCTTCAGCGAGTACGNCGAGACCTGGAGGGCCACCGCCACCTCCGCCCACTCGGCGCGCAGGATGTCGCCCCCCAGGCACTCCTGGGGCGCGAAGCCGATGGCGTGGAGCACGCCGTCGAGGCGGCCCCAGCGCGCCGTGAGGTCCGCGGCCGCCGCCCGCAGGTGGCCGGGGTCGGTGACGTCGATCTCGATGACGTCGACGGGGGTGTCGAGCTTGCGCGCCGTGCGCCGGGTGAGGGACAGGCCCCGCCCCGCCCCCGACAGCACGAGTTCGGCGCCTTCGGCCTGGGCCCGCCGGGCCACGCCGAAGGCCAGCGACGCGTCGGTGAGCACGCCGGTGATCAGGATCCGCTTTCCCGCCAGGAGCCCGCCACTCGGTGACACTGCGGGCGACCCTACCCGAGCGGCGCCGACCCGCCGTGAGACCCGCCCACGGGACGACGAAGCGCCCGGGCCTGATCGTGGGTCCGGAGCCGTTGTGCCAGTGTTACCTGATGCACGTCGGGATCCTCGGTGGCACCGGGCCGCTCGGTCGGGGGCTCGGGCTGCGGTTGGCCGACGCCGGGGCGTCGGTCACGATCGGGTCGCGCGATGCGGCGCGCGCCGCCGAGGTGGTGGGCTCGTTGCTCACCCGGTGGCCGCGCCCCCTGGCCATCGAGGGAGCGGGCAACGACGGCGCCGCCGCCGGTGAGGTCGTGGTGGTGGCCACGCCCTGGGATGCCCTGATCCCCACCCTGGGCCCCCTGGTCCCTCATCTCGAGGGCAAGGTGGTCATCTCGGTGGCCAACGCCCTGGTGAAGCAGGGGCGCGAGATGCACGCCCTGGTTCCGCCCCGGGGGTCGATGGCGGCCGCCGTGCAGGCGGCCCTTCCCTCCTCCCTGGTGGCGGCGGCGGGTCACCATCTGCCCGCGTCGGATCTCGGGGACCTCGACAAGACGTTGGGCGCGGATGTCCTGGTCTGCTCGGACCACCCCGAGGCGACCCGGTCGACCATGGCGCTGCTGGCCTCGGTCGCGGGCCTGCGGCCTCTCGACGCCGGGAGCCTGGCCCAGGCCGCGGCCATCGAGGCGTTCACGGCCGTGCTCGTGACCCTCAACATCCGCTACAAGGCGCACAGCTCGCTGGGGCTGACCGGCCTCGACCGTGTATGAGTCTCGATCACCGATGACACAGCGAGCACCGGCGGCGGGGCGATGATGAACCTCTACGACACCACGCGGGGCGAGATCGTCNCCTTCGAGCCACCACGGGTGGTGTCGATGTACTCGTGCGGGATCACGCCCTACGACGCCGCCCACCTCGGGCACGCCCAGGTGTACCTGACCTTCGACGTCCTGCAACGCCGGCTCGCCGATCTCGGCCACGAGCCCCGGCTGGTGCGCAACGTCACCGACGTCGACGACGACATTCTGCGCAAGGCCCGTGAGCTGGGTGTCCACTATCTCGACCTGGCCGCCGAGGAGATGGCGCGCTTCGACGCCAACATGGCCGCCCTGGGTCTGCTGCCGGTGTACAGCGAGCCGCGTGCCACGTCCGCCATCCCCGACATCCTCTCGCTCATCGGGGCCGTGCTCGACGCCGGGCACGCCTACAGCGCGGGCGGGGCGGTGTACTTCGACATCTCGTCGTACCCGCGCTTCGGCCAGGTGAGCCACCTGTCGCGCCCCGAGATGCTGGTCCTGTCGGCCGAGCGTGGGGGGCATCCCGAGGATCCCAACAAGCGCGACCCGCTCGACTTCGTGCTGTGGCAGCCCTCGGCGCCTGACGAGCCGTCGTGGGAATCGCGTTGGGGCCCGGGCCGGCCCGGCTGGCACATCGAGTGCTCGGCGCTCGCCATGCGCGAGCTGGGCAAGACCGTGGACCTCCACGGCGGGGGCCGCGACCTCGTCTTCCCCCATCACGAGTGCGAGACGGCGCAGTCCGAGTCGGTCACCGGTACGACCTTCTCGCGCCACTGGCTGCATGTCGGGCTGGTGGGGCTCGACGGCACCAAGATGTCGAAGTCCCTGGGCAATCTCGTCTTCGTGGCCGACCTGCTCAAGGACTGGGACCCGATGGCGGTGCGCCTGGCCCTGCTGAGCCATCACTACCGCAGCGACTGGGACTGGGAGCCGGCCGATCTCGAACACGGCGCCGAGCGCCTCGACCGGTGGCGCGCCGCCAGCCCGAGCCGCCCCGGCGCGCCCGGGCCCAACGGCACCGCCACCGCGCCCGCCCTGGACGAGGTGCGCCGGTGCCTCGACGACGACTTGGGGGTGCCCGACGCCTTGCGGGTGCTCGACGACGAAGCCGCCGCGGGTCGCGACGTGGGGCCGGGCGCAACACTGTTAGGAGTGGCGTTGTGATCACGGTCCGGCTGCCCGACGGTTCGACCAAGGAGCTCGAGGACGGGGCCTCGGCGCTCACGCTGGCCGAGTCGATCGGCCGCCGCCTGGCCAAGGCGGCCGTGGCCGCCACCGTGGGCGGCCGGATGGTGGACCTGCGGGCCCCTCTGCCCGACGGCGCCGAGGTGGCGGTGATCACCGAGGACAGCGACGCGGGGCGCGCCGTGCTGCGCCATTCCACCGCCCACGTCCTCGCCCAGGCGGTGCTGGAGCTGTGGCCCGGCGCCCACTACGCCATCGGTCCCGCCATCGCGGACGGCTTCTACTACGACTTCGAGCTCCCCGGCGGGGCGACCTTCAGCGACGACGACCTCGGGCGGATCGAGGACGCCATGCGGGCCGTGATCGCCGCGGACCAACCCTTCGTGCGCGAGGAGCACTCGTTGGACGAGGGATTGGCGCTCTTCGCCGACCAGCCCTTCAAACGCGAGATCATCATGGGCGTCGCCGGCGCCGCGCCCGACGCCGAGTTGTCGGCCGAGGCCTCGGCCGACATCGCCTCCGACGCCGCCGTGGTGAGTGCGTACCGCAACGACGGCTTCGTCGACCTGTGCCTCGGTCCCCACGTGGCGTCGACGAGCCGGCTCGGGCACTTCAAGCTCCTGCGCGTGGCCGGCGCCTACTGGCGCGGCGACGAGCACCGGCCCCAGCTGCAGCGGATCTACGGCACCGCCTGGGAGTCCGACAAAGCGCTGGCCGAGCACCTCCATCGCCTCGAGGAGGCCGAGCGGCGCGACCACCGACGCATCGGTGCCGAGCTCGACCTCTTCTCGTTCCCGTCCGAGATCGGCTCAGGGCTGGCGGTCTTCCACCCCAAGGGAGCGACGATCCGTCGTCTCATGGAGGAGTACTCGCGCCAGCGCCACATCCAAGGGGGCTACGACTTCGTGTACACCCCCCACATCACCAAGTCCGAGCTCTTCGAGGTGTCGGGCCACCTCGACTGGTTCGCCGAGAGCATGTATCCCCCCATGGAGCTCGACGAGGGCCACCGGTACTACCTGAAGCCGATGAACTGCCCGTTCCACATTCTCGTGTTCCGGAGCCGGCAGCGCTCCTATCGCGAGCTTCCCACCCGCCTCTTCGAGTTCGGCACCGTCTACCGCTACGAGAAGTCGGGCGTGGTCCACGGCCTCACCCGGGTGCGCGGCATGACCCAGGACGACGCCCACATCTTCTGCACCCGCCAGCAGATGGACACCGAGCTCGGCGACCTTCTCACCTTCGTGCTCGACCTGCTGCGCGACTTCGGGCTCGAGGACTTCTACCTGGAGCTGTCCACCAGGCCGCCGGGCAAGGCGGTGGGCAGTGACGAGGAGTGGGACGAGGCCACCGAAGCCTTGCGCGCCGTGGCCGGCGGGCGCGGCCTCGAGCTGGTGATGGACGAGGGTGGCGGTGCCTTCTACGGCCCCAAGATCTCGGTCCAGGCACGCGACGCCATCGGACGGTACTGGCAGGTGTCCACCATCCAGCTCGACTTCCAGCTCCCGCAGCGCTTCGGACTCGAGTACGTCGGTGCCGACAACACCCGGCACCGCCCCGTCATGATCCACCGCGCCTTGTTCGGGTCGGTGGAGCGCTTCTTCGCCATCCTCCTCGAGCACTACGCGGGAGCACTGCCGACCTGGCTCATGCCGGTGCAGGTGGCGGTGCTTCCCGTGCGCGACGGGCACGACGACTACGCCCGGGAGGTGGCCGCCGCGTTGCGCGCCGGGCAGGCGCGTGTCGAGGTCGACAGCGCCGACGAGCCGCTCAACGCCCGTATCCGCCGGTGGAAGTTGGAGAAAGTTCCCTACCTGCTCGTGGTGGGCGACGACGACGTGGCGGCGCGCACGGTGGGGGTGAACCCGCGCAGCTCACAGGATCCCGTGCGAGGGGTGCCCCTCGACACCTTCCGCGCCGCGCTGTCTGCCGAGATCGCCGCCAAGGGCTCCCCCGAGAAGGGTGGGGAGCCCGATGGGTGAGTCGGGGCTCGAGCAGCTGTGGGCGGGGTGGCGCCGTGACTACGTCGTCTCGGCCACCGTGGCCGAACGGGACGGGTCCGAGCCCGACTGCGTCTTCTGCGCGATCGCGGCGTCGGGCCCGCCCCGCGTCGACAACCTGGTGGTGTGGCGAAGCGATCTCAGCTTCGCCGTGCTCAACGCCTATCCCTACGCCAGTGGCCATCTCCTGGTGATGCCCCTGCGACACCTGGCCCAGCTCGACGAACTCAGCTCCGAGGAGTCCGCCGACCTGTGGTGCGGCACCCGGTTGGCGGTGTCGGCCATCACCGATGCCTACGACCCCGACGGCATCAACATGGGAGCCAACCTGGGCCGTGCCGCCGGGGCGGGGATCCCGGGACACCTCCACCTCCATGTCCTGCCCCGGTGGTCGGGGGATACGAACTTCATGACCACGGTGGCGGGCGTGCGCGTCATGCCCGAATCGCTGGCGGTGGGATGGGAGCGTCTCCACGGGGCGTGGCCCCCGCCCTGAGGGCGCGCCCCGGCCGGTCAGTCGGCTTTGGCCTTGGCCATGCGCTCGACGAGGTTCGGCGGCATGGCGTCGTAGTGGTCGTGGTGCGCGTTGAACCGGCCCCGGCCGCCGGTGAGCGAGCGAAGGTCGACGGCGTAGCGCTGGATCTCTGCGGTGGGGACGAGCGCGGTGATCTTCTGCACACCTCCGTCGACGGTGTCGGTGCCCTGGACGCGTCCCCGGCGGGAGTTGAGGTCGCCCAGGACGTCACCTTGCATGGTGGCGGGCACCGTCACCTCGAGCAGCGAGATGGGCTCGAGCAGCGCCGGTCCCGCTTTGGCCATGGCCTCTTTGAAGGCCAGTGAGCCCGCCATCTTGAAGCTCATCTCCGAAGAGTCGACGGGGTGGAACTTGCCGTCGAAGCAGGTCACCTGCACGTCGACGACGGGGTAGCCGTGCACCCCACCCAGGGTCATGGCCTCCAGCACGCCCTTCTCGACGGCCGGGATGTACTGCTTGGGGATGGCGCCTCCCACCACCTGGTCGACGAAATGGAAGCCCTCACCACGCTCGAGCGGCTCGATGCGGATCGAGGCCACGCCGAACTGCCCGTGGCCCCCCGTCTGCTTCTTGTACTTGCCCTCGGCCTCGGCCTGTTGCGTGATGGTCTCGCGAAAGGGCACGAGCACGTCCTCGGTGGCGACCTCCACGCCGAACTTGCGGGCCAGGCGCTCGGCTGCCACGGCCAGATGCGTCTCACCCGTGCCGCGCAGGATGGTCTGGTGCGTCTCGTCGACGCGCTCGACCACCAGGGCGCGGTCCTCCTCCTGGAGGCGGTGCAGCCCGGTCATGAGCTTGTCCTCGTCGCCCTTGGACTTGGGGCGGATGGCCACCGCCAGGACCACGGGCTCCTGCGGCGCGGCGGGCACGACCACAGGGGTGCCCTTGGGGGCCAGGGTGTCGCCGGTGGCGGTGTCGGAGAGCTTGGGGACGGCCACGATGTCACCGGCCTGGGCCGCGTCCACCGGCTGGGCCTCCTTGCCCCGCAGCAGCTGGAGGATGTGGAGCCGCTGGTCGGAATGGGTGCGGGGATCGGTGAGCACGGTGTCGGGCTTGATCGTCCCCGACAGGACGCGTAGCAGCGAGATCTTGCCCACATAGGGGTCGGAGATGGTCTTGAACACCTGGGCCAGGGGTTGGCCCTCCGGGTCGCAGGCCACTTCCTGGACCGAGTCGCCGGCCCGGACCTCCACCGGTGGCCGCGAGTCGGGGCTGGGGGCGATCTCGGCCAGCAGGGTCGCCAGCCGGTCGATGCCGACACCGGTGACGGCCGAGCCGCACACCACCGGGAACACCAAGCCCTGGGCGACGCCGTGGGCCAAAGTCGCCTCGAGCTCGGCGCCGGTGGGCGTCTCGCCGTCGAGGTACCGCTCCATGAGGGCGTCGTCCCCCACCACGATCCCTTCGACCAGCTGCTCGCGCACCTCGTGCTCGGTGGCGGCGAGGTCGTCGGGAATGGGCCCGCTCTGGGGCTTGCCGCCTTCGTAGGTGATGGCGGTGTCGGTGAGGAGGTCGGCGATCCCCCGGAATCCGGACTCCTCGCCCACGGGGAGCTCGAGGGGGGCGATCCCGGCTCCGAAGCGGTCGCGCAACGCGCTCAGGGTGCGGTCGAAGCTGGCCCGCTCCCGGTCGAGCTTGTTGATGAAGACCAGTCGGGGCAGGCCCATCTCGGCGGCCAGATCCCAGGCGGCCTCGGTCTGGGCTTCGATGCCCTCGACGGCGCTGACGACCACGACGGCCAGGTCCACCACCGAGGCGGCCGCCCTGACCTCGCCGAAGAAGTCGGCGTAACCCGGGGTGTCGATGATGTTCAGCTTGACGTCGCCGAGCAGGCACGGGGCCAGGGCGAGGGAGAGCGACATGTGTCGCTTGATCTCCTCGGGTTCGAAATCGCACACCGTGGACCCGTCGTCGACCCTGCCCTGTCGGGTGACGGCGCCGGTGGCGAAGAGGAGCGCCTCGGCCAGCGTGGTCTTGCCCGAGCCGTTGTGTCCGACCAGGGCGACATTGCGGATGCGGGACGGTGGGTAAGTCGGCACCCCGCGCACCTCCCTCCCTCGAGATCCTTCCGGCGTGGCCGCTGCGGATGGCAGCCTACCGGTGACGCTGCGCCTGGGCAGGGGGAGTCGATCCATCGATTGGGGCCCAGGGGGCCGATGGTAGGCTGGGGATGAACCCCCGCGGAGGAAACCCACGAATGTTCGACGGTCGCTGGCGGCAGGCGGTGGACCGAACGACCAAGCCGGTCGGTACCGCTCTGGTGCGGGTGGGGATCACCGCCGACGTGCTCACCATCTTCGGGCTCACCATGTCGGTGGTCACGGCGCTGGTGGTGGGATCGGGTCACCTCGTCGCCGGCGTCTTCCTCCTCTTCCCGACCGGGTTGCCCGACCTCTTCGACGGCCCCGTGGCCAAGGCGTCGGGACGCGCCTCGGTGCGCGGCGCGTTCTTCGACTCGGTGGCCGACCGGATCTCCGATGCCTTCCTCTTCGGAGGCGTGGCGTGGTACCTCGCCGCACACCATCACGGGGAGACGGTGCTGCTGCCCTTCGCCATCCTGGCGGTCACCTCTCTCATTTCGTACCAGCGGGCCAAGGCCGAGCTGCTCGGTCTGTCGGCCAAAGGTGGCCTCATGGAGCGGGCCGAGCGCTTCATCTTGCTGGGCTTGTGCTTCATCGCCGGCTCCGTGGCCGCTTCGGCGTTGGTTCCCGCCCTGTGGGTGTTCTTCGGCCTGCTGACGGCCACGGCGTTGGGGAGGTTCGTCAACGTCTGGAAAGAGGCCGAGGGTCCCCCGCCCGCGGTGCCGTTCCGGGCCATGTTCGCCGACGGCGACATGGACGTCACCCGGCGGGCGCTGGCGCGGTGGCACGAAGGACGCGTGGACTCCCGTTGGCGCGCATGGCGTGAAGCACGAGCGCATCGCGACGCGGTGGGCGCGCACGGCCCGGTGCCGCGCCGGGCGGCCCAGCCTTCGGGCCGGTGGCGGGCCCGGCGCGCCGGAGTGCCTTCGAGCCGGTCGGGTCGCATCTGGCGCGCTCGACGTGAAGCTCGGCCCACGACGCGCGCCGGCCGGCGACCTGCGTCGCGCGGCTTCTGAGCTTCCGACGGCTCCAGACGCGAGCTGTCGCCGCGGTCCGAGACGTGCCTGACGCGTCTGACCACACCGACGCCGGGGCGTCTGACCACACCGACGCCGGGGCGTCCGACCACACCGACGCCGGGGCGTCCGACCACACCGACGCCAACGCGCCGGTCGACAGCGACATCACCGCGTCGGAGGGCAGCTGGGCCGCGTACCTGACCTACCGGGCGCTGGGGACCGCCATGCAGAAGCTCCCCGAACACGTAGCTGCGGTGGCCGCGGGAGTGGTGGCGCTGGCGCTGTCGGCCCACCCCGGCAAGGCGGGGGGCATGTACGCGCGCAACGCGCGCCGCGTCGTGGGTGGGGGCATCAGCGACGCCGAGCTCGCGGCGCTGACGCGCCGGGCGTTCCTGAATTACGCGCGCTACTGGTTCGAGGGCGCCCGGCTCCCCGCGCTGAGGCCCGACGTCGTGGCCGACCGCATGCTGGTGGAGAGCGGGTGGGAACATCTCGTGGCCGGCATGGAGGCCGGAAAAGGCGTGATCATGGCGCTCCCCCACATCGGGAGCTGGGAATGGGGGGGTGCCTGGCTGGCGCTGCAGGGCTATCCCATGACGAGCGTGGCCGAACCGCTCAAGCCGCCCGCCATGTACGACTGGTTCGTGGCTCAGCGAGAGGCCATGGGCCTGACCATCGTGCCCATGGGCCCCGACGCCAGCGGCGTGCTGCTGCGTGCCCTGAAGGCGGGCAAGCTCGTGGGGCTGCTGTGTGACCGCGACATCGCGGGCAACGGTGTGGACGTCGAATTCTTCGGCGAGCGCACCACCATGCCGGCGGGCCCCGCCATGCTGGCCTTGCGCACGGGGGCCGTCCTGTTGCCCACGGCGGTCTACAGCGGGCCCGGCATCGAGCACACCGCCGTGATCATGCCCCCGGTGCCCACCGAACGCACCGGAAGGCTGCGCCAGGACGTGGCCCGCGTCACGCAGCTGATCGCCGCCGACCTGGAACAGCTCATCCGGCGGGCGCCGGAGCAATGGCATCTCTTCCAACCGAACTGGCCCAGTGACGTCGCGGCCGGCGCCCTCGGCTGATCGAAGGAGCACACGGTGCGGGTGGCGCTGCTGTGTCCGTACAGCCTGAGCCGACCGGGCGGGGTCCAGGGTCAAGTGCTCGGCCTGGCCGCGGCCCTGACGGAGGCCGGTCACCACGCCGTGGTGCTGGCCCCGGCCGACGCGCACGGCGCGGTGCCGGGGATCGCTCCCGGTTCCCTGGTGCGGCTGGGCGGGACCGTGGGCCTGCCCGCCAACGGGTCGGTGGCTCCCGTCGCCCTCGGCCCGGTGGCGGCGGTGCGGGCCGTGCGACACGTGTGGCGGGGGGACTTCGACGTGCTGCACCTGCACGAGCCGTTGGCACCGGGGCCCGGGTACGCGTGCCTGGTGGCGTGTGGGCTCCCCAAGGTGGGGACGTTCCACCGTGCCGGCCCGAGCATCGCCTATCGCCTGCTCGGTCCCCTGGCGCGCGCCGGGGCGCGACGCCTGGCGGCGCGGTGCGCGGTGTCGGCGCAAGCCGAAGCCACGGCCAGGGAGGCGCTCGGGGGTCGCTACGACATCATCGGCAACGGTGTCGACGTCGGGCGATTCGCCTCGGCTGTCCCGTGGCCCGTCACGGGGCCCACGGTGATGTTCGTGGGGCGTCACGAGCAACGCAAGGGCCTCGAAGTCCTCCTCGAGGCGTCACGTCGAATCGAACCCGCCACCGCCGTGACGATCTGGCTGGCGGGGGAGGGCCCCGACACCGAGCGCCTGCGCCGGCGCTATCCGCCGGACCGGCGCCTGGCGTGGTTGGGGCGGCTCGACGACGACGAGCTGGCGTCACGCCTGGCGGGGGCGCACGTGCTGTGCGCGCCGTCACTGGGCGGCGAGTCCTTCGGGGTGGTGCTCCTCGAGGCCATGGCGGCCCGGGCCGCGGTGGTGGCGAGCGACCTTCCCGGGTACCGGGCCGTGGTCGGGGACCACGGCGTCCTCGTGCCACCCGGGGACGTGGCCTCGCTGGCGCGAGCTCTCTCGGAGCTCGTCGTCGACGCGGATGGTGGCCGGGGACGCTGTGCGCCGAGCGCGCTCGATGCCGCCTTCGCCCATGCGTCGCGATGGTCGATGTCCGAGGTGGCGGCCCGATACCTCGAGGTCTACGACCGGGTGTGCGCCGGGACCGGGCCTCGGGACTGACCCTCGCACCCGGAGCGGAGCCACCGGCGTCGTACACTCCGAGTCCATGGCCGGCACACCTCCTCCACCGGGCCGGCGCCGGTCGCGGTCGCGCCCCGCGTCGGCGGGCCCGTCGGGCGCCCCCCCGGGGGACGGCCGCGCCGGCGCAGCCGGGACAGGAGGGCCCCGCCGGGCACAGGGCACCGGGCGGGGCGGTTCAGGCACGGGGTCCGGGGCGCGCCGGGGTGGACCGGGAGGAGCAGGAGGCGGCTCCGGGGGTGGCACGGGCGGACGGGGTGGATCGAGCGGCGCTGGAGCCGGCAAGGGGCGAGGAGGCTCGGGGCGCACGACAGGGACCGGGACGCCGGGCCGGAGTCGAGGTGGGGGCGGCGGCCGGTCCGGTGCAGCCAACCGCGGCGGTCGTCCCTCGGGAAACCGCCAAGCCGGTGCGGGCGCCACCCGGGACCGGGTCCGGGACTCGATTGTCGTGGAGGTGACGGAGACCGAGAAGGTGGCGGTCCCCATCCTGCCCGGCGCCAGGGGCGACACGGGCGAGTTCCATCACAACCGCCGCCGTGCGCTGCTGATCGCGGCTGTTCCCGGGATCGTGGTGTTCGTGCTGGTCACCGCGGCGTGCACCGCGGCCGGACTCGTCGCCCTCGGCGCTGTGGCCGGAGCGGTGGCGGGGCTCGTGGTGTGGTTTGCGCTGTGGCGCGGCGCCACCCGGATCCTCCTGCGCGCCCTGGCCGTGCGCCCCGGGGGCGAGGCCGAACTGGCCCGCGCCGACAACATCGTCGACGGGCTGTGCGCCACCATGGGGGTGGAGCCCCCCGACATCGTCGTCATGGACGAGTGGGCTCGGCAGGCCATCGCACTGGGGCGCAAGAGCGGCGCGGCGGTCCTGGTGGTCACTTCGGGCCTGCTGCAATCCCTCGACCCGGTGGCGCTCGAGGGGGTGCTCGCCCACGAGCTCGTCCACGTGAAGCGGGCCGATATCGCGCCCGCCACCATGGCTGCGGCAGTGCTGTTGCCGTTGGCGACGTTCCTTCCCGTGTCGGGGCTGGTCCACGGGCTCGCCGGCCGGGGCCGCGAGTTCCGCACCGACCGCCTGGCGGTGGCGGTGACGCGTTTCCCGCCCGGACTGCGCGAGGGGCTGGTCCTCATGGCCGACGGGCCCGCGCCCCGCGTGCCGTCGCCGCTGACCCGGCGCGGGGTGGCGCGCACCACGCGTTGGCTGTGGACGGTGGCGCTGCCCGAGACCCCGGGCGGCGACGTGATGCGTTGGAACGTCGTCGGGGAGCTCGATGCGCCGGCCCTGCGTGTGGCCGCCCTCGACGAATGGTGAGCACGGGGCCGGTCACGTAGTCCCCGGTGGGGCGGTCGCCACCCGGGAGTAGACTGAATCCATGGACGACGCGCCCACCGCACGGTCCGAGGCACGGTCCGAGTCAGCCGCCGGGTCGGGAATTTCCCGGCAGACCGGGACCTTCACCGTGAAGCGCGGTCTGGCCGACATGTTGCGGGGCGGGGTCATCATGGACGTCGTCACCGCCGAGCACGCCCGCATCGCCGAGGACGCCGGCGCGGTGTCGGTGATGGCACTCGAGCGTGTGCCCTCCGACATCCGAGCCCAGGGCGGGGTAGCCCGCATGAGCGACCCCGCGTTGATCGAGGCGATCCAGCGCACCGTGACCATTCCGGTCATGGCCAAGGCCCGGATCGGCCACTTCGCCGAGGCGCAGGTCCTCGAAGCCCTGGGTGTCGACTACATCGACGAGAGCGAAGTACTCACGCCTGCCGATGAAGCGCACCACATCGACAAGCGGGCGTTCCGGGTCCCCTTCGTGTGCGGCGCCACCAACCTGGGCGAGGCACTGCGTCGTATTTCCGAAGGTGCAGCTCTGATCCGCTCCAAGGGCGAGGCGGGGACAGGGAACATCGTCGAGGCAGTGCGTCACCTCCGCTCGATCCTGGGGGACATCGGCAAGCTCACCCAGGCTGACGCGGCCGAACGTTACGCGTGGGCCAAGCAGCTCGCCGCGCCGGTCGACCTGGTGCACGAGGTTGCCGAGACCGGGCGCCTCCCGGTGCCGCTGTTCTGCGCAGGAGGCATCGCCACACCGGCGGACGCCGCCCTCGTGATGCAGCTCGGTGCCCAAGCAGTGTTCGTGGGCTCGGGGATCTTCAAGAGCGAGGACCCGGCGCGCCGGGCCCGCGCCATCGTGGAGGCCACCACGCACTTCGACGACCCCCAGATCGTGGCCAAGGTCAGCCGCGGCCTGGGCGCCTCGATGCCCGGCCTCGAGGTGGCGGGGCTCGAGGTCCGCCTGGCCGACCGAGGGTGGTAGAGGTGGTGTCGCGAGGCGCGGCCGAGGTGCCCCCAGGTGGACGTCGGCATCCTCGCCTTGCAGGGTGACGTCGCCGAGCATCGCGCCGCACTGAGCGAGATCGGGGTCGCGTCGCGCCCTGTGCGCCGGCCCGAGGATCTCGTCGGGCTCGACGGCGTGATCATCCCCGGGGGTGAGTCGACGACGATCTCGATGCTGCTCGAGTCCTCGGGCCTGGCCGACCCTCTGGGCAAGGAGCTCGACGCCGGCCTGCCTGCCTTGGGAACCTGCGCGGGCATGATCCTTCTGGCCACCGAGGCGGTCGACGGTCGCGCCGACCAGCGCTGCTACGGCTCGATCGACATCACCGTGCGGCGCAACGGTTTCGGCCGTCAGCTCGAGTCCTTCGAGTGTGCGCTGGACGTGCCCGCGCTGGCGGATGGGCCGCTGCCCGCTGTGTTCATCAGGGCGCCGATGGTCGAGACCACCGGTCCTGAGGTCGAGGTCCTGGCCTCGTTGGTGCAGCCGGCACCCGACGGCGTTGCGGACGACGCATCGTCCTTCGGAGTCGGGCGGGCCGTGCCGGTGCTGTGCCGCCAGGACGGCGTGCTCGTGGCCGCCTTCCACCCCGAGCTCACCCCCGACCGTCGGGTCCACGAGCTGTTCGTCGCAATGATCCAACACAGCTGAAAGAGCCCAACACAGCTGAAAGAGCAAGGACGGTAGGACATGTCAGGCCACTCGAAATGGGCGACGACCAAGCACCGCAAGGCCGCCGTCGACAAGGTCAGGGCGAAGGTGTTCGCCAAGTTGATCAGGCAGCTCGAGGTGGCCGCCCGGGAGGGGGGCGGGGACGTCAACACCAACGCCACCTTGCGCACCATGTTCGAGAAGGCGCGCGCCGCGTCGGTGCCCATGGACACGATCGAGCGCGCCATCAAGCGGGGCACGGGGGAGCTCGAAGGGGTCCACTACGAGGAGGTCTCCTACGAGGGCTATGCGCCGGGGGGCGTGGCCATCATCGTCGAGTGCCTCACCGACAACCGCAACCGGACCGGCGCCGAGGTGCGCAACGTCTTCACCCGCAACGGGGGCTCGATGGCCGAGCCCGGCGCGGTGGGATGGCAGTTCGCGCGCAAGGGGGTGATCGTCCTGCCGCGGTCGCTCGACGAGGACAGGATCATGGAGGTCGCCGTGGACGCGGGTGCCGAGGACCTCACCGAGGAGGGGGACGGCTGGATCGTGACCTGCGCGCCTCACGATCTCGCCGCCGTGCGCGCCGCCCTCGACGCCGCCGGGATGGCCCCGGAGTCGGCTGAGATGGCCATGGTGCCCTCGACCACCGTGCCCGTGACCGAGGAGGGTGAGGTCCGCAGGGTCCTGCGGCTCCTCGAGGCCCTCGACGACGACGACGACGTCCAGAACGTGTGGTCCAACTTCGACACGCCCGACGACGTCCTGGCCGCCGCGGTCGCGGACTGACCTCGACGGCCCTGCCCGACATCCACCTGCGCCGGTCCCGCCCTGGCTAGAGTCGAACGCGTGTTCGTCCTGGGCATCGACCCCGGGCTGTCCCGTTGCGGGTACGGGGTGGTGCGGAAGTACGGGAGCGACCTGGCCGCGACGGCCGGTGGTGTCGTCACGACTGAGCCCGACCTTCCCATCCACGAGCGCCTGCGCGTGCTGTACACCGAGCTCCGGGCATTGGTGGCCGAGATCCGCCCCGATGCGGTGGTGGTCGAGCGGGTGTTCTTCCAGACCAACGTTCGCACCGCCATGGCCACCGGACAGGCCGGTGGTGTGGCGCTGCTGGTGGCTGCCGAAGCCGGGTGCGAGGTCGCCCAGTACAGCGCCAACGAGGTCAAGCAGGCAGTCGTGGGCTTCGGCGGGGCCACCAAGGACCAGGTGCAGCGGATGGTGGCTGCCCTGGTGGGACTGGACGAGCCGCCCAAGCCTCCTGACGTCGCCGACGCGTTGGCATTAGCGGTCTGCCACGTGACGTCCCAACCGCTGCGGCGTGCCATCGAAGTGGCCGCGTCCGGGAGGCGGCGGTGATCGGCTGGCTCCGGGGGGAGCTCGTGGCCCGCAGCCCCGAAGGCGAGATCATCGTCGACGTGGGCGGGGTCGGCTATCGCCTCACCGTGTCGCCGGCACTCCTCAGCGCCGTGGGCGAGCGCGGCGCACGTGTGGAGCTGCACGTCCACACCCACGTGCGCGAGGACGCCATCGTGCTCTACGGATTCGCCACCGCCGAGGAGCGACGGTGCTTCGAGGCTTTGCTGGGGGCGCACGGCGTGGGCCCCGCTCTCGCCCTGGCCGTGCTGAGCGCGCTACGACCGGCGGAATTGGTCCGGGCCGTGCTCGACGAGGATCTCGGCGCGCTCTGCGTCGTCCCCGGCGTCGGCCGCAAGACGGCGGCCCGGCTCGTCTTAGACCTGCGATCGCGCCTCGAGCTCCCCGAGTTCGCCGGTGACGCGGTGCCCGGTGGCCACGGGGCGCCGTCCGAGGCACGGGGCGAGGTCCGTGCCGCGCTCAGCGAGCTCGGTTATGGCCCCGAGGAGATCCGACGGGCACTCGAGGGCGGGGAGAGCGAGGGCACGGTCGAGGAGTTGCTCCGCCAGGCGTTGCGGGAGCTGGCGGGGGCGCGGTGAACGGGCGGCGCGAGGTGCTGTCTTCGGCACACGACGCGGCGGACGTCGAAGTCGTGGCTCGCGCCGGCGCACCCACGGGAGTCGGTGAGGCCCCGGCGCGACCGGTGAACCCCCTGCCCGATCCGGCGGAGCTTGCCGAAGAGGCCCGTCTCCGGCCCCGGCACCTGGCCGAGTTCAACGGACAGCCTCAGCTGACCGAGCATCTCGAGATCGTGCTCGAGGCGGCGCGGCGTCGGGAGCAACCCGTCGACCACCTGCTGTTCGCAGGACCCCCGGGTCTGGGCAAGACCTCGCTCGCCGGCATCGTGGCGGCGGAGATGGGCGTCGGGTTGCGCATCACCTC
>JGI12269J14319_10002932_pt1 | contig 16253 bp, 15 predicted proteins | sample PeaSoiSIISIP2007_FD_14319 | JGI IMG/M metagenome (IMG submission 14319) | reverse complement strand
GCGTGGGCGCCAGCGAGAAGGACCGCGTGCTCGTGATCGTCCCCATGTTCCACGCCAACGCCTGGGGCATGCCCTACACGGCGTTTTTCGCGGGGACCGACCTCATCTTCCCCGAACGGTTCCTCCAGGCCGAGCCGCTCGCCCGCATCATCGCCGAGCAGCGTCCCACCCTGTCGCTCGGTGTCCCCACCATCTGGAACGACTTGTTGCACTACGCCCAGGGCCACGACGTCGACCTCTCGTCGCTGCGGCTCCTCACCGCGGGCGGGGCTGCTGTGCCGCGCTCGCTCATGGAGGCGTACCAGGAGCGCTTCGACATCGCCATGATCCAGGGCTGGGGGATGACCGAGACCAGCCCGGTGTGCGCCTTTGGCCGGGCGCCCAAGGGCGTCGCTCCGGAGCAGGAGATGGACTGGCGCGCCAAGACCGGTCGCATCATCGCGGGCGTCGAGCTCCGTGTGGTCGACGAGGAAGGCGGCGTGCTTCCCAACGACGGCCGGTCCGTCGGAGAGTTCGAGGTGCGCGGTCCCTGGGTGACCGCCGCCTACTACGGGGACCCCAGCCCCGAGCGCTTCCACGACGGGTGGCTGCGCACCGGTGACGTCGGGTCGCTCGACGGCCGCGGCTTCATGCAGATCTCGGATCGCACCAAGGACGTCATCAAGTCCGGTGGGGAGTGGATCTCGTCGGTCGAGCTCGAGAACGAGGTGATGGCCCACCCCGACGTCTACGAGGCCGCCGTCATCGGGGTGCCCGACGAGCGCTGGGACGAGCGGCCCCTGGTGGTCGTCGTGGCCGCCGAGGGCGTCCGGCCCGAGCCCTCCGACATCTTGGTGTTCCTGTCGTCTCGTGTGGCCCGATGGTGGCTCCCGGAGCGGTGGGCGTTCGCCGACGAGATCCCCAAGACCTCGGTGGGCAAATTCGACAAGAAGGTCCTGCGGGCCAAGGCCGCCGACGGCGCCCTCGAGATCCACGACGTGGATCTCCCGGCGCACGAACGCTGAGCGCGCCGCCGCCGGCGCCGGTTCGACGACGCGGACGGGAGGGCAGTGGACCTCGAAGACGTGGCCGACAGGCTCGAAGCGATCGCCGAGGAGCTCGGTGATCTGGCCTTCGACCGGCTGCGCGAGGCGAGCAGCATGGCGGGCCGTGGCGCCACGCCCGACCCCGCCCTCGTCGCCGAGGAGCGGCGCCTCACCCGGGCCCGCCGTGCCGTGCAGAAGGCGGTGGTGACGCTGCGACGGTCGCCGGGTCCCGGCGTCGACGCCGATCCCTAGCCCCGGCGTGGGGGCGCGAGCCTCAGTCGACGAGCTCGTTCAGGGCGTCGATGAGATGGCGGAGCCGCCCGTAGTGGATCCGGTCGAATCGCAGCGCCACGCGCGGCAGTTCCACGTGATCGCTGCTCGAGCGTTCCGGGCCCAACGCCTTGGTGGGGCGGATGGAACCGTGCGCCACGATGTCGGCGAAGCGCTCGTTGAGCTCCGCCAGCTGGGCGCGCGTGGGTGCGACCCGCAGGCGCATCACCAGGAGGTCGCCGACCCATCGACAGGAGTGGTAGTTGCGGTAGAACCCGAGCAGCTCGGACGCGGCCGCGTCGACGTCGGAGGTGATCACGTACAGCGCCTGGTCCTCGGGTGATACCAATCCGAGGGATGCCACCTGGTTGTCGAGAAAGTCCTGCCATGCCTTCCAGTAGGTGCCGGCGGGGACATCCAGCAGGACCAGGGGCGCAGGTTGGGCCTTGCCGGTCTGCAACAAGGTGAGGAGCTCGTAGGCCTCGTCGAGGGTTCCGAACCCGCCGGGGAGCACGGCGTAGCCGTCCGACTCCTTGATGAGCATGAGCTTGCGGGTGAAGAAGTACCGCATCTCCACGAGCTTGGGGTCCTGGGCGATGAACTCGTTGGCACCCTGCTCGTGCGGAAGCCGGATGTTCACCCCGAGGGAGCGTTCCCGGCCCGCGCCCTTCATGGCCGCCGCCATGATCCCGGGGCCCGCACCGGTGACGACCATCCATCCGTGGCTCGCCATCCGCTCGGCGAGGAGGCTGGCCTGGAGGTACAGCGGGTCGTTGGGCAGGGTCCGTGCCGATCCGAAGAACGTGACCTTGTGCTCCTGACGGAAGGGCCGGAACACCCGGAACGCCTCGGCCATCTCGGCCATCGCGGCGCGCGCCAACTTGAGGTCGAGAGGATCGGTGCGCTCCTCGGCCAGATGCACGACGGTGCCGATGATCGACCGGTACAGGTCGCGCCGCTGGGTCACGCCCACCGAGTCCAACAGTGCGTCCACGAGGTTCTGCTCGCCCGGATCGAGACGCTCGGCGGGGGTGACGCTCTCGAGCCCGGCGGTGTCGGCGGCGAGGGGCGGGACCAGGTCGGAGCCGCCCACGCCGATCCCCTCGTCCCNGGGGCCGTCCCCGGGGCCCGAGGCGCTCACGTCGTGCACCTCAGCAAGGGGCGGGCACGCGACCGTACAGCGTCGTGCGCTGCTCGAGCCGTCGGCCCAGGGGCTCCACGAGGGAACGGAAACCCTCCTCGTCCATGAGCTGGCCGTGGCTCGCCCCCGCCGCCCGTGAGATGTTCTCGTCCATGAGTGTGCCCCCGAGGTCGTTGACACCGGCCTGCAGCGCCTGGGCGGCGCCGGCCCCGCCCATCTTGACCCAGCTGGCCTGGATGTTCGGGATCCAACCCCGGTAGGCGATGCGCCCCACGGCGTGCATCAGGAGGGTCTCACGGAACGTCGGGCCGCGACGCGCCCTGTGCTGCAGGTAGATGGGCGCGGCCATGTGCACGAAAGGCAGCGGGACAAACTCGGTGAAGCCACCTGTCTCGCGCTGCAGATGGCGCGTCCTCGTCAGGTGCCGGGCCCACGAGCGAGGCCGTTCCACGGAGCCGAACATGATGGTCACGTTCGACCGGAGCCCGATGCTGTGCGCCGCCCGGTGGGCCTCGAGCCACTGCTCGGTGTTGATCTTGTCGGGACAGAGCACGGCCCGGACGTCGTCGTCGAGGATCTCCGCGGCCGTGCCGGGCAGCGTCGCCAGCCCCGCTTCTTTGAGCCGCTGCAGATAGTCGACGAGGGGCTCGCCCAAGCGTCGCGCTCCCTCTGTCACCTCCAGCGCGGTGAACCCGTGGATGTGGATCCGCTCCGACGCCTCTCTGACGGCGCGGATCACCTCGAGGTAGTAGTCGCCGTCGAAGCTGGGGTGGATCCCGCCCTGGAGGCACACCTCGGTGGCCCCGGCGGCTTCGGCCTCGGCGACTCGTGCCGTGATGTCGCCCAGCTCCAGGAGATACGGGGCGCCGCGCAGGTTGAGCGACAGCGGGCCCTTGGAGAACGCGCAGAACCGGCATTTGAAGGTGCACACGTTGGTGTAGTTGATGTTGCGGTTGGCCACCCAGGTGACGACGTCGCCGACCTCGTCCCGGCGCAGCTGGTCGGCGACCTCCGCCACGGCCCGCACTTCGGGGCCCCGGGCCGAGAACAACGTGACGATCTCGTCTTCGCCGACTTCCTGGCCGAGGTTCACCCCGTCGAGGACCTCCGCCACAGCGCCACCGGCCCGGCGCCCCGCGGCGACGACGGAACCGGCGCCGGGAACGGGAATGGCGTCGACGAGGGTCGGCGGCGCCACGACCCCTCCCGAGCACCACGGGTCCTCGCGCCCCAGGCCGTCGGCATCGAGACGGTCGAGGACGGAGAACCGCATGGCGGGGTCCAACCAGCGCTCGGGGTCGAGGGCGTACTCGGGGTACACGGTGAGGCGCGCCGCCAGGGTCCCGCCGGCGGCCTCGGTCGCTTCGCGCAGGAGGTGTACCGCTGGCCACGCTCGTTCGGGGTTGACGTGGTCGACGGTCACCGGCGAGACCCCGCCCCAGTCGTCGAGCCCCGAGTCCAGGAGCGGCCTGAGGTCGTCGGAGAGGTTGGGCGGTGCCTGCACGTGCACTTCGGGCGGGAGCACCAGGCGCGCCACAGCGATGGTCCACCACAGCTCCTCGGGAGGGCACGGCGGGTGGTCGTGCATGGCCGTCCCCGGCTTGGGGAGGAAGTTCTGGACGATCACCTCCTGGACGTGACCGTGGAGGCGTTGGGCATCGGCGATGGCCTCGAGGGCACGGACCCGCTCGGCTCGCGACTCGCCGATCCCGACGAGCACACCGGTGGTGAAGGGGATGGCGAGCGCCCCCGCGCCGTGCAAGGTGGACAGCCGACGTTGCGGGGTCTTGTCGGGAGATCCCCGGTGACAGGCCAGGTCGGCGTCGAGCGTTTCGAGCATCATGCCCTGGCTGGCGACGACGGGCCGCAGGCGGGCGAGGTCGGTGTCGTCGAGCGCGCCCGCGTTGGCGTGGGGGAGCAGCCCCGTTTCGTCGCGCACCAATGCGCACATGGCCGCCAGGTACTCGACGGTCGAGCCGTACCCCTGCTGGTCGAGCCAGACGCGTGCCGCGGGGTAGCGCGCCTCGGGTGCTTCGCCCAGCGTGAACAGAGCCTCGTGGCAACCCGCAGCCGCCCCGGCGCGCGCCACGGTGAGCACCTCGTCGGGGGACAGGTACGGCGAGCGCACCCGGGCCGGTGGCTTGGCGAAGGTGCAGTACCCGCACCGGTCGCGACACAGCATCGTCAGCGGGATGAAGACCTTGGGCGAGTAGGTGACCCGGTTCCCGTGCGCCCGCGCCCGACGTGCCCGCGCCTCGGCCTGCAGGTCCGCGAGTGTGGCCTCGAGAAGGTCGTCGGGGGCCACGGCGGTCACCTTACCCGTCGCCTCCTGCACGGCTCGCCGGTCCGGGGTCGGCCGCGCCACCCGTCTGGCCCGCCGCCTCCCGGTCGACGAGCCACACGACCTGGCGCGCCCGCACGCGGGCCGCGGGGAGGTCCGCGCCCGCCGAGATGGCGGCGAAGGCCTCGTGCTTGGACTGACCCGACACGGTGAACACCACCAGCAGGGCGCGGGCCAGGGCTTCCAGGGTGAGGGTCATGCGCGCGTGGGGGTTGCGGTCGTCGGGGTCGGTCGAGCCCACCACCAGACGCCCCGGGGGGGCGTCGAGGGCCGACGAGCGGGGGAACAGCGAGGCGGTGTGCCCGTCGGGCCCGAGGCCGAGGTGGACGACGTCGAGGGTGGCGAGGGGGCCGACGAGGCGTTCGTAGGCCTCGGGTCCCTCGTCGCACGACATGGGATGGAACGAGCCCACCGCCCCGACCCGCTCGATCAGCGACTCTCGTACCAGGCGCTGGTTGGCATCGGGGTCGTCGGGCGCGACACAGCGCTCGTCACCCATGTAGATGTCGACGAGCGACCAGTCGACCCGGCCCGACCCGACCTGGGCCAGACGTTCGTAGCACCGTCGAGCCGTCGGACCGCCCGACAGCACCAGGGTGAAGCGAGGCCCGGGCCGGGCCGCGTACGAGGTGACGACGGTCGCGGCGAACGCGGCGGCGACGTCGGAGACGACGTCGACTGTGCCCGGTGGCCCGCTCACGGCTCGTGCCACTGGCGCAACTCGCGTGCCAGAAGTGAATCGGCCTCCTTCGGTCCCCACGTGCCCGCCGCGTACTGTGACAGCGGCACGCCGTCCTGGCTCCAAGCCTCCAGGAGCGGGTCCACGATCTGCCAGGCGCGCTCGACCTCGTCGGTCCGGATGAAGAGGGTGGCGTCACCCACCATCACGTCGTGCAGCAGTCGCTCGTATCCTCCCGCCGTCGTGCCGGGGAAGGCCTGGGCGTAACTGAAGTCCATGTCCACCGAACGCAGCCGGAACGCCTCGCCGGGGACCTTGGCCCCGAAGAGCAGGCAGATCCCCTCGTCGGGCTGGATGCGCAGCTGCAGCATGTTGGGGCGCAGGTCGCGGGTGAGCTTGCTGCCGAAGGCGAGGTGGGGGACGCGCTGGAATTGCAGGACGACCTCGGTGGCGCGTTTGGGGAGTCGCTTGCCGGTGCGGATGTAGATCGGGACCCCCGCCCACCGCCAGTTGTCGACGGCCAGCCGCAACGCCACGAAGGTCTCGGTGCGGCTCCTCGGGTCGACACCCTCCTCTTCGCGGTAGCCGACCACGGCGTCGCCGTTGATGACGCCGGGCGCGTACTGGCCGCGCACCGAGTTGATGACGGCCTCGTCGACGTCGGGGATCATGACGGCCCGCAGGAGCTTCACCTTCTCGTCGCGGATCCCCTCGGCGTCGACGGTGGCGGGAGGCTCCATGAGCGTGAGTGCCAGCACCTGCATGACGTGGTTCTGGACGATGTCACGCAGGGCGCCGGCCGTCTCGTAGAAGCCGCCGCGGTGTTCGACGCCCAGCTCCTCGGCCACCGTGATCTGGACGGAGTCCACGTACCGGCGGTTCCAGATGGGCTCGAAGATGGCGTTGCCGAAGCGCAGGGCCANGACGTTCTGCACCGTCTCCTTGCCCAGGTAGTGGTCGATGCGGAAGATCTGGTCCTCTTCGAATGCGCCGTGCAAGGTGGCGTCCAGGGCGCGGGCGCTGGCGAGGTCTCGCCCGAAGGGCTTCTCCACCACGATGCGGGCGAAGGTCCCCCCGTCGCCCGGGACGTTGCAGCCGTGCTGGGCCAGGGCGCTCGCCACGTTGCCGAACATCGACGGGATGGTGGCCAGGTAGTAGACGCGGTTGCCGGCGGTGCCCAGCGTGGCGTCGGCTTCGCCCAGCACCTCCCTCAGCTTGTCGAAGGTGGGCTTCTCGGCGTACTCGCCCGCCACGTAGCGGAAGCGGCTCACGATCTCGCCCCACTGGTGGCCGGCGAAGGGGGCCGCGTCGAGGGCGGCCTGACGAAACTGGTCGTCGCTCCACTGCGTGCGGGCCACGCCCACCACGGTGAAGCCGTCGGGCAGCGCCTTGTGCTCGGCCAGGGCGGCGATGGCGGGCAGGAGCTTGCGTGAGGCCAGATCACCCGAGGCCCCGAACACGACCAGTGCCAGCGGTGGCGGGGGGTCGACGGCGTCGAGCGTGTGGGAGACCTCGACAACCGGTTCTCGGTCGTCGATGTCGGTCCCCTCGACGACGGTGGTCGCGTCAGGGGTCACGACTTCCCGCCTTCGGTGAACACGGCGTGGCCGCCGAACTGGTTGCGCAACGCGGCCACCAGCCGGTTGGAATAGGAGTCCTGATCGCGCGACGCGAAGCGCTGGTAGAGCGAGGCCGTGATCACCGGTGCCGGCACGCCGCGGGCGATGGCCTCGAGCGCCGTCCATCGGCCCTCGCCCGAATCGACCACCACGCCCTCGATGTGCTCGAAACCCGACCCGGGCGCGAGCGCCCGCTCGGCGAGCTCGAGGAGCCACGAGCGCACCACCGACCCGTACCTCCAGATCGACGCGATTTCGTGCAGGTCCAACGAGAACTCGTCCGCCTTGGCCATGAGCTCGAAGCCTTCGCCGTAGGCCTGCATGAGCCCGTACTCGATGCCGTTGTGGACCATCTTCACGAAGTGCCCGGCTCCCACCGGGCCCACGTGCGCGTAGCCACCTTCGGGAGCCAGGGCCAGGAAGGCCGGCTCGCAGGTGGCCACGACCGACTTTTCTCCACCCACCATGAGGCAATAGCCGTTGGCGAGGCCCCACACCCCGCCCGAGGTCCCGGCATCGACGAAGCCGATGCCCTTGTCGGCCAGCGACGCGGCGGTGGGCGCGGCCTCTTTGTAGTTGGAGTTGCCTCCATCGATGACGGCGTCACCGCGTTCCATCAGTCCCTTCAGGGTGTCGATGGTGGAGGTCGTCGGTGGCCCGGCCGGCACCATCACCCACGCCACCCGCGGGGGGTCGAGCTTGCCCACCATCTCCGCCAGGGTGGCGGCCGTCTCGGCGCCCTTGGCCGCCACGGCCGCCCGGGCCTCGTCGGACAAATCGAACGCCACGACCTCATGGCCCTTCTCGATGAGGCGCTGGGTCATGTTCGCCCCCATCTTCCCCAGCCCCACCATGCCGATCTTCACGTCGCTCGCCCCTTCCTTGTCATCCGGTCGCGCTCATCCGATCGCGTCCAGCTCGGCGGTCGCCACCCGTAGGACCCGCCGTCCGTGCGCCAGCAGGCTCTGGTGGTCGCCGATGGACTGGGCCGCGATGAGCGTCCCGAAGTCGTAGGGGGCGCCGGGCACGGGCACTTCGGGCATGGGGTCGTCGGCCTGGGTTCGAGCTTGCGGGCGTCGTCGATCACCTTCCGCTGCTCAGGCGCCTGCCGACAGGGCGTTGGCCTTGTCGGACAGCTTCTGGATGAGCTCGTCGAAGGACTTGTCGAAGCTCGCCACCCCTTCGTCCTCGAGCGTGCGGGCCACATCCTTCATGTCCACACCGACGGCCTCGATGCGCTCGAGCGCAGCGGTGGCGCCGGCGGGGTCGGCGTCCACGGTCCGGGCCGGGGTCCCGTGGTCGAGGAAGGCGGCGATGGTCTCGTCGGGCATCGTGTTCACCGTGTCCGGGCCGATCAGGGTGTCCACGTAGGCGAGGTCGGGATACGCGGGGTTCTTGGTGGAGGTCGACGCCCACAGGGGGCGCTGCACCTTGGCCCCCTTGGCCGCCAGAGCCTCCCAGCGCGCCCCCGAGAACCGCTGCGCGAAGAGGGAGTAGGCACGCCTGGCCTGGGCGACGGCCGCCGTGCCCCGCAGCGACAGAACCTCCCCGCCGCCCGCCGGTTCGCCCTGGGCGGCCAGGGTGTCGAGGCGCCGGTCGACCTCGGTGTCGACCCGGCTCACGAAGAACGACGCCACGCTGCGCACCGACGACAGGTCGCTCACGCCGGTCGCGGCGAGGTCCTCCAGGCCCCCGAGGTACGCCTCGATAACCTCGTCGTAGCGCTCCAGGCTGAACAGCAAGGTGATGTTGATGCTCCGTCCCTCGCCGAACATGGCGCGGATGGCGGGCACGCCCTCGGCGGTGGCCGGGATCTTCACGTAGAGGTTGGGTTCGGCGATGAGCTCGTGGAAGTGGCGGGCCGCCTTGATGGTCCGGTCGGTGTCGTGGGCGAGGCTCGGGGCCACCTCCAGCGAGACGTACCCGTCGACGCCGTCAGAGCTGTCGTGCACGGGGGCGAGCACCGCCAACGCGTCGCGGATGTCGGTGACGACGAGTTCCCAGTACGCCTCCTCCACCGTGTGCGAGGCCAGCAGGTCGCCGAACTGCTCGTCGTAGTCGTTGGTGCTCTCTATGGCCTTGGCGAAGATCGTGGGGTTCGACGTCACGCCCCGGATGCCCTCGCCCACGAGCTCGGCCAGCCGCCCGTCGCGCAGGTAGTCGCGTCGGAGGTTGTCCAGCCACGGGCTCTGGTTCTGCTGCTCGTACAGGTCCTGGAGCTTGGTCATGGTGCTCCCTTCTGGCCGGGACCGGCGCCTTCGACGCGGCGCCGCCGGCGGTGAGTTCGTGTCAGCGCGCCGGTGGGGGGCCGGCGCGGGCCAGCAGCGCTCGGGCCCGGGAAGCCACGTTGGCGGGCGTGTACCCGAAGTGCTCGAGCACGACCGAGCCCGGCGCCGACGCGCCGAAATGGTCGATGGCCACGACGTCGTCCGCGTAGCGCTCCCAGCCGAAGGACGCGGCCGCTTCGACGGCGAGGCGGCGGGTGCCGGGGGGGAGAACCTGGTGGCGGTAGGACTCGGGCTGCATGGCGAAGAGATCCCAGGACGGCAGCGACACCACCCGGGCCCGGAAGGGCCCCTCCGACGCGCCGTCGCCTTCCCCGGCTGCGGCGAGCAGTCGGGCGGCCTCCACGCACACCCACACCTCCGACCCGGTGCCGATGAGGACGATCTCGGGCCCTCCGGCCGGCTCCGCCAGCACGTAGCCGCCGCGGGCGACACCGTCGGCGGCTTGGGCAGTGCCCTCGAGCACCGGGATCGACTGGCGCGTCAGCGCCAACGCGGTGGGCCCGTCGGAGTCGACCGCGATGCGCCAGGCGTGGGCGGTCTCGTTGGCGTCCGCCGGTCGGATGAGGCGCAGGCCCGGCAGGGCGCGCAGCGATGCCAGCTGCTCGACGGGCTGATGAGTGGGGCCGTCCTCGCCCAGGCCCACCGAGTCGTGCGTCCACGAGTAGACGACGTGAGCCTCCGACAGGGCGGCGAGGCGGACCGCCGGGCGCATGTAGTCACTGAAGATGAAGAAGGTCCCGCCCACGGGGAGCACGCCGCCGTGGCGCGCCATGCCGGTCATGGCCGAACCCATGGCGTGCTCTCGGATCCCGTAGTGGATCTGGTCCCCCTCGGGGTCCTGGGCGGACTGGTTGGCGGTGCCCTGCAGCTTGACGCCGGTGTTTCCGGTCAGGTCGGCGGCGCCCGCCACCAACCCGGGGATCATCTCGGCCGTGGCTGTCAGGCAGCGGTTGAACGCCACGCGCGTGGCGAGGCTCGTGCCCGCCTCGAACACCGGGAGCTTGGCGGACCAGCCCTCGAGGCCCCGTCCCCGCTGGGCCGCGTCCCACGCCGCTTTGTCTCCGGTCCACCCGGCGAAGCGCGCCCGCCACGCGCCACTGAGCTTCTCCCCGCGCGCCAGGCAACGCCGGTAGAGCCCGATCACCTCGTCGGGGACCCAGAACTGCTCGTCGGGCGGAAGGCCGAGGATGGCCTTGGTCTCGCGGACCTCGTCTCCGCCGAGGGGGTTCCCGTGGGCGTCGGCGGTGTCGGTCTTGTGGGGGGACGGCCAGCCGATGTGGCTGCGCAGCAGGATCATCGACGGCTTGTCCTCGACCGCCATGGCCCGCCGCAGGGCTCCCTCCAGCGCGTCGGTGTCGTTGGCCACCTCGCCGATGTCTTGGGTGTGCCAGCCGTAGGCGTCGAAACGCTCGGCCACGTCGTCGTCGTAGGCGAGCTCGGTCGGCCCGTCGATGGTGATGTGGTTGTTGTCGTAGACGTAGACGAGCCGGCCCAGCCCGAGATGGCCTGCGAGCGACGCCGCTTCGTGGCTGATCCCCTCCATCAGGTCCCCGTCGCCGCAGAGCACGAAGGTGTGGTGGTCGACGAGCTCGGGCCCGAAGCGGGCCCGCAGCCACCGCTCGGCGATCCCCATGCCGACGCCGTTGCCGACTCCCTGGCCGAGCGGGCCCGTGGTGACTTCGACCCCTGTGGTCAGGTGCACCTCGGGATGCCCCGGCGTCTTGCTGCCCCACTGGCGGAACTGCTTGATGTCGTCGAGGGTGAGGCCGTATCCGGTGAGGAAGAGGAAGGAGTACAACAGGATCGAGGCATGGCCGTTGGAGAGGATGAAGCGGTCGCGGTCGGGCCAGTCGGGGTAGGCGGGGTCGTGGCGCATGATCCTGGTGAAGAGCACATGGGCCAGCGGCGCCAGGGCCATGGCGGTACCGGGATGGCCCGAATCCGCCTTCTGGGGGGCGTCCATGGCCAGGCCCCGCACGACGTTGATCCCGAGCTGTTCGAGCTCCGCTTCGGTCACGGGAAGAACCGTACCCGCTCGGTCGTCGTGGGCAACCAGGCGCGTGCCCCGAGACACAACCGGACGCGCCCCCCGACCTCGGGGCCGACGCGCCACCCGACGTCCCGGCCGGTGTTCAACCCGACGCCCCCCCGTCGCGATCCCGGCGCCCCAGGTCGCCCGAGCGGTGGCGCAGCAGGGCCACCGACGCAGTGAACCCGTGGACGAAGTTCCGGCCTCCCACCGGACCGAGCTCGCCGGCCGCGAAGAAGCCGGCCATGGGGACCGCGCCGAGGTGCTCGGTCAGCACGCGCACGTCGTGGTGGGGCTCGCCGAAGAGCCGCGTCCCCCGACCGTTGCACGTGAAGACGAGCGCGGCGTCGGCCCGCTGCTCTGCCACCAACGCGTGGAGGTCCTGGTCCGCGGACGCGGCGTCGCGCAGATGGAATTGCACCGTGGTGCCCACCGCCACGGGGTGGCCGACGGCGATGGCGCCGGTGGCGCGGTCGGCTCCGAGCACGTTGCGCACCAGGAAGTCGCCGCGACCGAAGCGCTCCTTGTGCTCGTCGATGACGTGGCCGAGGTGCAGGCCTCCGGATTCGAGCAGGACCATCTCCGCCTCGCTGAGCGAGTCCCGGGCCTGCGCCACCACCTGCTCGAGGGCGGGCCGCCCGGCCAGCTCGTAGAGGAGGTTGTGCTCGGCTCTCGTCACCACGAGGGGGTCGCCGAAGGGCCGGCAACCCTGGGACACGAGGGTGGCGACCTCCGCCCCGGGACCGAGGAACGCCCCCACCGCCCCGCCCGTGCCGACCCGCGTGCCCAGGGCGAGCCGGTTGCCGCCCGGACCGCGCGCCGCGGAGGCCATGCCGCCCACCACCCGGAGGCCGGGGTGGTGGGTGTCGATCCAGTCCAGGAACGACTCGGCCGGGAAGCTGTAGGGGTCGCCTATCAGGACGAGCGCCTGGGGCGCGAAGGGGATCTCGTGCGGCCAGCCCCGCAGGGTCAGGCCGTCGCCCGAGTCCGCCGGCACGGCGTCGAGAACCAACGGCACCAGGGGGCCCACGTGCCCCGCCAACAGCGTGACCGCCGCGCCCCCCTCCACCTCGCGGTGCGGCCCCAACACGGACTCGGCGGCGCAGCCGAGCGACACCAACGGGTGGAGCACCTCGTCGACGGTTCGCATGACGTCTTCGAGCGCGCCCGCGTGGGGCGGTGTGACGAACACGGTGGCGAAGTCGGGCCGCTCGCCGATGCGCTCGAGGACCGCCCCTGTCACTTCTCCCACCGCGTGCGCGGTGAGCGGGTGCTCGCTCATGGCGGCCGCGAAGGGCATCGGTTGACCCTACCGCCGGGCCCTCCTCGTCTGGTCGGCGGCCGTTGTCAGGTCGGCGGCCAGGCCACGGCTCCGCCCACCCATACCGTGTCGACCTCCCACCCGTTGTCCGCGACGTTCCGGAGCATGACGAGATCGGCGCGTCGTCCGGGCGTGATGGCACCCCGGTCGGCGAGCCCGAGGAGCCGGGCCGGGTTGGCGCTGGCGGCCTGCACGGCGTCGGCGAGCGACACGCCACTGCGGTGCACGACGTTGGAGACCGCGCTGTCCATCGTGAGGACCGAACCGGCCAGCGTGCCGTCGGCGAGCCGTGGGGGCCCCTCGCCGGCGATGGCGGCGACCGAGTCGGTGACCAGGGCGACGCCCTGAGCCCCCTTGGCGGCGAAGACCATGCGCACGAACACGGGGTGCGTGTGGACGAGGTCGGCGATGACCGACACCGACAGCCGGTCGTCGGCGAGGGCGGCTCCGAGGAGCCCCGGGGCGCGGTGGTGGAGAGGTCCCATGGCGTTGCCCAGGTGGGTGACGAGCCGCGCCCCGGCCGCGGCGGCCTGGCCGGCGACCTCGGCACTGCACGCCGAATGGCCCAGGGCCACGAGGATCCCCCGCCCGCGGAGCGCGGCGATGGCGTCGAGGGCGCCGGCGAGCTCCGGGGCGAGGGTCACGACGCGCACCAGGTCCCCCAGGGAATCCAGCCACGCCGTGTCGACCGTCGTGCGCACGAGCTCGGGACGATGCGCACCGGGCAGGGCCAGGAAGGGGCCTTCGAGATGTGCCCCGGCGATCTCGGGCCGGGCCGCGCCCGGCCGCCGCGCCGCCTCGGCCACGCCCGCCAGGGATGCCTCCAGGGCGTCGAGCGGTGCGGTCACGACGGTGGGGCACCACGTGGTCACCCCCTGGGCGAGCAGGGCCTGGTCGAGGGCGTCCCAGTCCGCTCCGACCGCGCCCGCCACGTCGACGCCACCGATCCCGTTCACCTGGAGGTCCACGAATCCCGGCGCCAGCACCACATCGGGGACGGGGCCGGTGGCGGGACGCACCTCGGTGATGCGCCCGCCCTCGATCACGACCTCGGCACCGGCGACGGGGCCCTCCGGTGAGAGCACCGTGGCCGCCCGCACGGTGCCGCTCGGGCGGCGGGCGGGCGCGGTGTCGGTTCGTGGCGTGGGCACGGAAGCCGTACGGTACCGTCTCGCCGTGGCCGATCCCCGCGTGCAGGTGCCACCCAACTGCGACCTCACCCTGGGCATGGTGTGCGTCGACAAGTCCGCGCCGGGCACCACGGTGTGGCAGATGCCCGCCGACGAGCGCTTCACCAATCCGGTCGGGGTGCTCCAGGGCGGGTTCCTGGCGGCGTGCTGCGACTCGGCCATGGGCGCCGCCACCGTCACGTGGGCGAAAGGGAGGAAGGTCTTCTCGGCCAACGCCGAGATGAAGGTGAGCTTCCTGGCGCCGGTGCCCCCCGGCGGGACGCTCACGTGCACCTCCAAGGTCGTCTCCGGTGGTGGCCGGGTGGCGTTCGTGGAGGCCGAGGTGACAGACGGCACCGGGCGCCTCGTGGTCAAGGCCAGCTCGACATACCTCCTCACCCCCCGGAGTTGAGGGTGCAGTGCTTGCAGCCGCTCACCCGGGCGGGGGAGGATGGCTCGCCTCAGAGGAGGGTCGGTGGCACGTGAGGATGGGCGGTCGGGGCGTGGCGGCGCGTTGAGCGCCGGCGGCGATTTCTTCCAGCTCGTCCTGGACTACGCCAAGCAGGAGACCCTCGGGCCCCTCAAGAGCCTGGGGCGCTTCGTGGCGTACGGGGTGGCCGGATCCATGGCCATCACCCTGGGTGCGGTCCTTCTCCTGCTGGCCGTGCTGCGCGCCCTGCAGACCGAGACCGGGTCGACATTCACGGGCAACCTCAGCTGGCTGCCCTACCTGATCACCGTGGCGGGAGCCGTGGCGATCATGGTCCTGGCGGCATGGCGGATCAAGAAGGGCCCGGCGGCGAGGTCAGGCCACGGCAGGGACGGGAGGGGCTGACGATGGCGACGACGACGAGGATCACCCGCGACGACCTCGAGGCGAAGCTGCGGGAGATGTCGGGAGGTGTGGAGGAGACCGTCGACGCGGTGCGGCCCAAGCTGATCAGCGCGGCCGCGGCCGGCGTCCTCCTCGCCGTGCTCGTCGCCTACCTCCTCGGTCGCCGGCGCGGCCGGGCCCGTTCCGCCGTCGTCGAGATCCGCAAGGTCTGAGGGGACCTCGTGGACCGGCTCCTGCGCATGCTGGTGTCGCGCGCCATGCGGCGCGGACGCGCCGGCGAGCCCATCTGGTTGGCCGTCGCCGGGGCGGCGTGGCTCGTTCGCCGCAGCCTGAAGAGCCAGGACCAGGTCGCCTGGAGCGGCCGTGTGCGCCCGGGCGAGCGCCTCGTGATCTCCGTGGGTGACGCCGGCACGCCCGCGCCGCCGAGCTCCGGCGGGGAGTGACGTCCGGCGGGGGAGCGCCCGGTGGCCCGCTGTCGGCCGGAGAGCGCGTCTTGCTCGTCGACCCCAAGGAGCGGCGCTACCTGTTGACGCTGCAGCCGGGAGCGGCGTTCCACACCCACTCGGGCATCGTCGCCCACGACGACGTGATCGGACGCGTCGAGGGGTCCACGGTCTCGGCCACGACGGGGCGGCGCTTCGTGGCGCTTCGCCCCACCTTGGCCGAGGTCGTCCTGAAGATGCCCCGCGGAGCCCAGGTCATCTACCCCAAGGACCTCGGCGCCATCCTCATCGCGGCGGACATCGGCCCGGGCATGCGGGTGCTCGAGGCGGGCGTCGGGTCAGGAGCACTGTCGATGGCCCTGTTGCGCGCCGGCGCCGACGTCGTCGGGTACGAGGTGCGGCCCGACTTCGCCGCCGGGGCCCGTGCCAACGTGTCGGCGTGGGCGGGGCCGGGCGCGACCTACCGCGTCGAGGAGCGCGACGTGTACCGGGGGATCGAGGAGCGTGGCCTCGACCGCGTCGTGCTCGACCTGCCCGAACCGTGGCGTGCCTTGGGCCCGATCTCCGAGGCGCTGCGCCCGGGAGGGATCGTCCTCTCCTATCTTCCGTCGATCACCCAGGTGGCCACGCTGCGTGCCGCCATGGCATCGCGGCCCTTCGGCATGGCGGAGACGTCGGAGGTACTGCGCCGCACGTGGCACGTCGAGGAACGCTCGGTGCGCCCCGACCACCGCATGGTGGCGCACACGGGGTTCATCACCACGGCGAGGCTGCTCGTCCCTGTGGACGGGTCGGCCGGGGACGTCGGTCCGGCCGGGGACACCGTCCGCTGAGCGCGCTCTGCGCTCGGCGAACGCTCAGCCCTGCTCGATGAAGATGCACTCCCCGGGGCACTCCTCGGCCGCCTCGGTGACGGCGTCCTCCAGGTCGGCGGGCACCAGGGCCAGGCCGGCCGAGCCACCCGGCTCGTTCTTGACCTCGTCGCCTTCCTTGACATAGGCGAGGCCGTCGTCGAGCAGCGTGAAGACGGCCGGCGCGATCTCTTCACACAGGCCGTCGCCGGTGCACAGATCCTGGTCGATCCAGACCTTCA